>Ga0302157_10005623_pt1 | contig 13213 bp, 10 predicted proteins | sample I_Bog_N3_3_FD_193502 | JGI IMG/M metagenome (GOLD analysis project Ga0302157, IMG submission 193502) | Peat permafrost microbial communities from Stordalen Mire near Abisko, Sweden - I_Bog_N3_3 | ecosystem: Environmental > Terrestrial > Soil > Wetlands > Peat | place: Sweden: Abisko, Stordalen...
TCGAGGTGATCACCGACTTTTTAGGCAAGAAACCGGGTTGCGGACCGGCGAGCAGCTGCGAACCTTACCGTGAACTAATCGCGCTGGAGTTGGAGCGCGACCGGAACGCGATGGGAATCTGGCAGGATCTGGTCGACAGCCATGGGTTCGCGGGTGGCTACCAGAGCGTGAGGCGATTCGTGCGCAATTTGAGCGGCGCCGCAACACCGGAAGCGCGGGCGATCATCGAGACCAAACTCGGTGAAGAGGCGCAGGTTGACTACGGCACGGGGCCGATGGTGCGCGATCCCGACAGTGGCAAGTACCGGCGCACGCGGCTGTTCATCCTGACGCTGGGCCGAAGTCGCAAGTCGGTTCGGCTGCTGGTGTTCCGTTCCAGTGCGCGGGTGTGGCCCAAGTCACATCCGTGAGTACTGGGTTCATCTGTTTCGCGACCGGAAGCCAAGCCACATCGAGAGGCCGGTACGAGCTTAGTGCAACATGCCCCACAAATTGTAGTGCGCAAGTCTCGGCAGCCCGTACCTGTGGCCGAAGAGGATCGGTATTTTGGTGGACAGGATGGCTACACTGATGTTGATCAACAACAAGACGGCCGCGATGCGCGTAAGAAGGCCAACCAGGATCAACATTCCGAAAGCAATCCCGATTATGCCCACGAAAGGTCTCATAATATGCGAAGCCGGGTTGATGGGTCAGGGCAAACGCATTTGGAATTTCCTTGACATCCGAGCTGCAGAAAAATCCCGAGCCTGTCTGAATTTGGCTTCTGACAGTGTTAATTTGCTCGCACATTGCCCTCAAAAACGCAAATTTCCGCGACGAGAAGCTGGCCGATGCCGCATGAATCAACTTTCCGGCTTGAAACCTGTATGCGAAGAATCCAAATGCGTTTGCCCTGGTTGATGGGTATCCTTTCAAATCGGCTGGCAGCCTGTTCTGCGGGATAGAGAAACTTTTCTATGCCTTCCGACAGGAAAACCCAACCAACGAGAATGCGAATCAGGATCACCTCCGCAGGAGCTCTCGTTGTAATGATCGTCCTAGGAATCGCCATAGTCCCCCGCCTGGCTAGTCATCGCGCGGAGCTCTTTTCAGGATTTACCATCTCGGCTGTTTCTCTTGCCAGGCCGCAGTCGCATGTTATCTGTACGTAGAAGTGAGCATCAGGCAAAGACCTGATGCTGGACAACGCCAGCAACATTGGTGAGCCGAAAGTCGCGCCCTTCATATCGATAGGTCAGCTGCTCGTGGTCAATTCCCATTAGTCCGAGTAACGTGGCGTGCAGGTCATTGATATGCATGCGGCCTTCGACAGCGGTCATGCCCAACTCGTCGGTTCCCCCGTAGCTGAAGCCTTTCTTCACGCCGGCGCCGGTCATGAACATGGCGTAGCCGGTGATGTTATGGTCGCGGCCATCCGCGCCCTGCGCAGTGGGCAGGCGGCCAAACTCGGAGCCAAACAGTACAAGAGTATCCTCAAGCAGTCCGCGCTGCGCAAGATCCGTGAGCAAAGCTGAGGTTGGTTGATCGATCATCCGCGACTGAGCAATCAGACCCTGGTGAAGGTTGGTATGGTGATCCCAGCCGCCCTGCCTGATCTCGACAAAGCGAACGCCGGCTTCACTGAGTCTGCGGGCCATGAGGCATTGGCGGGCGAAAGAGCCTTCGAGGCCGGGCTTCACGCCATAGGCATCAAGGATGTGCTGCGGCTCTTTTGAGATATCGAGCAATTCCGGAACGGAGTCCTGCATGCGGAAGCCTAACTCATAGGACTTGATTACTCCGTCGACGGCATCGGGTGCGCCGGGTGCGGATGCGGCTTCGCGGTTGAAGTCCTGAATGAGGTCAAGCTGCTGGCGTTCAAGGTTTTTCCCGGTTGCTGGCTTGATATTCGGCATGAAGCCCTGATCAGTTATTGCAGTGCCCTGATAGTAGGCGGGAAGAAATGCGCTGCCATAGTTCGCCGCTCCGCCAAATGCGATGGGAGGATTAATGGTTATATAACCGGGCAAATTTTGATTGTCGGTGCCGAGTCCATAGAGCAACCACGATCCCCAACTGGGACGGGTTAGTGCCGCGTTAGCGCTACCGGTGTGTAACTGCACAACGGCTTGAGGGTGGGCTGGAGTATCGGTATAAAGGCCCCGCAGAAAGCATAGCTCGTCGGCATGCGTGGCGATGTTAGGAAGTAACTCAGAGAAGTGAGCGCCTGAGTTACCGTATTGTCTGAATTTGAATCTCGAAGCGGTGATGGTGCCACCGCCGGGTCCGGCCTTGCCGTTGCTTCTCTCCAGCTCCGGCTTGTATTCGAAGGTGTCGACACTCGACATGGCGCCTTCCATGAACAGGAAGATGATGCGCTTGGCTTTAGCGGGAAGAGGCGGCCGCTTGGGGGCAAGCGGATTGTTGGCGTTCAATTCCTGGGCTGCAGCTTTGTCCGCAATCGAGCCAAGGAGTCCGGCCAGGGCCAGCTGACCAAAGCCGGCACCGGCGGCACGCAGTAGGCTGCGGCGAGAGACGACGAAAGGATTCTGTTCAGACATATTCTGTGTTCTCCATTTTCTTGGCGCGAGATCTTGGTTTTAGCGAACGAATTGAAACTCCGCAGAGCCATAGAGCGATTGCACAAATGCCGCCCATGCTGCCTTCTTCGCTGAATCGGGGAAGATGACGATAGGAGCATCGTCTGCGAATTGCTTACTGGTATCGTCAGGATCGTCCTGGCCTAGATCGTCGGACCGGATAATTCCAGCGGTAATGTCGGACGCTTGATTGTTGGCCGGTAGACTTGCCGTCTTACCGGCTTGAACACTGTTGTTATCGGTGGTCGGGGAAGTTTGAGGATGCGCTTTGAGCCATGACACTGAGTATTGCGCAAGGAACGCTTTGACTCTCGCGGCTTCTTGAGGCGAGGGATCACGAGCGAGGGTTCGTTCGTATACCTGCCGGATTCGCTGCGCATCGTCTGCGTGCCCGGCGGCGAGCAGGTTGTTTGCCAGATCGAGAGACTGCTCACGGACGAAGGGGGAATTGAGCATGAAGAGTGCCTGTGTTGGAACCGTTGTTTCCTCGCGCTGGCCGGTAACGAGAGTCTGCGAGACGGGATCGAATGCCGCAAGCGGTCGCGGAACCTCGCCACGTAGTTGCGGAAGATAGATGCTTCGATAGGGACTGCGATCGGCTGCCTGCAGAACGGAATGGACAGCCGGGCCGTCGTCGCGCATCTCGATGACTCTTAGTGCCATAGACGGAGAGCCGTTGGGATGATTGAGATTGAGACGGCCGGAGGATTGAAGGATGCTATCACGAATCTCCTCGGCTTCCAGGCGGCGAGGAGCGTGACGCCAGATCAGGTGATCGGCCGGATCGATGTCGCGATACCCTGCAGGGACTTCGCTGCCAAGCCGATAGGCGCGTGTAAGAACGATCTCGCGAATCAGTTTCTTCGTAGACCATCCATTCTGGATAAAGTCCTGGGCGAGATAGTCAAGCAGTTGAGGGTTAGCCGGCTGGTCGCCCATGGAACCGAAGTTGTCTACGGTGCTGACTAATCCCGTGCCGAAGAGGTGTTGCCAAATACGGTTGACATAGACGCGCGGCGTAAGCGGATTCTCAGGATTCGTAATCCACTGCGCCAATTCCAGTCGGCCACTGTGGTCTGCTGGAATTTTAGGCGCGTCTGCAAAGTTGACCAATGAGAGAAATCCGCGGGGTGAGATCGGCCCATGACGCTCTTCGACGCCGCGAATACGTACCGCAGTATCAGTGATAACACCATCGCGCGCACTTTGGACCCCGTAGCCAAGTTCGCCCAAATCATTGGTAAGTTTGAGCTCCTCGCTGAGATGGATATAGCTCTTCGCTAGCGCGGCACGCTGCTTCTTATGTTCGTCGCCCATGGTCGGACCGCCAGGATCTGCCTTCAGTTCGGCTTCATATTTCTGATCGAAATCATCCAGGGCTTTTTTTGCGGCATCCGCCTGAGCTTTAAGCTTGTTCACCTGGTCTTGTGGAACCTTGGGAGCTTTCTCCGCAGTGCTCAGGTAGCCAAGTAATTTGGGCTCGTAGTACTGCAAGCTCGCGCCACCCATTTTGCTGCCCAGGCCGGCAGCATCGGTAGTGCTGGTGAAAATGCTGGCCAGCGCATAGTAATCCGTGGTCGGAATGGGGTCAAACTTATGGTCGTGGCAGCGGGCGCAAGAGACCGTCAGCGCCATCGTGGAGCGTGTGACCGTGTCGATCTGGTCATCGACGTTGTCCATTTTGAAGCGGGCCTTGAAGCGCTGATTTACGTCCTTCGGACCAAGGGACAGATAGCCGGTTGCAATCAGCAGCCGGTCGCGCTCGGCTGGAGTTGCGGCGGGAAGTAGATCGCCGGCAATCTGTTCCTGGATGAAGCGGTTGTAGGGAATGTCTCTGTTCACCGCATCAATGACGTAATCTCGATAGCGCCACGCATTGGGATAGGGCATGTTGCGCGACGGGCCGGAGGACTCTGCGTAACGGGCCACATCGAGCCAGTGGCGTCCCCATCGTTCACCGTACTGAGGCGAGGCAAGCAGCCGATCCACAAGCTTGTTATAGGCCTGGGGTGAATGATCGTTTTCAAATGCCTTGACTTCTGACGGGGTCGGTTGGAGCCCGGTCAGGTCATAACTCAGGCGGCGAATCAGAGTTGTCGGATCCGCGTTCTTGACCGGTGCCAGTTTGTTTTCTTCAAGCTTGGCAAGGACAAAATGGTCGATATTACTTTGAGGCCATGCTGTATTCGTCACTGCAGGTACGTTGGGGTTCGTTAGCGGCTGCCACGACCACCACCTGACTCTTAGCTTCTTGTAATTCTCCGCGATGCGCGCTGGAGTTTGCGGAAGTTTTTCAGTCTCATCTGGCCATGCTGCGCCATCCTTGATCCATGTTTCCAGAATCGCAATTTCTGCGGGTGGTAAAGCTTCAATGCTTTCCTGGGGCATGCGCTTCTTGACGTTTGGGCTCTTGACGCGTTCGATAAGCAGGCTCTTTTCCGGATGCCCGGGAGCAATGACGGGGCCGTCGTTGCCGCCGGTGAAGATAGCGATGCCAATATCGACGCGCAGGCCGCCCGCCTCCTTGAAGGCATCGGAGTGGCAGTTGTAGCAGCGATTCACAAGGATTGGGCGAACATTTTTTTCGAAGTAAGCGAGTTGCTCAGGCGTGGCAGGCCGCGGATAGAGGATCGGTTTGGAGATGCGATTGGCTGCGGTCTTGATGGGTGCGGGCTGATCGTCGGAGGCGGATGCATTTGCGCCGGCGGGCCACGGGGCCCCTTGAGCGATCCATGTCTTCAAGTCCGCAATCTCTTTATCTGAGAGCGGTTCATCTTCGCCTTTAGGCATCCGCGCTTTGCTTGGATCATCGGCGAGGACCCGATGGATGAGAAGGCTGTCGCCGGGGGCGCCGGGGATTATTGCCGGGCCTGATTTGCCACCGATCAGGATGGCATCGCGATCATCGAGGCGCAGCCCGCCAGCGGACCGGGTATCCGCAGAATGGCAGTCGTAGCAGTGCGAGATAAGAATCGGCTGGATGTTCTTCTCAAAGAAGGCCGCCTGCTCAGGTGTCGGCGCCTGTTGAGCTGTTGCCGCTTGTTGGCCCGAGGGCGCCGCAGTGACAGGGGTGAGGAGGCTGGGAAGGGTCAGGCCGCCAAACAACAAACTACCAACAATGAGCGCCGGATAGACCGGTATGGCTCTCCTGAAATTCGTTCTCATTTATAACCCTTGGAACACGATGAAATGCGCCTGTGCGGCGAGAGGAAGTTGATATCTCTGACAATCCAGACACACACAGTGCCTGTGCAGGCAATGCATGCTGATTGAAATCAGAGAAATGTTGTTAGGAAGGAGATGTTTGGTGTATTAACAACAGCCCAGACGCGTTGCCCGCTGAGGAAGCGAGGCGCTGATTGGTCCGGAATGCGAGGTCAAAGTCACTCTGTTGTTCACCATTCGAATCTCTTGCAATGTTTTGGATCAGAATGTTTCCGATCCAAGTTCAGAAATAACATCGAACGCGCTTGATGTCAAGGTGGAATAGACATCCAACTGCTGAGCAATCTCCAGATACGCAGGATGGTTCACAGGTTGACATCATTAGTAGAAGATACGCTTTGCACATCGATACGACGGGCGTTTGATGATTGCGATTGAACTGGCTGAGGATGCTGCCGATGCTGGCGCAGTCACTTTGTAATCGGGACCTTCAGATGCCGGCTCCTTGGTCAAGCAGGAGCGACATCGCCCGATCATCGTGAAACAAGCGAATGTATTGCGGCCAGACGAAGACCTTGTCCCCTGGAACCAGTGCTAGTTGCTCAAACTGCTTCCTGCCCAACTCTGCGGCCACCGACCTGCCGCTCCCCGCAATACTCAGTTCCAGGCGAATCTGTGGACCCGCTGCATGAACGCGTAGAACACTGGCTACAACGGCCCTCCTGTCAGCGGGAAGACTGCGCGATAGCTCCAGCTCGTGCGGACGAACAAATCCGATTGCAGAATGAATGGATTTCTGTGTGCCTCCCGCACGCTCCTCAAACGAGAGTTCTGCCAGTAGACGCCCGTGGAAGAGATTGACATTCCCCAAGAAGTTATAGACGAACGGGGAGGCCGGGTTGTCATATATGGATTCAGGCGTTCCCGTTTGTTCCAGCTCACCTCGATTCAGAATCGCAACGCGATCAGCAACCTCGAGCGCCTCTTCCTGATCGTGCGTCACAAGCACCGTGGTCACATGCAAATCATCATGAATGCGACGCAGCCAATCGCGCAGTTCCTTGCGCACCTTTGCATCCAACGCGCTGAATGGTTCGTCAAGCAGCAGAACTCTTGGTTTAACGGCCAAAGCGCGCGCCAATGCCACGCGCTGCCTCTGTCCTCCGGACAACTGCTCGGGGTACATCTCCGCGAATGAATCCAGTTGCACCAAATGGAGCAATTCCCTCACTCGCTCCCGGATGTTCGGCCGGGATGGCCTCAACAGTCTTGATTGAACGCGTAGCCCGAACGCGACGTTTTCGAAGATCGTCATATGACGGAAGAGTGCGTAATGCTGGAAGACAAATCCGATTCCGCGCCGCGATGCGCTATGCCGCGTTGATTCCTCTCCGTGAAGTAGAATTGACCCTTCGTCGGGCGACTCGAGACCCGCAATAATCCGCAGCAGCGTTGTCTTTCCCGATCCAGACGGTCCCAGTAGCGCCACCAATTCGCCGCTTTCGATTGTCAGACTGACGTCGGAAAGGGCAGTAAATGAGCCGTAACGTTTACTGATATGTTCGATTCGGATGCTCATGATTCGGCTTCTTCCTCTTCATTTTCTCGACGAAGCCCGGTTGTCACTTCGAGAACCTTCTTGATCCCCAATGTGACGACCGCCGCCAGTGTCAAAAGCGAAGCTGCCGCAAACGCTGCGGTAAAGTTGTATTCGTTGTAGAGCATCTCCACCTGCAGTGGAAGCGTGGTAGTCTTGCCCCGAATGTGGCCGGAGACCACCGAGACAGCTCCGAACTCTCCTATGGAGCGCGAGGCCGCCAGGATGGTTCCGTACAGAAGTGCCCATTTGATGTTGGGCAGCGTCACGCGCGAGAAGACGTTCCAGCCGCTTGCGCCTAGAACAACAGCGGCAACTTCTTCGTCGCTGCCTTGGGCCTGCATGAAGGGGATAAGTTCCCGGGCTACGAACGGAAATGTGACAAAGACCGTAGCCAGAACGATTCCAGGAACGGCGAAAATTACATGCAGGTTATGCTCTGACAGCCATGGACCAAGCCATCCATGCAGCCCGAAGACTTCCACATACATCATTCCTGCGACCACCGGCGAGACCGAGAGCGGAATGTCGATCAACGTAATCAACAGGCTCTTGCCATGAAACTCAAAGCGGGTAATCGCCCAGCTTGCGGCGACGCCAAAAACTAGATTGAGGGGCACTGCGATGCCTGCGACCAGCCCTGTGAGGCGTAACGCAGACAGCACGTCAGCCTGGGAAATCGAGTCGCGATACATCTTCCAACCCTGAGACAGAGCCTGGGTGAAAACAGCCGCGACCGGCAGGACCAGAAACACAAGGAGAAACAGAAGCGCCAACACGATCAATGTCACGCGGCCAACCTGCTGCGCAAGCGAAGGCTGCAGCAGAGCGGAGGACGAGACTGCGCGATGACCGCTCACGTGCGATTCCCCTCTCGCCTTTGCCCCCACCACTGCAGAAGATTCACCAGCAGCATGACAGCGAAGGACAAAGCCAGCATCGCCCCCGCGATCGCGGCGGCTCCCGAGTAGTCGTACTCCTCCAGCTTGGTCACAATCAACAGCGCTGTAATCTCGGTCTTCATCGGCATGTTGCCTGCGATGAAGATCACCGAGCCGTATTCGCCGGCCGCACGGGCAAACGCCAGCGCCGTTCCGGTCAACAGAGCGGGAAATGTCACCGGAGCAATGACACGCGTAAAGCGCTGCCACACATTTGCGCCCAGGCTTGCGGCGGCCTCTTCCATTGCCGGGTCCAGATCCTCCAGCACGGGTTGCACGCTGCGCACGACAAAAGGGAAACCCACAAAGGACATGGCCAAAACGATGCCGATTGGAGTGAAAGCGACATGGATTCCGTGAGGCTCAAGGTAGCGCCCAATCCATCCTTGCTCGGTGTAGAGCGCGGTCAGCGAAATTCCAGCAACTGCGGTGGGCAACGCGAAGGGCAGATCCACAAGCGCATCTACGACGCGCTTGCCGGGAAAGTCGTACCGCGCCAGTACCCAAGCCAGCAGCATTCCGAAGACTGCGGAGAGTAAAGCCGCCAAACCTGCCGATCCCAGCGTGACGCGATACGACGCTAACACGCGTGGAGCAGTCACCGTGTGCAGAAATCCAAAGAAACCTTCCCGGGCTGCGCGCAGAAGAATAGCCGCGAGGGGGATCAATACAATCATCGTCAGATAGATCATCGTGAAAGTAAAGGTCAGCCGGAATCCGGGAAGCGGCGAACTCCGCGTGACGAATCTCCACGATTTGTTCGCTTGCATCACCGGCATGCAATTTCCCTACTTCTCATAGATCTGATCGAAAGTGCCGCCATCGCTGAAGTGTTTGGCCTGCGCGTTCTGCCAGCCGCCGCACCCTTCCAACACGGTGAAGGTGTTGACCTTGGGAAAGACATTCGAGTACTTGTCCGCAACCGCCTTTAGTCGAGGTCGATAAAAATACTTCGCTGCCAGGTCCTGCGCTTCGGGCGAATACAGATACTCGAGATAGGCGTGCGCTACCTTCTCTGTGCCATGTTGGCGAGCCACCTTGTCCACTACCGCGACCGGGGGTTCGGCAAGAATTGTGGCCGACGGAATCACGATCTCAAACTTGTCGGAACCAAACTCCTTCAGAGCAAGAAGCGCTTCGTTTTCCCAGGCGATGAGGACATCCCCAACGCCGCGCTGCACAAAGGTGGTGGTGGAGCCTCTGGCGCCGGAGTCCAGTACCGGCACATTGCCGTACAACTTCTTCATGAAATCTCTTGCGCTTTGTTCATTGTTGCCGGACTTGCGCAGCGCGTAGCCCCAAGCCGCGAGATAGTTCCACCGGGCTCCTCCCGAGGTCTTCGGATTCGGTGTGATCACTTTAACGCCCGGACGTACCAGATCGTCCCAATCACGAATATGAAGAGGGTTCCCCTTGCGCACCAGTAACACGATTGTCGATGTGTAAGGCGTGCTGTTATACGGTAGCTTCGATTGCCAATCCTTCTCCAGCAACCCATTCTGCGCAATGGCATCGATGTCGTAGGCCAGGGCAAGCGTAACGACATCTGCTTCAAGTCCATCGATCACCGCCCGCGCCTGTTTCCCGGATCCGCCGTGCGATTGATTGATAACTACATCCTGACCGGTTGTGGCCTTCCAGTGTTGCGCAAAGAGCCGGTTATAGTCCTCATAGAACTCCCGGGTGGGATCGTAGGATACGTTGAGCAGCTGCGTCTGCGCATTCAGCGCGATTGCCGAACCTAGCAGCAGACTGGCGATGGTCACCGGCGTGGCCAACTTGCGATATAGTTTGTTCACTTGCTACTCCCCGGTTTTTGAGTTTGCTCCTCGGCGCATTTGCCGCCGTGTCGCGTCGCTTGTCGGTTGGTGGTTTGCGGGCGATGAAGACTGATCCAAAATGCTCGCCTAAAATAAAAATCCCACCGCGCCTTGTGGCGGGTGGGCTGCAGGGATTCAAGATTCTTTATTCGGAACCTAGCCCGCGACACCTCCCCGCACACTGCAGCAAAGACAGCGGCAGCGAATACACATCGCGGTTGTGGTGAATACGGTCATACGATTCCGTTCCAGGTTGAAATGCCACTCTTCGGCGTGATCGATTAAATGTAGGCTAAGGCCTGAACTGCGGGGTGTCAAGGCAGACGCTCCTTGAGAACTGTTTCCCGTTAAGTTGCAATACGAGATAAAGGCTCGCGCGCGGTTCGTCAGGGCCTCCTTCCACAATCTGATTCGCGCACGCTTTGCTGTATTACAGCAGATCGCCCAATGGGGGAAAGGTGGCGAGCAGGCTCAATGCAAGCAGCGCAAACGCAATGACGTTGATGCGTTTCAAGGAAGGGTTGCGACCGCGCCAGCGCCAGTCGAGAATTGCCCACACCACAATCCAGGCGAGCATAGCGAAAGTGGTTACGCCGGAAAGAGCTCCCGTGGGCTTGTAAATGGAGAGCATGCTTTTCACAGTTGCCGATTGATCGGCAACGATTGTCAAAAGCGCGAGGGTAAACGAGCCGATGCCTGCGGAAAGGATGGCGGCCGCCGCGGAGCCATTAGGAAGCCCTGGGGCGCTGTCCTGGGAAATCGCACTCTGTGAGCTCACAGCTATTCTCCTTGAACCAGACGAATGGTTTGGCCGCCGTCGACGGGTGCGTTCTTGTCGAGCATCGCTCCGAAGAAACCGGCAACACCGGCGGCGAAGAGCGAGGTTGCTACGAACCCATAGAGCGCGGTTCGTAACGGCGGAGAATGCTTAAGATCGCGAGCATATTTGATGGCTATGAAAGCGGCCATGGTGACCGCTATCGGCACCAGCCATGCAACGTGCTCTTTCCACTCCATGCCGATCAAGTGCCACTGCTTTGTCGCGGGATTCGACAATAGAAGCGAGCGCGGAAAGGCCGTGAGATGGGCGGCACCAGCTGGGGGCGCGGCCCGATACCAGGGATAAATGATATAGGTTCCTGAGAGAACGGTGAGCCATGCCACGGCAGCCATAACGGTCAGATAAATGCCGAGAACGCGATCCCCTTTAGGTGTGGAGTGCTCATTCGTTGCGGAACGCAAAAAGAGCAGGACAATTGCTCCGGAGCAAGCAAGTAGATAGAGGGCTCCAAAGCCCATGCCATGGACAAGTGTCCAGAGACTACGCGTGGTGATTTCCATAGGACGGGACCTCTGGTAGATCTGAAGGAACGGAACGTGCATGGAGAGTGTGCGGTCTATTTATCGAGTGGCGGCGTTCGGTGACTTGAACGCCGCCAGGATGGTTAGAAGGTGATCTTCGCCGCAAACTGAATCTGACGCTCAGTTCGTTGAAAGGTTGATTCAGAAGCTGCCGAGGAGATGGTTCCAATGGCGGCTGTATTAGCGGTTGCGGCCGGATTATTGAACTGCGGCGTGTTGGCGAGGTTGAAAGCCTCCGCGCGGAGTTGAAGGACCTTCGACTCAGTCAGGTGGGTATCCTTGAAGATTGAGAAATCTACACTCTTTGTGCCCGGACCTTCAAGAATATTGCGGCCCGAGTTTCCCCACGTCCCCGCGGCGGGAACCGCGAAGGCCGCGGTATTGAACCATGCCCCAAGTGTGCGCTTGCTGGGGGGCAGCGATCCGTTGCCGAAACCGGGAAGCAGTTGTGCGCGGGGCGACAGTCCATCGCCCAATGCAGTGCCCGAAGCGACGGAAAACGGCAGGCCATCGAAGAACTGCGCAATGGCGTTTACCTGCCACCCACGCTCAAGCGGTCCCAGCAGCCCGCTGCCCTTGAAGGGCAACTGGTAATTCGAGCTGGCGACAAAGCGATTCGGGACGTTGTAGTCCGCATTTCCGTAGTCGTAACGGATGTTATAGGGATTCGTAACGGAGGCCGATTCACCCGAACCTTCGTCCAAAGCGTGACTGTAGGTGTAGGAGGCGAGGAAGCTCAGTCCATGCGCGCGACGCTCAGCCGTGACTTGCACCGCATTATAGCTGGATACCTGCCGTGTTTCCAGCTCGCTGATCTGAGCGAAGAACGGATAGGGGCGCACTGCGGAAACAGTGGTCGCGCCATTCAATCCCAACTGACCCGCGTTGATGTCCCGAAAATTGTCCAGGTGGGTGCCCTTCGTTCCGACATAGGCAAATTTGAGGACGGTCGAGAAGGGGATCTGCTGCTCGATAGCCGCATGCCACTGCTCGGTGTATGGAGTTTTGTCATTCGGATCCACGGCAAAGGCGGGTGTATTGGGCTGCAACCCACTGCCCGACGTGACAGTGGTGTGAACATATCCATTCCTCGCATAGTTGAATGGAGTACCGTTGGTAGCCGCCCCAAAAGTGGCCGAATTATTGAACACCCAATAATCGTCTACGGGGACATTGGCCGACAAAGTAGACGAATTGCCGACGTCAGGCGCCGCGTAGTAGATGCCATAGCCGGCGTGAAAGACCGTCTTGTTGGTGATCTTGTAGGCTGCGCCCACGCGCGGCGCAAAGTTCGCGTTGTTGCCGCTCAATCCGCTCTTCGGAACACCGCTGGATCCCACCTGCTCCAGAGCCGTCGTCGAGGTGGAGGGAACGAAGGCGTATTCTTTGTTGTGAACTTCAGTCCATGGCCAGCCAAGGAAGTTCTCATAGTGCACGCCCAGGTTCAAGGTCAGCCTGTTGCTGACCTTGTAATTGTCCTGCGCATAGAAGGACAGATCGCTCTGTCGCAAACCGACCTCAGAGGGGAAGGAGTAGGAGCCGCTCGTCGGTGCACCGAAGAGCAGATCGCTCCAGGCCAGACCGGTGTAGCGCGTTGCGTAAGCCTCGGAGCCGTGCTCCGCGCCGGTTTGGAACATATTGTATTCGAGACGAATCAGATCGAAGCCGAGATCCAGCGAGTGCTTGCCGCGAACCAGGGTCAGATCGTCGTCCCATTGGTAATTGTTGGTTCCAATGTTCGTGGGG
>Ga0302157_10005624_pt1 | contig 13209 bp, 7 predicted proteins | sample I_Bog_N3_3_FD_193502 | JGI IMG/M metagenome (GOLD analysis project Ga0302157, IMG submission 193502) | Peat permafrost microbial communities from Stordalen Mire near Abisko, Sweden - I_Bog_N3_3 | ecosystem: Environmental > Terrestrial > Soil > Wetlands > Peat | place: Sweden: Abisko, Stordalen...
CGACCAGCGGCCCGCTGGCACGCCAGGCTATGGCGTATGTTCTCGCCGGCGGTCGTGGCACGCGGCTGATGGAGCTGACGGATACCCGCGCCAAGCCCGCAGTCTACTTTGGCGGCAAGCTGCGTATTATCGACTTTGCGCTTTCCAACGCGTTGAACTCAGGTATCCGCCGGATGGCCGTGGCCACCCAGTACAAAGCGCATAGCCTGATCCGCCATTTGCAGCGCGGCTGGAACTTCTTCCGGCCTGAGCGCAACGAGAGCTTCGATATCCTGCCGGCCAGCCAACGCGTGTCGGAAGACCAATGGTACCTCGGCACCGCCGACGCGGTGTTCCAGAACATCGACATCATCGAGAGCTACGACCCGAAATACATCGTCCTGCTGGCGGGTGATCACATCTACAAGATGGATTACGAGCAGATGCTGCAGCAGCACGTGAACGAGGGGGCCGACGTCACCATCGCGTGCCTCGAGGTGAAGCGCAGCTGGGCCAGCGGTTTTGGCGTGATGCATGTCGACGATCACGACCGCATCCTCTCGTTCGAGGAAAAACCAGCCAATCCCGCCGCGATGCCGGGCAACCCGAACATGTCGCTGGCGAGCATGGGCATCTACGTCTTCGAGACGAAATTCCTGTTCGAACAATTGCGCCGCGATGCCGCGGACCCAACTTCCACTCATGACTTTGGCCATGACATCATCCCCTACCTCGTCAAGCACGGCAAAGCGATGGCGCACCCGTTCGCGCGCTCCTGCGTGCGCTCCGATTCGGAACGTGCCGCGTATTGGCGCGATGTCGGCACGGTCGATGCGTATTACGACGCCAATATCGACCTTACCGACGTGGTGCCCGACCTCGACCTGTACGACCAGAACTGGCCGATCTGGACCTATGGCGAGATGACGGCGCCGGCGAAGTTCGTGCATGACCTCGATGGCAGGCGTGGGTCTGCGATCTCCTCGCTGGTCTCCGGCGGCTGCATCGTCTCGGGCGCCGGCGTGCGCCGGTCGCTGCTGTTCACCGGCGTGCACCTGCATTCGTTTGCCGATGTCGAGGGCGCCGTGGTGCTGCCTTATGTCGATATCGGCCAGGGCGCCAGGCTGCGCCGGGTGGTGGTGGATCGCGGTGTGCGCATCCCACCCGGCCTCATCGTCGGCGAGGATCCGGAACTCGACGCCAAGCGTTTCCGTCGCACCGCCAGTGGCGTGTGCCTGATCACCCAACGCATGATCGACCGATTGGACGGGTGAGCAGCATGCGGATCCTCTCGGTCGCCTCCGAGGCGTATCCGCTTATCAAAACCGGTGGCCTCGCCGATGTCGTCGGCGCATTGCCGTTGGCGCTCGAAGCCGAGGGCATGGCGGTGCGCACGTTGGTTCCCGGCTATCCCCGCGTCATGCTGATGTTGACTGACGCGATCGAGTTGAAACTGCCCGATGCCGTCGCGGCACAGGTCGGAAGTCGCGGCCGCCTGCTGGCCGCCTGGATCAACGGCCTCGACGTTCTGGTGCTTGACATCCCCGCCTTGTACGATCGCCCTGGCAGCCCCTATCTCGGCCCGGACGGCCAGGACTGGCCGGACAACGCGCTGCGCTTCGCAGCCCTCGCCCGCACCGCCGCTGAGATCGGCATCGGGGCACTGCCGGATTGGGTTCCGGACATCGTGCACGCGCATGATTGGCAGGCCGGCCTGGCGCCGGCCTACCTGCACTACCATGACGGCCCGCGGCCAGGGACGCTGATGACGGTCCATAACTTGGCATTTCCCGGCAAGGTTCCGCTGGAATTGCTGACCGACATGCAGCTTCCGCCGGAGGCGCTTGGGATGGAAGGCGTGGAGTTCTACGGCAGCCTCAGCATGCTCAAGGCCGGGCTGCAGTTCGCCGATCGCATCACCACGGTGTCACCCAGTTATGCCGCCGAGATTGTCACCTCAGATGGCGGCATGGGCTTCGACGGGCTGCTGCGTGAACGTGGGCAGGCGCTGTCCGGCATACTCAACGGCATCGACACCATCGATTGGAACCCCGCCACCGACACACTGCTGGCCGAGCGCTACACGGCGGCCACGATCGCCGGCCGTGCCACCAACAAGGCGACCTTGCAGTCCCGCATGGGACTGGCACAGGACGCCTCGGCTCTGCTGTTCGGCGTGGTCAGCCGTCTGACCTGGCAGAAGGGGTTGGACATGCTGCTGGAGGCCCTACCGGCCTTGCTGGACCGTGGCGCCCAGCTCGCCGTGCTCGGCGCCGGCGATCCTGTCATCGAAGCTGGCTTTCGCGAGGCGGCCGCAGCGTATCCCGGGCGGATCGGCTGCATCATCGGCTACGACGAGCGTCTCGCCCACACCATGCAGGCCGGCGCCGACGCGCTGCTGGTGCCGTCGCGCTTCGAACCATGCGGGCTCACGCAGCTCTACGCCCTGCGCTACGGCGCCATTCCAGTCGTGGCCCGCGTCGGCGGGCTTGCCGACACCGTCATCGACGCCAACCCGATGGCGCTGTCGAACGGCGTCGCCACCGGTGTGCAGTTCTTCCCGGTGACGCCGGAAACCCTCAGCGCCGCCATCGCCCAGACCGCCAACCTCTATGCCGATCGCCCGGCCTGGCTGCGCATGCAGGCCAACGGCATGGCAACCGACGTGTCCTGGCGCGGCCCGGCACAACGCTACGCGGCCCTTTACCGCAGCATCCGAACCCCCGCTGTATGAGCCAACGTCTCGTCGGCCCAGGCTCCCCCGATATCCTCGGCGTGACACCGGTTGCCGGTGGCATCGACGTCGCTGTGTTTTCCGCCCACGCAAGCGCCATCGAATTCTGCCTGTTCGACGGTGAGCAGGAGGTCGAGCGGATCACCCTGCCCGCCCGCACCGGCGATGTCTTCCATGGCCATATCGACGGCATCGGCGTCGGCGCCCGCTACGGCCTGCGCGCGCACGGCCTCTACGCCCCCAACGACGGCCATCGCTTCAATCCGGCCAAGCTGCTGCTGGATCCCTATGCGCGCGCAATCGACCGCGTGTTACGGCTCGATGCCTCGATGTTCGGCCAGGACGCCGACGCTAGCATGAGTGAAGCCGACAGCGCCGCCAGCATGGCCAAGGCGATCGTCTTTGAACCCACCTACGCCACACCGGGCCACAGCCTGACGCCGTGGTCCGATACCGTCATCTACGAGCTGCACGTGCGTGGCTTCACCATGCGCCACCCGGACATCCCCGAGGCCTTGCGAGGGACGTTCGCCGGCCTCGCACACCCCGCGGCGATCGCCCACCTCAAAACCCTCGGCATCACCGCAGTCGAGGTGCTGCCGCCCTGCGCCTGGATTGAGGAACGCCACCTCGCCGCCAAGGGTATCACCAACTACTGGGGCTACAACAGCGTCGGTTTCCTCGCCCCCGATCCGCGCCTTGCACCCGGCGGCTGGACCGAAGTGCGCGAAGCCGTGGCGGCACTGGCGGCGGCCGGCATCGAGACGCTGGTCGACATCGTACTCAACCACACCGGCGAGGGCGACGATTTCGGCCCGACGCTGTCGCTTCGCGGCCTCGACAACGCCACCTATTTCCGCGCCGGCGCCAATGACAGCGGCTGCGGCAACACGCTCGCGCTCGAACGTCCAGCCCCGCTGCGTTTGGCCATGGATTGCCTGCGGGCATGGGCGACCTTCGGCGGCGTGCACGGCTTCCGCTTCGATCTCGCCACCATACTCGGCCGCGAGGCCGACGGATTTCATGCCGATGCCCCCTTGCTGCAAGCCATCGAGCAGGACCCGCTGCTGTCGCGCCTGAAGATGATCGCCGAGCCGTGGGACATCGGCTGGGGTGGCTACCAGCTCGGCCAGTTCCCGCCGCGCTGGGGCGAGTGGAATGACCGTTTCCGCGACGACATCCGCAGCTTCTGGCGCGGCGAACCGCATCGGCTCGGCGCCCTGGCCACACGGATGGCCGGCTCCGCCGACCTGTTCGGCCAGCGCCGGCTGCCGTCGCGCAGTGTCAATTTCGTCACCGCACACGACGGCTTCACCCTCGCCGACCTCGTCTCATACGAGCACAAGCACAACGAGGCCAACGGCGAGAACAACGCCGACGGCACCAACAGCAATCTGTCGTGGAACAACGGCTGCGAGGGTCCCTCCGACGATCTTGCGATCATCGCGCGCAGGCTTGCCGACCAGCGCGCGCTGCTCGCCATCCTGCTGCTGGCGCGCGGCACGCCGATGCTGTCGATGGGCAGCGAGTTCGGCCAAACCCAGGCCGGCAACAACAATCCCTATGCGCAGGACAACGAGACGAGCTGGCTTAATTGGCAAGACTCCAATCGTGAGCTGCTCACGTGGACCAGCCACCTTCTCCAGCTCCGCGGACGTCATCCGGCATGGCGCGACGATGCGTTCCTGTCCGGTCGTGGCCCACGTCCGGACGTATCGTGGCTGCGCGCCGACGGTACCGCGATGCAAGGCCAAGATTGGGACGCGCCGGATGGCCACGTGCTGATCATGCTGCTGTGGCCTGAGAATGCCGAAACCCGCGTTGGCCTTATCCTGAATCGCGGCGAGACCGGCGTTGAGATCACTCTGCCCGACCCGCAGGACCAGCACATCTGGCAGGTTGTCGCGGACAGCGCCAACCCGGCCGCGCCGGAGACCTTGGACCCAATCGTCGCAGCCCCGCGCAGCGTCATTGCGGTCAGCGAAATCCGTAGCCGCAGCGAGCTGCCAAAACGCCGCAGCGACGCCGTCACGCTCAACCAGCTCGCCACGGCCGCCGGCCTGGCAGCGGATTGGTGGGAGACCACCGGCCAGCAGCACCACGTCGGGGCTGACACGCAACGCTCCGTGTTGAAGGCGATGCACCTGCCCGCCGACACCACCGGTGAGGCCCGCGACAGCCTTGACCGATTGGCGGCCCTCAGGGATCGTCGCGCCCTTCCGGTGGCACTCGTCCGGCGCCAAGGCGAGCCTCTGCTACTGCCACTTGCGCTGCCGAACGGCCACGTGGCATGCAGCGAAATCCTCATGCTCGACCTGCAAGATGGCACGCAGCGGACGATCCGCGCATCGGCCGCCGACGCCGTCATCGACGACAGCATCGGCATCGATGGCCGCCCACGCCGCCGCTGGATGCTGGAACTGCCGCAGTTGCCGATCGGTCGCCATCGCCTGCGGCGCGAGCGCGCTCCTGACAGCATCTGCTATGTGACGGTGGCGCCCACGCGCTGCTATTTGCCAGAAGCCCTCGCAGCAGGCCGCAAGCGATTTGGCCTGTCCGCCCAGCTCTACACCCTGCGCGGCGGCATCGACCACGGCATCGGCGATTTCACCACATTGCGCGAGGCGGCTTTGGCCACGGCCGCGGCCGGCGGCGCTGTGCTTGGCCTCAACCCGATGCACGCCCTGTTCGCGGCGCAGCGCGAGCGTGCGAGCCCGTACCAACCTTCCGATCGCCGCTTCCTCGACCCGATCTATCTGCATCTGCCGGAGATCGCCGGCCCTGAGGCCAGGCGCCTGTCGGCCCTCACCGCCGTTGACTACGACGCTGTCTGGAACATGAAGTCCGCAGCCCTGGAAAAGCGGTACCAAATCCACGCAGCCGAAGATCCCGGCTTTACCGACTTCGTCGCAGCTGGCGGCCCTGTCCTCCAGCGCTTCGCAATTTTCGAGGCGATCAGCGAGACGTTGCCGCGCCAAAGCTGGCAGACCTGGCCCCGCACGTTGCACGATCCCGCCACGCCGGAAGTTGCCGCCTTCGCCGGCGCGCACGCCGACCGCGTCGCCTATCATTGCTACCTGCAATACCTTTGCGAGCAGCAACTCGCCGAGGCCGTGGTGCCGGCCGTCCAAGGTGGCCTCTCAATCGGCTTCATCCGCGATCTCGCCGTCGGATGCGCGCCGGATGGTGCCGAGGCCTGGGCCGCCGGTGCCAACGTGGCCCAAGGTATCTCGGTCGGCGCACCACCCGACCCATTCTCCGCCGACGGCCAGGTCTGGGGCCTGCCACCGCCGGTGCCCCACCTGATGGCAACCGATGGCTATGCCAGCTTCGCCGGATTGCTCGAAGCCAACATGCGCCACGCCGGAGGCCTGCGCATCGACCACGCCATGGGCCTCGCCCGACTGTTCTGGGTTCCGGATGGCGCACGCGGTGTCGATGGCACCTATGTCGCCTACCCCTTCGATGACCTGCTCGGCCAACTTGCCATCGAATCCCACCGCGCCAAGGCCCTCGTCATCGGCGAGGATCTCGGCACCGTGCCAAACGGTTTGCGCCAGGCGATGCACGACAACGATATCCTTGCCTACCGCGTGCTGCTGCTCGAACGCGAAGGCCAAGGCTTCAAGCCACGCACAGCCTATCCAACGCGTGCCGTCGCCTGTGTCTCGACACATGACCTGCCCACCTTCGTCGGCTGGCGCGAAGGCGCCGACATTGATGAACGCGAGACCCTCGGCCAAACCATAGACGCCACCGGCGAACACGCCGCCCGCGCCGGCGAGATCGCAGCGCTTGGCGCGGCTCTCGGCACGCAGGGCAGCGACCTCAGCCCCGCAGCCCACGCCTTCGTTGCTGAAACTGCCAGCGACCTCGTCTACATCCAGGCTGATGATCTCGCGGGTGAGCGCCAGGCGGTCAATTTACCCGGCACCGACCGCGAGCGGCCGAACTGGCGCCGCAGGCTGGGTGTCGACCTCAAGACGCTGTTTGAATCCCCACCGGCCGCCGGCATATTGGATGCAGTCCGGTCCAAGAGGTCTTTGGAATGAAGCGTCGCCACCTGCTCGCTGCAGCCCTCACAGCCCCATTGGCACGTCCTTCGGTTGTGGCGGCGCAGAGCAACGCGCGGGTGATGAAGTTCATCCCCGAGGGCGACCCCGCAGTAATCGACCCGATCTGGACCACCGCGACCGTCACCCGTAACCACAGCTACCTGGTGTTCGACACGCTCTACGGCCAGAGCCAGGTCTTCACCATGGAGCCGCAGATGGCAGCCGGCGAGATCGTCGAAGATGATGGTCTGACCTGGAAGATCACCCTGCGCGACGGTTTGCGTTTCCACGACGGCGAGCCGGTGCTCGCCCGTGACGTCGTCGCCAGCATCCGCCGCTTCGCCGCGCGCGATGCGTTTGGCGCCGCGTTGATGGAAGTGACAAACGAACTCGCCGCCACATCCGATCGCGTGCTGCGCTTCAGGCTTGCCAAGCCTTTCCCGTTGCTGCCCAACGCGCTCGGAAAATCCGGCACCATCATGCCAGCGATCATGCCGGAGCGCCTCGCCCTCACCGACCCCAACAAACAAGTGACGGAGATGGTCGGCAGCGGCCCCTACCGCTTCAACGCCGCCGAGCGCGTCTCCGGTGCGCTCGTGGTGTATGAGCGCTTCGACGGCTATGTCCCCCGCGTCGGCGGTTCACCCAGCTTCACCGCGGGCCCAAAGCAGGTGCACTTCGATCGCGTCGAGTGGCACATCATCCCCGATGCACAAACCGCCGCCTCGGCGCTGATTTCGGGCGAGATGGATTGGTGGCAATCGCCCACCCCGGACCTGCTGCCGCAGCTGCGCGCCAGCGGCAAGCTGGTCACCGAAGTGCTCGATCCCGCCGGCGGCATTGGCATTCTACGCTTCAACCATCTGTTTCCGCCATTCAACAACCCTGCCATACGTCAGGCATTGCTCGGCTGTATCGACCAGACCGAATGCATGACCGCGGTGGCCGGTGACGAACGAGATTCCTTCAAGGACAAAGTGGGAGTGTTCAGCCCGGACACCCCGCTGGCCAGCGATGCCGGGATCGAGGTGATGACCTCACCGCGCGATTTCGCCAAGGTCCGCTCGGCACTCACGGCAGCCGGCTACAAGGGCGAAAAGATCGTGCTGCTGGCGCCACCGGATCAGCCCGACACCTATGCCCTGGCGCTGGTGACCGCAGATGCACTGCGCAAAGTGGGCATGAACGTCGATTTCCAGAGCATGGACTGGGGCACCGTCGTCCAGCGCCGCGCCAGCAAGCAGCCACCGGACAAGGGCGGCTGGAACATCTTCTATACCTACCTCAACGGCACCAACAACTTCGACCCAGCAAGCCAACTCGGCATTCGCGGCAACGGCGACAAGGCATGGTTCGGCTGGCCAACAGCACCCAAACTCGAAGCGCTGCGGGCGCAGTGGTTCGCAGCCAAAACGCTCGCCGAGCAGCAGCTCATCTGTCGCGATCTGCAACTGCAATTCTGGCAGGACGTGCCTTATATTCCGCTCGGCGCGTATTATTCATCCAACGCCTACAATCGTAAACTCTCCGGTATCCGCAGCGGATTTCCGCAATTCTACGATGTTCAAGTCGCCTAGAGCGTGATGACTGAAGGTGGCATCACCGAAAAGTCTGAATCACGCGATCAAACAAAAAGTGAGACCATGAGGATTTTCCCTATCAAAAATCAACATGGTCTAAGGGTCTTCACGTTGACGCCGGTCACGTGACACACTCCGCCTTCGTTGAACGAAGGATGGCAGCGTGACCGAGACATGGCGACTTCCGGCAACCGAGCTTGCCGCCCTCATTCGCAATCGCCAGGTTTCGGCACGCGAGGCAGCCACCGATGCCCTGGCGCGGTTGGATGCGGTGAACCCTCGGCTGAACGCGGTGATCGAACACCGGCCTGACGAGGTGTTGGCGGCGGCCGACGCGATCGACAAGACCATCGCATCCGGCGGCGATGCCGGCCTGCTCGGCGGCGTTCCGGTCACCGTCAAGGTCAACACCGACCAAGCTGGCTACGCCACCACCAACGGACTTCGCCTTCAGAAGGACCTGATTGCAACGTCGGACAACCCGGTGGTCAGCAATCTCAAGCGGGCCGGTGCCGTGATCCTCGGACGCACCAACACCCCCGCGTTTTCGCTGCGCTGGTTCACCACCAACCAGTTGCACGGCACCACGCGCAATCCCCGGGATCCCGGCCTCACCCCTGGCGGCTCCTCCGGTGGCGCCGCCGCAGCGGTCGCAGCCGGAATTGGCAATCTTGCGCATGGCACCGACATCGGCGGCTCTATCCGCTATCCCGCCTATGCCTGCGGCGTGCACGGATTGCGGCCCAGCCTCGGCCGGATCCCCGCCTGGAACGCATCGGGGCCGGAGCGCACCATCGGCGGCCAGGTGATGGCAACATCCGGCCCGATCGGTCGCACCATCGCTGACCTCAGACTGGGGCTGGAGGTGCTGTCGCAACCGGATTACCGCGACCCCTGGTACACCCCTATCGCTGCCACCGGCCTGCCGGCGGTTTCCAAACGCGTGGCGCTCTGCCTGCGGCCGAACGGCATGGACGTCGCACCCGAAGTTATCGCGGCACTCATCGACGCCGGCAAACGGCTGGAGGCGGCAGGTTATATCGTGGAGGAAGTCGCCGACACCCCCTCATTCCGCGATGCTACCGAGTTGCAGGTCCAGTTGTGGCTGGGCGATGGCTTCAAGGGCTTTGCCGATCTGGTCACCAAGGAAGGCGACCCGGCTGCCATCGCCATCATGGAAACCTTCCGGGAAATGGCCGAGGCGTTACCGCCAGATATCATCGGCCAAACCATGGTCCGCCGCGCCACTCTCACCCGGGTGTTCCAGTTGTTCCTGGAGCGATACCCACTGTTGCTGATCCCAGTCTCAGGCCGCCTGCCCTTTGCACAGAATGCCGACATGGGCGGGCCCGAGGCGATGAAGGCGGTGTGGGAAGCGCAACTGACGCAAACCGGCCTGCCGCTGATGTCGCTGCCCGGGATCGTCGTCTCCACCGGCATGGTCTGCACCGCCCCGGTTGGCGTGCAACTGATCTCGCAGCGCTACCGCGAGGATCTTTTGCTCGATGCCGCCGAAGCCATCGAGTCCGGCGGCGTGCCGCCCTCACCGATCGATCCGATCTGGGACGCCGCATGATCGCCGATACCGTGGGGGCGTTCATCCCCGGGCCACGCGTGCATATCGCAGGCGCTGCCGAAGGCCCTTTGGCCGGGCTAACCTTTGCCGCCAAGGATCTGTTCGACGTGGCAGGCCTGCCCACCGGCGGCGGCAACACCGATTGGGCCACTTACAATCCAATCCCCATCAAGCATAGCTGGGCGGTGCAGACACTGCTCGATTCCGGCGCATCGCTCGTCGGCAAAACCATCACCGATGAAGTCTCGCTCGGCATCCTCGGCGAAAACGCGTTCGACGGCACACCGATCAACACCGCAGCGCCGGACCGTGTGCCCGGCGGATCATCCTCCGGCTCCGCCGCAGCGGTCGCCGCCGGGATCTGCCACACGGCGCTGGGCACCGACACCGGCGGATCGGTGCGGGTGCCCGCGAGTTTCTGCGGTCTCTACGGCATTCGCCCCACCCATGGCCGCGTCGATGTGACGGGAATGCTGCCGCAGGCGCCCAGCTCGGACACCACCGGCTGGTTCGCCCGCGATTCCGACACATTCGCGCGCGTATCAGCCGTGATGCTCGGCGAAGCAATCCCAACGACGCTTCCCACCACCCTCATCATCGCCACCGATGCCTTCGGCTTCGCCGACCCCGGCGTGGCCGCAGCGTTGCAGCCGCTGGTGGACAGGCTTGCAGCCCTGATCGGCACCGTTCGGCACGACATCATGGCGCCGCCCGGCCTGTCGATCTGGGCGAAGGCCCAGCGCGCCCTGCAGCCGACGGAGGCGTGGGAGACGTTCCGCCCCTGGGTGGAAACCCACAACCCGCGCTTCGCCTTCAGTGTCGCACGCAATCTCGCCGCCACCGCCAGCATCCCCGCCAGCGAACGCAGCTGGGCCGCCCTGATGCGCGCCGAGGCCCGCGGCCGCATGGCCTACCTGCTGCCGCCCGGCACCATCCTGTGCCTGCCGACCACACCATTCCCCGCCCCAAAGCGCGGACTTCCGTTACCGGTTCTGGATCCGTTGCGTGACCGCATCACATGCCTGTGCGCCCACGGAGGCCTCGCCGGCCACCCGCAGGTCAACCTGCCGGGTGCTACGCTCGACGGCCTACCGATCGGCCTGTCGATCATCGGCGCGCGCGGTACGGACACCACATTGATCGCAGTGGCCAAGGCCATGGAGGCAGCATGATGACGCCGAACATCCCTGAGGTCATCGAGGAAGTCCGCGAGAAATTCGAGGCCTACGAACAGGCGTTGATCGACAAGAACGTCGACGTCCTCGACGACACCTTCTGGAACAGCCCCTACACCATCCGCTACGCCATGCACGAGCACGGCTACGGCTTCGACGCCATCCACGCCTTCCGCGTTGCCCGCAAGCCGGGGCCGGGCACCAAGGAGCGCCGCATCCGCCTGGAAATTCTGACGCTCGGGCACGACATCGCCACCGTGAATCTCGAATACAAGGTGCGCGGCCACGAGCTCACCGGCCGGCAAAGCCAAACCTGGGTGCGCTTCCCAGATGTCGGCTGGAAGGTGATCGCAGCCCACGTCTCCACCACCAATGGCAGGCCGTTGTGATCGATCGCGTTGTTCGAAGGGCCAGGTTGGATCAGGGCGTTTTCGATATCGGCATCCAGGCCGGCCGGATCGCCGCGATCGAGCCTACCCTAGTGTGCGACGCACCGGAGATCGACGCCGAGGGCATGGTGGTCACCGGCGGCCTGGTCGAGACCCACCTGCATCTCGACAAGACTTGCATCCTCGACCGCTGCCCGGCGGCCGACGGCTCGGTTCTTGAAGCGGTCCGCCTGACCAGCGCGGCCAAGCGCGGCTTCACCCCAGAGGACGTCTACGCCCGCGCCAGTCGCACACTGCGGCGCTGCATCTGCCACGGCACCACGCAGATCCGCACCCATGTCGAGCTTGACCCTGGCATCGGCCTGCGCAGCCTCGAAGCCATCGAGGCGATCGTGCGCGACTTCGCCTGGGCGGTGGACCTGCAGATCTGTGTGTTCCCGCAGGAGGGCATGCTCAACAACCCCGGCACCGAGGAACTGCTGATCGAAGGCCTCAAGCGCGGCGCCCGGGTGATCGGCGCGGTTCCCTACTGCGACAGCGATCCCCGTGGCCAGATCGACCGCATCTTCGAAATCGCCAGGGATTTCGACGCCGACATCGACATGCATCTCGACATGGGTGACACCACCGCCGGCATGCAGGCCGATTATGTCTGCGCCAAGACCGACGAATACGGCTGGGGCGGCCGGGTGGCGATTGGCCACGTCACTCAGATGTCGCTGATGGCGTCGCCGGAGTTCGACATACTGGCCCGACGCCTAGCCGGATCAGGCGTGTCGGTGGCGATCCTGCCGTCGACCGACCTGTTCCTGATGGGCCGCGCCACTGACCATGCCATCCCGCGCGGCGTGCTGCCGGCTGGGCGCTTGCTGTCGCAAGGTTGCCGCTGCACGGTGTCGAGCAACAACATCCTCAATCCCTTCACCCCCTACGGCGACGGCAGTCTGGTGCGCATGGCCAATCTGGCCGCCAATGTCGGCCATGTCAGCAAATCAGCGGAGATGGCTGCCTGCCTCGCGATGATCAGCACCGAGGCGGCAGCGGCCATGCGGCTGCAAGGCTACGGTGTCGCCGTCGGCCACAATGCCGATCTGGTGGCGTTCGATGCGCCGGACCCGGCTTCGGTGATCGCCGAGATCGCGCCGGCGCTGTGGGGCATGAAGGCAGGGCGCACGACCTTCGAAAGGCCGCGCGCCCGGCTGCATGAGCCTGCTGTCAGCGCCCCTTGAACACCGGGCTGCGCTTCTCCTTGAACGCCAGTCGGCCTTCCCGGTAGTCCTCGGTGTCAAAGCACGCCGCCACCAGCGGATCGACGTTGGTCTTCTGTCCGGCCGGGTTCATCACCTCGGCCACCACGATTTTCGCCGTCCGCACCGAAACCGGTGCGTTGTCGGCGATGGTGCGGGCGATCTCAACCACCGCGTCCGACAAATCCATGTCCGACGTCACCTGGTTGATGAGGCCAATACGGGCGGCTTCGGTGGCATCGATGCGGGCGCCGGTGTAGAGCATCATTTTGGCATGGGCGGGGCCGACGAGCTCCACCAGCTTGCGCGTCATATCGAAGCCGTAGGCAATCCCGAGCTTGGCGGCGGGAATACCGAATTCGCTGTCGACGGCGGCGATACGGATATCCGCCTGCATGGCGATGCCGAGGCCGCCACCGAGGCAGAAGCCTCGAATTCGGGCGATCACCGGCTTGGGGAAGGTGGCAAGCTTGG
>Ga0302157_10005633_pt1 | contig 13188 bp, 10 predicted proteins | sample I_Bog_N3_3_FD_193502 | JGI IMG/M metagenome (GOLD analysis project Ga0302157, IMG submission 193502) | Peat permafrost microbial communities from Stordalen Mire near Abisko, Sweden - I_Bog_N3_3 | ecosystem: Environmental > Terrestrial > Soil > Wetlands > Peat | place: Sweden: Abisko, Stordalen...
GACAAGCCATAGGGGGGGGACTCCGTTTTGACAATAGTCGTTGCAACGAGTATTGTTGAAGCAGATGAAGAAAGTAATCCAATCGGGCGGCAGGAAGAAGCAGGCGGCGTGTTTGGAGGAGGTGGCGTTCCTGGAGTTGTGCCGGACGCAGGATATGCTATCGCGGCGGCTGTCCGTGTTGTTGAAGGCGGAGGACTTGTCGGCGACGCAGTACAACGTGCTGCGGATTCTGCGGGGCACGCCGGAAGGGCTGCCGTGCGGAGAGATTGGCAGCCGCATGATTACTCGCGACCCGGATATTACGCGACTGCTGGACCGGCTGGAGAAACGGAATCTGATAGAACGCTGGCGGGATGAGGACGACCGTCGCGTAGTGGTGGCGCGGATTCGGCCGGCGGGGTTGGAACTGCTGGCCCGGATGGACGAGCCGGTGCGGCAAGGGCATCGCAGCCAGTTGGGACACCTGGGGCGGGAGCGGCTGCGGGAGTTGACGGAGCTGCTGCAGGCGGCGCGCGGGGAAGACGCTTGATTTTTTAGCGAAATTCATTCGTTGCAACGAATAAGTGGGTTGGGCATCTAAAGCTGGGTACGTAACAAAAACCAATTCTCTGAGAGGCGATTTGATATGAGCACAACGACCGTAACTCCGCAGGCAGGCATATCCACATGGAACATTGACGCGACCCATTCGGCGGCCGAGTTCAAGGTTCGGCACCTGATGATTTCGAATGTGAAGGGACACTTCAACAAGGTCAGCGGCGTGTTGACGCTGAATGAAGCCGACCCGACCACGTCGAGCGTGGTGGCAACGATCGAAGTGGATTCGATCGACACGCGTGACGCGCAGCGCGATGCGCATTTGAAGAGTGCGGACTTTTTCGAGGCGGATAAGTTTCCCACGATGACGTTCCAGTCCACAAAGGTGAGCGTTACCGGTGATAGCCAGGGCACGGTGGAGGGTGAGTTGACCATCAAGGGCGTGACCAAGACGGTCGTGTTTGACGTGGAAGGCCCGACGGCGCCGTCGAAAGACCCATGGGGCAACCTGCGGGTGGGCGTGGAGGCGAAGACCAAGATCAGCCGCAAGGAGTTTGGCCTGACCTGGAGCGCTCCGCTGGAGACGGGTGGAGTGATGGTGGGCGATGAAGTGGCGATTACGCTGGAAGTGGAGTTTGTGAAGGCGGCGTAAGGCAGTTCGGCACTTCGTGCGGTGTTGGGCTTCGCGTGGCGCTCCCGATGGTCGCGGACGGGGTTTGGTGGAAAGGCAAATGCGGGGATTCTTCGCTGCGCTCAGAATGACAAACATCGTTGGGGGGATTTTCCCTCCGCGATGCTCAACGTCAGAGTGAGTAGCGTTGTGGGGAATCCCCGGAGCAGGTGCGGGGATCGTTCTTTGACTGTGCTCAGGGCAGGGCGAGTGCGGGAGGGACGGTCCTCCGAGAATGGGGAAGAGTTATGTCACTCCGACCAGTAAAAGAAGTGATCCAGACGAAGACAACGATGGAGGGCGCGGGGGTGAAGCTGGAGCGCGCCTTCGGGTTCGGCAAGACCAAGGAGTTCGATCCGTTCCTGCTGCTGGATGATTTCCGCAATAACAATCCGGCGGATTACCTGAAGGGGTTTCCGTGGCATCCGCACCGCGGCATAGAGACGATTACGTATGTTCTGGCGGGCTCGGTGGAGCATGGCGACAGCCTGGGCAACAAGGGCCAGATGGGCGCGGGCGACGTGCAGTGGATGACGGCGGGCAGCGGGATTCTGCACCAGGAGATGCCGAAGGGCGATGCGCAGGGCCGGATGCACGGCTTCCAGTTGTGGGCGAACCTGCCTGCGAACCTGAAGATGACGGACCCGCGCTACCAGGACATTCCGTCGGCGGCGATTCCCGAGGTGACGGACGACGATGGCACGCATGTGCGGATTATCTGCGGGGAGTTCTGGGGCAAGCGCGGGCCGGTGGAAGGCGTGGCGGCTGACCCGAACTACATCGACGTGTCGGTGGCTCCGGGCAAGCGGAAGCGGCTGAAGGTGGAGACGACGCGGAATGCGTTTGCGTATGTCTTTGCCGGGTCGGGAACGTTCCGCGATGCGAGCGACCCGCGGGCGGTGTTGACGGAGAGCGGCGTAGACCCGAACGAGAAGCCGGTGTACGACGTGGGCAACCACTCGCTGGTGCTGTTTGACCGCGGCGACGAGATCACGGTGCAGGCGGGGCCGGAGGGGATTCGGTTTCTGCTGGTGTCCGGCAAGCCGATTGAGGAGCCGGTGGCGTGGTACGGGCCGATTGTGATGAACACGCAGGAGCAGTTGCGCCAGGCGATGGCGGAGCTGAATAGCGGGAGCTTTATCAAGCGTCGGTGAGGCTGTGTTGAGGAGGATGTGGCTAAGGTTGAAGCGCCGGGCGAGTTTGCTCGGCGCTTTCGTTTGAATGCCGATAGGCAACTCTGGCGGCTTTTTGCTCCCAGGTTGCTACGGCTTGAGAGATTCGTCAATACATCGACCGTCTGGGGCGTAATTATTTCGAGCGATGGTTCGAGGAGCTCGATGGCGGCGTACCACTATCCGGCTTTTCCTATTCGGTGGCTGCTGCACGACAAGTACCTTTCGTGCAGCTACGCGGCGAGGATCGCGGCTCCAACCAAGATTTTGGTTGCGGAAGAGGACGAGGTGGTGCCGCGCGCCAGCACGGAGAGGCTGCGGGCCTGTTTCAACCAGGGGATCGTGGCGGCCTATGTTGTTGTGCCTGGCGCGGGGCACAACACGATTTCAGACGGTGCCGACTATCCGCTGCTTCTGAGATAAGGGGCTTTCTGAGCCTCCCTTGCTAGCGTCTGGACCAGGTGAGTTGCATGCCGCCCATGAGGGTGCGGCCTTGCATGGGGACGAGGGGGATCTCGGTGTAGCCGGTGTTGGCGAGGTTGAGCAGGCGGAGGTAGGGGCGGACGGCGCCGGTGGAGCGGGCGAGGGAGACGTCCCAGAGCGGGTAGGCGGTGAGGCCGGTCTTCTGGACGACGTTGACCTGGGTGGACGCGGCGAGTTGGCCGAAGGAGCCGGTGTAGGCGAAGAGGGCGTTCTGCGCGGCGTAGTTGAAGGCGTACTCCGACAGGTAAGCGGGGGCGACGGTGCCGGAGCGGACTGCGGTGTAGCTGAGCTGGAGCTGCTGGGTGGCGGCGAGGCGGATGTGGGCCGATGCTTCCGCGCCGGAGAGGTCGAGCGAGGGGACGTTCTGCGCCTGCCACTTTTCGCCGGGGGTGAGCGGGAGGAGCTTGGCGTAGTCGATGACGTTGGTCTGGTTGAGGCGGAAGCCGACGGCGGTGAGGGTAAGGCGGCCGTTGGCAGGGGTCCAGTCGAGACCGCCCTCGTAGCTCCAACTGGATTCGGGCTTGAGCGTGGGGTTGCCGGTGGTGGCGGGGTCGGAGTAGTAGAGGTCGACGTAGGTGGGCAGGCGGAAGCCGTGGCCGGCAGAGCCGCGCAGGCGGAGGGTGTGGGTGAGCGTGAAGGCGGCGGCGGCTGAGGGCGAGAAGACAGAGCCCTGGCTGGAGAGCACCTCCTCCCGCGCGCCGAGGGAGAGCGAGAAGCGGCCGAGCGAGCGCAGGCTGAGGTTGGCGTAGCCGGCGCCCTGGTTGCGCGCGTGAGTGCCAAGCGCGGGGCTGAGGAAGCCCTCGAAGAAGTTGAAGCTGCGGATGGTGTCGCCATCCTCTTCCAGGCCGTAGGCGAGGGTGGTGTTGCGGCCGAGATCGTCGGCGCGGCGCAGTGCGGCCTGGTAGCTGGTGGTGGCGTGGTTGTTCTCGTAGTAGGTGGGGTTGTCGCGGAAGAGGATGAACTCGTCGGTGTGGCGGCGATAGCCAAAGCTGGCGGCGGTGCGGGAGCCGAGCTGCTGCTGGGCAGAGGCGAGCCAGCCCTTGGTGCGCTCCCAGGCGTCGTAGGGGCCGTAGAAGAGGTTGGCGCCGTAGGGACGGTCGCTGGCGGCGAGCAGGATGTCGGTGGTGCCGGGTTTTGTTTTGAGCCACGACTCCGAGGCGATGGCGTTGGAGGAGTAGTTGCGATCGGCGATGAAGCCGTCGGAGGTGTCTCGGCTGGCGGTGAGCTGGGTGGCGAACGGGCCGGCGGAGTAGGCGGCGCGGAGGTGATTTTCCAGCGAGCCGTAGCTGCCGGCGCCGGAGCGGGCGACCAGGCTGAACCCGGGCGCGGGCGGGCCGGTGAGGAGGTTGACGGCGCCGCCGAGCGCGTCCGAGCCATAGAAGGTGCTGCCGGAGCCGTGGAGGAGGTCGATGCGGGTGATGGCGTCGAGCGGGACGGGGATGTCGAGGTTCAGGTGGCCGGTCTCAGGGTCGTTGACGCGGAGGCCGTTGACGAGGATGAGGGACTGCTCGAAGGTGGTGCCGCGGATGGACAGGTCGGCCTGGACGCCTTCGCCGGCGCGCGCCTGGAGATTGAGGGAGGGGTCGGCGCGGAGCAGGTCGACGGGCGAGTCGGCGCCGGGGGGCAGGTCGCGGGGCTGGAGTTCCTGGACGGAGCGGTCGCTCTCGGCGAGGGGGAGGGGTTCGACGGTGGTGGTGACCTGGATGCTGTCGACGACGATGGTGGGCGGTGGGGGCAGTGCGGGAGCGGCGGTGGGCGCTTGCTGCGCGGGTGCCATGCTGGAGCAGAACAACAGTAGGGTAAGGGCGGGGAGCGATGTCTTCATGGTGGGGTTCTTATGTGTCGGGCCTTCAGCCCTTTGATTCTGCTTCGGAACTTTACCTGGGCCTCCGGCCCAGGCTGGTATGTGTCGGGCCTTGGGCCCTTATCTCAGAGGCAATACAAGAGCGGCGCCGATATGTTCAGGTGCTACCCATTCATCATCCATGCAATATGGCTCTCGGGAACGGCTAGTTTTATCTTGATATAAATAGTTGAGTAGGTAAATCATCGGGGGATTGAAATGCGGATTGAGGCATTCCTGCGGCAGAGTCCGATCGTTCAGGCCAGCAGAACGGCGCGGCGGATGGAGGCTTCGCTGAACCTGGTTCTGAAGGGCGAAGACGTTACGGCGTTTGAGGCGCTGGTGCTGGCGGCGCTCTTCTTCGAGACGAGCGGCGCCATCAAACCGTCGGCGTTGGCGGCGGCGTTTGAGACGACGCGGAGCAATGTGAGCCACTGCATCTCGTCTCTGGAGGCGAAGGGGCTGGTGCGGCGAAAGATCGACCCGGCGGATGCGCGTGCCGTGCAACTGGTGCTGCGGCCCCTGGGCAAGCGCCGGGCGACGCGTGTGGTGGGGATCGTCGACCAGATGCAGCGCCAGCTTGAGGCCGGGATCGGAGTGGACAGGCTGGCGGGGATGATTCGGCAGATGAGCGAGGTGGAGGAGTTGTGTTCGCGTGTCGCGAAGGCGGCGGACACGGGGCGGCGGTGAAGCGGCTGGGATGGATGTCCGATAGCCGGCTGGGTTCAAGCGAGGGTGGTAAGGTGGGTCTCGAAGCGGCATCTGAGTGTGTATGCATATTCTGGTGATCAATCCGGGGTCGTCGTCGATCAAGTTTGCGATGTATGCGGACGGCTGGGCGCAGTTGCGCGTGCTGTATGCGGGGGAGCTGAACGATATCGGCGAGGCGTCGGCGGCGCTGAAGCTGAGGGACAATGCCGGCAAGGATGTGTCCGGCGCGGTGGGCGCGGTCAAGGCCGGATCGATGGACGAGGCGATCGGGGTGGTGCAGCGGGTGATTGCGCTGCCTGCATTCGCGCCGCCGGATGCGCTTGGGTACCGGGTGGTGCATCCGGGGCCGAACCTGCGCGGTCATCAGCGGCTGACTCCGGAGGTGCTGGCGGAGCTGAAGAAGGCGGTCGTCTTCGCTCCCCTGCACGATCCGGAGGCGCTGGAGATGATCGAAGAGATGATGCGGCGCGCGCCGGATGTGGCTCGCTTTGCGTGTTTCGACACGGTGTTTCACGAGACGATGCCGGAGGAGGCCAGCGTGTACGCCCTGCCAGCGGAGGTGCGCGCCGAGGGAGTGCGGCGGTATGGGTTTCACGGACTCTCGTGCGAGTCGGTGGTGTATCAGATGCGGCGTGCGAGCAGGGTTGCGTTCCCGCGGCGGATGGTGATCGCGCATCTGGGAAGCGGATGCAGCGTGACGGCGTGCGTGGATGGCAAGTCGATGGATACGACGATGGGCCTGACGCCGACCGGAGGCGTGGTGATGGGGACGCGGCCTGGCGATCTCGATCCCGGCGTGGTGCTGTATCTGCTGCGGCGGCAGGGGGCGACGGCGGAGTCGGTGGAGAAGTTGCTGAACCATGAGGCGGGGCTGAAGGCGCTGGGAGGTATCAATGACATGCGCGAGCTGCGGAGGTCCGCGGCGGCGGGGGACGAAGCGGCGCGGCTGGCGGTTCGTGTGTTTTGCCGCAGCGTGGTGAAGGCGATTGCGGGGTTTATCGCGCTCTATGGGGCGGATGCGCTGGTGTTTACCGGCGGAATTGGGGAGCACGATGCGGATTCTCGAGCGGAGATTGCGGCCGGGCTGGCGGGGCTGGGTGTGGATCTGGACGCCGAGGCAAATCAGATGAAGCACAAGGATTCCGGGCCGTTTGAGGCGGAGACGGTGCGCCGGATCAGCGGCGATAGCTCGAAGATTGTGGCGTACGTGGTGCCAGCGGAAGAGGACCTGATGATCGCGCGGCATGTGGCGCAGATGTGCCAGGTGTCACTGCCGAGCGCGGGTGAGTCACAGTAAATTGATCTCGCCGGACGCGGCGGCTGCGCCGTGCGAGCGGATACCGGCATCCAACCTATATTCACGTACCAATCGATCTGCCCCTTGTGAGCAGCCAACCGAAGCGAGGGAACTATGAGCGCTATCTCCGTATCTCCTACTGAAGGCCTTGACCTGAACGAGCAGCCACTCTCCGCGGAGGAACTGCGGAAGATGGATGCGTACTGGCGGGCGTGCAACTACCTGTGTGTGGGAATGCTGTATCTGCGGGCGAATCCGCTGTTGCGTGAGCCGCTGAAGGTGGAGCACATCAAGAACCGGCTGCTGGGGCACTGGGGGTCGGACCCGGGACAGACGTTTACGTGGGTGCATCTGAACCGGCTGATCAAGAAGTACGACCTGAACCTGATCTACATTTCCGGGCCGGGGCATGGGGCGCCGGCGACGCTGTCGAATAGTTACCTGGAGGGCGTGTACTCGGAGGTGTATCCGGACAAGAGCCAGGACGTTGAGGGGATGCAGAAGTTCTTCAAGCAGTTCTCGTTTCCGGGTGGGATTGGCAGCCACTGCACGCCGGAGACTCCGGGGTCGATCCACGAGGGCGGTGAGCTGGGGTACAGCTTGTCGCATGGATTTGGCGCGGCGTTCGACAACCCGGACCTGATTGTGACGGTGGTGGTGGGCGATGGCGAGTCCGAGACAGGGCCACTGGCGACGAGCTGGCATGGCAACAAATTTTTGAACCCGGTGCGCGATGGGGCGGTGCTGCCGATCCTGCACCTGAATGGTTACAAGATCGCGAATCCTACGATTCTGGCGCGGATTCCGCCGGAAGAGCTGGAGATGCTGTTCAAGGGGCTGGGCTGGAAGCCGTACGTGGTGGAGGGATGCGACCCGGCGGAGATGCACCAGAAGATGGCCGCGACGGTGGAGCAGTGCTATGTGGAGATTCGCGCGATCCAGGACGGTGCTCGCAGTGCGGGTTCGGAGCCGCGCCGGCCGAAGTGGCCGATGATTATCCTGCGGACGCCGAAGGGATGGGGCTGTCCGAAGGAGTTGGATGGACACAAGCTGGAGGGATCGTGGCGGGCGCATCAGATTCCGATCACCGATCCGGTGACGAATCCCGCGCACCTGCGGATGGTGGAAGCGTGGATGCGGAGCTACAAGCCGGAGGAACTGTTCGACGAGAGCGGTGGGCTGATTGCCGAGTTGGCGGAGATGGCGCCGGTTGGCCAGCGGCGGATTACGGCGAATCCGCATGCGAACGGCGGAGTGCTGCGCAAGCCGCTGGACCGCCCCGACTATCGCGACTTTGCGGTGAAGGTGGAGAAGCCGGGGCAAGTGGAACTTTCGTCGACGGCGAATTTGGCGGTGTATCTGGCCGAGGTGATGCGGCGGAACATGACCAGCTTCCGCGTGTTTGGGCCGGATGAGACGGCGTCGAACAAGTTGGACGGGATCTACAAGGCGAGTCCGAAGACGTGGATGGAGGAGCTGAAGCCGGAGGATGCGGACGGCGGATTCCTGTCGCGCGAAGGCCGCGTGATGGAGATGCTGAGCGAGCATACGCTGGAGGGCTGGCTGGAGGGCTATCTGCTGACGGGCCGGCATGGGTTCTTCTCGAGCTATGAGGCGTTCGTACACATCATCGACTCGATGTTCAACCAGCATGCGAAGTGGCTGGAGAAGTCGAAGCTGGAACTGCGCTGGCGCGCGCCGATCTCGTCGCTGAACCTGCTGATCACGTCGCTGGTGTGGCGGCAGGACCATAACGGATTCACACATCAGGACCCTGGATTTCTGGACATCGTCACGAACAAAAGTCCGGAGGTGACGCGGATCTATCTGCCGCCGGATGCGAATTGTCTGCTGTCGGTTGCGGACCATTGTCTGTGCTCGACGGACTACGTGAATGTGATTGTGGCGGACAAGGCGCCGCACCTGCAGTACCTGACCATGGACCAGGCGATCGACCACTGCACCAAAGGGATCGGCATCTGGGACTTCGCGTCGAACGACGATGGAACGGAGCCGGATGTAGTGATGGCGTGCGCGGGCGATATTCCCACGTCGGAGTCGCTGGCGGCGGTGGCGATCCTGCGGGAGCGGTGTCCGGAGGTGAAGATACGGTTTGTGAATGTGGTGGACCTGTTCCGGCTGATGCCAGAGAGCGAGCATCCGCATGGGCTGAGCGACAAGGAGTTCGACTCGCTGTTTACCACGAACAAGCCGGTGATCTTCAACTTCCATGCGTATGCGTCGCTGATTCATAAGCTGACGTACCGGCGGACGAATCACGCCAACATCCACGTGCGCGGGTACAAGGAGAAGGGGAACATCAACACGCCGCTGGAGTTGGCGATCCTGAACCAGGTGGACCGGTTCAACCAGGCGATGGATGTGATTGACCGCGTGCCGAAGTTGCAGGCGTCGGCGGCGCATACGAAGGAATGGCTGAAGGACCAGATCATCGAGAGCGTGAACTATGCCCACGAGAATGGGATCGACCGGCCGGAGATTACTTCGTGGAAGTGGCCGGTCTAGAAGACTGTCCTGCCGGACGGGCCCACTGCGCGTGGGGCGGTCACTTCGTGACTTGTGCCGACCTTCGCGTGGTGCTCCCGATGGTCGCCACTATGATTGGGTGACGCCTGGCGGAGGGACGGTCACGCCTTCCCTGTATGCCCACAGGACATTTGCTCTAAGGGGCTGGTGGGGCAGGTGCGGTCGCTGTGGAGTCCGGATGGGCGGAGTTTTTGCCGATGGTGAGGGGGATTTCGAGCGTGCCGGCGCGGTTGGAGAGGGTGTCAATAACGCCCATGCGGAGAGTCAGGGACCCGGGCGGAAGATCGATGGCCTGGAAGAATTGGAATGGTGTCTGGAGGAAGCCCTGGTACTCCTCCGGTGTGAGCGGGAGCCGCATGGTCTGGCTGCGCTGCGCCAGGACTTTGGCTTCCGTGCTGTACGCGACCAGATCGAACTCAAGCACCGCGGTGGAGGTGCCCTCCGAACTCTTCTGGTAGGAGAACTGGGTCGGGTCCAGGGTAAAGAGGACGTCGTAAGGCAGGGGAGTCTTGCCTGCAAGGGCGAGGGCCTTGCGGGTGGAGGCGGGTTTGGTCGGCGAGTTGGCGGGTTCGGGCTCGACCTTGGCGTTGAAGACGAGTTGGGTGGCGGGCAGGGAGCCAAGGCCCATGGTGTCCTGCGTCATGTGCACCTGCAGGACGGCATCCGGCGGCGCGGGCTGCTCGGAGTTGTAGCCGCCGCGGTAGGTGAGGCGCACGCCGGGGCGGTCCACGGTGATCTGGATGGAATGGTAGTGGCCGTCGTTGGTGGCGCGCGGGGGAACGTAGGCGAGGGTGTAATAGTGCGTGGAGTCGGCGACGACTCTGGCGACGGCGCCTTTGAAGTCGTTGGTGTTGTAGATTGCGGCTCCGCCGGTAGCTTCGGCAATGCTGTCTGCGCGGAGATTGCCGAAGCCGATGCCGGTGAGGGTTGCCATGTTCGCTGCGGCGACCTTGGCTCCGGTGTTGCCGTTGATGACGAGGTCGCCGGTGATGTTGGCGTCGGGAGCGCGGACGCCGGCGGCGCTGAATGGGTAGACGGCGATCTGCTCCTGGGTGAAGCGGTCGAAGGTATCCATAAGGCGGTGGGTGAAGGTCATATCGGGCGGGCCACTGATGGACCAGGAGAGGCCGCCGTCGCGTGTGATTGGCAGCAGAGGCCTGGCGAGCCAGATGAGGTTCTTGCGGCCGTGGACTCCAGCGGCGTAGGCGGCGATCTGGTCGGCGGCGGCGATGGGATCGGCGGAGGGGATGGTGCAGACAGGAAGCACGAGGTTGAGGTTGTCAGCGCTCATCGAAGCGGCTGCGTGCGGGCCATCCGTAGTGAAAGGCTGTATGAGCCGGAGACCGATGTCGAACCGGAAGCCAAAGATGGCAACCTGGGTTCCGGAGGGCATAGTGCGGAGATAGTCCGCGATGTATCCCACAGCGGGCGCGGGTTTCAGAGGAGGGCATGGGAGGTTGATGTAAAGGATCTGGACGGGGCCGCTGGCGGGGAGGGTACGGGCGTTGGACCAGGTGTTGGGCGGGAGTGTGGGCGCGGTTGTGGAGCCGGGTTCGGGAGAGGCGTCTTTGCTGGTCTCCTGAAAGCCGCGCAGGGGGCGGGGTTTGTCGTCCTCGGAGATGGTGAAGTCGGAGCGCTTGAGGCCGCGGACGGGTTTGCCTTTGTCGTCGGTGACGAGGACATCGACGATAGTCTCGCGGGAGTAGACCTGGATGGTGGGGGTGGCATGCTGCGCGGCGTCCATCTGCTGGGTGACGTCGACGGACTCGACCTGGGCGTGTGCCGTGAGGGTGAGGGCAGTGAACAAGGTGAGTCCGGCGAGGAGCGATCTCATTGACCTGCCTCCGGGGGTGGCATGTTTTTGGCTGGGGTGATGGGGACTTCGAGGGTGCCGAGTTTATTGGACACGGCATCTTTAACGCCGGTGCGGAGGAAGAGCTGGCCGGGCGGGAGGTCGAGCTGCTGGAAGAATTTGAAGGGTGTCTGCAGAAATTGCTGGTACTCGTCGGTGGTGAGGGGCAGGCGCATGGTCTGGCTGCGGAGGGTGACGAGACAGCCGTCGATGTCATAGGCGGCCACGTCGAACTCGAGAGAGCCGGTGTAGGTCCCATCGGTGGCCTGGGTGAAGGCTATCTGGCTGGCGGGGACGGCGTAGAGGAGCTCGTAGCGGGTGAGGTGCTGCGACTTGAGCTTGGGATTGAGCGCGCCGAGGATGGGCGGGTCGAACGGGTCTGGCGGGGCGATGGAGGGTTGGATGCGCACGTCGAAGAGGAGTTGCGTGGCGGGCGGAGCTCCTTGTGCCATGGCCGTTGGCATCTGCTTTGAGGTAGCGCTGTCTGCGGAGGCGGATTGGGTGTTCTCGGCGCTGTAGGCGGTGCGGTAGACGAGATGGACGCCGGGCTTACTGACGGTGATGTGGATGGAGTGGAGCTTGCCGTCGTACGCGGCGATACGGGGCGCGTAGGAGAGTGTGTAGTAGCTGGAGCCGTTGTCTATGGCCTGGACGATGAGGCCGATGCGGTCGTTGTTGTTGTAGAAGGCCTGGCCGCCTGTGGCTTCGGCGATGGCTTCCATAGTGAGGTGGTCGGTTGCGATGTCCATTTGAACGCCCATGGTCGCGGTTGCGACCTGGGCACCGGTGTTTCCGGTGATGGGGCCGCCAGGGGTGACGATGGGAGCAGCGAGGCCGTGGGGGTCGAGCGGGTCGATGGCGACCTGCGCCTCGGCCAGATGATCGTAGGTGAGGCGGATGTCCTGTGTGGCGTCCACACAGCCATTTGGGAATACCAGGAAGGACGGCTGGCGTCCGATCCAGATGAGGTTTTTGCGGCCCTTCAGCCCGGAGAGATAGTCGGCGATCTGGTTGAGCTGCCGCAGGGTGGCGTAGATGTGTTCGCGGAGGACGGTGCAGGAATCGCCAATAACGACGTAGGGGTCGAGCACGGTGGTGAGGCCTTTGGGCAACAGGGAAGGGTCGGAGGTGGGGCTTTGGATGACTGTAAGTCTGGAGGCTAGACCCATGACGGCGACCTGAGTTCCGGCGGGGAGGCGTTTGAGCAGGTCGGGGATGTCCTCTTTATGCACGACGAAGGAGTTACCGCCGTCGTTTATGTTGTCGAACAGAAAGATGTCGAGGGGCCCGGTGGCGGAGGCGGACTGGAGATTGGTGTAGGTGTTGGGCGGGAGTTTACGGAGTGAGACGGAGGCTTCTGTGGAGAGTGGAATATCTTTGCTGGTTTCCAGAAAGCTACGGATGGGTTGGGGTTTGCCGTCTTCGGTTACGGTGAAGTCAGAGGGTTTGAGGTTGTGGACCGGGTGGCCGTCTTTGTCGGTGACGAGGACATCGACGATGGTCTCGCGGGAGTAGACCTGGAGGGTGGGCATGGTTTGTGCGTGGGCGGTGAGCGATGCGGCGGCGAGGGTGAGGGCGAAGAGGAGGGCGGCTCGGGTTAGGGGCATGGGGTGGTCCTCTTGGGGCGGAAGAACAGACAACGGCAAAGGCGAAAGGCTTAACACCGATGAACACCGATTGGATCGATTAGGACGGGGTACAGGATGAAGCGGTCGGGACGGTGGTTGTTGGAAGCCCACTCATCGCGATGAGGCTGCGATGAATGGGGCACACGGTGTGTTTCTCGTGAGGCTGGGGAACAGACAACGGCAGGTGCAAAAGCGAAAGGCGAAATACAAAGGCGAAATACAGGGGTCCTTCACTGTGTTCAGGATGACGGCGGCTTCTATTACGGCTTCAATTATTGATTATGGCTTTCACTATTTTGGTGCTGCGATCTGGTTTGGTGATGCGGCTTGAGTGGTGGGTGGTGTGATGGAGGCGACGGGGACTTCGATGGAGCCGGTGCGGTCGCTGGCGAGGTCGTGGACGGCGATGCGGAGGAAGAATTCGCCGGTGGCGGGGACGTCGATGTCG
>Ga0302157_10005640_pt1 | contig 13176 bp, 14 predicted proteins | sample I_Bog_N3_3_FD_193502 | JGI IMG/M metagenome (GOLD analysis project Ga0302157, IMG submission 193502) | Peat permafrost microbial communities from Stordalen Mire near Abisko, Sweden - I_Bog_N3_3 | ecosystem: Environmental > Terrestrial > Soil > Wetlands > Peat | place: Sweden: Abisko, Stordalen...
GGCGTGAAGCCCGGCGAGTTGGTGTTCGACGGCGAGACGCTGGCCAACATCTATCTCGGCAAGATCACCAAATGGGACGATGCGGCGATCAAGAAGCTCAATCCGAACGTGAAGCTGCCGACCGACGCCATCACCGTGGTTCGCCGCTCTGACGGCTCGGGCACCACCTTCAACTTCACCAACTACCTGTCGAAGGTGAGCGCGGAATGGAAGAGCAAGGTCGGCGAAGGTACCGCCGTCGAATGGCCCGCCGGCGTCGGCGCCAAGGGCAATGAAGGCGTCTCCGGCAATATTGGCCAGACCAAGAACTCGATCGGCTACGTCGAATACGCCTATGCCAAGCAGAACAAGCTGACCTATGCCGCGATGGTCAACAAGGCCGGCAAGACCGTGCAGCCCACCACCGAGACGTTCCAGTCCGCCGCTTCCAACGCCGACTGGATCCACGCTCCCGGCTTCTATGTCATCCTCACCGACCAGCCGGGTGAAAAGTCCTGGCCGATCACCGCCTCGACCTTCATCCTGATGCACAAGGAACCCGCTGACAAGGCGGCCTCCGGCGAAGCCATCAAGTTCTTCAAATGGGCTTTCGAAAAGGGTGACAAGATGGCGGAGGAACTCGACTACATTCCGATGCCGGACAATGTGGTCAAGCTGATCGAGAAGACCTGGTCGGCTGACATCAAGAGCTGAACCGAGAGGCCCCGCGCACGGTGCGGCGTTGACAGGACGATACGAGATATTCGTCCGGTGACGCCGCCCCGCAGAGCGGGAATACGATCGCGATGAAAAACAACAAGACCGGGCCCGGATCGGCAGACGCCAAAGGCGCGCTGCCGATCCGGAGCACCGGACTGACCACCAAGACAGTAACGGTACAGGGGATTGGCGTGGCAGACATGGCCGTTCAGAGCGATGCAATGGAAGCCGCCGGACCTTACGATCGCGCCAAGGCGCTGAACGCCTTCAAACTCGGCGACGTTACCTTCTATTGGATCACGCGCGCCTGCGCGATCTCGGTGCTGCTGATCCTGGGCGGCATCATCCTTTCGCTGATCGCGGGCGCCTGGCCGGCGATCCAGCAATACGGCCTGGCGTTCCTGTGGACCGCCCGCTGGGCGCCGTCGGCCGATCCGCCGGTGCTCGGCGCGCTCGGACCGATGTACGGCACGCTGGTGACCTCCTTCATCGCGATGCTGATCGCGATCCCGGTCGGACTCGGCATCGCCATCTTCCTCACCGAGCTTTGCCCGCAATGGCTGCGCCGTCCGATCGGAATCGCCATCGAGCTGTTGGCGGGTATCCCCTCGATCATCTACGGCATGTGGGGCTTCTTCGTGCTCGGCCCGTTCCTGGCCTACACGTTCCAGCCCTTCATGATCGGCCTGTTCGAGAACGTTCCTGTGCTCGGCTCGATCTTCGGCGGGCCGCCGTCCTATCTCAGCCTGTTCAACGCGGCGCTGATCCTCGCGATCATGGTGCTGCCCTTCATCACCGCGATCTCGGTCGACGTGTTCAAGACCGTGCCGCCGGTGCTGAAGGAAGCGGCCTACGGCGTCGGCTGCACCACCTGGGAAGTCGTCCGCAACGTGGTGATCCCCTACACCCGGGTCGGCGTCATCGGCGGCATCATGCTGGCGCTCGGCCGCGCGCTCGGCGAGACCATGGCGGTGACCTTCATCATCGGCAATTCGTTCCGCATCTCGTCTTCGATCTTCGCGCCGGGCACCACGATCTCTGCGGCGATCGCATCCGAATTCGCCGAAAGCGACGGCCTGCACCAGTCCGGCCTCATCCTGCTCGGCCTGCTGCTGTTCGTGCTGACGTTCTTCGTGCTGGCGGCCGCGCGGCTGATGCTGATGCGGCTGGAAAAGAAGGCGGGGAACTGAGATCATGAACCCGATCTACACCCGCCGCCGCCGCACCGACATCGTGATCCGCGGGCTTTGCTTCGCCGCCGCCATATTCGGCGTTACCTGGCTGGCGCTGATCCTGTTCACCCTACTGGTCAACGGCCTGGCCGGGCTGAACTTCGAACTGTTTACCCAGAACACCCCGCCGCCGGGATCGACCGACGGCGGCCTGATGAACGCGATCGTGGGCTCGGTCATCATGACCGCGATCGGCGTCGGCATCGGCGCGCCGCTCGGCCTGCTCGCCGGCACCTATCTGGCCGAATACGGCCGCAACGACCGCCTCACCTCGGTGATCCGCTTCATCAACGACATTCTCCTGAGCGCGCCCTCGATCATCATCGGCCTGTTCGTCTACGGCGCGGTGGTGGTGCCGATGGGCGGGTTCTCGGCCCTCGCCGGTTCGCTGGCGCTGGCCGTGATCGTCATTCCCGTGGTGCTGCGCACCACCGAGGACATGCTGCTGCTGGTGCCCAATCCGCTGCGCGAGGCCGCCAGCGCGCTCGGCCTGCCGCGCTCGCTGGTGATCAAGCGGATCGCCTACCGTGCGGCGCGCTCCGGCCTGATCACCGGCGTGCTGCTGGCGACCGCCCGCGTCGCCGGCGAGACCGCGCCCTTGCTGTTCACCGCGCTCAGCAACCAGTTCTTCAGCCTCGATCTGACCAAGACGATGGCCAACCTGCCGGTGACCATCAACAACTTCGTGCAGAGCCCCTACGCCTACTGGAAACAGCTGGCCTGGAGCGGGGCCCTGCTCATAACCCTGACCGTGCTTGCCTTGAATATTGGCGCGCGCATTCTTGGCGCTGAAAGGACACCGAAATGAACGAGCTGTCGATGTCGATGAGCGAGGCCTCGGGGCCCCATGCCTCGGGGACGTTGCCGGAGGCGCCGGCCAAGGTTACCGCGCGTGGCCTGAATTTCTATTACGGCGAGAACCATGCGCTGAAGAACATCAACCTCGCGCTCGGCACCCACCGCGTCACCGCCTTCATCGGGCCGTCGGGCTGCGGCAAGTCGACGTTGCTGCGGATCTTCAACCGGATGTACGATCTCTATCCGGGACAGCGCGCCACCGGCCAGCTGATGCTCGACCAGACCAACATCCTCGACCCCAAGCTCGACCTCAACCTGCTGCGCGCCCGGGTCGGCATGGTGTTCCAGAAGCCGACGCCGTTTCCGATGACGATCTACGAGAACATCGCCTTCGGTATCCGGCTCTACGAGAAGATTTCCAAGTCCGAGATGGACGGCCGGGTCGAAAAGGCGCTGCGCGGCGGCGCGCTGTGGAACGAGGTCAAGGACAAGCTGAACGCCTCCGGCCTCTCGCTGTCCGGCGGCCAGCAGCAGCGGCTCTGCATCGCCCGCACCGTGGCGGTGCGGCCCGAGGTGATCCTGTTCGACGAACCGTGCTCCGCGCTCGATCCGATCTCCACCGCCAAGGTCGAGGAGTTGATCCAGGAGCTGTCGGAGGACTACACCATCGCCATCGTGACCCACAACATGCAGCAGGCCGCGCGGGTCTCCGACAAGACCGCCTTCATGTATCTCGGCGAGCTGGTCGAATTCGACGATACCAACAAGATATTCACGTCGCCGAGCGACCGCCGCACCCAGGACTATATTACCGGCCGGTTCGGCTAAGGGAGAACGACAAGATGGGTTCCGAACATACCGCCAAGGCCTTCGACAGCGATCTCCAGGAACTGACGCGGCTGGTCGCCGAGATGGGCGGTCTCGCCGAACGCATGATCGTCGACGCCGTCGACGCGCTGATCCGGCGCGACGTCCCGCTCGGCCAGCGTGTCGTCGCCGCCGACGCCGATGTCGACAATCTGCAGCGCGTGATCGAGGAGCGCGCGGTGCTGACCATTGCCCGGCGCCAGCCGATGGCGGTGGACCTGCGCGAAATCGTCGGCGCCATGCGGGTCGCCACCGATCTCGAGCGGATCGGCGATCTCGCCAAGAACATGGGCAAGCGGGTCGCGGCGCTGGAGAGCGACTTCCAGCCGCTGAAGCTGATCCGCGGTCTCGAACACATGACCGATCTGGTGCAGTCGCAGGTCAAATCGGTGCTCGACGCCTACGCGGCGCACGATCTGCCGGCGGCGATGGCGGTCTGGAAGGGCGACGAGGAAGTCGACGCCATCTGCACCTCGCTGTTCCGCGAACTGCTGACCTACATGATGGAAGATCCGCGCAACATCTCCTTCTGCATCCATCTGATGTTCTGCGCCAAGAACATCGAGCGCATCGGCGACCACGCCACCAACATCGCGGAAACCGTGTTCTACATGATCGAGGGTCAGCAGATCCTCGACAAGCGTCCGAAGGGCGACATGACGACGTTTGCCACGACGATACCCGGAAACTGAACGGCGAGAGCGTTGGCGTGACCAAATCGCATCAACACACAGCAAAAGGCAACGCAAGATGAGCGCGCGCATTCTGGTGGTGGAAGACGAAGAAGCGCTGACCACGCTATTGCGCTACAATCTCGACGCCGAAGGCTACGACGTCGAGACGGTCGCCCGCGGCGATGACGCCGACACCCGGTTGAAGGAACGCGTCCCCGACCTGATCGTGCTCGACTGGATGTTGCCGGGCCTTTCGGGAATCGAGCTTTGCCGCCGCCTGCGGGCGCGGCCGGAGACCAAGTCGCTGCCGATCATCATGCTGACCGCGCGCGGCGAGGAGAGCGAGCGGGTCCGGGGCCTGGCCACCGGCGCCGACGACTACATCGTCAAGCCGTTCTCGGTGCCGGAATTGCTGGCGCGGGTGAAGGGTCTGTTGCGCCGCGCCAGCCCCGAGCGGCTGGCGACGGTGCTCGCCTATGGCGACATCGAGCTCGATCGCGAAAAGCGCCGCGTCGCCCGCTCCGGCCGTCCGATCGATCTCGGGCCGACCGAATACCGGCTGCTGGAATTCTTTCTCGAGCATCCGGGCCGGGTGTTCAGTCGCGAGCAATTGCTCGACAGCGTCTGGGGCCGCGACATCTATATCGACGAGCGCACCGTGGATGTGCATATCGGCCGCCTGCGCAAGCTGCTGAACCCGGGCCGCGAGCAGGATCCGATCCGCACCGTGCGCGGCGCCGGCTATGCGCTGGACGATCGCTTCGCGAAGGTGGAATAGTGTACGCTATGGATCGTCGTCCCGGCCTTGAGCCGGGACCCATATTCACCGCTGTCGATTTTAGAAGCGGCTGGCGCGCCAGCCGGGCATAACCCCGAACATTGGTGGTTATGGGTCCCTCAGTCTGCCATCGGGCCGGCAATAGCCGGACCCGTTGGTGCGCAGGGACGACATAGACGACATACAAGAGTGTGCAGCGTCTACCGGGTCGGCTTGAGCTGCTGGCGGCGGCGGTCGGAGGCCGGCTGATAGGCGATGCGGGAGTGGTGCGCGCAATAGGGCAAGCTGGCCAGCGCCTTGCCGCCGCAGAAGAAGAATTCCGGGCTCGAGGGATCGCCCACCGGCCAGTGGCAGGTGGCCTCGTTGAGCTCCAGCAGCGACAGCCGCTGGCTCATCGGCACCACATTGTCGAACGCGATCGGATCCGGTTCCATCTCGACCTCGAAGGCGTGCGCCAGCGCGGTGTTGCCCCGCGAGACCGGCCGCGCGACCCGCATCATGTGCTGGGCCGGACGGGCTGCCTTGCGTTGCCGCGGCGCCGCCGAGGAGGGGCTCTTGGCGCGGCCGGAGAGACCCAGCCGGTGGACCTTGCCGATTACGGCATTGCGCGTCACATTTCCGAGTTCTGCGGCAATCTGGCTGGCCGAAAGTCCGCCCTCCCAGAGTTTCTTCAGCTGCTCGACGCGATCGTCAGACCAGGTCAATACCGTCATCGCACTCTTTCCTTCGCACTGCGCCGGCCGACCAGGGGCAGCGCTGCGGTGCCAATCGTCTCAAAAATCCCTGCCGGCAGAATCCCTTAGCCCTCGCCGGGCGCGGGATGCGCGCCCGAACGTTTACGCCGAACACTTGTGACTTAGAGGATCAGTACTACCGCACGAGATGTCGTACCCGACGGCTGAGAAGCTACAATATGGCGTGACTCCGGCGCAAGAGTCCGCGTGGGTGCGTCCACATGTTCTGTCACCTAAGCATTGCAAGGTGCGGAATCCGCAACACCGGGAGTTTACGGGGCCGGGCGTCGTTCGGCCTGTTGACAGTTATCGCCTTGGGCATAGAATGGTTCCCACGTGCCGCCCCGAAAAGGCGGCACGTTTTGTTTTCCGGGCTGGTTGCCGATGCGATCGCGCCAATGCGCGCATCGCGCACCTGGCCTAACCTTCAGTGATCGCCATGAAAAACAGCGCGACGTCGCATCTGCTTCCCGTCTTCGCCAGGGCCGATCTCGGTTTCGAGCGCGGCGAGGGGGCGTGGCTGATTGCGACCGATGGCGGGCGCTACCTCGATTTCACCTCCGGCGTCGCTGTCAACGCGCTCGGCCATTGCCATCCGCATCTGGTCGCCGCCCTGCAGGAACAGACCACGAAATTGTGGCACATGTCGAACCTGTTCAAAAGCCCGGACGGCGAGCGGCTGGCGGCGCGGCTGTGCGAACAGAGCTTTGCCGATTTCGTCTTCTTCGCCAATTCCGGCGCCGAAGCGATGGAGTGCGCGATCAAGGTCACGCGCAAATATCACGCCGCCAAGGGCCATCCCGAGCGCTATCGCATCATCACTTTCGAAGGCGCGTTTCACGGCCGCACGCTGGCGACGCTGGCGGCGACCGGATCGGCGAAATATCTCGAAGGCTTCGGGCCGCCGATGGACGGCTTCGACCAGGTGGCGTTCGGCGATCTCGAGGCCGTCAAGAAGGCCATCGGCCCGCACACCGCCGGCATCCTGATCGAGCCGCTGCAGGGCGAAGGCGGCGTGCGCGCCGCCCCGCATGCCTTCTACCGCGCGCTGCGCCAGCTCTGCGACGACAACGGCCTGCTGCTGGTGTTCGACGAGGTGCAGACCGGCATGGGCCGCACCGGCGAGCTGTTCGCCCACAAGCGGTTCGGCATCACGCCGGACGTGATGTCGCTGGCGAAAGCGCTCGGCGGCGGCTTTCCGATCGGCGCCTGCCTTGCCACTGCGGAAGCCGCCATCGGCATGACGCCGGGTTCGCACGGCTCGACCTTCGGCGGCAATCCGCTCGCGGTCGCCGCCGCCAACGCGGTGCTCGACGTGATGCTGAAGCCGGGCTTCTTCGATCACGTGCAGAAGATGTCGCTGCTGCTCAAGCAGAAGCTGGCCTCGGTGGTCGACCGTCACGCAAATGTGCTCGCCGACGTGCGTGGCGAAGGACTGCTGATCGGCGTCAAGGCGGTGGTGCCGTCCGGAGATCTCGTCACCGCGCTGCGCGAGCAAAAACTGCTCACGGTCGGCGCCGGCGAAAACGTGGTCCGGTTCCTGCCGCCGCTGATCGTGACCGAGGCCGAGATCGACGAGGCCGTCAGCCGCCTCGAGCAGGCCTGCGTGGCGCTTTCCGGCGGCGAGTTGAAGCGGGCGGCCGGGCAATGAGCAAGCGTCTGCGTCACTTCCTCGATCTCAGCGAGCTTCCGACCCGGGAGCTGCGTAACATGCTCGCCGCCAGCGTCGCCATGAAGGCGAAGCTGAAGGCGCAGGCTGGCCAAAGCGAGCCGCCGAAACGGCCGCTCGAAGGCAAGACGCTGGCGATGATCTTCGAAAAGCCGTCGACCCGCACAAGGGTGTCGTTCGACGTCGGCATGCGCCAGCTCGGCGGCGAGGCGATCATGCTGACCGGCGCGGAAATGCAGCTCGGCCGCGGCGAGACCATCGCCGACACCGCGCGCGTGCTGTCGCGTTATGTCGACGCCATCATGATCCGCATCCTCAACCACGATTCACTGCTGGAACTCGCCGCCCACGCCACTGTGCCCGTCATCAACGGGCTGACGCGGCGTTCGCATCCGTGCCAGGTGATGGCGGACCTGATGACGTTCGAGGAGCACCGCGGCCCGATCGAGGGCCGCACCGTGGCCTGGACCGGCGACGACAACAATGTGCTGGCGTCGTGGGCGCAGGCGGCGGAGCGGTTCAAATTCACCCTCAACGTCGCAACCCCGCCGCAGCTCGCGCCCAACAAGGTGATGCGCGACTGGATCAAGGCAACGGATGCCCCGATCGTGCTCGGCAACGATCCGGAAGCCGCCGTGCGCGGCGCCGATTGCGTGGTCACCGACACCTGGGTTTCGATGGGCGACAAGGACGGCGAGCATCGCCACAATCTTCTGAAGCCGTACCAGGTCAACGCCAGGCTGATGGCGCTGGCGAAACCTGACGCGCTGTTCATGCATTGCCTGCCCGCCCATCGCGGCGACGAGGTCACCGACGAGGTGATCGACGGTCCGCAGTCGGTGGTGTTCGACGAGGCCGAGAACCGCCTGCACGTGCAGAAGGGCATCCTGGCCTGGTGTTTCGAGGCGGTGGCTTGACGCCGCCGCCGCTTATGGTCGTCGTCCTGGCGAACAGCGAGCGCAAACTTAGCGTCGTCCCGGCGAACGCCGGGACCCATACCGCGTGATCTCTCGTTTTCGCGATGTGGCAGAAACCTTCTGCAACAATTGCCGCCGCGGGTTATGGGTCCCGGCTCAGGGCCGGGACGACGAGTGGACATCATTTCGCCCGTTCCGCAACCCCCTTTCGATTCCGGCCCGCCGACCCCAGATAGAGCGCCATGACTTCACAATCCCCCGATATGAAAAACCAGGAAACCCCGGTCCGCGCCCCGTCGGCGGTTCCGGTCGACGATGCGGTGCTGCCGTTCGAGGTCGCTTCCCTCGACCTGCGCGGCCGGCTGACCCGGCTCGGGCCTGCGCTCGACGACGTCCTGACCAAGCACGATTATCCCGCCCCGGTCGGCAAGCTCCTGGGCGAGGCGATCGTGCTCACGACGCTGCTCGGCTCGTCCTTGAAATTCGACGGCCGTTTCATTCTGCAAACCCAGACCGACGGCCCGGTGTCGTTCCTGATCGTGGATTTCCAGGCGCCGGACCGGCTGCGCGCCTATGCGCGCTATGATGCCGGCCGGCTGAAGGAGGGACAGAATTCCGGCGCGCTGCTCGGCAAGGGCCATCTCGCCATGACCATCGACCAGGGGCCGGACATGAGTCGCTACCAGGGGCTGGTGGCGCTCGATGGCGGCACGCTGGAAGACGCCGCCCATGAATATTTCCTGCGCTCGGAGCAGATTCCGACGCGGGTGCGGCTGGCGGTCGGCGAGGAGTGGCGCGGCGGCGAGGGCGAGCGCCCGAAACACCGCTGGCGCGCCGGCGGCATCCTGCTGCAATTCCTGCCCAAGGCGCCGGAGCGCGCCCGCCAGGCCGACCTGCATCCGGGCGACGCGCCGGAGGGAGCCGTCACCCACACGGTCGAGGAAGACGACGCCTGGGTCGAGGGCCAGTCCCTGATCTCGACGGTGGAGGATATCGAACTGATCGATCCGGATCTGTCCGGCGAGCGGCTGTTGTATCGCCTGTTCCACGAACGCGGCGTGCGGGTGTTTCCGCCGCTGCCGCTGCGCGCGCAATGTTCCTGCTCGCGCGACGCGGTCTCGGCGATGCTCAACAGCTTCGCTCCCGGCGACCGCGCCGACATGGTCAAGGACGGCCAGGTGGTGGTGACCTGCGAGTTTTGTTCTTCGGTCTACCAGTTCACCCCGCACGAAGCGGGTGTCGAGGAGTAGACGCTCGAGGTGTGCCGGCTCCGCTCGACTCGTTCATTGGAACGCGATGCCGACCTCTCGCCCCCTGCGCCAGACGGTTCGGCAGGACAGCGTCGACCCGGCGGCCGTCAATGTGAATTGTTTCGGAATCCGAAGGCCGCGGACCAGACGCAGGCTCGCGCCGGTGGCGGAAACGTCGTGCATCGTGCACGCGATCGTGCGGCGGCCGGAAACAATCGTCGCGGGCGTCGTGACGACATGCCGCTGAACGGCGCGTTTTTCATCGACCTCGCCTCGCTCTTCCAATCGCGGCTCGACCATGATGAACACACAAGCGCATTCGGCGCATCGGTAGGACAACATGTCGTAGTTCGCGGCACATGGCGTGATCCGCTGCAGGGTCATGCCGTTGCGGCAGGTCTGACAAATCGGCGCTCTGTGCGCGGTGCGTGGCATCCCCTAAAATTACACGTTGCCGGTCGATTCCGGTATCCGCGCAACTACGTGACGCCGAGGCGGGCCGTTTCATGATTAACGGCTTGCGAAGGCGCCCGGCGAGGCTGCCTCATTCGAAACCTGCTTACGGGGAGACCGTTCATGCCGGCGCAAGCGGGCGTGGAGGGGGAGGCGGCGGCAGGCTATCACCGCCGCCGTTGCCAACGATCTGACTTCCGTCATTCCGGGATGGTGCGTTAGCACCAGACCTCAGATGCGCAATTGCGCATCGGGGAATCTCGAGATTCCGGGTTCGATGCTTTGCATCGCCCCGGAATGACGGCGTTCGAGGCGCGCTTGCCCCGCATCGCCCTCAACGCACGCTAATGCGCCGGGACCAGCTTCGACGGATCGGAGCCGACGCGGGTTTTGCCGGCCTCGTCGGCGCGGGCGAGCCCGAAATTGTATTGCACCGCGTCGAGCCCCGGGATCGGCGAGGCCGGGTCGGGCTTGGGCTGGTAGACCAGCGAGGAGGATACGCCGAACACGACGTCGCTGTCGATATGGGGGTCGTCGCCCTGATAGAGCGCGGTCACCAGTTCGCGGTAGCCGTCGGCGGTGATCAGGAAATGGATATGCGCCGGGCGGCAGCCGTGGCGGGCCTGCGCGGTTATCAGTCCACCCACCGGCCCGTCCATCGGAATGCCGTAGCCGAGCGGCCGCACGGTGCGGAAATGGAATTTTCCCTCGGCGTCGGAGATGAAGGTGCCCCGCATGTCCGTCTTGTCTTCGCCGTAGAGCTGCATGTCGTATTGGCCGTGCTCGTCGGTCTGCCACACTTCGACGCGGGAATGCGGAATGCCGCGACCCCCGAGGTCGCGCACCTGGCCGTAGATGCAGATCTCCGGCGAATCCGGCTTTTCGACGATGCTCTCGCCGAGCTTCAGCACCGGCGAGACCTCGCGATAGAACGGGCCGAGCAGGCTGGTGTCGGTGGCCTCGTCGATCCGGGTCTTGTCGTGCAGCGCATTGACCATGGCGGAGAGGCCGAGCGTATCCGACAGCAGGATGAATTCCTGGCGGCTCGGCGAACACTTCTGGCCGACCGCGGTCAGGAAGCCAATGCCGGCCAGCCATTCGGCGGGAGTGAGGTTCACTTCGCGGGCGAAGGCGTGCAGATGCCGGACCGCGGCTTCCATGATGGTGCGCAGCCGCGGGTCCGGCGTGCCGGCCATCTGCTCCACCACGGCCTGGGTCAGGGTGGTCTCGTTGAGATCCTTCATGGCGCTACTCCCTCAAAAGTCCTGCTCAAACGTCTTGTGCAAATCGATGGCGTCGTGTGTCGACGCCCCCCGATCGCAATGTCGGCCACATCGCCCGGTGGCATCGGCATGGCTAGCTTGCGATCGGCTCCGACATCGCCATCCCGTGCAGGTCGACGATCGAAGGTCGGGCATCGACCATGGACGTTTCCCTTGTCGCAGCACGTTTCCGGCCGTCGGCGCGGTGACGATATTGGATATTCGGTTGGCGTCCAGCACAAAAGATCGCCGGGTGACCGGCGGCCCAGATCGGGGACAGGCGCCCGGCAACGAGAGGTCGCGGATGAAGCAGCCGAGGGCGCGGGGATCCGACGCCCGAAACTTGCCTTATCGCAGGCCCGACGGGCCGTGGTCATTCCATTTGCCCCAGGGAGCATTGGCCAGCGTCTGGAAGTCGGTGGTGAGCGGGCGGCGGACTTGCCGCTCATAGGCCGCGACGATCTGTTGGGAAACGCTGATCTTGCGTTTCAACTCGGCGACGATCTTCTGGGTCTGCTCGCTGGTCTTCGCGCCGGCAATGCGGCCATAGGTGAAACGTCCCGTTTCGAAGTGTTTCAGGGCCTCATTGTGCTTCTTGATCTGGGCCCGATGCCAGGCGATCTGGCTGTTACTGTCGGCAACCATGGCGGTCTCCTGAGGTGCACGCCAGAGCATAGGTGATTCGCAGCCGCCGGGAGGGTTTCCTGCGGATGCTCCGGGCGTCCGGCGTGCCCTGCACCCCCCTAGAGAGAGGTGAATGGCTGCAGCAAACCTCGCGCGCCTGTGCGGCGAGACCGCGGCTCTCGACGTCCCACACTTGTTGCGTGTAAGTTGCCGCTTCATCGCCCGATGACGTGATTGGCTGGGGATCTACGATGCGAACGCCATGGATTGCTTTGTTACTTCTGCTGTCGACGGCATCGGCGCATGCGCAAAAGGCGGTGGCGTCGGGCAGGCCCTTGCTGCTCTATCAGGCTGCGGCCACCAACCCGGATTGCACGTCGGCCGGAACGGTCGTGGTGCGGATCGCCCAGCCGCCCGAGCATGGCCGCGTCACCATCCGCCAGACCGGAGTTTTTCCGACGTTTCCGGAATCCAACCTCAGAAGCGTCTGCAACAGGCGTCGGGTGCCCGGCGTGCAGGCGACTTACGTCTCGCAGCGCGGCTACATCGGGTCCGACTTCACCGTGCTCGAGGTGCTGTTTCCTGCGGGGCGTGGAGTCAGCGTCAGGCTGCCGATCCGGGTCATGTAGCGGGATCGCCCGGAACCCCGGTCGACGAGCCTTCTCGATGTGAAAATGGCGTCCGATCGGCGCTGGAAGCGCCTTAGTTCAGCACCCGCTTGTGGTCGGGGCTGTCGAGCGAGAAGGTCGGCACGTCGATCTCGAACTGCTCGCCGCTTTCGCTCACCATCTGGTAGCGGCCGGACATGATGCCCGATGCGGTCGGCAGCGGCACGCCGCTGGTGTATTCGAAGCGCTCGCCCGGCGCCAGCACCGGCTGCTCGCCGACCACGCCCTCGCCGTCGACGACCTTCTGGCGGCCGGAGGCGTCGGTAATGATCCAGTGCCGCGTCCGCAACTGCACCGTCTCGTGGCCGGTATTGGTGATGACGATGGTGTAGGACCAGAAATATTCACGCTTCTCGACCGAGGAATGTTCCGGCAGGAAGTTCGGCTCCACGGTGACTTCGATCTGGCGGGTGACGGCGCGGTACATACGGGGATTCTTTCCAAATCGCGGGGCATCATAGCGAAAATCCCCACCGGAACCAATCGTCCGCCGGGCCGGGAGCGGCATCCGGGCCGCCTGTCGGCATCGTGGTTTCAACACAGTTCCGACC
>Ga0302157_10005642_pt1 | contig 13174 bp, 16 predicted proteins | sample I_Bog_N3_3_FD_193502 | JGI IMG/M metagenome (GOLD analysis project Ga0302157, IMG submission 193502) | Peat permafrost microbial communities from Stordalen Mire near Abisko, Sweden - I_Bog_N3_3 | ecosystem: Environmental > Terrestrial > Soil > Wetlands > Peat | place: Sweden: Abisko, Stordalen...
AAGACGGTGGAGCCGCAGATGACCGCTCCCGCAACGACGATCTGGGTCGGCATGGCCAGTGACGGTATACCGTCGGGTATATGGCTGTGTTAACGGATCAGCAAGTAGACGCCGCACTGCCCGACCTTGAAGGCTGGGAGCGCGCCGACGGCGCCTTGCGCCGGTCGATCAAGTTTCCGAGCTTCCTGGCCGGCATCGACGCTGTGCGCCGGGTGGCCGAACACGCCGAAAGCAAAGACCATCATCCGGATATCGATATCCGTTGGCGGACAGTGACTTTCGCGCTGGTTACGCACTCCGAAGGTGGTATCACCGACAAGGACGTCGCGATGGCGCGCGATATCGACGGGATCATCGCGGACTAGGCCGCTAACTAACCGAAGCGGCACGTCTTCCGGTCGTCGCGATCCAGATCAAGGTCGCCAGTGCGGCCACCACGTAGACGAGACCGGCCCAGGCCAGATACCAGGGCCGGCTTATTTGCCAGATGGTCGGTTGAGCGAAGCTGAGCAACCACGGAACACCGATCAGGGTGAGCGCGAGCCAGCCCCAGCCCACAACGCGGGCGCCGAGGCGTTCGCGCAACGGCCCGTGCAGGGCCCAGATCATCAGCGGCACCAGCCAAACCCAGTGGTGGGTCCACGAGATCGGCGAGAACAGCAGCCCGAACAACTCGACCACAAGCAACTTGCCGAGCCGATCGGGCCCGTCCAGCGCCCGCCAGGCCAGGACGGCAGCCACCGCGGTGACCGCGATTGCGCCCAGCACCAGAGGACCGAAGCCGGCATCGTGGCCGAGGATCCGGGAGATGGCCCCACGCCAGGATTGGTTGAACGAAGTTGCGATGGGTCCAACCCGGCGCGCGTCACCCAACAGGTCGGTGAAGTAATAGCGAGCCTGATCGCCGACGATCAGTGCCGACACGCCGACGGTGGCAAGGAACACGACGGCCGAAGACACCACTTCGCGCCACCGCCGGGCGCCGGCGAAATAGATACCGGAGATGGCCGGCGTCAGCTTGATTCCGGCCGCTATGCCGACCAGCAGGCCCGATAGCCACCAACGCGTGGTGTAGACGGCCCAGAGCACCCCGAGCATCAGGAAAACATTGATCTGCCCGTAGTCGAATGTGCTGCGCAGCGGTTCAATCCAGATGCTGACCGCCGTCCACACCATCGCTACGCGCCGGTCGGCGGGAATGCCCAACAGGCCCTGGCTGATCCGGATCGCGCCGTACAGCGCAACCATCGTGCCCACCTGCCACACGAAAGCAACCAGCCCGAACGGCAGCAGATGCAGCGGGTAGAAGACGACCGCCGCAAACGGCGGATACGTGAACGGCAGCGGGAAGTCGGGCGTCTGGTCGGCGTACACGTAGCTGTACAAGGTGCCGGGATGGTCGATCGCGGCCGCGCCGCCAAGGTAGACGTGCAGGTCAACAAAGTTTGCGCCGGTGGGCGTCAGGTACGTCCAGGCGAGCCTCGCCGCGACGCTCAGGATCAACAACAGCGGGCCGGCACTCGCCAACCGCCGGGTGATGGGTGCCGCCGGGGCGGCCGAAGTGACGTCTATCCGCCCGACTTTAGCGATCGGGCCCCGGGTCACCGGTGTCACTCATATCGATAACGATCGCATAAATGCCACACGTGTCACTTGAGTCCCATCAGTATCAACGTAACTTCGGCGCCAGACCTTAATCGTCGCTAACCCAGGGAGAGTCATGCCAACCATCTGGACCTACTTGCGAGCAACCGCCGTCGTTGTCGGTTCGTCCGCCGCCCTTTTGACGGGCGGTATCGCCCACGCTGACCCCACGCCGGATCTGACGGGGCCGTTGCAGAACATTCCGCAACAGTTGATCGCTTCGGCGGCCAACGCACCGCAGATTCTGCAAAACCTCGCGACGGCTCTCGGCGCCACGCCGCCCGCCGCGCCGGCCGCTCCCGGCATCACGTTTCCGGGACTGACCCCGGCCGGTGCGGCGGCACCCGCCTCCGCTCCGGCGGCGATCCCGTCCATTCCCGGGCTGACGCCGGCAGCTGCTGCACCGGCTGCTCCGGCGGCAACCCCTAGCATCCCGGGGCTCTCGGCGATCCCAGGGTTGACGGGACAGGCGCCGGCAGCGGCCGCCGCCCCGGCGGCCCCGGCCGTCCCCGGATTGCCACTGGCCATTCCTGGCCTGGCCGCCCCCGCCTCTCCTGCTACCGCGGCCACCGCTCCGGCGCTGCCACAGGCGAAGGTCGCCATGCCGGCGCTGCCGGGTCTGCCGGGCCTGCCACTTAGCGTGCCGTCGCAGCTTTCGCTTCCGGGCGACCTGCCTGCGCTGGCCGCGGGCGCCATCCCGGGTGCGGCGGCCAGCCCCGCTGCCCCCGCGCCGGCCTCGGCTCCGTCGCTGCTTTCCGCGATTCCTTGAGCAGCGTTTTAGTCGGCTGATCCACTACCAACGATCCACTACGACCAACCAGAGGACACGATGTCGAACACTTGGGAACTGTCCAAAGGTTTGGCCGCAGTCGTCACGGCGTCGGCTGTTGCGTTCGGGCTCTGCCCGAGCGCGGCAGCCGACCCGGTGGCGGCGCAGCCGACACCGCAGCCGAATTCCACCCAACAGCTACCGGGCCTACCGGCCTTGTCGCAGCTGAGCCCGATAATTCAGCAAGCAGCCGGCAACCCCGAGCAGGCAACGCAGCTGCTGATGGCCGCCGCGCAAGCATTCACCAGCCATAATCCGACGGCACCCACCGAGTCCAAGAACGTGGCCGCGTCGGTGAACCAGTTCGTGGCTCCGGCGCCCGATGCCGCGACCGCGCCCGCGCCGCATGTGCCCGCAGCGGGCATCGAGCCGGGCCTGCAGTCGCACCTGCCGGCGGGTATCGATCCGGCCCACGCGGCGGGTCCCGCGCTTGCGGCTGCACCGGCGCCCAGCGCCCCGGCGCCATCGCCCGGCGCGCCGGCGGCCCCGGCGCCATCGCCCGGCGCGCTGGCACCTGCCCCTGCGGCAGCTCCCGGTTTCGGCCCCGATTCCCCGACAACGCAGGACTTCATGTACCCCTCGATCGGGACAAACTGCCTGGCGGACGGCAGTAGCGCCCTGGCGGCCGCCCTCTCGGTGGCGGGGCCTGCGGCTATTCCGGCTCCCGGTCCGGGTCCCGGCCAGACGGCGTACGTGTTCACCGCCGTCGGAACCCCCGGGCCGGCCGAGGTGCAGAAGCTGCCGCTGAATGTCACCTGGGTGAACCTGACCACCGGCAAGTCCGGGAGCGTGACGCTCAAGCCGCGCTCCGATATCAATGCGGACGGGCCAACGACGTTGACCGCGATTGCCGACACTGGTTCGGGCAGCATCATGTCGACGATCTTCGGCCAGGTCACCACCAAGGAACGGCAGTGCCAGTTCATGCCGACTATCGGCTCGACGGTGGTGCCTTAAGGCGGGGGTGCCTTAACGCCAGCCGGGCACCACCCGGATCAGTACGCCATGAACAAGATCGAGTCGCGGTCGTAGTCCAGGCCCGGGTGCACGCTGGCGAGGTGCGCCTGGGTCAGCTCAACCAGCTCGTCCTCGTCCTTACCGGTGATGGCCTCGCCACACGGACACGTTATGTGTGTCTTCACGTTGTCGCCTTTCCCTTACTTCTGTTTGGACGCCTTGGCTGCTGCCTTCAGCTGCTGTTTATAGGATCGCACCTGCCCAAGCGACTGTGCATCGACGATATCGGCAACGGAAACGTGCGTGCCGGGCTTGCCGAACTCCCCCGCCGCCGCCTGCCAGCCCTTCGGCGTCACGCCGTACTGCTTGCCCAGCAACGCCAGAAAGATCTTCGCCTTCTGCTCACCGAACCCGGGTAACCCCTTCAGCCGCCGCAACAGCTCGTTCCCGTCCGGGTCCCCGGCCACCCACAACGCGGCCGCGTCCCCGTCGCAGCGGTCCATGACGATCTGCGCGAGCGCCTGGATACGTTTGGCCATCGACCCCGGAAAGCGATGTATCGCAGGCCTTTCCGAGCACAGCGCGACAAACTTGTCCGGATCGTAGTCGGCGATCTCGGCGGCATCGAACCCGCCCATGCGGTCGGCGATCTTCCTAGGCCCGCGGAAGGCCACTTCCAGTGGAATCTGCTGATCCAAGACCATCCCGACCAGCAACGCGAATGGACTATCGTCCAGCAGTTGATCGGCCTCAGGATCTTGGGCGAGCCAAAGCTTCAATGTCTTCGACCTTTCTTGAACTTCCTCCGCTTGAACACCCTAAGACCGATGACCGGAACGGCGCTAACGGCCAGCACATAACCACCGAGTTATCGTGGCCTGGTGGTGGATGAGGCCAAATTGGCACTGGTGCTGGACCGGGACGAACTGCATCAGCTCGTCAATGCCTATTGCCGGGCCGTCGACCGCGCTGACTATGAAGCCCTGCGGAGCCTGTATCACCCCGACGCGACCGACTCTCACGGCTCGTTCTCGACGGGCGGCGTCGAACAGTTCATCGCGCAACTACAGGCCGCGGAGCCGTATGTGCTTGTCTCCCAACACAACATCACCACGACGAACTTCGTGATCGAAGGCGAAAAGGGTCGCGGTGAGATCTACTGCCTGGTGTTTCACACCTTCACCGGCCCCGAACACGACATTGACGTCATCATCGGCGGCCGGTACCTAGACGAGTACACCAAGCACGACGGCCGCTGGAAGTTCAGTCAACGCACCATCGTGGCGGACTGGGCATACCAAAACGACCCGTCCCAAGTGAACTTCGGACACCCGAGCACCCGAGGAAGCCTGCGCGGCAAGCCAGGGCAAGCCGATCCATCGATCGACCTGTTCCGCTAAGTGCTATCCGCCGCTCCTGCGGCGAAATTCCCGACGGTTCTCCAGCGGGCCGTGCACCCGAGCCTGCTTACCACCGCTGTCTTTGTGATCGGATCCGCCCGCGGACTTGGCCGTCTTGCGTTCGAGAGCTTCACGAAACTTGCGCTTGGTGTCTTCCTCTGGTTCCGCTGACCCCTCTGACCCGGAAGACTTCGCCTCTTGCGAGGAGTTCGATTCAGCCATGCCGGCAGCCTAGCGTGCCTACCGGATGCCCGGGGGCATGCCGTAGACGTGGGAGATCGGCAGCGTCAGCAGCACCCGCCGATCGGTGACCATCGCCTGCCGGTAGTCGTCCCAGTCCGGATGCTCGCCAGCGATGTTGCGATACAAGGCAATCAGCGCCTCGACCGTGTCGTCGTCGGGCGCAGCCGCCGGCGGCGTCAATTCGGCCGTACCCTCAGCGACGGCATACGACCAGCCATCATCGGAATCGACCAGGATCGACGCCCGCGCGTCGCGGCGCAGGTTACGCGTCTTGGCCCGCGGCTCGGTGATCGATACCCGCACCACCACCTGACGCGGGTCGAAGTGGTAACTGACGTTCGACAGCTGGGGCCGCCCGTCGCGTTTGATCGTGGCGAGCACCCCCAGGGAGTTCCCACTGATCAAGGCCAACAGCTTGTCGTCGAAGGCTTGGCGTCCCATGTCGAAAGCCTACGTCGCGCGCCAACCGCGCCGGTCCCGGCTCGCGCATTGCAAAGCCGGACTGGTGGAATCGGATCATGACCCGGTTCGCGGCATTCCTGCGAGGCGTCAACGTGGGCGGCGTCAACCTCAAAATGGCCGAGGTGGCGTCGGCGTTGACCGATGCCGGATTCAGCGAGGTGCGCACCGTCCTGGCCAGCGGCAACGTGCTGCTGCAGTCGGCCTCCGGGGTGACGGCCGTGCGCAAGAAAGCCGAAGCCACGTTGCGCGAGAGGTTCGGCTATGAGGCGTGGGTGCTCGCCTACGACATCGATACCCTGCGCGACATCGACGAGGCCTATCCGTTCGAACGCGAGGTCGACGGATACCAGTCCTACGTCACCTTCGTCGCCGACGCCGCAGTGCTGGATGAGCTGACCGCGCTGGCTGACAGCACCGGCCCAGGCGAGAAGATCAGCCGCGGTGACGGCGTCGTCTACTGGCAGGTGCCCGAAGGCGCCACCCTGGACAGCACCATCGGCAAGACGATGGGCAAGCCGCGGTACAAGTCATCGAGCACCACCCGCAACCTGCGCACGCTGGCCAAAGTCCTGCGGTAACAGACCGTCGGTAGGTTGGGTCCGATGAGCGTCGCCAAAGAGCCCACCAGACAGTCCACCAAAGAGAGAGTCACCCTCACCGGTGTTTCCGAGACCGCCCTTCTGACGCTGAACGCCCGGGCCGCCGAAGCCCGCCGCCCCGATAGCGTCATCGACGACCCGATGGCGATAGCCCTGGCCGATTCGATCCACTTCGACTTCGCCAAGTTCGGCGCGTCACACCAGGGCATCGCGCTGCGCGCGCGGGCCTTCGACATCGAGACTCGGTCCTTTCTCACGCAACACCCGGCGGCCACCGTGGTGGCGTTGGCCGAGGGGCTACAGACCAGCTTCTGGCGTCTGGACGCTGCCATTCCGAACGGCCAATTCCGTTGGCTCACGGTTGATCTGCCACCCATCATTGGTGTACGGACGCGACTGCTGCCGCCGTCGCCGCGGGCATCGGTCTGCGCGCAGTCGGCGCTGGATTACAGCTGGATGGACGCCGTCGACACCTCCGGCGGGGTGCTCATCACTGCTGAGGGATTGCTGATGTACCTGCAGCCCGAGCAGGCGCTAAGGCTGATCACCGAGTGCGCCAAGAGATTTCCCGGCGGCCAGATGCTCTTCGACCTGCCCCCGGCCTGGTTTTCTCAGGTGAGCCGCTTCGGCGGCCTGCGTACCTCGCGGCGTTACAAGGTGCCGCCGATGCCGTTCAGCCTGTCGGCTGCGCAGGCCGCGGACCTGACGAACACGGTGCCGGGTATCCGCGCGGTCCGCGAGATGCAGCTGCCACTGGGCCGCGGCATGCTATTCAACGCCGCGACGTCGTTCGTCTACCGCACCCGGCTCTTTGATCCGCTGCGTCCATGCATGACGCTGCTGGAGTTCGGCTAAGCCTTATTCGTCAGGCACGTTGGTGAGGTAGCGCACCGCGTCGGACTTGGTCAGTCCCAGCGCTTGAGCCGCATCGACGTATTCTTTGGCCGCAGCCGCCATCGCAGCGTCGGTCGGATCGACGCGGGAGATGAAAGTGCCGAAGCGCCCACGTGTCTCGACAATCGCCGCCGACTCCAGCTCACGGTAGGCGCGGGCCACGGTGTTGGTGGCCACACCGAGCTGCCCGGCCAGCTCACGCACCGTGGGGAGACGCGTGCCAGGGGGTAGCACACCGGCTCGGACTCCGTCGATGACTCCCGTTCTGAGCTGATCGAACAACGGCGTGCTCGCCGACGCGTCGACCCGCAACAGATCCCGCAGCTCCACGTGCCCAGTATCGCCCACTATCACCCGACCGTCACCCGACTATCTTGGTGGAATGCGAGTGACGGTACTGAGCGGCGCGGGAATATCCGCGGAGAGCGGCGTGCCGACGTTCCGCGATGACAAGAACGGATTGTGGGCCCGCTTCGACCCTTACGAGCTGTCCAGCACACAAGGATGGCTGAACAACCCCGAGCGGGTCTGGGGGTGGTATCTGTGGCGCCATTATCTGGTGGCCACCGTCGACCCCAACGACGGGCACCGCGCCATCGCGGCCTGGCGGGACCATGCCGAGGTTAGCGTCATCACCCAGAACGTCGACGATTTGCATGAACGCGCGGGCAGCAACCCGGCGCACCACCTGCACGGAAGCCTTTTCAAATTCCGTTGTGCGCGTTGCGGTCTGCCCTACACCGACCCGCTGCCCGAAATGTCAGAACCGGCGCTCGAGGTGGAACCGCCGGTCCATCACTGTGGCGGGCTGATCCGGCCCGACATCGTATGGTTCGGCGAGCCTTTGCCCGAGGAGCCCTGGCAGCGCGCGGTCGAGGCGACGCAGGCCGCCGACGTGATGGTGGTGGTGGGCACCTCCGCGCTCGTCTACCCGGCGGCCGGGCTACCCGATTTGGCGCTGGCGCGCGGCGCGGTCGTCATCGAGGTCAACCCGGAACCCACGCCGCTGTCCGGTAGCGCCACGATCTGCATCCGCGAGACGGCGAGCCGGGCGCTGCCCGGATTGCTGCAGCGACTGCCCGCGCTGCTGAAGTAAGTTCCTCGCGCGCCGAGCCTGCGCTGGTGGCGGCGAAACTGCGCACAGATCGCGGTTGGTCCACAAATCCGCGCCGTGGCATCAGTTTCGGCGGGGCCGCGTCGAGGCGTTGAGCGAATCTGCCGTCGTGACAGCAACCGACGAACCCCGCAACGAACCATTTCTCGGTAGTGAGGCGGTGGCCGACGGAACACTGCGACGCCATCAGCTGCGGTCTCGCTTCCGCGCAGTGTTTCCCGACGTCGACGTCCGGCGGGACCAGCAACTGACGGCGCGACAACTTGCCGTCGCGGGCTGGCTGTGGTCACACCGGCAAGGGGTGCTCGCCGGGCTGACCGCGGCTGGGTGGCACGGCTCAAAATGGGTCGACGAACGCCTTCCAGTCGAGCTGATCTGGTCGAACGCGCGGCCGCCTCGCGGCTTGCGAACTTACGACATGAGGATTCACCCGAAAGAATCCAGCGTTGTCGAGAGCGTGCCGGTGACGACGCCGCCCCGCACCGCGTTCGACATCGGCTGCCGCAAGCCGGTGGGTTTCGCGATTGCCCAGCTCGACGCCCTTTTCCGCGCAACCGGCGTTACGGTCCATGAAACCGCCGAGGTGGCAGAGCGGTATCCAGGTGCGCGCGGACTCAGGCAACTGGAAACTGCACTCGACCTGGCGGACGCCGGTTCACAGTCGCCGAAAGAGACCTGGCTGCGGTTGTTGCTGATCCGCGCGGGCTTGCCGCGACCGACCACTCAAATCCGGGTGGTGACCGCGGATGGCGCGCAGGTGTATTACCTCGACATGGGTTGGGAGAATCTGATGGTCGCGGCCGAATACGACGGCGAGCATCATCGCGTCGATCGCTGGCAGTACGCGTGGGACCTTCGCCGACGAGAGGCGTTGGACCGGCTGGGCTGGATCGTCATCCGGGTGATCGCAACAGACCGTCCGCCCTCGATCGTTAGCCGAGTTCGCGATGCGCTCGAGTTTCGAGGATCGAACCTGAAATAGTGGCGCCGAAACTGCGCACAGATCGCGTCCGCACGCCAAACCCACGCCCTCAGTGCAGTTTCGGCGTAAGACCTACAAAACTCTGCGCGCGCGACCCAACGCCAACTCTGACACCGGCATCGGCGACCAGACCGGCAGCGACCACTCGCGGCGGGAAGCGTGCACCTCGAATCCTGCGTCGACGAAGGCGCGCTCGGTGTCGCGATACGTGTGGCAGTTCCCCAAAAACCGCGGCCATACCGTCGCGTCGAGAAACCGCTGCCACCGGCCCCGGGCTCCTGCGCTGGCCACATGCTCGAGATAACGCAGCTCTGCGCCCGGGAGTAGCTGCGAACGCAGCTGCTGCAGCACCGCGGCGGGGTCGCGCACCGAACACAACACGAACGAGCACACCACCGCGTCGAACTGCTCTCCGCTGCCGAATGCCTCTACCGTCTCGCCGATCACGTCCACCGGTACCGGCGCAGCGGCCGCCGCGACGCGGGCGCGAGCGGCCAGTCGCGGTTCGGGCTCGATGGCGACCACCTGCTCGACCGACGGCGGATAGAAGGCAAAGTTGGTCCCGATACCGGCGCCGACTTCCAGCACCCGGCCGGACAGGCCGACAAGATTCTCCCGGCGAAGGATCGGTATCGCCTTGGCTTCGTGGCTGGCGGCGACCGGCCAGACGCGGGCGAAGAACGGGTTGTTGATCGTCTGAGCCACAGCCCGCGTCATTGTCGAAACTCCTCAGTTAGGTCGATGTGCAATCCCCCAGGCCGCGGCGCCGGGGCCGGGGCCGGCTGGACCGGTTACCACGCGCCCACAGAACACCGAGAACAACACCCTGTCGGCGAATACCTCGGCGTCGCCGAACGGCAGGTGCGGTTTGGCGATCAGCATAGCCGCAACACCGTGCGCAGCGGTCCAGATTTCCAGAGCAACGGTTGTCGGATCGTCTGGCGGGTAGACACCGTCGTCCATCAGCGCCTGCACCGTGGCGAGCATGTGCTTGAACGCAGTGGTTTCCAGCGCGACGTCGATGCTGTTTCCCGACTTCCATTCCCCCATGGTGGCAATCCGGTACAACTCCGGGGTTTGCGTGGCGAACCGGATATAGGCCAATCCTTGGGCGCGAAGCACCTCGGCCGGCGAGGAAAACTCGCCGGTTACCCGCTGCATTTCCTGGTCGAGTTTTTCGAAGTACCGCGCGCACACCGCGTCCAGCAGCGCGTCTTTGTCCGCGAAATGCAGGTAGATCGACGGCGGTGTGACGCCGACGCGTTGCGCCACCGAGCGGATCGAAACCGCCCTGGCGTGCTCCGTTTCCAGCAGCAGGTCGGTGGCGGCGTCCAGGATCTCGTCGCGTAGCCGATCACCGGACCCACGGGGGGCCCGGGGCCGACGGAGCCCCTCAACCGAGACGTCAACCATGGTGCGTCACCGGAGTCGCGATCGCCGGTTCCTCGAGGCTCTCATGCTCCACCGTCTCAGCCGGTTTGACGGGCGCCGGCCCCTCGCTGATCCCGATCCGGTCATGAATCCACGCCAGGGGCTTGGGCGCCCACCAATTCCACCGGCCCAAGACATGCATGAATGCCGGTACCAAAACCATCCGCACCAACGTGGCATCCACCGCCACGGCGAGTGTGAGGCCCAGGCCGAACATGCGCATGAACGACACATGAGCGGCGATCAGCGCGGCGAAAGACATCGACATCACTAAGGCCGCGGCAGTGATCACCCGGCCGGTGCGGGCCACTCCCAGTGCCACACTTTCGTCGTTGGCGGCGTGCGCCTCGGTCGCGCTCAGTTTCGCCGGTCGAGCGGCTCCGGAAGCCAGCCAGTACTCGCGGATCCTGGACATCAAGAACACTTCGTAATCCATGGACAACCCAAAAGCGATGCAGAACAACAGCACCGGCATGTTGGCCACGAGTGTCCCGCTCGGGGTTGTTCCCAGCGCGCCGAGATGGCCGTCCTGGAAGATCCACACCAGCGCGCCGAACGCCGCGGTCAACGAGAGCACATTGCACACCAGTGCCTTTGCCGGCAGTACCACGCTGCCGGTGAGCAGGAACAGCAGCACGTAGGTGATGGCGGCCATCAGCCCCAGCACCCACGGAAGCCGGTCTGTCACGGCGTTGACGCTGTCCCGGTTGACCTGCGCGACACCGCCCATCTGGACGGATCGGCCGCCCGGTCCGGTCACCTCGTGCAACCGGTCGAGCTGGGTGCCGCTCGCCGGCGAAAACAGCGGCGCCGTACTGCTGACCGTCAGCAATGCGCTGCCGCCGACCAACCCGGTTGGACCAGCCGGTGGTCCCACCTGGTTTCCGCCCACGAACGTCCCGGTCGGGTCTGTCACCCCCGACACGCCGGAAACCCGTGACAAGTCGGCGGCATATCTGTCGAGGTCCGCCGGGCTCAGGCCACGGGCATCGGGGACGACGACGGGCACCGCCGTCGCGGAATCGTTTGCGAAACCGGTGCGCAACCGGTCACCGACCTGATGCGACGACGACGAAACCGGCAGCACCCGATCGTCCGGGAAACCCCACTTCACCGACATGAACGGAAGTCCGAGCAACAGCAACAACGCGATGCCGGCGACCCCGACCGGCAGCCAGCGCCGCATCACGAACTTGCTCGACCGGTACCAGAACAGCTGCTCGACCGGCTTGTGCACGGGTTCGGCGCGGCCCAACACCCGCCGCAACAGCCGACGCACATCGAACGTGTCGAGCCGCGGACCCAGCAGCACGATCGCGGCCGGTGTCAGCACGATCGACGCGGTCGCGACGAAGGCCACAGTGGCGACCCCGGCATAGGCGAACGACCTCAGAAAGTACATCGGGAACAGAGCCGTGGACGACATCGACAGTGCCACGGTGACGGCGGAGAACAGCACGGTGCGACCGGATGTCGCCATGGTGCGGATCAGTGCCTGATCTCGGTCACCGCCCTCGGCCAACTCGTCGCGATAGCGGCTGAAGATCAGCAGCGTGTAGTCGACGGCCAACGCCACGGCCAGCGCAATGCTCAGGTCGAGCGCAAAGATCGATACGTCGGTGGTGAACGTGATGAGCCGCAACACCGTCATTGAGCCGACGACGCCCAACGCCCCGATGGTCATCGGCAACGCCGCGGCCAGCAGCCCACCGAACACCCAGACCAGCACCAGGAAGGTGAGCGGGATCGCCATGGCCTCCATCAACACAAGGTCTTCCTGGTTCTGCTTGTTGATCTGTGCGTATTCCATCGCCGAGCCACCGGCGCGCACGGTGACCCCGTCACGATCGTGGACGAACTCCTGGGACAGGGTTTGGGCATTTTTCTGAGCGCCGATCTCGCCGCCTTTGAGGTTGACCACGATCAACCCCGATTTACCGTCGGTGCTGATCAGGTCCGCGGCGGCCTGCGGCGGCGAGGTCCAGGCCGAGGACACGTTGTCGAATACCAACGGCGACCGTTGCAACTGGCCGACCAGGTCGGTGGCTACCGTGCGGGCCTGTTCACTATTGGTCCCGCCGGGTGCTGTCAGCACGATCATCATCTGCTGGCCGCTTTGCCCGAACTTGTCGCCCAACACTTCGATGGCATGCGCCGACTCGGAGGTCGGATCTTGGAAACCACCGGGAGACAGGCTCTTGGCGACGGGGACGCCGAAGACCGCGGCGGCGATGAACACCAGGACCCCAACCGCGACGATCCGCCGGGGCGCCGCGATGGCCATTCGGGCAATCCTCTGCAGCATGTGTGGGGTCCTTCCGCCGTCGGTGCTGAACGTCATCGGGTGCCACCGACCCGGCGGTAACTCAACCGCGATAACTTACAGATCCCGACCCGGTACCCGCCCCTGAACACGGCGTGGGTACCCAGATGGTTCAACACGCAATCAAACCCGCGCGACGCTAAGAGTCTGGACAGAAAATGGGTCGCTTTTGCGCCGTTCAGGGGCAATATCCGGTCGTTGACGTCCGGCAAACCTACTCGCCAGTAAATTGCCACCATTTTGCGAAGCGAAGCACACGGATTCCTTAATGCTGGCTCTTACGCTCAAGGACATGT
>Ga0302157_10005649_pt1 | contig 13162 bp, 14 predicted proteins | sample I_Bog_N3_3_FD_193502 | JGI IMG/M metagenome (GOLD analysis project Ga0302157, IMG submission 193502) | Peat permafrost microbial communities from Stordalen Mire near Abisko, Sweden - I_Bog_N3_3 | ecosystem: Environmental > Terrestrial > Soil > Wetlands > Peat | place: Sweden: Abisko, Stordalen...
CGACGAGCTCACCCCGGCTCGGGCCGAGGAGCTACTGGAGGCGCCGTCCTCGGACCGCGAACTCGGTCCCGACCCTGAATCAGGTCTGCCGATCCAGGTGAAGGCCGGCCGTTTCGGTCCCTACGTGCAGGTCGGAGAGGTGGTCGACGGCGGACCCAAGCCGCGCACCTCGTCGCTGTTCAAGTCGATGGATCCGGCCACCCTCACCTACGAGCAGGCCATCGACCTCCTTCGCATCCCCCGGGTGGTGGGCGCCGACTCCGACGGGGCGGAGATCGTCGCCCACAACGGCAAGTTCGGGCCGTACCTGAAGCGGGGCACCGACTCGCGCAGCCTGCTGACCGAGGACCAGCTCCTCACCGTGACGGTCGACGAGGCCCTCGCCATCTTTGCTCAGCCCAAGACCCGGGGTCGTAATGCCAAAGCTCCGCTCCGCGAATTGGGCAACGACACCGACACCGGCTTGCCGATGGTGGTCAAGGACGGCCGCTTCGGCCCGTACGTCACCGACGGCACCACCAACGCCTCGCTGCGTAAGGGCGACGACGTGGAGACCCTGACCATCGAGCGTGGCTCCGAGCTCTTGGCCGAGCGACGGGCGGCCGGTCCGTCGACACGGAAGAAGGCGGCCGCCAAGAAGGCCCCGGCCAAGAAGTCGGCGGCCAAAAAGTCGGCGGCCAAAAAGTCGGCGGCCAAGAAGGCCCCGGCCAAGAAGTCGGCGGCCAAGGCCTCGGCTCCCAGGGCGGCCGTGGGGATCAAGGCGGCCGTGGCCGAGCCGGCGCCTGCCACTGAGGCCTCCGAGTCCGAGTGACGGCCGGGTCGGCCGGCCGGTTGATCGCCCTGGAGGGGATCGATGGCTGCGGAAAATCGACGCAGGCCCGAACGCTGGCCGATCGACTGGGCGCCCTGTTGACCTTCGAGCCGGGAGCCACCGAACTCGGGACCTCGCTGCGGTCACTGCTCCTCGACCCGGCCTTGCCGGCGGTGAATGAACGGGCGGAAGCGCTGATGATGGCTGCCGACCGGGCGCAACATGTGGCTGAAGTTCTCGACCCCGCCCTCGGGGTGGGACGGTGGGTGGTCACCGACCGCTTCAGCGCTTCCACCATCGCCTACCAGGGGTATGGGCGAGGAATGGACGGCGCTGACCTCGACCGGCTGGTCTCGTGGGCCACCGGTGGGCTCCGACCGGATCTCAATGTGCTCATCGAAGTGCCGGTAGCCACGGCGGTGGCACGTCGGGCCGGGGAACGGCACGACAGGTTTGAAGAGCTGGGAAGCGGTTTCCAACAGCGGGTGTCCGACGGCTTCCGGCAGATGGCGGCCGACGACCCCGACACGTGGGTGGTGATCGACGGTGACCGTCCCGAGGCGACGGTGGCCGACCAGGTCTGGACCGCGGTCCGCGACCGATTGGGGGCGCCGGCCCGTGGCTGAGCTGGCGGCCGGCCAGCTTCCGGTGGCGTCGATGTTCGACGGGGTGGTGGGCCAGCCGGCCGCGGTGGCCCAGCTGCGGTTGGCCAGCCGACGACCGGTGCATGCCTTTCTCTTCCACGGTCCTCCCGGGACGGGTAAGCGGGCCGCCGCCCGTTCCTTCGCTGCCGCCCTGTTGTGTCCGGATGGTGGGTGTGGCCAGTGTGATACCTGCCGGCGGGCCCTGGCCGGCACCCACCCCGACCTGGTGCTGCTGGAACGGTCCGGGGCGTCGATCAGTGTTGATGACGCCCGGGAGATCACCACCCGGGCCCAACGCCGGCCCATGGAGGCAGCCCGACAGGTGCTGGTGGTCACCGACATCCATCTGGCCACGTCGGCGGCCCCCGCACTCCTGAAGACAGTGGAGGAACCACCACCGTCCACCATCTTCGTGCTGATCGGCGACGAGCTCTCGACCGGGTTGGCCACCATCGCCAGCCGGTGCGTCAAGGTGGCGTTCGACCCGGTTCCGGCCTCGGCGGTGGAGGCGTGGCTGGTCGCCCATGGGGTCACTGAAGACATCGCCGCCTCCGTCGCCAGCGCGTCGGGTGGTCGGCTCGACCGGGCCCGTCTGTTGGCCACCGATCCGGCGTTCACCGCCCGGGTGGCCCTCTGGCACTCGGTACCGGTTCGGCTGGACGGCACGGGGGCGGCGGCCTCCATCCTGGCTGGTGAGATCCAGGCCTCCGCCGATCAGGCGGTGGAGCCGCTCCGGCGACAGCACGCCGAGGAGCTGGTCACCCTGGCCGCCCAGGCCGAGGCGTTGGGGGCCCGGGGAGTGACCGGACGCAAGGAGGTCGAGGATCGACACAAGCGCGAGGAGCGCCGGTGGCGGACCGACGAGCTGCGGGCCGGTCTCGCCACGCTGGCCGTTGCCTACCGCGATCGACTGGTGGCCGCCTCCGATCCGGCGACAGGGAGCGGGAGCGGGACGGGCGTCGGCTCGCGCGGTGCGGCGGTCGACAGCCGACGGATGGTGGAGGCGGTGGCGGCGGTGGAGCACGCCTCCCGGGTACTGGGACGGAATCCCAACGAGGGCCTCTTGCTCGAGTCGCTGTTCGTCGGTCTCTCCGGTATGGAGGGCTGAGACACCCGCCGGTCGCCACCCTCCCAGCCCTCGACGTGGGTCGGATAGCGTGTCACCTCGCGCCTGGGTAGCTCAGTCGGTAGAGCAACGCACTCGTAATGCGTAGGTCAGGAGTTCGATTCTCCTCCCAGGCTCCACGACTTCCTTGAGGGTCGATGTTCCCCCGCCGACCGTTCCTGCCGGGCCGTTCGCCCGTGGAGCCGGACGGCCAACGGTGCGAACACGGCGATGATCGCCACCGACCACAGGACAGTCGCCAGCTCCGGGTGCTGCATCGGCCAGACCGGGCTGGACCCCGAGGGATTGGGATTGTCGAAGGGCTCACGACACGAGGAGGCCACGGCGCACTCCGGGTTCCAGTCGGCCACGGTGCGAAGCCACGTCGGCATGCCCTGGGTGAGGACCAAGACGTTGGAGATGAACATCAGTGGAAGGAACAGGCCCGCCGCCGCCGATACCCGTGATGAACGCTTCGAGTTCGGGCTCCGGTGTGTGTTGGACGGGGTTGCGGTCCAGCTCGCTGACGCCGGTTCGGTCGCCTGACCATCCGTGACCATCCCTAGGAGGCCTTGGCCGTCATGCGTACGCTGTAGCAGCATTCCGCCGGCTGAACATCCCTCTCGACCAAGGAATCCGATGCGACTACATCCGAAGGTGCGTTCGTTGGCCGGAGGCCTGATGGCCGTCACTGTGGCCGCTGCGCTGATGGCGGCGTGCAGCTCGTCCTCGTCCACTTCGACCACCACCACCCGGGCCACCACGAGCCCAACTTCCTCGCCGACCACGGCGGCCTCGAACTCCACATCCAGTTCCACCACCGCCACGACGACCGCCACCACCGCCAACTTCAACTCCTGCTCGGTGGTCACGCAGGCCCAGGCAGCCAGTGCCCTCGGGCAGTCAGTGACACCGGGAGTCCTTGGGACGGCCGTGGTCGAAGGCGGACTGGCCTGCGTCTTCTACGGACCTTCCTCTCCCACCCCCACCGACCCCAACGTGAGCGCCACCGACAGCGTCCGGGTGGTGGTGGTCAAGGGTGCCAACGCCGCCACCTGGTACAACGCCTACAAGTCCTCACCGCAGGTCCACGCCCAGGCCCTGACCGGCTATGGCGACCAGGCCTTCTATGACGGTTACGCCTCCATCAACGTCCTGAAGGGCGACACCTACCTCCGGATCGCGGTGGCCCCGGCTGGGGCGCCGCCGTCGTTGACCGCCGAGCAACAGCTCGCCAACGCCATCCTGCCGAACCTTTAGGCGTGGCAGGGTGGCCGGCCCGACCGGCGGCCCGATTGCGGAAGGTCCGTGCTTCCGGTGAAGAGCCCACCGTGTCGGGGGTACAGGTCTGAGGAGCCACGCCGGTGCCAGCGGCGATACGGTCAAGGTATTCTGCCGATGCTCCTAATCCGACGGTTATGAACGACGGATGGGAGGCACTGGAACAAGAGGCCTTCCGGGCAGCCGAGCGGGGCGTCAATCTCCAGGTGGCCATCGTCGGGGCCGTGGCGACTACGGCGCCCCTGGTCTTCGGCGTGGCCATCGGCAATCGCAGCCTCGGGCTGTTCTGTGCCATCGGCGGGCTGAACACCGCCCTGGTCATGGCACCGGTGGGGCGGAAGCGCCGGTTCACCTGGGGTTGGCTGACCGCCCTGTCGGGGACGGTGGCCGTCGGGGTGGCCACCCTCACCCATCAGCCGGCCTGGGCGGCGGTGCTGGCCACCGTCGTCTGGTCGACGGCCTGGGCCATGCTGCGGGCGCTGGGACCCGAGGGGACGCTGGTCGGGTTCACCACCACCGCGGTGTTCGTCATCGTCAACGGACTGCCGGGTACCGCCTCCATGACCGGGTGGCGGATGTTGGAGTACGCCGTCGGCAGCGCCTTCGCCCTGCTCCTCTTGTCACTGCCGTCGCCCACCACCTCCGGAGGCGTCCAACCGGCGATCCAGTGGTCCTCCATCCTCGACCGGGCCCGACAGGCGGGGATCGTCCGTCGTCACGCCGTGCGGGTCGGTCTGGTGGCCGGCGCCGCCACCGTCTTGTACCGAGCCGCGCACCTCACCTTCGGCTACTGGGTGCCACTGACGGCGGTGGCGGTACTCCAGCCCGACGCCCACCGCAGCGAGGTCCGTGCCCTCCAACGGACGGCGGGTACCGTCGTCGGCACGGTGATCGTGGCGGTGGTCTCGCTGTCCACCAGCAACGAGCTGGTGCTGGTCGCCATCGTCTTCGTTGTCTCCGGGGCGCTCTTTGCCCTCAAGGAGCGGGGCTACTTCTGGCTCACCATGCTGCTCACTCCCACTGCATTGTTGATGACGTCGACCGTGCGGTTTTACGGCTGGGACATCGCCATCACCCGTCTGGCCGACACCGCCGTCGGCTTGTTGGTGGCAGTGGTGGCCATCGAGGGAGTGGCCCACTTTCGGAAATGGGGTGGACGGCGCACCAGCACCGAGGGTGCCGACCCGACCGACCCGACCGACCCGACCGACTGACCGGCCCCACTGGCAGGTGGGAGGTCCCTCCCGGAGCCAACCGGAACCCGCCGCCGGGCCACGTCTCCGCCCGAGGCCTTCGGTCCGACTGCGAGGTACCGTCTCGGTACGGGCGTCACCGGGTGCCCGCCTGCCACCAGGAGCCGCCATGCCCATTCGTGACCATGCCCCCGTCGGATCGCCCTGTTGGGTGGACCTCTGGACCTCCGACGTGGAGGGCAGTCAGAAGTTCTACGGCGAGCTGCTCGGCTGGGAGGCCAGCGAGCCCAATCCGGAGTTCGGCGGCTACTTCATGTTCACCCGCGACGGTGTGGACATCGCCGGCGGCATGGGCGACATGGGACCGGATATGCCGGCCGACAACAGTTGGAAGATCTACCTGGCCACCGACGACGTCGCCGCCACCGTGGAGCAGACATTGGCCCAAGGCGGCCAGGTGCTGGTGCCGCCCATGCCAGTGGCCGATCTCGGCATCCAGGTGGTACTGGCCGACCCCACCGGTGCCCGGGTCGGTGCCTGGGAGCCGAAGTCGTTCCCCGGGTTCACCGTGGTCCTCGAGCACGGCGCCCCCAGCTGGTCCGAGCTGTTCACCCGTCAGTACGACACCTCGGTCGACTTCTATCGCTCGGTCTTCCACTGGGAGACCACGGTGGTGGGTGACGAGGACGGATTCCACTACACCGCCATGGGCGACCCGATGGGGGGCGAGAACCTGGCCGGCATCATGGACGCCTCGGCCTTCCTCCCTGACGGCGTCCCCGATCACTGGTCGATCTACTGGGAGGTCGACGACATGGAGGCCAGTCTGGCCATCGTCACCTCCCTCGGCGGCACGGTGATCGACGGCCCTGCCGACACCCCCTACGGCCGGATGGCCACCATCGCCGAGCCCACCGGCACCCAGTGCAAGCTCCGCATGGACATCGGCTGATCGATGACCGACACCAACCGACGGATCCTGTTGGCCTCCCGACCCTCCGGGTTGGTCACCGCCGACAACCTGCAGATCGACGACTCCGCCCCCGTCCCTGAGCCGGCCGACGGCCAGGCGCTGGTCCGGGTGCAACACCTGTCCATCGATCCCACCATCCGCACCTGGATGGACGATGCTCCGGGCTACCTGCCCCCCATCGGTATCGGTGAGGTGATCCGCAGTGGCGGGGTCGGCCAGGTGGTGACCAGCAAGAACGACGGCATTCCGGAAGGCAGCCTGGTGTTCGGGATGACCGGTTGGCAGCAGTACGTGCTGGCTGGGGAGGGAGCCGAGTCGGTGACCGTGCTGCCGCCGGGGGTGGAGCCGGGCGCCGCCATCGGCGTCTACGGCGTCACCGGCATGACCGCCTACTTCGGCCTGTTCGATATCGGCCGGCCGAAGCCGGGCGACGTGGTGGTGGTGTCCGGAGCGGCCGGTGCCACCGGGTCGGTGGTGGGTCAGCTGGCCCGCACCGCCGATGCCTCCCTGGTGGTGGGCACCGCCGGTACCGCCGACAAGTGCGCCTGGCTGGTCGACGAGCTGGGCTTCGATGTGGCCATCAACTACCGGACCCAGGACGTGGCCGGACACCTGCGGGAGGCGTGCCCGCACGGCATCGACGTCTTCTTCGACAACGTGGGAGGCGACACCCTGGACGCCGGACTGGCCAACCTGGCCATGCACGCCCGGGTGGTGCTGTGCGGCGCCATCTCCCAGTACAACGAGGACCGGCCGGTGGGACCCCGCAACTACCTGAACCTCATCGTCAAGCGGTCGCGGATGGAGGGCTTCCTGATCCTCGACTACCTCGATCGCTTCCCCGAGGCCCAGTTGAAGATGGCCGGCTGGGTGATGGGCGGGCAGATCAAGCACCGGGAGCACGTGGTGGAGGGCCTGGACCACGCCGGTGACGCCCTCAACCTGCTGTTCAGCGGCGGCAACACCGGCAAGGTCATCGTCTCGCTCTGAGGTGGGGTGGGGCTCCGCCGGGCAGCCTCCCTGCGCCGCCGGTAGGTTCGGTGCGGTGCCCGCCGATGCCCCCACCATTTTGGCCACCTCGGGCGGACTCCGGCGTGGCCCGGGTGGCCAGCCCGAGCTCGCCCCCCTGATCCACCATGCCTTCGAACTGGCCGGGGTCAGCGGCCGGGCCCCCAGCCTCTGTCACCTGGGCACCGCCATGGGTGACCAGCTGTGGTGGAACGCCATGCTCAGCGAGGCGGGCCGGGCATCCGGCGTGACGGTGCACCACCTCAACCTCTTCACCATGCCCAACGTCGAGGACATCGCCGGGTTCCTGCTGGAGCACGACACCGTCTGGGTGGGCGGGGGCAGCGTGGCCAACCTGCTGGCCGTCTGGCGGGTGCACGGTCTCGACCGCATCTTCCGGCAGGTCTGGGCGGCCGGGGTGGTGCTGGGCGGGGTGTCGGCCGGCTCGCTGTGCTGGCACATCGGTGGCACCACCGACTCCTTCGGGCCCCAGCTCCGCCCGGTCACCGACGGGCTGGGGTTCCTGCCGTACGCCAACGGGGTCCACTACGACTCGGAGCCCCAGCGACGGCCGCTCCTCCAACGACTGGTGGCCGACGGCACCCTCCCCGACGCCTACGCCACCGATGACGGGGTGGGGCTGGTCTACCGGGGCACCGAGCTGGTGGAGGCGGTCACCGAGGTGGCCGGCCGGGGTGCCTACCGGATCAGTCGGGAGGGTGAGGGGGCGGTGGAGGAGCGGATCGAGCCCCGGGTGCTACCCGGCGCTGCCTGAACCGGTCGGCGCCGTGCCCCGCCGCTTCCGCTCCGTCCGCTCCTGCTCCGGCCGCTTCCGCTCCGGCCGCTCCTGCTCCGGCCGCTTCTGCTCCGGCCACTCCATTTCCGCCTGAACCGGCCGTTGTGATAGCACGCTGCTGAGCGATTCCGCTGCCGTGCTCTGTACGTCGCCCCGGGGGGAACCATGACCGACACCGCAACCAACGAGTCGACCGAGGCGGTCTTCGAAGAGCTCGACGGCTGGCTCGATGACAACTGGGACCCCGAACTCACCGTCCGGCAGTGGTGGGAGCGGATGGGCCTGGCCGGCTGGTCGGCCCCCAACCTCCCGACCAACGCCTACGGACGGGGCCTGCCCCGCAACGATGCCGTGCGGGTGGCCCAGGCCATCGACCGGTTCGGTGCCCTGCCCGCCCCCGGCGGCCTGGGGCTGCTGCTGGCCGCTCCCACCATCGCCACCCACGGGACGCAGGAGCAGATCGATCGATACGTCCGGGACATCGTCACCGGGGCGCAGTCGTGGTGCCAGCTGTTCAGCGAGCCGTCGGCCGGCTCCGACCTGGCCGGACTGCAGACCCGGGCGGTCCGCGACGGCGACGAGTGGATCGTCAACGGGCAGAAGGTATGGACGTCCAACGGGCAGAAGGCCGATCTCGGCATGCTGATGGCCCGGACCGACCCTGACGTGCCCAAGCACCAGGGCATCACCTACTTCGCCTTCTCGATGGTCCAGCCCGGGGTGGAGGTTCGGCCACTCACCGAAATGACCGGCCGGGCGCTGTTCAACGAGGTGTTCCTCACCGACGCCCGGGTGGCTGACGCCGCCATCATCGGCGGCCTCAACCAGGGGTGGGCAGTGGCCAACACCACCCTGGCCAACGAGCGGGCCGGCCTGGGCTCCGGGGGTGGGAGTGCGGCGGCCAGTGTGGCCATCCCCGGCACCGTGGGTGGTGACCTCGACCGTCGGGCCGGGGACTTCGTATCCGAGAAGAAGGGGAAAGGGAAGGGGTCCGGTCGGTCGGGTTCCGGTTCCGGTTCTGCCGCCGACGGTGATCCCGACGATGAGTCGACCATGCGTCGGGCCATGGGCGGCGGCGCCAAGCTCCTGATCGACGTGGCCCGGCGGAACGGCACCGACCAGGACCCCATCGTCCGTCAGGGCCTGGCCCAGCTCTACACCTGGGGTGAGTTGGGACGGTTCAACGGGCTGCGCCTGAAGGCGGCCAAAGCTGCCGGCACCGACATCCCCGGCATGCCCAACATCTCCAAGCTCTCGATGAGCCACATCATGCGGCTGTCCCGTGACTTGGGCATGCAGATCGCCGGGGCGGCCGGCATGCTCCACGCCTACCACCACAAGGACCGGGCCAGCCTCGAGAGCGCCATCGGCGACCCGGCCATCAACTTCATCACCGAGCTGGCGCTGCTGGCCCAGGCCCCACCCATCTACGGAGGGACCGACCAGATCCAGCGCAACATCATCGGCGAGCGGGTGCTGGGGCTCCCCAAAGAGCCCAACAACGACCGCACCACCGCTTTCGCCGACCTGCCCAAGAACGCCTGACCCGCCGGAGTGGAGATCGACCCGGCCGGCGCCGGCATGGACCCGCTCCGGCTGGAGCGGATCACCGAGCACTTCACCCGCCGCTACGTCGACACCGGGAAGCTCCCGGGCTGCCAGATCACTGTGGCCCGTGGCGGTGTGGTGGCCTACGTCCGGTCGATCGGGGAGATGGACCGGGAGCGCCACATCCCGGTGGCGGAGGACACCATCTGGCGGATCTATTCGATGTCCAAGCCGGTGACCTCCGTCGCCCTGATGCAGCTGTACGAGCGGGGGGACTTCCTCCTCACCGACCCGGTCCACCGGTTCATCCCGGCGTGGCGGGAGCTCCGAGTGGAGGAGCGGGCGGAGAACGGCTCGGTGCGACTGGTGGAGCCGGCCCGGCCGATGACCGTCCGCGACCTGCTGATGCACATGTCCGGACTTCCCGGCGCCGTGGTGCCGGACCACCCGGTGGATAAGCGCTACGACGCTGCCCTCCGTCAGGCCGGGTCGGGGATGACCCTCGAAGGTGCCGCCGAGCTGCTGGCGGAGCTCCCGCTCAAATTCCACCCCGGGACCCGCTTCAACTACGGGCTCTCCACCGACATCTGCGGTCGCCTGGTCGAGATCCTCTCCGGGCAGCCCTTCGACGAGTACCTGGCCGAATCGATCTTCGGGCCGCTGGGAATGTCCGACACCGGGTTCCGGGTGCCCGACGACGAGGCCGGACGGTTGGCCGCCTGCTATGTCTACACGCCGGGGACCGAGCCGGCCCTCCTCGACGATCCCGCCACCAGCAGCTACCGCCGCCACCGTTCCTACCTCTCGGGCGCCGCCGGGCTGGTGTCCACCTCGGGTGACTACCTCCGGTTCTGCCAGATGCTCCTCGGCGAGGGCCAACTCGACGGGGAGCGGATCATCGGGCGCAAGACCCTGGAGCTGATGACCTGCAACCACCTTCCCGGTGGCGGCGATCTCGTCGAGTTCGCCGCCGGAGGGTTCGGCGAATCGGGCTTCGAGGGTGTGGGGTTCGGACTGGGGTTCGCCGTCGGGCTGGGACCCGCCGCCACCGCCACGGTCGGCTCCTACGGGGAGTTCTCGTGGGGTGGCGCCGCCAGCACCGCCTTCTGGGTCGACCCCGTCGAGGATGTCACCGCCGTCTTCATGACCCAGGTGGTGCCGTCCATCATCTACCCCTTCCGGTCGCAGCTGCGGTCGCTGGTGTACCAGGCCCTGGTGGACTGAGTCGGCATCCGGGGCCGGGGTCCCGCCCGGAGCCGGCGGGTCTCGGAGCCGGATCACGCCCCGACCCGTCGCCCGGCTGCCACTGCATGGTGTTCCACCCGCCCAGATCTGACGGCCGGTGCTCCGTTTGGGACACCGTCCGTGTACGGTGCGGGGATGGCCGATCAGGCGGAATTCTCCAACCTCGCCATGGAGTTCATGCCGGCCCTGTACTCGGCGGCGCTGCGGATGACCCGGAACCCCTCCGACGCCGAGGATCTGGTGCAGGAGACCTACCTGAAGGCCTACCGTGCCTTCGGTGGCTTCGAGGCGGGGACCAATCTCAAGGCGTGGCTCTACCGCATCCTCACCAACACCTACATCAACACCTACCGGGCCAAGAAGCGCCGGCCGGAGATCGCAGACGTCGAGGATGTCGAGGACCTCTACCTCTACCACCACCTGGGCGGGGACCAGCCGGGTGGGCTGGGGCGGAGTGCCGAAGACGAGGCGCTCGACCGCTTTACCGACGACGATGTCAAAGCGGCCATCGAGTCGCTGCCCGACGCCTTCCGAATGGCCGTGCTGCTCGCCGACGTGGAGGGATTCTCCTACAAGGAGATCGCCGAGATCACCGACGTCCCCATCGGCACGGTGATGAGCCGCATCCACCGTGGAAGAAAGGCGCTGCAGAAGGCGTTGTTCGAATTCGGCAGCGCACGTGGCCTCGTCAGTACGGCTGGCGACGGTAGGTAGGGAGAACCGGGACGTGGGAGAGCACCAGTCAGGCGGCGACCAACTCGACGGCATTCGCCCGCAATCGGAAGGTGGGACGCCCGCCGGCTTCGTCAACTGCGACGAGACCATCGAACGTCTCTACTACTACCTCGACGGCGAGCTGACCGAGGAGCGCCGGGTGGAGATCGTCCGCCACCTCGACATGTGTGGCCCCTGTGTCGATGTGTTCGGCTTCGAGTCCGAACTCCGGAAGGTCATCGCCAACCGCTGCCGCGACCACGTGCCCGACGCCCTGCTCGGCCGGGTGGCCCAGGCCCTGCAGGACGAGCACACCCGTCAGAGCAACTGACCCGGTGATCCGCCGCCTGGCATTCCGCCCGCCTCGCGGCGGGGGGCGGGCATCCCTACACTGGGCAACGTGACCCTCACCGCCGATCCACCGCCCGCCACCGGTGACCGGTCCGCTCCGGGTGACCGGCCCGGCAGTGGCGACCAGGCGGCCAACGGTGCAGTGGCCTGGGACGTGGCCGAACGGGTGGCCGGCTGGGTCAGTGCCCGTCGCCCGCTGCCGGCGCCGTACCGGCCCGACCTCCTCCAACGTGACTTCGACGAGCTGACCGCCCAGGCCGAGGAGCTGGTGGCCGACGCCACCGGACTCCGTTCCGCCTCCGGCGATGCCCGGGCCCGGGTCACCGACCGCGCCGGGTGGGTGCACGCCAACGTCGCCTCCTTCCAACGGCTCATCGGCCCCCACCTCGACCGACTGGCGCCGGTCCGTATCGCCGGTACCAACCCGGTCACCGAACGGCTGGCCGGACCGCTGGCCACCGCCGGACGGGCGGCCACCGGCACGCAGATGGGCGTGGTGCTGGGCTGGCTCTCCACCCGGGTGCTGGGCCAGTACGACCTGCTGATCACCGAGGACGCCGCCGAGGACCAGGACATCGTCTACTTCGTCGGCCCCAACATCGTGGCCCTCGAGAAGCAACATGGCTTCGAGCCCCGGGAGTTCCGCCTGTGGCTGGCCCTCCATGAGGTCACCCACCGATGCCAGTTCACCGCCATCCCCTGGATGCGGGATTACTTCGTGTCGTTGGTGGAGGAGGGCCTCGGCTCCCTCGAGCCCGATCCCAGTCGACTGGCCGAGGCGCTCAAACGGCTGACCGAGGAGCTGATGGCCGGCCGCAACCCACTCCGGGACAACGGCGCCCTGGGCCTGGTGGCCACTCCCGAACAGCTCGAGGGCCTCCACCGGATCCAGGCGTTGATGAGCCTGCTCGAAGGACACGGCGATGTCACCATGGATCGGGCCGGCGCCGCCGCCATCCCCAGCGCCGCCAAGTTCTCCGAGGTGCTGCGGCAGCGTCGCAACCAGACCCGCGGGCCGGCGAAGCTGCTGCAACAGCTGATCGGTATCGAGGCGAAGATGCGCCAGTACGAGGAGGGCGAGCGGTTCATCGCCGCCGTCGAGGAGTCGGGCGGGCCGTTGCTGCTCGACGTCGCCTGGCGTGGCCCCGAATGGCTCCCGTCGCTGACGGAGATCCGAGACCCGTCGTCGTGGATTGCCCGGGTGGAGGCCGACCCGGGTGACGCCGCCTCCGCCCTGGGTGACGCCGCCTCCGCTCCGTCCTCCGCTCCGTCCTCCGCTCCGTCCTCCGCTCCGTCCTCCGCTCCGGGGTGACCCGCTGATCGACGCGCTGCTGGACCGCTGCACCTTCGGGCCGGCCGGCGCCCCGCTGACCTGCGGAGTCTCTGGTGGTGCCGACTCACTGGCGTTGCTGGTGCTGGCCGCCGCCGCCGGGGCTGCCACCGGAGCCCCGGTGACCGCCATTCACGTCGACCATGGGCTCCGTCCAGAATCC
>Ga0302157_10005655_pt1 | contig 13158 bp, 14 predicted proteins | sample I_Bog_N3_3_FD_193502 | JGI IMG/M metagenome (GOLD analysis project Ga0302157, IMG submission 193502) | Peat permafrost microbial communities from Stordalen Mire near Abisko, Sweden - I_Bog_N3_3 | ecosystem: Environmental > Terrestrial > Soil > Wetlands > Peat | place: Sweden: Abisko, Stordalen...
CCTGCAACGCATCAGCCAGGACCAGCTCGTCTCCGGGGTCTGGACACCGAGCTTCTATGGCTATGATGGTGGTGGCAATGTTCGCCAGCTCACCAACTCGGCAGGAGCGGTCACCGACACGTACGAATACGACGCCTTCGGCAACGACGTCTACCACACCGGAACGACGCCCAACAACTACCTCTACCGCGGCGAACAATACGATCCCGACTTAGGTCTCTACTACCTCCGCGCCAGATACTACAATCCGGCGACCGGAAGATTCCTGAGTAGGGATCCGCTGGTTGGACAAAGTTGGGATCCTAAGAGCTTGCACAAGTATTTATATGCTGGAGGGGATCCAGTCAATGCGGAGGATCCAACCGGCAAAGGTCTGGTCGAGGACGCGTGGAACTTCGCGAAATCCGTCGCTCTATACGTAGCCACGAAAAAGGGCTTGTGCGCTCTCTTCTCCGGCCTTGCGGCGAGTTTTTGGTTTGATTCAGCTTTCATGTCGAACAACCCAACAGCACAAAACATAGTGGGCTCAGGGCTTGGGGGCGGTTTCACGTTGATATCTCTAGCCTTCTGCCTTGGGTAACGCCCTCGGTTCGATCATTCCACTTTAGGAGAAGCGTGATGCTTAATGGTTGTTCGAACTTAGACCTTGTCTTAGTCATTCGGTATATCGGATATGCGATAGCCATCGTCGTCCTGGTGGCGTGTGGATGGATGGTTCTCTCCAAGACGGTGCCGAGCAGGCTACTTTCGCTTATCCTCGGATGGTCGCTGGTGACCATGCTGGCAACGGGAGCTATACCGAATGCGTTGTGCAGGGGGCAGGCTCCGTGGACTACTGGATTAGCATTCCAGCTAGTTATTTTTATTGCAGCCCTCCTGGAAGCATGCTACCTGACTTACAGGCAGATTGAGCGTTCGAGACGAGAGAAGCGCGCCGACTATGGGGCAGACCCAAAATAGGCGGGCGGCCCGGCCCCCGCATTTAGGGAGCGGGGATACCGCTACGACCCGAGGCCTACGCCTATGACGACAGCCACGATTTGTGCAACACGAGAAGTTTCGTGGAGCCTTTCGTTCTATCGCGGCGAACAATACGACAGCGACCTAGGCCTCTACTACCTCCGCGCCAGATACTACAACCCCGCTACCGGAAGGTTCCTGTCACGCGATCCGGAAGACGGCAAAGCCAGTGACCCGGCATCGCTGCACAAGTATCTCTATGCCAATGGGGACCCAGTGAATGGCGTTGATCGGACGGGGCGCGCGGATGCGTATGAGACCGCAGTTCTGATCGTAACGGTTTCAATTGCGGCGAGAGCCGCGGTGAAGCTTTTCGTTACAAGCGAAGAGCAGGGATACAAAATGATTTGCTTGGAAATCGCAGGTTTCTTTGCCGAAGTACCGCCAGCAGCAGCTGGCCTTGGAGTGGTCTGCGCCATGGCATTCCCGTAATGCAAGTTCGCTGAGATGCCGCGCTGCAACAGCTATTGCTCGCAGCTGGCGTCGATTGACGAAAGTGCACCGGCCGTCCAAGGTTGGCGGCGCATAGGGGGACGAAATCAAATGGGCCGTCTAACCATTCAAAGTGATCCTCTTTACTATCTAGCCTGTGCTGTTTTGTCCGCCGCCCTCTTTGGCGCACTCAATTTCGTTGGCAGGCGATTCGGCAGATGGGGAAAGCGGATTGAGAAGGTTGGCTTCCTAGAAGTGGGCTGGCTATGGGGGTGGAGTATGCATCGAAGAATGGCCCGACTCGAGGATCCCGAGTGGCTCCTTTACCCATTGCTGATTGTTCTGCTTCCCGCACTTTTCTGGTTTGTCGAATGGACTCTCAAGACGGGGCCCACAGGGCGCACTAAGGACATTTTCAAGAAGAGCGGTAAGTTGTAAGGAAGGCGTGGGGCGTGCCTTTAACCTCAGATGCAAGCCAAGGGTAATGAGCCGAAACTGGATCTGGTCGGCCTCCCCGGGAGGAAGTTCTGGCAACTGGCGCGACAAATCCATAGGCAGAAAGGATCGGAGGGGATCGTGAGAATAAAGAACTCGAGCCTCAATTTGACGCTGTTACTTCTTGCTCTGTTTACCAGCGTTTGGGGAGCGGCGGCGCTAATTCGTTTGGGATCAATGGCGGGCACAACAAGAGTGATTGACGTCGTGCTGGTTGGATTGATAGGGGCATTTTTCTGTTCGAATGACCGTCTTTATGCCGCTGCCAAGTCCGCCGTTTTTGCAATAGGAAGTGGGACTGTATGTGCCGCGCTATTGATGGAAAGAAGGACCGTCTTTTCCCTTCCTATCCTGCTAACAGCAATTCTCTCGGTGGTCGGTGTCGGAGTAACGATAGCGAGATATAGGAAAGCGAAAAGTCAAAGCGCAAGCACCGCAGATCCCCAAGGTGCAACGGGTGGCCGGGTGGCGCACCCTAAGCTTTTAAAACCCTGACCACCCCCACAACGGCGGGTGCCCCATCCTTCGCGGCTTTTTGCGAAGGGTGGGCGGGAACAATTTCGACCAGCCACCCTCGGCTACACTTACTACTCAACGGGCAAGGTGGAAAGCATCCAGTCCTCCAACGCAAACGGCGCCAACGTCAGCTACACCTACGACGGGCTCAACCGGCTCAGTACGGTGGTCGATCACCGTCTGCCCAGCAACAACACCACCAACTACACCTATGACAATGCCAGCAACGTGGTCACGGTCGCCTATCCCAACGGCGTCACGTCCGCCAGCACCTACGACGAGCTGAACCGGATTACGGAGCTGTCCACGTCCGCATCTGGAACGCAGATTGCCGACTACCGCTACACGCTCGGCCTCACCGGCAACCGCACCAACGCCACAGAGCAAAGCGGCCGCACGCTGCAGTGGAGCTACAACGGCATCTATCAGCTCACCAACGAGACCATCAGCGGCGACCCAGTGAATGCGCTGGACCCGATGGGGCGTGACATAGTTGAATACAATGCGGCAAATAGGAGATTAGGGTTCCAATTGCATCACATCGTTGAGCAGCGTTTTGGCAGGTTATTTGGTGGCGCGGTCTGTTCGCTTGCAGCGGTTCTGACCGTTGTGGAACATCAAGCAATAACCAACGCTTGGAGAAGAGCAATTCCGTATGGAATAGCTGGCACTGGGCTTGCAACTATTGAACAGGTATTTGCCGTTGCGGAGCAGATATATGCAAACTCTCCAGAAATGGCCGCTGCATTGCAGGAGTGCAAAGCACTCGCAGGGCTTTAAGTGCTTGCAGGTTCAGCGTACAAAGATGTGCGGCATTTTGATCAGGGAGCCAGGAGCTTCGACAGAAAAGTGTTTCGAGACTTCTAGACTTACATTCGTAGGGCGCTTGGAATTTCATTGAGAGTGGGTGCAAAATGGAACTTTTCCATCATTTCAGCCTTAGAGTTGCCTCCGAGAGCGCAGCTCGAGAGTTTTCAGATATCGGAATTGAACTGGAACGCGGGCCACAACACACCTATGGAAGCTCTGTTGCCAGTATCGATATTGGGGAACGCGATGAGCGGTGGATGGCGGTTCGCGAGATTGCGGAAAAGTATAAGATAACCGAATTTGTCACTACCAAGTTCTCGGAAGAAGAAATCAATGCAGCGGATGCTTTATGTATCTTTTCGAAATCGCAACAAGGCTACCCAGAACCATCGAGAGAGCTGGGATTTCTGGCAGCATCATACGATCTTTCTACGTATTGCGCGAAATGCGGTACAGGCCTTCGCCAGATTAATCCGTTGAGAATCAACTTCAAGCCAAATTTGAAGCGCTCAATCATGCAGCTGAATTGGATATTCGACGAGTATTTTGTTGCACGCGATGTGTGGGCTGCCGTTTTTGAACCTCTTGGCATCGCCTGTTGGCCAGTTGTGTTGGATAGAACCGGGGAAGAGATAGAGTCTGTTGTTCAGCTCAAGATTTCCCATTATGCAGACCTCATTCTGGACGAGGCAAGCGCTACCGTCTGTCCAACGTGTGGAAGAACGAAGACGAGAATGAACGTGAGGGGCTTTTGCCCTATGCCGACCAGCATCCCTGCACCAATTTTCAAATCAACTCAATATTTCGGTTCTGATGCAAGCGCCTTTAATCGGGTGCTTGTCTCATCATCTCTATACAAAGGAATCAAGAAAGGCCGCTTACGTGGGGTCGTGTTTTACCCTTGCGGTCCCAGCCTGAACGCCGTCTCAGCTCCGTCGCTCTCGTCTGAGACAGCGGCCTGAGTCTTTCTCGCTGGCCTTTGCGCCATCAGCCGCAGCCCGCGCTGCCTACGGCATCGGTTTTAGGCAGGACACGACACCTCCATTTCGCCGCCGCATAGCTCTACCAATCGCCGCTGAAATGTTCGCCATCAGGGGCGCGGTGCTTCGCACCGGGTTTATCTCGACACTCCACCCCTTTTAGGGAACTGTAGGGAAACCTGGCGTCTGTCTGAAGCAACGATCTCAGCGTCCAATAGTTATCGCATGTCGGGGTTCCGTGGGGAAACCCGTGTTTACGTGTGTATACGTGGGTGCTGTGAGGAGGTTGGAGCGATGGCGCTGCTGGATGGGAAGAACCTTGCGGCGGAGGCGGCCAAGCGTGCCCGGTTCCGCGTGCATCACGTGGGGACGAAGCTGAACGAGGCCGAGCTGCACGAGCTGGAGGCGCTGGCGGCAAAGCGCAAAGAGACGCAAGCCGAGCTGATCCGTGGTCTGATCCTGCACGAGCTGGCGCGGGATGCGGAGGGCCTTCGACCCAGCGCGGAGATGACGGAGATCACGGCCTGCCGGTTGTTGCTGACCTATCTGCTTCGCCCGGTGGCGACGGGCCAGCCGATGACGGACAAGGCGTTCGACGAGGTCATCGAAGAGGTAAAGAAGCACAAGGCGCGTGTGGCTCGGGACCGGCTCAAAGACCACGAAGCGCGGCGCTGATCATCGGTGGCCGAGTACCCTCCGCTGCGGTGGCCGTCAAGGGTCTCCGCTTCGCTCCGATGAACGCACACAGAGCGTGCGCCCTTGACTGCCGTCCTCGCTGCGGGTGTTTTTCAGCAATGAGAAAAATGTCTTTTTCTCATGTTCCACATGACCAGGGCGACGGCTCCCGGCCATCGGCGGCGCGGTGCGGTCCAGCAACGAAGCGTGCAGCGGCGGGGCGCAGGCAGGCTTCCGTGGCGCGTCCGGCGGTGAGTTGAGGGATAGACACCATCCCTAAGCCTGACGGCTTAGCGGGGCCGCGTTGCGGCCCATCGTCGAACGGAAATCGAATGCAGCTCGCACGGTGTCCGGCGCTGTTCGAGCCAGATCCTGGCATCGTTCGCAGTCCATCCGGCAGGCGCTATCGTTCAGCAGACCAGCGGCGGGCTTCCTGCTGAAGAATCATGGAATCGAGGACCTGCTGAACGACCTTCTTGGACTCCGGGTCGAAGCGGGAGACGGCCTCGAACTGGAGCTTGAGGGCCGCGTCTGGCCCGCGCTCTTCCTTGGCAAAAAGTAGCTCATCCGCGCTTACGCCCAGAGCGACTGAGAGACTGCGGACAACATCAAGGGTAGGCTGCGAGGTTCCGGCCTCATAGCGGCGAATCTGGGCCACATGGACGCCGATCCTCTCGGCGAGCTGCTGCTGGGTCATGCCCTTTTGTTTGCGCAGGGCGACCACGTGTTCGGGAAAGTTTACGGCCCACTGATGGTTGATCGGCACGAGTACAGGGTAAGCCAGCATAGAAACCTCACGGCAAATCCGTTGACCCAAGTATCGCGTATATGCTAGATAAAAGCTAGCGTATATTCCTCTTGACATGTTTTTCAAGCGGAAGGCGGAAACGGAGGGTCAGCGGATGGCGAGAATCCCGGAGGCGGAAGTCGAGCGGCTGAAACGGGAAATCTCTTTGCAGCGGCTGGCGGAGGCGCGGGGGATCAAGCTGACACGCAGCGGCAAGGAGCTTATCGGGCTGTGCCCGTTCCACGACGACCGGAATCCCAGCCTGAATATCGACCCTGCGAAGAACGTGTGGAGTTGCAAGGGCGCTTGCGGGGAGGGCGGGGACGTGATCGCGTGGGTGATGCGTGCCGAGGGTGTGAGCTTCCGCCATGCGGTCGAAATACTCCGGCAGGACCATTTCCCCTCAGTAGCCGAGCCTATCCAGGCGGTGAAGCAGAGCACAATTCCAAAGCTGCCCGCGTCAGTGGCGCGGGAGGCGGACGACCGGGCGTTGCTTGTTGAGATCGTGGACTACTACAGCCGGACGCTGAAGCAATCGCCGGAGGCGTTGAAGTATCTGTCCTCGCGCGGCCTGCAATCTTCGGAGATCATCGACCGCTTCAAGCTGGGCTTCGCCAACCGAACGTTGGGCTACGGGTTGGAGGAAAAGAACCGCGTCGCCGGCGCCCAGATGCGGGGGCGGCTGCAACGGCTTGGCATCCTGCGGGAGAGCGGCCACGAGCACTTCAACGGCTCGGTAGTCGTGCCGGTGTTCAATGCTTCGGGCGAGGTGGTCGAGATGTACGGGCGGAAGATCACGGCGAAGTTGCGCGAGGGAACGCCGTTGCACCTGTACCTCAAAGGCGAGCATCGGGGCGTGTGGAATGAAGAGGCGCTGATCGCATCGAAGGAAATCATCCTGTGCGAGGCGCTGATCGACGCGCTTACGTTCTGGGTTGCTGGCTTCCGCAATGTAACCGCGAGCTATGGCGTGAACGGCTTCACAGCCGACCATCGGGCCGCCTTCGCCCAGCACGGAACGGAGCGAGTTTACATCGCCTATGACAACGATGAAGCGGGCAACAAAGCCGCCGCAAAGCTGGCCGAGGAACTGATGGAGATGGGCGTCGAATGCTTCCGCGTAGAGTTCCCGAAGGGCATGGACGCGAACGAGTACGCGCTGAAAGTGACGCCAGCGGCAAAGAGTCTTGGAGTGCTGTTGAACCGTGCCGCGTGGCTGGGAAAAGGCCAGCGGCCAGCGGTCCATGCCGCCGAGTCAATCATCGTGCCACTGCCAGCGGAAGCAAAAGCAGCAGCTAAAGAAAAAATCATCATGGAAGAAACGCCAGGACCGGAGCCAATCGCGGCGACAGTGCCGAGAACCGCCGCGCCCGCCGTTAAAGCGCCGACAGAAGAGGTTTTTCCCTTAGCCGCTGTTCCTGCGCTTGTCGTGCCCATGCCGCGCAGGGTCGAGAGCCAGGGCGATGTGCAAGTCGAAGTGCGCGGCGAAGACATCCTGATACGCCAGGGCGAGCGCGAGTACCGTGTCCGCGGTCTGCAAAAGAACCTGAGCGCGGAGTTGCTGCGCGTGAATCTCCGGGTGATGGCCACGAACGCGCGGGGCGAGATGGGGTTGCATGTGGACACGTTGGACTTGAACGTGTCGCGGCCCCGCATGGCCTTCGTCAAGCAGGCCGCCGAGGAGCTTGGCATCAAGGAAGAGATCGTCCGGCGCGACGTGGGCAAGGTGCTTTTCAAGCTGGAGGAGCTGCGCGACGAGCAGATCAAGCAGGCGCTCGCGCCGAAGGAGCCGGAGGTCAAGCTGAGCGATGAGGAGCGGGCCGAGGCAATGGCGCTGTTGCGCGATCCGCGCTTGCTTGAGCGCATCGTCGAGGACTTCGCCCTGTGCGGCGTTGTGGGCGAAGAGACCAATAAGCTGGTCGGCTATCTGGGCGTTGTGTCGCGCCACTTGGAAGCGCCGCTTGCTGTGATGGTTCAGTCGAGTTCGGCTGCCGGGAAAAGTTCGCTGATGGATGCGGTGCTGGCCTTCGTGCCGGAAGAGCAGCGCGTTCAATACTCGGCCATGACGGGGCAATCGCTCTTCTACATGGGCGAGACGGATCTCCAGCACAAGGTGCTGGCCATCGTGGAAGAGGCCGGAGCGCAGCGGGCCTCGTATGCGTTGAAGCTGTTGCAGAGCGAAGGTGAGTTGACGATAGCATCGACGGGCAAAGACCCGGTGACGGGCAGGCACATTACTCACGAGTACCGCGTCAAAGGGCCGGTGATGATCTTCCTGACCACGACGGCGATCGACATCGACGAGGAACTGTTGAATCGCTGTCTTGTGCTGACAGTGAATGAGGAGCGGGCGCAGACACAGGCCATCCATCGCGTGCAGCGCGAGGCGCAGACCATCGAGGGTCTGTTGCGGCGCAAGGATCGGGACGACCTGTTGCGCCTGCATCGCAACGCGCAGCGGCTCTTGAAGCCGGTCTCGGTCGTCAATCCCTACGCGCCAGGCTTGACGTTCCTCGACAGTCAGACGCGGACCAGGCGCGACCATACGAAGTATCTGACGCTGATCCGCACCATCGCTCTGTTGCATCAGCATCAGCGGCCACGGAAGGCGGTCCAGCATAACGGCAAGCGGCTGGAATACATCGAAGTGACGCTCGACGACATCGCGGTTGCCAACCGGCTGACGGCGGAAGTTCTGGGCCGTTCGCTCGACGAGCTGCCGCCGCAGACCAGGCGTCTGTTGCTCCTGGTCGATGCGATGGTTGCGGCGGAATGCAAGCGGCAGCAGATCGAGCGGTCGGAGTACCGCTTCTCGCGGCGCGACGTGCGCGAGGCGACCGGCTGGGGCGATACGCAGTTGCGCCTGCATCTGGGGCGGCTGGAAGAACTGGAGTATCTGTTGGCGCATCGCGGCGGACGCGGCCAGAGCTTCGTTTACGAGCTTGCGTTCGCCATCGAGGGCGATGGCAGCAGGCCGGTGATGGCGGGGCTGATCGACGTGGAGAAGTTGGGAGGCTACAAGTACGATGCCAACTTCGCGGGGGTAAATGCCGGGAACGCGGGTCTGGAGAGCGAGAACGCGGGGCCAAAACGGGGTCAAAACGGCGGGGTAGCGGGGGGATCGCGGGGTAATGAATCGCCAGTATCCATCGGTGTCCCAGACGCTTTTTGCGAAAATCCGCCTGAAAACACTACTGCGGAAGAGGCGGAAGAAGATGCCGTCGTAGCCGCACTGCATCGTAACAACGGCAGGATGAAAGGGGGCAAGTGATGGCCCGAGTCGTTAAACCGCGCAAGCAGCGCACCGCGCCGAGCACGCCGTTACAGGCCATGCTCGAAGAGTACATCGAGTCGCTGGCCGTGAAGGGCTTCACCGACGACACGCGGCATGTGCGCCGCGAGCATCTATCGCTGTTCGAGCGTTGGGCGATGGAGCGCGGACTGAGCGATCCGGTCGAGGTCACGCGGCCGGTGCTGGAACGCTATCAGCGGTACCTGTTCCACTACCGCAAGAAGAACGGAAGTCCCTTGAGCTTCGCCAGCCAGCACTCACGGCTGTCGCCCTTGCGCATGTGGTTCCGCTGGATGACGCGGCAGAACTATCTCTTGCACAACCCGGCATCGGAGATCGAGCTGCCCAGGCTGCCCAAGCCCTTGCCGCGCGTGCTGACCGCATCGGAGGCCGAGCTGATCCTGCATCAGCCCAACATCGCCGACCCGCTCGGCATCCGCGACCGGGGCATGCTGGAGATGTTTTACTCGACCGGAATGCGGCGCACGGAACTGCTCCGGCTCAGGCTCTACGACGTAGACCGCGAAGCGGGCATCGTGACCATCCGCGAGGGCAAGGGCAAGAAGGACCGCGTAATCCCTGTCGGAGAGCGGGCCGTCGCATGGCTGGACAAGTATCTCGACCAGGCGCGGCCCCGGCTTGTGTCCGAGCCGGACGACGGCACACTCTTCCTTACCGCGCAGGGCGAGCCGTTCGGTCCCAACCGTCTCAGCGGCCTGGTCCGCGATTACGTCGAAGCGGCTGGAATCGGCAAGCACGGAGCTTGCCATCTGTTCCGCCACACGATGGCCACGCTGATGCTCGAAGGCGGCGCCGACATCCGCTTCATCCAGCAGATGCTCGGTCATGCCCGGCTCGACACGACGCAAATCTACACGCACGTCTCGATACGGATGCTCAAGCAGATCCACTCGGCAACCCATCCGGCGGCGCAGCTCAAGCGCGGTTCGCAAGCCCCGGAGGAGGGCGTCGAAAGCACCGTGCTTGCCCAGGATGTTCCAGGCCAGATGTGGCCTGGAGTTCCGGCTTCCACTGCCGAGGAGCTGTTCGCCGCTCTGGACGAGGAATCCTCAGAGGAAGATCAAGACTGATCTTTTTCTTTTAGCTGCTATAGCTGCTAAGGAAAAACTGGAATCGAGGTATCATCATGAGTATGGCAACGATCCACATCTCGGAAGCCGACGCCTACCGCGACTTCGCCGGTGTGCTGGCACGCGTTCGCGCCGGGGCCGAGGTCGTCATCGAGGACGCCGCATCGCCCGCCGTGGTGCTGCGCACGGCTGTCGAGCCCTCTCTGCGGCGGCTCTCGGAATCCCTTCGCCTGGCCAAAGAGCACGGCTCCACGGTCACGCTGGACGGCGGCTTCGCCCGCGACCTGGAAGCGGTTGTGAACAGCCATCCCGAGCCGCTCGAAAACCCGTGGGGCTGATCGCGTGGGACTGATACTGGACTCCAGTGTTGTGATCGCCGCAGAGCGCCGTGGGGATACAGTCGAGAAACTGATCGAGCAGGTCATCTCCGTGACGGGCGATCAGGACGCCGCGCTCTCATCCGTTGGGCTGACGGAACTGGCGCACGGAATCTATCGCGCCCAAACCCCAGCGATGCGGCTTCGCCGCCAGTCCTTCGTCGATGCGCTGCTGCAAGTTCTGACGGTCTATCCCTACACCAAAGCGACCGCTTTGCTGGCCGCAAAGATCGACGGCGAGCAGCAGGCCCAGGGCGTGACCATCCCCTTCCCCGACCTGCTGATCGGTGTCACGGCGCTGGAGCTTGGCTTCTCTGTCCTGACCGTCAATCTCCGCCACTTCCGGCTCATCCCCGGCCTCAGGATCGAGCAGCTTTAGGCCGGGCTATCGCCCCCTCTTAGCCGCCGCTTCCAGTGGGCTTGTACGGGGCCGCTTCCGTCCCGGAATCCGACCCTGATCCGCTGCCCAATCCCAGGCCGATCCAGGCTTCAATCGCCCTCCGATCCGCGCCGCAAGCCGTCACCGATCCGGTTCCCGATCCCACGAAAGTGGGCTGGCAATCCGTCCCGCAAGCCGTACAATCAGGCCAACCATGCAGCCAGCCCCAAGCACGTCGCTTGCGCCGCCGTCCATCCCTGCGATGAGGCAGCTAAGCGAAAAACCGCGTCAGGGGTTCGAGACCAGGAAAACGGCACGCAAACCGGGGCCGAGTAGCTGCAACTTCAAAGTCACGCTAGGGTTGCGGGCAACGGTGGTTGGAAACGGTGTCAGGGAAACTTACAGCGCCAGATACTACAATCCCGCTACAGGTAGGTTCATGTCCAGAGACCCACTGGAAGGTGACCCTACCGGTCCAGCTTCTCTGCACAAGTATCTCTATGCCAACGGGGATCCAACGAACAGGATCGATCCGAGAGGCATGGAGGCGGGAGAGGAGGAAGCTAAAGAAGAAGCGATTGTGTTCGGCTCAGCCAAAACAGTCTTTAGGATTGCCGTCTGGGTGGTCAACATCGAATGCGCTGCAGCGGCAGTTACCGAAGCAGTTACCAAGGGAAAACACTGGAACGACAATATTCCGCTCGCGTTTGACATACTCTGCCTATCGACAGCAGGGTATGGCATCACGACAGAAGGGTACGCACTCCTCATGACGGCGTTGGAGTAATTGGCCTCCAACTACCAAGGATCAGAATTCCTATGAAGACCTCGAGGACACTGAATATGGCACCACGGATTGGCTTCCTTCTCGGAAGCATTGCCCTCTTCGGGGTCATGGACAGACTGGTCGAGCGGTTGTTACAACAGTCTCGGAGTACGCCCCTGTTTGGAATCTACGCCATTGCCGTGCCCCTCCTGCTTGCGGTTTCGGTGCTGTTGGCAGTCGTCGGGACGACCATCCTCGCCCTGCGATTCAAGGGTTCGTTGCGGTGGGCTATCGCTGGGGGTGCGGCACTTTGCATTTCATTCGCTGCTTTTCTTGATTTGCGCGGACAGGTCGGAATCGGGACTGTAGCCGTCCTGTATTTCGCTCCTCAATTGCTGCTTCTCTTCGTGGTGGGGAAGCGTCGCGTACCCCACCCTTGACCCAGCCACAAAGGTGAGGTGCTCTATTCCGGATGAAGTGCTATCGCGGCGAACAATACGACTCCGACCTCGGCCTCTACTACCTCCGCGCCAGATACTACAATCCCGCCACAGGTAGATTCCTCAGCAGAGACCCAGAGAATGGCCAACCTACGGATCCACAATCCCTGCATAAGTATCTTTATGCAGGCGGAGACCCCACGAGTGCATTCGATCCCTCAGGCAGGGCTGACATCTTTGAGACTGGTAAACTACTCGACCGAGCCGCTAGGCAGACGGCACTAGTTACATTCGCAGTCAGGACGGCCGTCCTCGACCTGTTTTGTTTTATTCTTTCCGGCATTGAACAGAATGCGAATTTGGGTCATTTGCCCGATCCGGTTCCTCCTGGCCCTAGTTTCGCGTGTTGGTGGAGCTCAGGCGTCGCCACGGTAACGACAATAATAGCCCTGGTGGCTCATGCACTTGTTGCTGCTGCGCCTTAGGGACTCTCCAGACGGAGTACACGTGTAATCCGCGTTACGGAAAATACAGACGGGTTCGAGTCCGCAAAGGGAGTACTCTCGTGAGATTTCTGATCGTCGTAATGAAATTCAGTTATGCGACATTTAGCTTGATGTCGTTCAATTTGATAACGCGCATTCTGTACGGTGTTCCAAGACGGGACGTTGTTGATGCAATTGTTCATCCTACTGATCTTCGAGGTGACTTTCTCGTATCAGCTATAGGCTTGTGTCCGGTGATTTTGTCATTTCTGGTTCTGCTACTACTGTCCGCCAAACATCGATGGGTCTTGATGGGGACGGTAGCGATTGGTGTCGCAACGTCGATTTTAATTGCGCTATCGACGAGTGCAGCTCCGTTGGTGATCTTTGCGGTTTATAGCGTTCCCCAATTGCCAATATTATTGGTGAAGAACCGGCGTCGCTTCGCGGAGGAATACCCTGAGTAGAATTTCCTCTCATTCTTTCGAGGTGGGACGAGCTCTCCATCGGGGAAAGACCGGGGAAAGACGGGGGACATGATACCTATTCACAACGATTCTGGTCGACAACGTGATCGCGCTGTCCGACGAGAACCGGCACATCACCGCCAACA
>Ga0302157_10005663_pt1 | contig 13144 bp, 8 predicted proteins | sample I_Bog_N3_3_FD_193502 | JGI IMG/M metagenome (GOLD analysis project Ga0302157, IMG submission 193502) | Peat permafrost microbial communities from Stordalen Mire near Abisko, Sweden - I_Bog_N3_3 | ecosystem: Environmental > Terrestrial > Soil > Wetlands > Peat | place: Sweden: Abisko, Stordalen...
CATCAGCCGCAAGATCGAAGCCGCCGAGTGGGGCGATAGCGTGGTGCCGCAACTGGCTCAATACATTGCCCAGACGCAGCCTGGTCAGCGCGGTTTCACCCGCCCCAACCTGTTCAGAATGAAGCAGTTCTACGAAGTCTACCGGGACAGCGCAATTGTCTCACCACTGGTGAGACAATTGCCGTGGACACACAACCTCATCATCCTTGGGCAGAGCAAACGACCCGAAGAGCGCGAATTCTACCTGCGCATGGCAGTCAAGGAACGGTGGACCAAGCGCGAGCTGGAGCGCCAGTTCAAGGCGGCGCTCTTCGAGCGGGTTGTTCTCAGCCCGCCTAAGATGTCGCCGGCACTACCGCAATCCCACCCAGACGCCCAGAACGTTTTCAAGGATGCTTACGCCCTCGAATTTCTTGGCTTGCCGCAGGGGCACTCCGAAGACGATCTCCACCATGCCTTGCTCAACCGCATGAAGGATTTTTTACTGGAGCTGGGCCGTGACTTCTGCTATGTCGGCTCAGAATTCCCCGTGCAGGTTGGCGGGCGGGATTTTGCACTCGATTTGCTTTTCTTCCATCGCGGTCTTAACGCTCTTGTCGCCTTTGAACTCAAGGTTCACGAATTTGAGCCAGAGTATCTTGGCAAGCTGAATTTCTACTTGGAGGCGCTGGACCGCGATGTACGCAAAGAGCACGAGCAGCCCTCGATAGGCGTCTTACTGTGTGCCAGCAAAAACAACGAGATAGTCGAATACGCGCTCAGCCGCAGCCTCTCCCCAGCTCTGATCGCTGAGTATCAGACCAAATTGCCGGACAAAAAGCTGCTCCAGGCGAAGCTCCAGGAATTTTACCTCCAAGATGCCCGCGAAGACGACGAAGAAAAGTGAGTAGCGTCCACAGTACGCACCAATAAACACATCGGAGACCGCGTTATTATGAAGGGGAACGCTGCTGGAGCCGTCCCTGCCGTTCGCAGCGGAGCCAGAACATTTGCTCGTGCTTCATGACGGCAAAGAAACTGCGGTTAAAAGCCTGGCTTTATGGCTATGAGGAGATAGAGATACCATGTCATTTCAGGCGCCAATTAGTGTTTCAGATGTAGTTTCGCGTATTCGTAGTCGGAGACTGCTGTTGCCCGCCATACAGCGAGAATTTGTCTGGGAACCCCATAAAGTCGAATGGCTTTTCGACTCGCTGCTGCAAGGCTATCCGATTGGCAGCTTTTTGTTTTGGGAAGTTCGCGATCAATCTGCAAAGAGCGACTACCGCTACTATGAGGTTCTGAAAGACTTTCGTGAGCGCTACCAAACACACAACCCCGAGTTCAACACCAAGGGCCATGTGGATTTCGATGCCGTCCTCGATGGGCAACAGCGTTTGACGGCGCTCTTTATCGGATTGACTGGAACCTATGCCTACAAAAAGCCGCGCGTATGGTGGGAGGATAGCGAGCGTGCATTGCCGACGCGAAAGCTTTACTTGAACCTTAGTGGACCGGCTTCGGAGGACGATAACGAGGCTGGAAGGAAATATGAGTTCAAATTCCTCTCCGTCGATGAATTCAATGGGAATCCGAAACAGTGGTTCGACGTTGGTAGAATTCTGGATTTACCGCAAGCATATGAGTTCACCCAGATGCTGATTGGTGACGGTCACCAAGACGATAAATTCGCCGCGACGGCGTTGTCAAAGCTGCACGCTGTCGTGCATACCGAGCGGATCATAAATTATTACGTCGTGACGAAGGCTGATATGGAACAGGCATTGAACGTCTTCGTTCGCGTGAACAGCGGCGGTGAGCCCCTATCTCTTTCAGACATGCTCATGTCTACCGCCATTGCAAATTGGACGTCAAGAGATGCGCGAAAAGAAATTCTCGGCCAGGGCGGCCTGGTCGATCAAGTTCGCGCGAGGGGCTTCTTTATAAGTAAAGATTTGGTACTTAAGGCATGTCTGTATCTCTACAACTCCGACATTCGATATAAAGTCTCAAATTTTTCAGCCGCTCAGGTGAAGCCGTTTGAGGATAACTGGGACGCTATACACGCGAGCATTCTCGCTGTCTTCGAGTTGGTCCGTGACTTTGGCTACAACGAGAGCTCCCTTACATCGAAGAACGCGCTACTTCCAATCATTTATTGGGTGCACCATAAAGGGATTGCAAAGGGCCTGACCTCGCAAGTGGCGTTGCGAGATGATAGAGACACCATGCGGCGATGGTTGCACACAATGCTACTGAAGGGCATCTTTGGGTCTTCCGCCGATACGATACTTGCAGCTATACGTAAGGCCTTTGTGGGAGACGACTTTGGCAAACCGTTTTTGTTGCCTGGCATTGTAGGATTCCCAGCCACAGAGATTGGAACGCTTCTGCGGGCGCAAAGAAAAGACCCGCTGGTTACAGACGAATTTATAGAATCCCTGCTCTATACGGAATATGAAGACAGGCAGGCTTTCACCATCTTGGCGCTTCTAGCACCAAATCTGGATTACAAAAATGGCGACTTCCACAAGGACCACCTGCACCCGGCGAGCGCTTTCAAGAATAAAGCCCTTAGCGCCGCAAACGTCGCCGGGGCCGACTTGGACTTTTATCGGGACCGTAGACATTGGAACAGCATCTTGAACTTGAGACATCTCGATGCAAATGAAAACAAAGCCAAGCAACATTCGACGCTTGTTGATTGGGTATCCAAAGAAGCGAAGCGACAGAAAGTGTCTTCAACGAAATTCTGCATTGACCGACAGTTGCCGGATGACGCATCGTCGCTCGAATTCGCTAGATTTCGTGAATTCATCAGTGCACGGCGCAAACTTCTTGGCGAGCAGCTTCGCCAGTTGCTGTAGGGGCTCTCGTGGTGGAAGTTGAAGGTCTAATTGCCGGATGACTTCTGGCATTACATGATTACATGCCAGGTCGTTTGAGGCGGGTTCATATCACAATCCTCTCGACCTCATCGAGCGAGATCTCGTCGCTGCGCCGGTCATAGAGGCCGGTAGTCCTGGCCGACTCATGGGCGGCCATCTGCTGGGCGATCTCCAGCCGGCCGCCATTCTTGAGGTAGGCCGTTATCCCGGTGGCGCGGAAGGTGTGGCATCCGATCTCGGTCTCGATTCCGGCCTGGCTGGCCCGCCGGCGAATCATGCGCCAGACATCGGACTGGAGCAGGGGATTGGCGGTCAGCTCCCCGGAGCGGCCCTTGACGGTGCGGAACAGCGGCTCCTTGCGGTCCTGCTTGCGGTCCTTGCCGATGCCGGCGGCCGCAATGTACTCCTCAAGGTAGCGGTCGAGATTGTGGTGCGTGGGCATCTCGTGTTCCTTGCCGCCTTTCTCGTGGAGCCGGACCCAGCCCCGGCGCCCTTGCACAAAGAAGTCTTCGACCCGCATGGAGACCGCCGCGCCCACGCGCGCAAAGGTGTAGACCATCAGGCCGATCAAAGCGCGATCGCGCAGACCGGGAAGGGAAGCGGTGTCGATCGCGTCGAGCAAGGCCCGCGCCTCGTCGGCCTGGAGCACCGGCGTCTTGCCGCGCCTCTGCGTGTACTTGGGGCCGCGCACGGCGTGCGCCGGGTTCACCGGAATCACCTGGCCCACCACCATCCAATCGAAGAGCATCCGCAGGGCGGCCAGCCGCTGCTTCACGGTGGGCTTCGAGTGCTCGCGGAGCTGGGCCTCGACGAAGGCCGCTACGTGAATCGGCTCGACCTGGGCCAGATCCACGATGCCGATTCCGGCACAGTAGGCGGAGAACTGCCGGACGGCTTCCAAGTAGGCGCGGCGGGTGTTGGCATTGCGGATGTGGGAGCTGAAGAAGTCGCGCATCCGCTTGCGGGCCTGTGGCTGGGCCGTGAAGATGGAGGGCAGGGAAGGGGACTGGACCTGGATTGCGCTGCGCGTCATGGCTCCATTATACGCATGATAAAGGACATTATCATGCGTATAAGTAGGCGCAGCTCAGAACCGCACAACTGTTCCGAATCCAGGTTTGCTTCGCTGCGCGTCGCTGTTCATCGGCAATTATGGCCCTGACTTCTGACCCATGCAAGCCTCTGGAAACAAGGGGCGGCGGTCGTGGGTCAACACTTACCCCTTGTGGCCCAACGCCCGCATGGATGAGCAGAACCACCAAGTACAGAGCCGTAACGGTGTTATAAGATTGTTAGGTTGGAATCAATACCCACAAACGAGCACCGCCGCTGCAAACAACCGGCGCAACGACCGCAAGTGTGTACAGGCAAGGGGAAACTCTCACATGAGGCGTCTCAAGCTGCTCTCTCTTCTTTCGATTTCGTCGCTGGCCTTGCTCGTCAGCGGCTGCGGCGGCGGCAACAGCATCGGTCATACCACGCAGACTACTACCTTCGACAATCCAGGCACACAGACTGTAGGAGTATCACTGACGCTCTCGGCGACGGCTAACTCCGGCCTCACGGTCTCCTTTACTTCAGCGACCCCCACCGTCTGCACGATCTCCGGGACGACGGCCACATTTGGAGACGCCGGAACCTGCACAATCGATGCCAGCGTGGCCGGCAACAGCACCTATGCGGCGGCTTCGCAGATAGCGCAGAGCTTCACCGTCAACCCGGCCATCAGCCCAAACACAACCATTTACATCACCGGGTATGCGCTCACTGCCAACTCTTCCGGAGGCCCCGGCAACAATTTGCCCGAGATCTGGAAGCTTACCTCCGGCAGCCCAACTGCCACCGCGACCGCTCTATCGATGCCCAGCGGCATGACAAGCTCGTATGCTTACGGGATCGCGATCTCGGGTAGTGATGTGTATGTAGCGGGAACTGCGTCGAACGGCACAAACGATACCGCCGTATATTGGTTGAACGGCGCGGCCACAATCTTGCCCAGGAGCATGACAATCTCAGAGGCTGGCGCAATCGCGGTCTCGGGTGGCAATGTGTACGTGACGGGATTTGAGGAGAACAGTGCGGGCAACCCTACCGCCGTTCTCTGGGTAAACGGCGTGGCAACCACGTTAGCCCCACCCAGCGGCAAGGCATATTCTAGCGCTGGCACCATCGTGGTCTCGGGCAGCGATGTCTACGTGACGGGAATTGCGAGCAACACCGATAGCGACGAAGTCGCCGTACTTTGGGTGAACGGAACGGCCACGCTGCTGCCCATGCCCAATGGCCTTACGGGCGATTATTGGGCCGGTGGAATCGCGGTATCGAGCGGCAATGTGTATATATCGGGAAACACGAGCCCAGACGTGGGCAACGACACCGCCATATCTTGGGTAAATGGTGGGGTGGCCACGACGCTGCCCATACCTCCCAACGACACGACAGAAGGTTATGGAGCAAACGCTATCGCGGTCTCTGGAGGCGATGTGTACGTGGCAGGAGCTGGGGTGAGCGGCACGACGGGCAACACCACCGCCGCATACTGGCTGAACGGTACGGCCACGTCGTTGCCCCTGCCCACTAACACGACAGTTTCTCCCGCCACTTCTTCGGCCGTCGGGATCGGCTTCTCCGGCAGCGATGTGTATATGGTGGGATCGGCTGGCGCTGCCGCCGCATACTGGGTGAACGGTGGCGCGGGCACGCTGTTGCCCCTGCCCAGCGGTACGTATGAGTCTGGGGCCAGCGCAATCGCGGTGGCAACTCAGTAGCAGGGAAGGGGAACACTCTCGGTCGGCAGGTGGCCCCGATTGCCTCGCATTCAGGCACCGGAGAGACTACGGACCCCATCAGTTGGGTACGATCATGATCGATCCCCGCAAACTCCCCAGGGTCCAGAATCGCTGTTGCGCCTGGATCGTCACATGTTCGTCAGTTAATCATCAGTACCCCCTACGCAAACGCGGGCGGGTTCCGGAGCCGCAGGGGGCGGCAGCTTGCTCCCTTAGAGGCCCAAGCCAATATCCAAGCTCTGTTCCTGCTGTGGCGCGATCTCCCGCTGCGGCGTGACTGCCTGCTCCTGCTTCTGTTCTGGCTTCATCTCCGGCACATGGGCGCTGCTGTGCGAGACATCATGCCCCAGCGCCGCGCCCAGCTTCTCGCGGTCGTTGGTGAAGATTTGCGCGTCGTATGCGCCGCGCGAAACGGCAACGTAGGCCATGCGGTTGTTAAGCAGGTCTTTCGCTCCCAGCTCGGTATCGACGTGGATCAGCACCCGGTCGGCGGTCTGTCCCTGGCTGGAATGACTCGTAACCGCGTAGCCATGGTCGAGATGTGGATGCTTCAGTGGATCGATCTCGACCTCGCCGTCACCTGGGCGGCCTCCGTCCATCTTCAAACTCATCCGCCCATCCTGGCCGATGCCCTCGACGGTTCCCAGCTCACGGTTGGCCAGCTTCAAGTCGGGCGAGGGCGCGGTGAGCTGCACCCGGTCTCCCACGGAGAAAGCCCGCTCCTGCTCGCGGTAGACGGATACACCCTGCTGGCGCCGTGGATCGTAGTGGATCTCCGTGCCGTCCTTCCGCTCAACGGTGAGCCGGTTGTTAGGAGCATCGACGCGGGTCACGCGGGCATACTCGCCTTTGCCGATGCCGGTCTCCTGCGAGCTGCGGCTGTAGCGCAACACGTCGCCCTCGTTGTATCGGGCCGCCCATATCCGGTCCGCTCCGGTGAGATCCTGGCGCGGTACAAGTACCTGGGTCCGATGTTCTTCCCTGCCGACAACGCCCTTCGCCTGTAACTCGGCGTGGATGGCCTGGTTGATCTCTGCGCGGGAGCGGTTGTCGGGCGAGACGACCAGCGTGTTTTCGGGCGACTTCGCATACTCCTTCGCGATAGCCGCGATGCGGTCTTCATGACCTGGCACCTCATGGATGCGGCCCTGCCGCTCCAGACCGGCGATAGCCTCTCCCACCTGGCCGCGCGCAAGCTGCTCGACGGTCTGCTTCAGCTCCGGATCGCGCTGGCGGACAATCTCCTCCAGCTTCACCGTCTTCATGCCCGCGTCCTGGAGCTGGGCGAAAATGCGGCCGGCTTCAACCGATTCATGCTGGCGGGTGTCGCCTACCAGCAAAACGCGGTCGTTCGGATGCAAGCGGCTCACAAACTCGTGCATCTGTTTGGTGGACGCAAGCGAACTCTCGTCCACCACATAAAGCCGGTGCTCTCCCGTATCCGCCCGCTGGCCTCGGGCAAGATGGGCCTGCAAGGTCTTGGTCTCGATGCCGGCCTCGCCCAACTTCTGGGATGCGCGGCTCGTCGGCGCAAAGCCCTCGACCTTGTACCCGGCCTGCTCCGCGCCCTCGCGCACCACGGCCAGCGTCGTCGTCTTGCCCGCGCCGGCGATTCCATCCAAACCGACAATCTTCTCGCGAGAGAGAAAAACCTCATCAACCGCCTGGCGTTGTCCGGCATTCAGCTCCGGGTGCCGCTCTTCGGTCTCGATGCGAATTTTTCCCTCAACCAGCATCGGATCGCTGTAGCCGCGGCGGTTGCCCTCCTGCATCTGGCCGATGGTTTCGCGCTCCATGCGCAGCATGGCCGCGGTGGTGTACTGCTGGCCAGCGTGTTTTGGTCCATGATCTGCGGCGCGAAACTCGCCCGTCTGGACTCGCCGGTCAAACTCCTGCCGGACCTGGGCGAAGTTCGCCTCGCCCATGCTCCTGCTGAGCGCCGCCGTCATAATCGAGCGTTCGCTCTCGACCGCTGAACGCTCGAAGAGGTGATCGCGGGCATAAGTTACGGACACCTGGGCGGCTTTGGAGGGATCGTAGGCGTGTTGCTGGCCTTGCTGCCGCGCCTCGGCAACTACCCGGTCGGCTTGGTGGCCGTGCTGCGCCGCAAGCTCCCGATGCTGCCGCAAAACCTCTTCGGGCGATAGCAGTTCTTTGGAATCCCGCGTCCGGTGCGCGGCGATCTGCGCCGCTGCTGGTCCGTCAAGCCCGCTGGCGCGTAGGTGGTCCTTCACCTGTTCCCGGCGTAGGCTGTTGGCCTCCATGTACTCTTTCGTGTATCCCTTGATCTCTGGCTGGCCAAACTCGCCGCGCTCGATCGTGTATCCCAGATCCTTGAGCCGGACGGCCAGCTCCGATCGGTAAACATTCGTGGCATAGCTCTGTGAGGCGAAAAGCTCCTGGGGCTGGAGGGCGCGGGTCTGGCCGCTGTCACGCTCGGTGACGTTGAAAATCACGGCATGGGTGTGGAGCTGCGGCGCGGCATAGCCTTCAACGGGGCGGGCCGTGTCGTGCTCGAAGGTCGCGGCGGCAAACTTCCCCGTCGTCTCCGGTGCGCGGACGTTGCCGATTCTCGCCTGGGTATACCGCTCCAGCTCGGACAGGGCCGAGCGGACGCTCTCCCGGTGCGCCACTCTTACCCGGTCATCGCCGCCGACCAGGGCGGTCAATGAAAGAGACTTCGGCGCGGAAAACGTCGCGTCCCATCCGGCCCGGTGCTCGACGCTGGTTACTTCCCTGCCAAACTTGCCGTCGTAGGTCTTGGCCGTCTGATGCCGGACGAGCTGCGCCTCGGTGTGCGGGTGCTGGCCTTCGCTCAGGCGGGCGAAGTGCTCCGCGCCCACTGCTCCCGCAAGGCCCCACTCTCCGGCAAGCCTGCCCCGCCACTCGCTATGACCCTGCTGGTCGCGGCTCCAGTAGTTCTGCTCACTCGAAGCAAACTCCCGCGCGTGGTACGTCCGCGCCTGGCCTGCCGAGAGTGGTTGCGAGATGGAAAGCATACGTGGCACTCCACTAAAGCTGAGCTTAATCCAAAGAGGTTGTTGCCTTGATCCGATATGATTCCGAGGGAGGAATACAGAGCATGGACGTTTCAATCAAGTCGTTCGATGTGAACATGAACGTTAAGACAAAAGGCATCGAATTGGAAATACGTAAACCAAACGATGGCGAGAGACTGGGAGATTTGATTATCACCAAGGCCCATCTCATTTGGTGCGAAGGCAGAACGCAGCGGGCACACGGAAAGAAAATCAAGTGGGATGACTTTGTTGAAATTGTGAATGGCGCTCAGAAGCCTGCGAAAAAGTCCGCTGCAAAAAAGGCGGCGAAAAAAACAGCCGTTAAGACTGCTGCTACAGAGCCGGATACCGAATAGGTTCACGTAGCTTCACATCAATCAACCCACTTGGATTTGTCCCAAACGTATGGCTCCTTCGGCTTCACGGCGGGCGCTGGCGAAAGCGGCGGCGCGGCCTGGGGCGCGGCCGGCGCGACTGTCTTTTTCGGCGGTGGCGAAGTGGCGGGCGGGAGTGCCGGCATTGCCGGCGCTTGTTCGACCGGCCTGGGCGCGACTTCTGGCCTCGTCCGCTCAATAAACTCGGCCTGTTTCACGCGCTTCTTTGCCAGCGCGAAGCGGACCGGCACGACCCGGTTCTCCTGCTTGATGAAACCGCACAACGGCTCCAGGCCGGAGATTTCCGAAGCCATGACGAGCGGTTTGGTGGCGATCTCCATCGCATACGATTTCTTGCTCCTGAGCAGGCCCATGCTGCGGGACTCTTTCAGGCGCTCGACCTCGATCTCGCCGATGGCGTCGGAGATCCACTTGGCCGCGCGCGGTTCGGAGGTTTTGAAAAACACCTTCGTCGCGGGTTGCGAGAGCATGGCCTCGGCATCCTGGCCGTAGCGTTTTTCCATCTGGCTGCGGCCCTGAAACCCCAGCACTACCGGATTGCCGTACTTGCGATTTTCGGTGACGGCGGTATGGAGCTGGGGCAGCTTGTTGAGGCTGGCCAGCTCGTCAATGACGAACCAAACCGGCTTCACCTTGGGGTCTTCGCAGTATCCCATCATGCGCAGGATGAACAGGTCCAGCCACACGGAATGGAGCGGCAAAATCTTCTCGCGGTAGCCTGGGCTGGAGGTCAGAAAAACCCATCGCTTGCGCTCGGTGTACCACTCGGCCGTCGAGAATGTTTTGCCCTGCGCTTCGCTCCATTCGGGCAACAATTCCAAGCTGTCGGCAACCATATTCAAGCTGGAAAGGACGCCCGCCCGCTGCGCGGGGGCGGCGGGGTCGATGAGGGCGGCAAGCGGGGTTCCCTTCACCATCCGTGCCATCTGATCCGGGTCGGCCATCCACTTCAAAATGTCCCTGGGCTGCGGCTTTTTCTTGAGTAGATGGGCCAGAATCCGGCGCGGTCCATCGGTAAAAAACGCCTTCTCATACTCCTTGTCTGGAAGGAATGCGGCGGCTATGGCGGCGGCGGTTTCCTCGCGCTCAAGCTCATCGCCCAGCCCCCAATACGGACACCTGGCGTCGAGCGGATTCAAGATCAGGTCGCCGCGCACGGGCGAGTAGAACTCGCCTACAAAGTCCATCGCCGGGTCGTAGACGATGGCGCTCTCCCCGCGCTGCTGGACCTGGCGCAAGAGCTGCCGGATGGCGGAAGACTTGCCGCTTCCGGTGTCGCCCATCAGCATGATATGACTCGACTCAAGACGGCGCGGAACCTGGTAGCTCGGCCCGAATGGAAGCCGCCCTTTCCAGCTTGAAGACTCATCCCCCCATCGCAACTGAAAGCGGATTCCATCGTCTTTACCCGCGCTGTTCCAGCCGAAAGGTGAGGCCAGTTCCGGCCCTTTCGTCCTCCGTCCATGCCGCTCCTCGTGCCTCGATCTTCCCTTCCACCAGGTACGAATCGCGAGCAGGAAAAAGACTGCCGCCGCGAACCCGAGCAACGGCTGCAGAAACATCCGCCAGAAACTTTTTCCGTCGTACACATAGGTTTCGAGATACCGCTCCAGCTTCACCGAATCGACCTTTTGCGGGGCGCTTTTCACCACTTCGCGCCAGCCGTCGGCCACGGCGCGGGGCGAGAGTTTGACGGGGAGTTTACTCCCCTTGTCGCCGGTTGCCGAGACCACATCGGTCTCTGAAACCAGCTCCGGTTTCCGCCCTGGCGCGGTCTTATACAGCCACTCAACTTGGGTGGTTGCGGCGGGCTGGCGTGGCCGTTCGGTGCTGTCGAGGTAGGCAATCAGGTAGTAATTTTGGAGCGGCGGCGTCACTAACCAGAACCATGCCGCCAGCGGCAAAGGCAAAATCGGCAACCCAACGAGCACCAAAATAACCCACGGAAACCGGCTGGGAAACTTCATCGGGCGGGTCAGGAGTTGCCCCCGTTCTGCCCTTCCTGGGCCCAGAATTCCTGGAGCATCTTGCGGGCTTTCTGGAGCTTCTGGGCGTCGGCCTGATCGCGGATTTCGAGCACGGTTTCGGGCAGCAATTGCCTGCCTTCGACACCTGCCTGGGCCGTCGAAAGAAAGCAATTCAGGAGCATGGAACGGGTGGCCGAAAGCTCTGCTAAGATCAACTCGACCGGGTCGGCTGGACGCTGCCGCGCCTCCCGCAAGATGGTCTCGCGGAGCCATTCGGCGAGCGATTTGCCGTCCCGTTTGACCGCCGATTCGACCTCCTCCAGCTCCTCGATGGAGAGCCGGGTCGCTACCGTTTTGGCGCGGGGGATCGTACGCGCGTCCGCGTTTGGAAGCGGCTGCGAATCGACATTCTGGCCGGTGCGAGTGCTGCTCATGGGAAGCCCGCCTTTCCGCTACCCTAGACTCGGAGCGTCTGGGCGTCAAGGCAGGCGAACCTTACTTGTTGAGTCAATGCCTTTTGAATCAATATGTTTACGCCAATGATGAAAACTTGCTTACACTGGTAAGCAGCCGTTTACAGGCGTAAACAGGAATCATCTAAGTAGATGATTCTATGAATGTTCACGCATAAGAACATTTTGGCGCTTCACAGCAACCCTTTGGGGGTGATGTGTCAATCTTTCTGCCGATGCGAAGCAGCGCGGGCATTGATCGCCGCCCCGAACCTAGTGGAAGGGGCGGCGATTTTTTTTACTGCGGCGAGAGGATGCCACCGACCAGGGGTGCATCCTCATCGGGGCGGAAAGGCGTACAGTCCGGATTTTATAGAAGCTGGTTGTATGGGTGGAAGACGGGCCTGCGCGTGGGGCCAAGCCCGTCCATTGAATCCCCGTCCATTGAATCGTGGTTATGCTGTCTTCTTCAAGAGCATTGGCGCAACGGCTTGAACCGTTCCCTGCTGCTGCTCGGTGGTTTTCGCTGCCGGCATTTCGAGTGCGGAGAGGATGACAGCGGAAGTGCGCTGGATGATCTCCAGACTCTCTGCGAGGAGTGCGGCGTTGCCATGATACAAACCGATGTAGTCCGCCGAATTTTTCCCGCTGTTGAATCCGATGGTCGTGCCGACCACAAAGGCAATCGCTTCGGCTTCGGTCTCGCGTACCGTCTTGGTGGTTGCGATGCGGCGCTCGGCAAAATGCAACATCGAATGTGCGAGTTCATGCACAAGGGTGGTGAACTCTTCGGCGGCGGACTGTCCGGGAAGCAGGACGATCTTGTTTCCGTAGCTCATGCCCAAAGCTGGGGCAATGCTCTCCTTGAATTCCAGCGCGATTCCCTGCCCTGCGATGAATTCGATCAGGCGTTCCCGCCGTTCGCCTACATCGCCGCTCACCTGGCTTGACAGCTCGGGAAGCTGTTCGCCTTCGGTCTGGCTCACATCGAAGACGTAGGCGGAACGGAAACCAACCAACACGGCCTGATTCTGGGTGCGGATGTCCTTCTCGGCCTCTTCGTCCTTCTTGCGCCGGATGCCGATCACTGGAGCAAGAATGCGGATGCCGCGCTCTCCTTTCTTCACTCTCCGGTCAAGCTGGTTCCGCGCATACAGGCCAGCAACGCGGGTCGCGTCCGGCTTCTGACGCGCGATCTCCAAAATGTTGCCAAATGAGTAATTGTGGAATCTGCCCATTGCGGTGAGGTAAGCGGTCAAGCCTTCGCTGTGTCCCTGCTCCAACTGTTCGATCAGGAGTTGGACGTTGGCCGCGATTGCTTCTCTCGCGGTCTGCTGCTTCTGCGGCGTATCGATGACGACGGGGGCGGTGTTCCGGTTGCTGTTGGTTGCGGTGTTGACGGCGGAATGGTGGGCGGATTTCGCTGGCTTTTTCATCGGTGATTCTCCTTTGTCTTTGCTCTTGAATGGTTTTGCTGTTGTTGTTCACACAACAACGCCTTGGCCCAGGCCCACGCCTGCGGGGGTAGCAACTGCAAGCCGAGGGGTATCCCCACCCTTGCAACGAGAGCGCAGCGGAAGTGGAAAGGGCGTAGCGCAGCGGAGGTCTGCACAAGCGAAGCGCGGAAGATTGGGGAGTGGCTTGCGGGCGCGAG
>Ga0302157_10005668_pt1 | contig 13140 bp, 11 predicted proteins | sample I_Bog_N3_3_FD_193502 | JGI IMG/M metagenome (GOLD analysis project Ga0302157, IMG submission 193502) | Peat permafrost microbial communities from Stordalen Mire near Abisko, Sweden - I_Bog_N3_3 | ecosystem: Environmental > Terrestrial > Soil > Wetlands > Peat | place: Sweden: Abisko, Stordalen...
GGCCCTACCGGCCCGGCCCGAGGTGCCCCGCCTGGTGGTGAGTCGGACCCGGCCACCCGAGTTCGTGCCGTTCGTGGCCGAGCGCCTCGGTGCCGTCACGGTGCCGATGGGATCCGCCGGCGCCAAGATCTCCGCGGTGGTGCGGGGCGAGGCCGAGGTCTACGTGCACGCCGGTGGCCAGTACGAGTGGGACTCGTGCGCGCCGGTGGCCGTCGCCCTGGCCGCCGGGCTGCACGCCAGCCGCATCGACGGCTCCCCGCTCCGCTACGCCCGTCCCGACCCGTGGCTGCCGGATCTGGTGGTGTGCCACCCGGACCTGGCCGACGCGGTCCTGGCCGCGGTGGCCGACTCCGGGTTGCTGGCGGGGGGTTGAGCCGGTGACCGGGGCACCCACGACACCGCCGCCCGTCTTCGGTCCGGCCCGGCTCGGTCCCCTGACGCTGAAGAACCGGATCATCAAGTCGGCCACGTTCGAGGGGGCGTCGCCCCGGGGGGAGGTGACCGACGACCTCGTCGCCTTCCACGAGCAGGTGGCCCGGGGAGGTGTGGCCATGACGACGGTGGCGTACCTCGCGGTGTCGCCCGAGGGCCGCACCGACCGCCACTGCATCCAGTTCGGGCCGGCGGCGGCCGACGGGCTGCGCCGGCTGACGTCGGCCGTCCACGACGCCGGGGCGCTGGCCTCCGCCCAGATCGGCCACGCCGGTCCGGTGGCCAACTCGAAGTCCAACCGCGCGCCGTCACTGTCGCCCAGCCGGCGCTTCGGCGCCTCGGGCGCGCTGACCCGGGCCGCCACGCCGGCCGACATCGAACGGATCACCGACGACTACCGGCGGGGGGCCGCCGCCGCCGTCGCCGCGGGGTTCGACTGCATCGAGATCCACCTCGGTCACAACTACCTCCTCAGCTCGTTCCTGAGCCCCCGGCTCAACAAGCGCACGGACGCCTGGGGCGGCCCGCTCGAGCACCGGGCGCGCTTCCCCCGGGAGGTGGTGGCCGCGGTGCGCGAGGGCGCCGGTGCGGGCGTCGCGGTCACGGCCAAACTGAACATGGCCGACGGTGTGCCCGGCGGCCTCGACGTCCCCGAGAGCATCGACGTGGCCTCCATGCTCGAAGCCGACGGACACCTCGACGCCCTGGAGCTGACCGGTGGGAGCTCGCTGTCGAACCCGATGTACCTGTTCCGGGGGGACGCCCCCCGTCGGGAGTTCGCCGCCACGCTGCCCCAGCCGCTGCGTCTCGGGTTCTCGGTGGTGGGCAGGCGGTTCCTGAAGGAGTACCCCTTCGAGGAGGGCTACTTCGAGCAGCAGGCCCGCGAGTTCCTGGCCGCCCTCGAGCTCCCGCTCATCCTGCTGGGTGGGATCAACCGCCTGGACACGGTGGAGGGCGCCCTGGCCGAGGGGTTCTCCTTCGTGGCCATGGCCCGTGCCCTGTTGCGGGAGCCCGACCTCGTCGGGCGGTGGGAGCAGGGACGGCGCGATGCGGGGCTGTGCATCCACTGCAACCGCTGCATGCCCTCCATCTACAGCGGCACGCGCTGCGTGGAGCTGCGGGCGACGCCCGCCTGAGCCTCAGTCGATCGTGGGCTCGCCATCGGTGTCCGCGACGAAGCCCTCGGCCTCGCCGGGCACGATCGGGGCGTCGAGGTCCCATCCCTCGGGGTCCTCCTCCCGGGCCCGCGTCAGCCGCGAGGGCTCACCCAGGCCGTCGGGGTCGTCGATGAGCCCGTCCAGCGTGGCGATCTGCTCCGGGTCGTCGAGCTCGGCACCGGCCTCCTCGAGCTCCTTCTCGTCGACCTGGAAGTGCGGGTCGAGCGAGGGGTCGAGTTCCATCTCCTCGAGGAACTCGGGATCGAGCCGCGACGCCTCGTCGGCGGCGTCGTCGCCCTGATCGAAGGTTTCGGTTCCACTCATGGTCACTCCGGTGTCTCGTACCCGGAAACGCTCCGGGAGGACCGGCAGGTGCCGGCCACACCCCGATGGTAGGTGCTGGCGGATCGGCGCCCCAGGGTCGTACGTCCCGAGTCGGTCCGCCCGGTCAGTACTCGGCGATGGAGCCGCCCGGCACGACGGCCAGTTCGGCGTGCTCCAGGTGATGGGCGAGGTCGGGGTCGGCCCCGGCCCCGGGCGACCGGGGGATCAGCAACGCGGCCGCCACGGCGACGACGGTCATGACGGCCAGGAAGAGGAACCCCTTGGTGTAGTCCGACTCGGCGGGGTACCCGTCCGCCAGGATCTGCGAGGCCACGATGCTCGACATCACGGCGGCGCCGATCGCCCCGCCGATGGTCCGGATATTGGCGTTCATGCCGCTGGCCACGCCGGTCTGGGCCGGCGGGACGGCCTGGACGATGAGGTTCGACATGGCCGAGAAGGCCAGGCCCAGCCCGATGCCGAGGAGCGTGCTGGCCAGGTAGATCTCCCACTTCTCGGAGTGGGCGAAGGCGAGGAGCAGGTAGGCACCGGTCGAGGCCGTCGACCCGATGATGACCGCCGACTTGGAGCCGATGGTGGCGGCGATCCGGCCGGACAGCAGCCCGCCGATGAACATCGTCACGGTGAGGGGCAGCAGGAACAGGCCGGACTGGATGATGCTGGCGCCGAAGCCGTAGCCGGTGGATGTCGGGGTCTGGACGAACTCGGGCAGGAAGCCGATCACCGCGTACATGCCGATGCCGAACATGAAGGCCACCAGGTTGTTGGTCCACACGGCGCGGCGCTGCATCATGTGCATGTCCACCAGCGGTTCGGTGGCCCGCAGCTCGACCCAGACCCAGGCGACGGCCAACACCACGGCCAGGGCGACGAGACCGATGACGCGGGGCGAGCCCCAGCCCCACGACGGCGCCTCGCTCACCCCGAGCAGCAGGGCGACGAGCCACGCCGACAGCAGGACGGCGGCCAGCCAGCTCACCCGCCCGGGGGTGCGCACCGGGGACTCCGGTACGAACAGCCAGGCGCAGAGGGTGGCGATCACGGCGATCATCATCGGGATCCAGAACAGCCAGTGGTAGTTCAGGTGGCTGACGATCGGCCCGGCCAGCACGATGCCCGCCCCGCCACCGACGGCGGCCATGGCGGCGATGATGCCGACGGCACCGGCCACCTTCACCCCCGGGAACTCGTCGCGCACGATGCCGAACGAGAGGGGGAGTACGGCCCCGCCGACACCCTGGATGGCCCGGGCGATGATCAGCACGGTGATGCTGTGGGCGAGTCCGGCCACCACCGAACCGGCGGCCAGCGCGGCCAGCGTCACCACGAGCATGTGCTCCTTGCCGACCATGTCGCCGACCCGCCCGAGGATCGGGGTGAAGATCGACGCCGACAGCAGGAAGGCGGTCAGCACCCAGGTCACGGTGTTCTGGGAGGTGTGGAGGTCGTGCTGGATCGTCGGCAGCACCGGCGACACCAACGACTGGAGGAGCGAGTACGCGATCGTCCCGAGCAGCAGGACGGTGAAGGTGACCTGGTAGCTGGACCGCGTCGAGGTGACGGCCATGCGGACTCCGATCGGCGGGGACGGCGGCGGGTGCCGGTACCGGTGCCATTGTGCCACCCGGCGTGCCCCACGCAGATCTCCCGGCGGTCCGTCGGGTGGCGGTGCGGTGGGTGGCGGTAGCGTGCCGTGCCCGGCGGTGCCCGCCGGGCGAGCGACCCGGGGAGGGCGCCCGATGTCCGAGACGTCCGGGGACGAGGTGGTCGACCGCTCGACCGGTCCCCACGGGGTGGCCACGGCGACGTTCGATGCCACCCGCACCTACCGCTACCGGCTGTCGCGGACGTGGGACCCGTCGGGCCCGACGGTGGCGTTCGTCATGCTCAACCCGTCGACGGCCGACGCCGACGTGCTCGACCCCACCGTCCGGCGCTGCGTCGGATTCGCCCTGGCCTGGGGATTCGGCTCACTCGAGGTGGTGAACCTCTTCGCCTTCCGGGCCACCGACCCCCGGGACCTGGTCCGGGCGGACGCCCCGGTCGGTCCGGCCAACGACCGGGCCATCATCGACGCCACCTCGACGGCCGACCGGGTGGTGGTGGCGTGGGGTGCACGCGGCGTCCACCAGTGCCGGGCCGCCGACGTGGTCGGGCTGCTGGACACGGCTCCCGTCCGGCCGCTGTCCCTGGGGACCACCCGGGACGGCCATCCGCGTCACCCGCTCTACGTCCCCGCCGACTGCCGTCCGTCGGCGTGGAGACCTGCCTGACCAGGAGCTATCACCCGATTCGCCGGCGGCAGGCGCAAGCGCCGGCGACCGTCGGAGCGATTTCGTAAACGCGTGTAGACAACTGCAACCCGGAGGTGCATGATGGAGAGGTGAAACCTGCAGACACCGCGGCGGTCAGCGGACCGGCGTCCGGGGAGTGGGTCAAGAAGCGCCAGCCCAAGAGCGAGCTGCGTCAGCTCATGCTCGTCAAGGGTCGGGAGATCCTCCAGGAGGAGGGCATCGAGACCGGGTCGAGCAACCTCACCTTCAAGCGGGTGTTCGACCGGGTGGAGCGCGACACCGGCCGCCACCTCACCAACGCGTCGGTCATCCGGCGCATCTGGGACAACCAGGCCGACTACCAGGCGGACGTGCTGGTGGCCATCGCCCAGGACGAGCAGCGGCCCGAGGTGGACGCCACGATGGCCGCCGTCCAGGACGTCCTGGCCCACGTCGACCTCACCACGGCCGACGGCCGCATGCGCGGACTGTCCGAGCTCTGCCGGGTGGCGGGTGCGACCAGCCGGGAGGCGATCGCGGAGTCGTCGAGCTGGCCGTTGTGGATCAGTGTGGTGGCCATCGCCTCGTCGACGTCCAACGACGACCTGCGGGACCGGATGTGTGCGGCGCTCTCCGAGGGCTACGAGCTGGTGACCGCGTACTGGGAAGGCGTCTACGGCGGACTCATCGCTCTGCTCGGCCTGCGCCCGCGGGCGCCGAGGACGGTCCGCCAGTTCACCATGGCCGTGTCGGCGCTGTCCGAGGGGGACTCGCTCCGCCGCCACGTCGAGCGCGCACCGGTCACCGTGGACCTGCCCTCGGGCCCCGGGGGTGAGGTCCAGGAATGGACGCTCTACTCGCTCGCCATCGAGGCCGTGGCGCTGCAGTTCTTCGAGCCCGACCCCGACTTCGTCGCACCCGGCGCCTGAGTCGGGCCGGACGGGACCGTCGGGCCCGGTCCGGCCGCTCCCGCCCCGGTCAGAAGGAGGGCACGGGCGCCACGTTGCCGAAGCCCAGACCGGCACGGACGAGGGGGAGGTCGGCCATGGTGCGCACGCCGGCGGGCGCCGCACAGAGCGCCGGAATCGCATTGACCGCCTGCATGGCCGTCGCCACGCTGGCCGCCCGCACGTGCTCGGCCAGGGGGAGCGCCCGCTCGTAGGACATGAGGGTCAGGAGGTGGGCGCGGATCGAGGGCTCGCCCTCCAGGGTCAGCGTCCACCCGTCGAGCGGGGTGGGCCAGTGCGACGGGTACTCCCCGCCGACGGTCCACAGCGTCTCGATCTCGACGAGGCACCGGCCGGCCCGCAGGCCCCGCCAGTGCCAGCGCTGCCCGGCCACGGTGCCGGCGGCGAGCGTGATCCCGAAGACGTCGTGGTCCCCGGTGGCGAGCGTCAACTCCACCTCGGCGGTGATGTCGTCGAGCCCGGCCCCCAGCGCCTCGCCGATGAGCGCCACCTCCTCCATGAAGATGCCGCTGTTGAACCGCAGGAAGTCACTGGCCTCCTCGGTGACCTCGTCGGGCGGCCGACCGAAGCGCATGTTGTCGAAGGTGATGTGGGTCGACTCGTAGAAGGACCAGTCGGCCCGTTCCTGGAGGGTCACCTTCTCGATCGACCGGGACATGCCGGACAGGGCGAGCGGCAGCACACCGCTCAGGTTCCCGGGGTTGAGCCCGGTGCCGTGCACCGAGGCGTCCCCCTCGGCGCAGGCGGCCTCGAGTCGGGCCAGGTCCGGCGCGGGGAGCGAGCGCGGGTGGAACAGGAACGCGGTCGTGACCACGTTGGCGCCGCTGGCCAGGATCCGGCAGACCTCGTCGAGCGAGGCGTGGCGGGGGAGGTAGGCCACGCAGTCGGCCCCCAGGGCGAGGACCTCGTCGATGTCGCGGGTGGCGACGACGCCACACGGTGGGCGACCGGCCAGCAGCCCGGCGTCGACCCCGTCCTTGTCGGCGCCGTAGACCTTGGCGCCCACCAGGTCCAGATCGGGCCGGTCGAGCACGGCGCGGATGGCCTCGACCCCCTGGTTGCCGGTGGCCCACTGGACGACCCGAAGACTCATGTGCGTCCCTTCCGACGACGGGGTGATGCGGTCGTCGGGCATCGTAGGGGTCGCGCCGGGGCGGTGTCGTCCGTCGCCCCGATCCCCGGCCACGTCATCCACCGACCGCCCGGCGGCGAATGAGGGACATGAGCTTCGACGCCGCCACCTACCAGCAGCTCTCGTCCCGACTCGACATCGGGGACATCGACTTCGCCGCCTTCCGCGACGAACCGCTGTCGCCCGACGCACTGCGCTGCCTCCGCTACATGCACGACGTGGAGAGCCACACCGTCTGCTACCTCCGCGACGTCCTCGTCACCCGGGCCCACCGGGATCCCGACATCACGTCGTTCCTGACCCTGTGGAACTACGAGGAGTTCTGGCACGGCGACGCCATCGGCCGGGTGCTGGCCGCCCACGACGAGGTGGCGGGCTCCCGACGGATCGCCGCGCTGCGCCAGCGGCTGCCGAAGGGCGACCGGTGGCGACCGCTGGCCTTCCAACTCGCCTCCGGCCTCACGCCCCACCTGACCGCCGTCCACATGACCTGGGGCGCGGTCAACGAGTGGACCACGCAGGCCGCCTACGCCCGTCTGGCCGGGCTCGCCGGCCATCCGACCCTGTCGGTCCTGCTGCGCCGGATCATGAAGCAGGAAGGGCGCCACATCGACTTCTACGCCACCGAGGCCTCGGGCCGGCTCTCGGCCAGCCGGGCCGCCCAGCGGGTCACCCGCTGGGCGCTGCACCGGTTCTGGGCACCGGTCGGATCCGGAGTCGTGCCCGACGCCGAGGTCTCGTTCCTGCGCGACTACCTGTTCGGGGACGACGACGGCCGGGCCATGGCGGCGCGGATCGACCGGCGCGTGGACCGGCTGCCCGGCCTCGACGGACTCCACCTGCTGACCGGGGTGACCGCGGCCTGACCCGCCGGGCCCCCGACCGTGCGATCCGGGATCGCACGGTCGGGGCGTCAATTATCGGGGTGACCAGGTGCGTAACCCCGGCGCAACGGGGTACTCCCCTGCTAGAACGGAGACGATGTCGTCGCGTCGGCGGAGCCCCGACACGGGTCAGCCGACGATCAGAAGTGGGGGAGTCATGGCGAACCGCCGTCCGCAGCTACGCCGGGAAGAGACGCGCGCCCTGTTCATCGAGGCGGGCCGCGCCATCCTGAAGGAGAACGGCCTCGGTGCCGGAGGCGACGTGCTCACCCTGAAGCGGGCCCGTGACCGGGTGGAGTCCGACTTCGGGGTGCGCTTCGTCAACGCGTCGCTCATCGGACGGATCTGGAAGGACCAGTTCGACTACCAGACCGAGGTCCTGGCGACGATCGCGGCCGACGACAGCGTCACCGAGGTCGAGGCCTCCCTCGACCAGGTGACCTCGATGCTGGCCAATCTCGACGTGCGGTCCGAGCCGTCGCGTCGCTGGTCGCTGCAGGAGATGTGCCGCGTGGTCAGTGCCGTCCACCTCGACACCCTGCGGGGGTCGACGGACTGGGCGCTGTGGATCGGGATCCTGGCCACCACCGCGGTCGGGTCGGTGCCGTCGCGCCAGGAGCGGATCGACGCCGCCCTCCGGAAGTCCTATGCGGACGTGACGACCCAGATGGAGGCGATCTACTCGTCGCTCCTCGAGTTCATCGGCTACCGGGTGCGCCGGGGGCTCACCGTCCGCCAGTTCGCCATCGCCGCCGCCGCCCTGACCGAGGGCTGCGTGCTGCGTGACCGGGTCGACCCGGTGGAGATGAACGGGATCGTCCGCAACACCGGGCGAAACGGCGAGGAGCAGCAGTGGACGCTGTTCGGACTGGCACTCCACGGGCTCGCCGAGCAGTTCTTCGAGGTCAACGTCCGGTGGGAGCTCGAGCACGCGGCGCTGCTGGAGGTGGCGGACGCCGACGGCGCCGCCGACCCGGAGTTCACCTGACCGACGAACCCGGCGGCTGTTGCCGGGTCCCGGCAACTCTGCTGGACTGACGCCGAGCGGACGGCGGACGGGGCGCACCAGCGGAAGCGCCAGGGAACGGAGTCTCCATGGGCAGGACCGAACTCGATCCCCGGGCGGTGGCGCGGGTCATCGCCGCGTACGGGTTCGAGGCACTCCGGGGCCGCCGCGGCACCGGATCGGGGGCGGCCCCCTCCCACCGCCTGGCCGAGCTGCCCCTCGAGGGCCTCGACACCGACAAGCGGACGGTGGCCCGGAAGGCCGCCCGGGGCCTTCCGCCCGGTGCGCCACCGGCGTCGACGGCCACTCCGTTCGACTTCGCCATGGCGGCCCAGTACGACTGGTCGAGGAACGGTGGGCAGGCGAGCTTCCAGGCGGCGCTCGAGCTCATCCAGGAAGTCTTCCTCCCGCTCGGACCTGACGAGTACCTCGACGCCGCCGCCTCGCTGCTGCGGCTGACGATCCAGGTCGAATTCGACGAACCGGACAGCCCGTTCCTGACGGCGTCGGGTGTCGAGGCGCTCGCCCTCGACTACCTCCGGGGCCGGGAACTCCGCCGGTCCGCCGGTCCGCCGGCCGGCCGGGCCGCGTCCGAGGAGTCGCTGGCCTGGGCCACGTGGCTGATCGGGCAGCGGCGCCAGGAGTCACGCCAGACGTCGGAGGGGTACGAGGCCGTGCTGACCTTCCTGTTGCTGGTACTCCGACGCCGGCCCCGGCAGGGGTACTCGATCCCCCAGATCGTCCGGGCCCTCCAGTCGCTCTGGGTCGGGGGCATGCACCGGGCGTTCCTCGAACCCGAGCTGTACCCCGAGTACCACCGGAAGCGCCCGCCCGGCGAGGTGTCGGCGGCGACCGGGCTGCCCGTGGGCGACGGCCAGATCGAGCGCGGCATGGTCGACCTCATCGTGGTCATGACCGAGGAGAGCCTCTTCTCGGTCCGCCGGGACGACGTCGAGCGTGTGGTCGTCGCCGATGCGCTCGACCGCTACCGCACGGCGGAGGAGACCGTCCGCCTCGACACGGTCCTCCGGGTGACGGGGGCGGAGGCGGACAGGATCCGGGAGCGGTTCCCGACGGACGGGGACCTCGCCTCCGCCTGCGTGCGGTGGCTGGCGGGGGAGTGGACCGGATTCGAGTCGTTCGCCCACCAGTTCCGGAACGCCGCGTCGGCCGGCGTCGTCATCCTGCTCGAGTGGGTCGGCGACGTGCGGGCGGAGTTCCCGGCGCTCCTGGCGGCGGCCGGGTTCGCGCCCGGTGACCCGGCCTTCGACGAGGTCGTGGCGTTCGTGTCCGTCGTGCTGGGCGGTTCGACGATCGGGGGCAGTGCCGCGCCGTGCCCGGCGGACGTCAAGCGGGCCCGCGCCTGCGTGGCGGCGGCCGCCGCGGGTGGGGACTGGCGGACACCGGCCGGTATCCCGGCGCCGAAGCGGGCGATGCCGGTGGCCTGACCTGGGAGTTCCTGACCGGTCAGCGGGGCGGGGTGGTTGGCAACCATGGGTCACAAAATGCTCACCGGTGAGCATCGGACCGGAGCGACACTGGTGCTGGGCGGCGGATCAGCCCATCGGCGACGGAGTGGGAGTTCGAGAGGACGGTCGGGCGGGGCTTCGACGGGACGGTGGCCGGTCGGCGGACCGGTGCCACCCCGCCCGGGCCTCTCGTCTCCCCTCCCGCCAGCGTGCACCGACCGGCGGGGCACCGACCGGCGGGCACCGACCGGCGGGGCGCCGTCAGGCCGTGGCGGCGGCGGTGATGTCCTGATGCCCCGGGCCCGGCACGACGTGCACGTCCCGGGGGCCGACCCGGTGGCCGCAGGCGTCGCACACCATCACCAGGCGACTGACCGAGCCGCAGGCGTCGTGGACGACTTCGAGCGGGGGCCCGTCGGGGGCGGCGTGGTCGTCGCCCCACTGGCGCATCGCCGTGAGCACCGGCCAGAGGTCCCGGCCCTTCGGGGTGAGCCGGTAGTCGAACCTCGGAGGATGCTCGGAGTAGGGCACCCGGACGAGGATCCCGGTGTCCACCAGCTTCGTCAGCCGCTGCTGGAGGATGTTGCGCGAGATCCCCAGGCGGCGCTGGAAGTCCTCGAACCGCGTGACGCCGAGGAACGTGTCGCGGACGATGAGCATCGTCCACCAGTCGCCCACCACCTCGAGGCACTGCGCCACGGAGCAGTCCATGTCGGAGAAGCTCTTGCGTTCCACGGTTCCCAGACTAGTGGGTTGCATGATGCTACGCAATCCGTTATGGTGCATTGCATGACAGAACTCACTACGGACGGGGTGCTGACGACCGGGCCGGGCAGTGGCGACCGCCGGCGGGCGGTGTTCCTGGTGACGGCCCTCGGCGCGTTCATGGCGTCCCTCGACCTGTCGATCGTCAACGTCGCCTTTCCGGCGCTCGAGCGGTCGTTCCCGGCCGACTCCCGGGCCACGCTGGCCTGGATCATCACGGGGTACAGCATCGTGTTCGGCGCGCTGCTGGTCGTGGCCGGACGCACCGCCGACCGGTTGGGGAGCCGCCGGGTCTTCTTCGCCGGACTCGCCGTGTTCTGCCTCGGGTCGCTGCTGTGCGGTGTGGCGCCGTCGGTCGACCTGCTCATCGCCGGACGGGTCGTCCAGGGACTCGGGGCCGCCGCCCTGCTGCCGTCGTCGTTGGCGCTCCTCCTCGGCGCCTACCCCGACAGCCAGCGGTCCCATGTGGTCGCGCTCTGGGGTGGGATCGGTGCACTCGCCGTGGCGACGGGCCCGTCGCTCGGCGCCCTGTTGATCACGGGATTCGGCTGGCGCTCCGCCTTCTTCGTCAACCTGCCGGTCGGGCTGGTGGCGTGGCTCGTCGGCCGGCGGGTGCTGGCGACGACGACGGCCTCCACCACCCGGTCGTCACCGGACTACCTCGGCGTCGCCCTGCTCGCCGGGGCCCTGGCCGCGCTGGTGCTCGGCATCTCGGAGGGCCCGGACTGGGGCTGGACGAGTGCCGGCTTCCTGGTCGCCCTCGGGACGTTCGCGGGGCTGCTGGCGCTGTTCCTCCGTCGGTCGGACCGCCACGCCGAGCCCGTCCTTGACCTCACGCTGTTCCGGTCACGGACCTTCGCCGTGGCCAACCTGGCGACGCTGCTCTACGCCATGGGCTTCTTCGCCATGTTGCTCGGCAACATCCTCTTCCTCACCAGCGTCTGGCACTACTCGATCCTGGTGGCCGGACTGGCCGTCACCCCCGGTCCACTGGTTGTGGCGGTGGTGTCGGGGCCCGCCGGCAAGCTCGCCGGGCGCATCGGCTTCCGGCCGGTGCTGCTGGTGGGCTTCGCCGTCTTCGCCAGCGCCCTGGTCTGGTACGCGCTGCGGGTCGGGATCCACCGGGAGTACCTGACGGTGTGGTTGCCCGCCACGCTGGTGGCCGGCCTGGGCATCGGTCTCACGTTTCCGGTGCTGAGTGCGGCCGCCGTGTCCGATCTGCACCCCGAGCGCTTCGCCGTCGGCAGCGCCGTCAACCAGACGGCGCGCCAGGTCGGCGGCGCGCTGGGCGTGGCGTGCCTCGTGGTGCTGCTCGGGACGCCCCGTACGCCGGTGCAGGCGCTCGAGAACTTCCACCACCTGTGGTGGTACGCGGCGACCATGGCGGTCACGTCGGGCCTGGTGTGCGGGCTGCTCGGAGCCAGGCGCACCAGGTCGGTGCGTCGGGAGCAGCCGGTGCCGGCCGTGCCCGTGGGCGCGGCGGCGGGCGAGGCCGCCTGAGCGGACCCCAGCCGGCAGGCGATGACCCGGCCCGTTCGGCCAGGTCGGTCAGGCCTCAGGAGGCGCGGGCGCCGGTGACGGTGAAGGTGGCGGTACCCGTGGCGGTGCCCGCCGGGGTGGTGACGGAGATGGGACCGGTCGTCGCCCCGGCCGGTACGTCGACCACGACCTGGCCGGCTGCGACGGACACGATGGCCGCGGCGGCGCCGTTGAACGCGACCCCGGTGACCCGGGCGAGGTTCGCTCCGGTGATCGTCACCTGGTCCGAGGGTGCGCCCGACGTTGGCGCGAAGCTCTCGATGTCCGGCGTCACGCCGGTGGTGATCCGCCCGATCGCGCCGCCGCCGAAGTTGGTGAACCACATCGCCCCGTCGGAGCCCTTGGCGATGATGAAGGGGTTGTAGCCGTCGAGCTTCGAGAAGATGGTGAAGGTGCCGGTGGCCGTCACCCGGCCGATGGTGTAGCCGGTGAACCACAGTGGCCCGGCCGGACCTTCGGCGATGCCGTAGGAGTTGTCGGATCCCCGGAAGTCCGTCATGACGCCGTGCGTGGTGATGCGCCAGACCAGACCGTCCGGCGTGGTGAACCACAGCGCCCGGTCGGGGCCGACGACGATCTGCTTCGGGTAGTAGAGGTCCTGGGCGAAGTGGGTGACCACTCCGGCCATGGTGACCCGCCCGATCGAACCGGGGTCACTGTCGTTGGTGAACCAGACGGCACCGTCGGGCCCGGCCACGATCCCGTTCGGGTTGGCGATATCGGGACCGGTGAAGTTGGAGACCACACCCGCGGTGGTGATCCGCCCGATCGTGTCGTTCCCGGTATTGGTGAACCAGAGCGCCCCGTCCGGCCCGACCGTGATGCCCCCCGGCCCGGAGATGCCCGTACCGGTGTAGTCGGACACCACGCCGGCCGTGGTGATCCGCCCGATCGAGTTGCTCCCGCTGTCGGTGAACCACAGGGCACCGTCCGGCCCCGCCACGATCCGCAACGGGTCGACGATGCTCGGGTCGGTGAAGTTGGACACCACGCCGGCCGTGGTGATCCGTCCGATCGAATTGTTGCCCGGATTGGTGAACCACAACGCACCGTCGGGACCGGGTGCGATCGCTCCGGAGCCGACAATGCTGGGATCGGTGAAGAACGTGACCTTGCCGGTCGGTGGAGTTCCGGTCGCTCGTGCTCCGGTCGCTCGTGCTCCGGTCGCTC
>Ga0302157_10005674_pt1 | contig 13138 bp, 14 predicted proteins | sample I_Bog_N3_3_FD_193502 | JGI IMG/M metagenome (GOLD analysis project Ga0302157, IMG submission 193502) | Peat permafrost microbial communities from Stordalen Mire near Abisko, Sweden - I_Bog_N3_3 | ecosystem: Environmental > Terrestrial > Soil > Wetlands > Peat | place: Sweden: Abisko, Stordalen...
GAAGGCCTTGACCTGGGGCAGACGCCCCTTGGCCTTGGGGTGAACCACGTAATACGCGAAGTCGACCGCGGTCGCGATCTGGAACGGCGCCACCAGGCGCCCCGCGTCCAGGTCAGCCTGGGCCAAAGCGCGCTTGGCCAGCGCCACGCCGCGCCCCCCCGCGGCCGCCTCGATCACCAGGCTCGACTGATTGAAGCGCGGTCCGCGCGTGCCGTCCACGCCCTTGACCCCCCGCGCCGCCAGCCACATGGGCCAGTCCGGGCAGCTGTCATCGGCGTCCGGCGAGCCGTCGTGCAGCAGGACCTGGTTGGCCAGGTCGGAAAGCTCGCCCAGCGGGTGGGCGGCCACGAGTTCGGGACTGGCCACGGCAATGACCGTCTCGGCCATCAACTTGATGACCTCCAGCCCCGGATATCGGCCCCCGCCGTAACGGATAGCCAAGTCAATTTCGCCCGAGGCGAAGTCGACAACCTCCATGTCGGCCGACAGCCACACGTCCACTTGCGGATGCGCCTCCTCAAACAGGCCCAGACGCGGCACCAGCCACTTGGCGGCGAAAGAGGGGGCGACCGAAACGGTGAGGCGCCGGCCGTCCACCGCGGCGGTCAGTAGGGAGGCGGCCTCCGCCAGCCGGTCGAAAGCCTCTCGCAGAGCGGGCAGGGCGGTCTGGGCCGCGTCGGTCAAAAGCAGGCCCTTGGGGGTGCGCTTGAACAGCGATGCGCCCACATAGTCTTCGAGGTTTTGGATTTGCTGGCTGACGGCGCCGGGCGTCACCGACAGTTCGTCCGCCGCCCGGCTGAAATTCAGATGCCGGGCCGCGGCCTCAAAGGCCCTTAGGGCGTTCAGCGGCGGAAGGCGGCGACGTTCCATAGATTTCCTGATCGGCCGGGCAGAAGTCCTTGATTTGCGAAGTGGACCATGACGCCTAAGTTTTCAACTGTTCCGACCCTCGCGCGTTCGTTATTTGCAGCGGTTCGCGGTGGGTTTGGCCCGCGCCGCTAGCCGCAGTCGTGGTATTTTTGGACTTTAGAGGATCTAAATTGATGGCCGGCTCGGGCTCACACCATGGAGGCGAAGCGATCCGCAGGGGGCGCCGGCTCGTTCCGCTCAGCGGCGCCCGCCGTGACGCAGGGCGCGGCGTGGTGCATCTCGTGGGCGCAGGTCCGGGCGATCCCGATCTGCTGACGGTCAAGGCCCTACGCGTGCTGCAGGACGCCGATGTGGTGGTGCACGATCGGCTGACGCCTCAGGGCATTCTCGATCTGGCCGCACCGGGAGCGCGGCTGATCGATGTGGGCAAGCGCAAGTCTCGCCACACCCTGCCCCAGGAAGACATCAACGGCCTACTCGCGGCGCTGGCGCGCGAGGGCTTGAAGGTTGTGCGGCTGAAGGGCGGCGATCCCTTCGTGTTCGGCCGGGGCGGTGAGGAACTGCAGGCTCTGCGCGCGGCGGGCGTGGACGTCCACGTTGTTCCCGGCGTCACGGCCGCCTTGGCCGCCGCCGCCGCGGCCGGCGCGCCGCTGACCCACCGGGGCCTGGCGCAATCGGTGACCTTCGTCACCGGTCACGCCGCTCAAAAGGCCGATGGGTCTGCGGGCGAACCGGACTTGGACTGGACGGCGCTGGCCCGGGCCAACCATACGGTGGTGGTTTATATGGGCCTGTCCACCGCGCAGGCCATCGCCCCCCGCCTGATCGCGGCGGGGCGCGCGCCGTCCACGCCCGTGCTGGTGGTGCAGGACGTGAGCCTGGGGAGTGAGCGGCGTCTGCTGACCCGGCTGATCGACTTGCCTGACGCCGTGCGCGACCTCGACGGCCCGGCCCTGCTGCTGATCGGCGAAGTCGCCGCCCTGGCCCAGATCGAGCCTGACGCCGTGCGACATCTGGCGGTCGAGGCCTTGGCCGGCGCCGAACGGAGGCCGGCGTGAAGGTGCTGACCGCCAACAGCCTGACCACGGGCGAAGTGGTGTTCTGGAGTCGCGGCCGCTGGGCCCTCGATTTTAGCGATGGTGAGCGGTTCGCGGACGATGCGGTCGCCGACGCGGCCTTGGCCGCCGCCGAATCCCAGCCGAGGGTGGTGGTGGCGCCGTATTTGATCGACGTGGAAGAGGCCGCTGGCCACTGGATCCCCGTTTCCTATCGCGAGCGCATACGCGCCCTGGGCCCGACCAACACCCCGCAGCATGGCAAACAGGCCGATGGACACGCCGACGTTCAGGCCCTCGCCGCCGCCACCTCCGCCGCCCGCTCCAGCGGGCGCGTCAAGCTGATCAAGCGTTAGGATCGGGCCATGTATCGCTACGACGCCTACGACAAGGCCATGCTGACGGACCGCTCCAACGAGTTCCGTCACCAGGTCGCGCGCCGCCTGGCCGGTGAAATCACCGAGGACCAGTTCAAGCCCCTGCGCCTGATGAACGGCCTTTACCTGCAGCTGCACGCCTACATGCTGCGGGTGGCCATTCCCTACGGGACCCTATCGACGCGCCAGCTGCGGCGGCTGGCCTGGGTGGCCAAGACCTATGACAAAGGATACGGCCACTTCACCACCCGCACCAATCTGCAGCTGCACTGGATCAAGTTGCGTGACGCCCCAGACGTTATGGACGCGCTGGCCGAAGTCGACCTGCATGCGATTCAGACGTCGGGCAACTGCATCCGCAACGTCACTGCCGACCCCTACGCGGGCGCCACGGCCGACGAGGTCGACGATCCGCGCGTGTGGGCGGAAGTGATCCGTCAGTGGTCGACCTTCCATCCGGAATTCAGCTATCTGCCGCGTAAGTTCAAGATCGCGGTCACCGCCTCGGCCAAGGACCGCACGGCGGCGCGGTCCTACGACATCGGCCTGCAACTGCGGCGTGGGCGCGACGGCGCCTTGGGCTTCGAGGTGATGGTGGGCGGCGGGCAGGGCCGCTCGCCCTTCCTGGCCAAGACCGTGCGCGAGTCTCTGCCCGCGGGCTGGCTGCTGTCCTATCTGGAAGCGATCATCCGGGTCTATAACCGGCACGGACGGCGCGACAACATTCACAAGGCGCGCATCAAGATCCTGGTCAACAGCCTGGGCGTGGAGGAGTTCACCCGCCAGGTCGAGGCCGAATGGGCTAAGATCGACAGCGCGACCTCCGATCTTCCGGATACGGAGCTCGCCCGCATCCGCGGCGCGTTCCATCCGAACACCTTCCAGACCCTGCCTCCTGTGTCCCATGCCTTCGAGGCGGCCCTGGCCGATCCCGACTTCGCCCGCTTCGCCCGGCGCAATGTGCATCCGCACAAGATTCCCGGCTACGCCATCGTCGATGTCTCGCTCAAGGCCCCGGGCCAGACCCCGGGCGATTGTTCCTCCGAGCAGATGGAGGCGATCGCCGACCTGGCCGATCAATATTCCTTCGGCGAGGTGCGGGTGAACTACACGCAGAATCTCGTCCTGCCGCACGTGAAGCTGGACGATCTGCCGGCGCTGCATGCGGCGCTGAAGGCGGTCGATCTGGCCAGCGCCAATATCGATCTGATCACGGACATCATCGCCTGTCCGGGACTGGACTACTGCAGCCTGGCCAACGCCCGAGCCATTCCGGTTGCCCAGGCCATCGCCCAACGCTTCGCCGATCCGGAACGGGCGGAGGCGATCGGCGAGCTGAAGGTCAAGATTTCAGGCTGCATCAACGCCTGCGGCCACCATCACCTGGGCAACATCGGCATTCTAGGCGTCGATAAGAAGGGCGAGGAATTCTATCAGATTTCCCTGGGCGGTTCGGGCGACAACGACGCGACCCTGGCAGAAATCCTGGGGCCGGCCGTACATTTTTCGAAGGTGCCGGACGCTGTGGAAACCCTGGTGGACACCTATCTGAGTCAGCGCCAGGGCGGCGAGCGGTTCTTGGACACCTTGCGCCGCACGGGTCTGACGCCGTTCAAGGAGGCGCTTTATGCCGACGCTGATTAGCATTGAAGGGGACAAGGCCGTCGCGGCTGATGACGTCTTCGCCTTCGTCGCGGACGAGGACCCGATTCCGGCGTCGGGCGACATCATCGTCACCCTCGCGCGCTTCCAGTCGGAAGGGGACGGCCTGCTGGCCGCTGGTCGCCGAGTCGGTGTTCGCTTGCAGCCCAGCGAAGATGTCGAAGCCCTGGCCTATGACCTGCCCCGCATAGCGTTGATCGAACTCGCCTTCCCCAAGTTCCGCGACGGGCGCCCCTATAGCGCCGCGCGCCTGCTGCGCGAGCGCTTGAGTTACGGCGGCCAAGTGCGCGCGGTGGGCGATGTCCTGCGCGAGCAGGCCCAGTTCATGCTCCGCTGCGGCTTCGACGCCTTCATCCCGTCCGACGGTTCGGGACCGGAGGAGTGGAAGGCCGCGACGCGGCGCTATCGTCACGTCTACCAACGGGGAGCTGACCATCGCCCGCCGATCTATGCCGAACGCGCCGGGGCGGCGAGTCCTGTCAAAGAGGAGTTCGAACATGGCCTTTGAGGGCGGTGTTCTGAATGCTGAGCGAGGGAACGGCGTGAATCTGTCGGATCGGGTCGAGGCGCTGAACGCGCAACTGCGCGACGCCCACCCGTCTGAAATCCTGCGCGCGGCGCTCAGCGAATACGGCGGTCATGTCGCCCTGGTGTCCTCCTTTGGCGCGGAATCGGCGGTGTTGCTGCACATGGCCGCCCAGATCGATCCCTCCACGCCGGTGCTGTTCCTGGACACCGGCATGCTGTTCGGCCAGACGCTCGACTATCGCCGGACGCTGAGCAAGGAGTTGGGCCTGACCGACGTGCGCGACCTGCGTCCTCAGTTCCAAGATCTGGCCGCGGGCGATCCGAACGCGGACCTTTACAAGACAAACACAGACGCTTGCTGCAACATTCGCAAGGTGTTGCCGCTTGACCGCGCGCTGGGAGAGTTCGACGCTTGGATCACGGGGCGCAAGCGCTTCCATGGCGGCGATCGCCTGCGCCTGAAGGTGGTGGAGGCGGCCGACGGCAAGATCAAGTTCAATCCCTTGGCCAATTGGGGCAAGGCGGAACTAGACGCCTACGTCGAGGAACACCACCTGCCGCCCCACCCGCTGGTGGCCTTCGGCTATCCCTCGGTGGGCTGCTGGCCTTGCACCCAACCGGTGGACGACGGCCAGGACGTGCGCGCGGGCCGGTGGGTTGGCTCGGACAAGACCGAGTGCGGAATTCATGTCACCCGCGCCGAGCCCAAGGTCATCGAAATCGGCGGCGACATCTGAATCCGGTCTTAACGCTTCTCTCAACACGCCGGCGCTAGAGTGATCCCAACAGCCCTTAGGGGCCGGGAGGTCGATCATGTCCAGCGTGATGTCCAACTTCAGGCGCGGGTCCAGCGAGCATTTCGAGCCAGAGGATAACCTTGACCCGCATGCGCAGCGCCAGCTTCGCGGCAAGCTCGAGCAGATCGACTACACGGCCTATGTTTCGAACCGCGAAGTGATCGGCCATATGCTCGGCCGCGCCGAGGCCAAGATATTCCAACGGTTGGGCGTGGCCGCCGCCCAGGCCCGCGGCCAATGGGTCGCCGCGGCCGTGGCCGCCACCGAGTCCGGTCAGGCCCTGACCCAGATGCAGATCGACCGGCTGTCGCAACTGCGCCGGGCCTATGAGGAACTGGCCGAAGTCTACGACGCCATGCGCAGACTGGTGGAGCGCGGTTACCTGGCCTATTCGGCGCCGGAAAAGGGCGGATAAACGGCCTTGGCCTTGGTCTGGCCGCTGGTCAGAGCCAACGCCGCCGCCTCGCCGGCCTTGATGCCATCCACGGCCGCCGAGAGGATGCCGCCGGCATAGCCTGCGCCTTCCCCGGCCGGATAGAGCCCGCGGATATTCAGGCTCTGCAAGTCCGCGCCCCGGCTGATGCGCACGGGCGAGGAGGTGCGCGTCTCCACGCCGGTGAGCACCGCGTCGGGGTGGTCGAAGCCTGGAATCTGGCGGCCGAAGACGGGCAGGGCCTCGCGAATGGCGGCGATAGCGAAATCGGGTAGGCAGGCGGACAGGTCGGTCGGCGTCACCTTCGGCCGATAGGATGGGATCACCTCGCCGAAGTGGTCGGAAGGGCGGCCGGCCAGGAAATCCCCGATCCTCTGGCCAGGCGCCGCATAGCCCCCGCCGCCCGCGTGAAACGCCGTCTGCTCAAGCCGTCGCTGAAGCTCCATGCCCGCCAGGGGACTTTCCGGATAATCCGCCTCCGGGGTGACGCCCACGACGATGCCGGCATTGGCGTTGCGCTCCTTGCGCGAATACTGGCTCATGCCGTTGGTGACGACCCCTCCGGGCTCGGACGCCGCCGCGACGACCGTGCCGCCAGGACACATGCAGAAACTATAGGTGGTCCGTCCGTTGGCGCAGTGGTGCGCCAGGCTGTAGTCAGCCGCGCCGAGGTCGGGGTGCCCCGCGCAGGGTCCGAAGCGAGCCCGGTCGATCAGACCTTGGGGATGTTCGATGCGAAAGCCGATGGAGAAGGGCTTGGCCGCGATGTGCACGCCCCGTCGCAGCAGCATGGAAAAGGTGTCGCGCGCGCTGTGGCCGACGGCCAAGACCACGTGATCGGCGGCGATGTGCTCGCCGGTCTGCAGCACGACCCCGCGCAGGCGTCGCATGCCGTCCGGACCAGCGGTGATGTCCAGGTCGTCCACCCGGCTCTGGAAGCGATACTCGCCGCCCAGCGCCTCTATGGTCGCGCGGAGCCGCTCGAGCATGCCGACTAGGCGAAAGGTGCCGATATGCGGGTGGGCCTCGGTGAGGATTTCCGGCGGCGCGCCGGCCTCGACGAACTCGGTCAGCACCTTGCGGCCCAGATGCCGTGGGTCCTTGATCTGGCTGTAGAGTTTCCCGTCCGAAAAGGTCCCCGCGCCGCCTTCGCCGAACTGCACATTGGATTCCGGGTTCAGCACCCCGCGTCGCCACAGGCCCCACGTGTCCTTCGTCCGCTCACGGACGACCTTGCCGCGGTCGAGGATGATGGGGGCAAAGCCCATCTGCGCCAGGATCAGGCCCGCGAAAAGACCGCAGGGTCCCGAGCCGATCACCAAGGGGCGAAGCGCGGGCGGTTGGGCAGCGCGGGTCACAAAGCGATAGTCCGTATCCGGCGTGGGCCTCACGCCTGCATCACCCGCCAGCCGCGCCAGGACTTCGGCTTCGTCCCTCACCAGCGCATCCACGGAATAGACCATCTGGATCGCGGATTTGCGCCGGGCGTCATGGGCCCGCCGAGCCACCTGCCAGGAGAGCAGGGCCCCGGCGCCCACGCCCAGGCGTTCCAGCACGGCGGCCTTTATTGCCTCGGGCGGATGGCCCAGCGGCAGTTTCAAATTGGTCAGCCGCAACATCAGCGCTTCTTGAAGCGCGCCGCCTCGGCCGCCAGGCTTGAACCCCAATCGCCGGGTGCATCCTCCTTGGGCGGCGGCAAGAAGGGCAGGGTTCCGGCCACCCCGCGCACCGCCAGCCATAGAGGCCCGCTGAACTGGCCCAGCATGCGCAACGGCCGGCGCTTGTCGTCGGTCACATCCCACCCCTCCGCCTCGAAGGCCAAGACCTGCTGGGGGACGGGCTTGCGTTCGATGCGGTCCCAGTCCGCCGGTCGGGTGACGTCGTCGGCCTCGTCCGGCGTCAGGCCGAACAGGGTGCGGGCGGTCTCGTCGATCTCGGGAAACTCAGCGCGACGCGCCTCGTCCGCGTAAGCCGGTTTCATCAGGGCCTTGCGCTCAAGCTCGGCCATTCCCGGCAGGTCGATCAGGCGGCGAAGCGGCGGTAAGGCGGGCATGGCGGTCGATCCGTCGTGTGGTTAGGGTGGCTCAGCAAGGAGAGTCGCAGATGGCGGGGCTGAAAGACAAGCGCGGCTTTATCGATAAGGACCGGCTCGACCTGTCCGAGCGCCAGGCGGTGGAATACTGGATGAAACGCTGGGGCGTCACGCGCGACCAGCTCACCGCCGCCCACCGCAAGGCCGGACGCATGGTCAAGGATATCGCCGCGGAACTGGGCAAGAAGCGGTAGGGGCCTGGCCCGCAGCAAGGCTGCGCCGTTCGTCGCGGCGATGGCCAAATCGTTGGCCAGCGCCATGCCGCCGCCTTCAGCGGCGGCCGCTCCTCATCCGACGAACGCGCGCTCCAGCACGAAATCGCCGGGTTCGGAGTTGGAGCCTTCAATCAGTCCCTGGTCTTCGCACACCTTGGCCATGTCCTTGATCATTTCCATCGAGCCGCACAGCATCACCCGGTCGCTCTCGGGATCGAACTGGGTCTGGTCGATGCCGAGGTCTTGGAAGATCTGGCCGGTCTCGATCAATGTCGTCAGCCGCCCCTGCCGCTCGAACGGCTCGCGGGTCACCGTGGGGTAGTAGATCAGCTGGCCTTTGGCCATCTCGCCGATCAGTTCGTCCTCGAATATATCCTGGATGAACAGGTCACGGTAGCAGAGCTCGGCGACTTCGCGCACGCCGTGGGCGACGATGACCTGCTCGAATTTGTCATAGGTTTCATAATCGCGCGCCACGCTGAGCCAGGGCGCGAGACCCGTGCCCGTTCCGAACAGCCACAGGCGTTTGCCGGGCTTCAGCGCGTCGTGCACCAGGGTGCCCGTGGGCTTCTTGCCCAGAAGGATGATGTCGCCGACCTCGATGTGCTGAAGGCGCGAGGTCAGCGGGCCGTCGGGCACCTTGATGGACAGAAACTCCAGCTCTTCGGCGTAGTTGGGCGAGGCGATGGAATAGGCGCGCATGACCGGTTTGGCGTCGCTGGGCAGTCCGATCATCACGAATTCGCCGGAGCGGAAGCGAAAGCCGTCCGGCCGGGTGATGGCGAAGCTGAACAACCGGTCGGTCCAGTGCTTCACCCACAACACAGTCTCATGGTGGAAGGGGCTGTTCACGGGCGTCTGGGCGGCTGCGGAGGCGGAAACCGTCATATCGATCCTGATCTTAGGTCCGGTCCTACTACCCGGTGGGGAACCCAGGGCCAAGGGTTGAAATCTATCGCCGTGTGCAGCGCAGCTATGACGCCGCAATTTCGGGCGTCATGCGCAGGTCTAGTTGGCCGCGGCGATCTGGCGGCTCGACGGCGCGGGCGATCTCGAGGAGGGGCACCCCTCGAAGGCGCCGACCCTGACCGCGCTGATGGTGGCCAGGTTCAGGGTCTGGAAGGCCTGCATGGACCTGGCTGTGACGCCTGTGAACAGGTCCACGCGCAGGCCCTTGATCGCGCGGCCCACGTCCGAGGCGTACCAGTAGCCGTCGTGCACAGTTCCATCGGGCAGCCTCATCCCCACCGTCTGCTTGATGAACAGAACGCTGTGGCGTGGAAAGATCGTCGGATCAACCGCGACGGTCCGCATTGGCGTCAGCTTGCAGCCAAGGGAATCGCGCGCGCTCATGCCCTTGATCCGGGCGTAATAGAGGGTGGCTTTAACTTCCAGTTCGTCCACCGCGTCGGCGGCGGCGTCCTCGGTCTTGCGGATGAGCTCGCCGATGGGGTCCACGGCGACCACCGGCGCGATCGTCACGATCGGCGTGGTGGCCGGATGCGCGGGCGGCTCGGCGGGCGTTGCGGAGGCGAGCGCCACGGCGGCGGCGAGTCCGGCGATCATCGGGGGTTTGCCCACGGTGGCGGCCCGGTCGGCCAACAAGAGACCGTCTCTAAAGATCAAAGGGCGGTGGGACAACCCCTTGCCGATCAGCCGACGCTTCGGCCATCGTCACAGGCGACTGTATGGGCCGGGCTATCAGGCCTGAACGTTTTTTGACCATCGGGGCTTAACGACCATGATCCGACGCCTGCGTCCGGCCGCCGCCACGGCCTTGCTTCTCTGCCTGATTTGGACCGGGCAGGCGCTGGCCTGGGGCAGCACCGGCCATCGGTTGGTCGCCCTGGCGGCGGTCCAGGCCCTCACGGCCGAACTGCCGGCCTTCATGCGCACACCCGTGTTCGCGGCCGACGCGGCCGAGATCGCCCGCGATCCGGACCGTTCGCGCAAGGCCGGCCGCGCGCATGACTCCGACCGCGATCCCGCGCATTTCGTGGACGCGGATCTGGATGGCAAGACGCCTGGCGGCCTGTCGCTGGACGCGCTTCCACCCACCCGCGAAGCGTTCGACAGCGCCCTGCGCGTGGCGGGGTCGGACAGCTGGAAGGTCGGCTATCTGCCCTACGCCATCGTCGACGGCTGGCAGCAGCTGGTCAAGGATCTGGCGCTCTGGCGCGCGGATTCGGCCGGCGAACGCCTGATCGCCGACTCGAGGCACAAGGCCTGGCTGGCGGCCGATCGTCGGCGCCGGGAGCTGTTGATCCTCGCCAACCTGGGGGTCTGGGCGCACTTCGTGGGCGACGGGTCATATCCCCTGCATGTGACCACGCACTACGACGGCTGGGGGCCGGGCCCCAATCCCGCCGGCTATACCCTTGCCCATATCCACGTGCCCCTGGAGGGACCCTACGTGGCCGCCCATGTGACCCTGGCCGCGGTCAAGGCGAAGATGGCGCCCTATCGTGATTGCCAATGCGCGGTCGAGGCGCGCACCGGCGCCTATCTGCTGGCCGACGCCAAACTGGTCGAGCCGCTGTACGCCCTGGAGAAGGCCGGCGGATTCAAAGAGGGTGATCCGCGCGGCGTGGCTTTCATGACGGACAGAATCGCCTTTGGCGCGGACGAACTGCGCGATCTGATCGTCACCGCGTGGAACGCCAGCGCGACTATGGAGGTGGGGTATCCGAACGCCGTCCCCGCCGGTGATTTCGAGGCGGGCAAGGTGGCCGATCCCTACGCGCTGCTTCACAGCAACGACTGAGACCAAGGGCTAATCCAGCGAAGGGTAAGTCAGACGGCACACCGCTCCAGGCGCGGCGGACACGATAGAGAACTCGCCGTGAATCTGGGCGGCCATGGCGCGCACGATTTTCAGCCCCAGGCTGTCGCCCCGATCCAGGTCGAGGCCTTGGGGCGGTCCGCGCCCGCTGTCGCTGACGGTCAGCCGCCACAGAGTCCCGTCGCGCCTTAGGGCCACCTCGATCACCCCCCCACGTCCATCGCCATAGCCGTGCTCAAGGGCGTTGTGGAAACACTCCAGCATGACCAAGGAAACAGCCGTGGCCTGGTTCGGGTGAAGCGGCTCCTCGCCGCCATCCAACTGCACGGTGACGCCTTCAGCTCCGGCCGCGGCCACGGCGTCGGCCAACAGATCCCGCGCGAAGTCGCGAAACACGGTGGGCGCGCCGGCCTGGTTGTGCAGTTCGCGCTGAATCTTGGCGATAAGAGCGATGCGCCCCGACGCTTGCGTTAGGGCCTTGCGTCCGCTGGGCGAGGCCGAGGCGGCCTGCACCCGCAGCAGCCCGGCGACAACCTGGATATTGTTGGATACCCGATGTTGCAGTTCGCGATAGAGCACATCGCGGCTTTCCGCCAGGTCGGCGTAGCGCTTGCGTTCCACCTCCAGCCGGTCGCGCGCGCGGCGCAGGCTTGCGATGGCGCCGGCGCAAGCCGCCGCTGTTATGAAGAACATCAATCCGCCGACGGGCATGCTCGGCAGTTCGGCTAACACCGACACTGTCGGCGAATAACTGAATATGGCGGCGAGCGCGGCGACCACGCCCACGGCAAGAGCCGGCCAAAGTCCGGCAAGATAAGCGGTGGCGATCACCGCGCAGAAATACGTCAAATAGGGGTAATGGGCCTGGAACCAGACGCCGGCCAACAGACGAGTCAAATAGGCGAGAAGGAAAAGCCCCGCGCCTATGCCGTAACCCCTCAGGGTCTCTCGGTTGATCGTCCCGCCGGGCACGGCCCCTCCACACAGTTCCGGGGTGCTTTCTAGCCGATCATCGGCTGCTATGGTCAAGCTAATCGCTCATAACGCGGAAATCCTCGCCCGTCGTCGTTGCGGGGGTCGCAAGACGCGTTGAATCGCGCTGCAATGAGATCATGACGCAGACCCAAGCGGACGTGACGGGGATAAGGGCAAGATTGCGGATCTCCCGCGCCGCGATCTCCTGCGTCGCCTTGGCGTGCGCGGCCTGTCGCCCCGCGCCGGCGCCCGAACCGCCGGCGCCCAAGTCCCTCGCGTCCGCCGACCCGATCATCGTTGGGACCGCTACGACCCCTAAGGGCGTGCTGGTGCGAGCGCGAATCGCTCAGCCTGACTTGGCCGGCGATTCCATCCGTCGCGCCTCTCAGGCCGTCCGCCAGATCGCCCGCGCGGTTCAGGCCGGCGCCGCGGATCTGCCGCCCGGCGCCACGGTGGTCACCTTCGAGCTCTACGGCGTGGATGTGGACAAGCTGGGCAAGCGCACCCCCGGGCGTTTGTTCGCCAGCGATTACGACGTCAACGACCTGAAGAGCGCCGATATGGCCAGCACCGGTCCGGCCAAGGCCTTGAACCTGGCCATCGACCTTCGCATTGACCATGCCGGCATCTCGCCGATCAACGCCTGGTGCATGCGATATCCCCACGCGGGGAGCAGCTTCTGCGAAATGGCCGGGTTCTAAACCACGATCAGGGTCTATGCGGCGGCTCGCTGTCGGGCGAGGGCAGCTTGAGCATGGCGCGCAGGCTCCAGGCCTGATCGCCCTGCTGCGCGGGCGCCGAGACGTCCGCTATGCGCCATCCCTCGCGCGTCAACACCAGATCGTAGTCGACCTCATAGGGCTTTTGGAAATTGTTGAAGCGGGCGATCACCCGCTCGCCGTCCAGGGTGTTGATCGCCGCCATCCCCAGATTCGAAATCTGCACGTCCTGTGCGCCGTAGCGATAGTCGAAGTCCACCGCGCCCACTTCGTCCGGGTGGCTGTCCTTCTTGAGCGCTCGCGCCAGTTCCGGCGTGAAGAAGGGATCATGATCCGGCTTGGCGGGGAAGGGCGCCGCTTCCGGCGCATAGAGGCTGCGGACGACGGGTAGGCCCGGAAGGTCAACCCGGGGCTGAGGCGCGGGGGCCTGGGCTGCGGCGGGTTGCGGCGGGGGAGGGGCGGGACGCTTGGGGCCGCAGGCGGACAGGGCCGCCAGGAGGGCGACAAAGGGGACAGAGGCTTTCACGACGACAGTTTGGCGCACGGCTGGCCCGGAGCCAAGGGGGCAAAACGTGCCCGTTTCTTCCTTGGCGGAGCGGGGACTTATCGCCGGCCTTGGCCCTCGTCGAGGCT
>Ga0302157_10005675_pt1 | contig 13137 bp, 10 predicted proteins | sample I_Bog_N3_3_FD_193502 | JGI IMG/M metagenome (GOLD analysis project Ga0302157, IMG submission 193502) | Peat permafrost microbial communities from Stordalen Mire near Abisko, Sweden - I_Bog_N3_3 | ecosystem: Environmental > Terrestrial > Soil > Wetlands > Peat | place: Sweden: Abisko, Stordalen...
TCGGTGTCGTAGCCGTAGGTATAGGTGCCGTCCGTCTTCAGGTTGGCGTTGCCGTCGTAGCCGAGGGTCGTCCCGGCCGCGACGGTGTATTCGTTCACGGTGTTCGGCGTGTAGCTGGCCGAGAGGGCGGCGGCCGGATGGTAGAGATAGCTGGCGTCGCTCGGCGCATTGCTGATGCGCTGGTGCACCTTGTTGTAGCCGTAGGTCAGGCTGACCGCACTGCCGACGAAGCTCTGGGTCAGGCTGGTGAGGTCGTTGTTCGCGGCATAGCCATAGGCGGCGTGCGCGGTATTGCCATAGGTCAGCGCGGTGCGCCGCGAGGCGGCATCGTAGGCGTAGTGCGCCAGCGAACTGCTGCCGCTCTGCAGCACGTCGGTGATCCGGTTCAGCGCGTCGTAGCTGTAGGTGACGTAGAAGCTGTCGGGCCAGGTCAGCCGGGTCCGGTTGCCGGCGGCGTCGTACTGGTAGGCGACCTGCTTGGCGTCTGGCCGGGTCACCGAGATCACCCGGCGGGCGGTGTCGAAGCCGTAGGTGAAGGCGCCGTTGCTGTCGCTGACCGAGGTGACCCGGCCGGCCAGATCGTAGGCGTAGCTGGTGGTGAGTTCGCCCTGCGGCGCCTTGGTGCTGAGCCGGTTGAGCGGGTCGTAGCTGAGCGTGATGGTGTTGCCGCTGCGGGTTTTCTTGGTCAGCGTGTTGTTGTTGGCGTCGTAGCTGTAGGCCTCGGTGCTGGCATCGGCATAGGTCGTCTTGGCCAGTCGGTCGAAGCCGTCATAGGCGTAGCTGGTGGCATGGCCGTTGGCGTCGGTGACGCTGGCCTCCTTGCCGTTGACCGTATAGCCGTGCTGCTCCAGCGGTGTGGCCTGGATCGCGGTATTGCTGACGCTGGCGAGCCGGCTCAGCACGTCATAGCCGTAGCTGGTGACGCGGCCCGCGGCATCGGTGCGGGTCGCGAGCCGATCGAGGACGTCATAGGTGTAGGTCGTCTTGTTGCTGCTCGGATCGGTCTCGGTCAGCTTCTTGCCGCTCGGCGAATAGGTCGCGGTGGTGGTCTGGGCGAGATGCGGCGCGGCGCCCGGATCATTGACGACGGTGAGGACGCGCCCGTCGGGATCGTAGGCGTAGGTGGTCACGTAGCTGAGCGGCGCCGGCGCGGTGAGCTGGGTGGCGCGGCGGAGGGCGTCGTAGGCGGTCAGGGCGGCATGACCGTCGGGATCGGTCTTGCTGGTGACGTTGCCGACGCTGTCATAGGCGAACTGGGTCAGCAGGTTGAGATGCCCGGTGCCGGTGTCGTCGGTCACCGTGAGCAGCTTCTCGGTCGTCGTGTCGTAGGCGTACTGGGTCACCTTCCCGGTGGGATCGGTGGCGCTCAGCACCTGGCCGCGGGCGTTGTAGGTGAAGCTCTGCTGCGGCGTCTGGCCGCCGACCGCGGGCTGCGCGATCGCGGTCAGGTTGCCGGTCGCCGGATCATACGTGTAGGTCGTGGTCAGGCTGAGCGCATCGGTCGCCGTGTGCACCTTGTTGTAGGTGGCGTCGTAGGTGAAGCTCTGCACCCGCGCCGACAACCCGGAGCCGGTCTTCGGCGTGGCGGTGACCGTGATCGGATTATGCCGGGTGTCGTAGGCGTAGGTGACGTAGTCGCCGCCGCCGGTGACGCCCTCCGGCAGGGTCAGTTGGGTCAGCCGGTCGAGCCCGTCATAGGCACTGACGGTCTGATGTCCCAGACCGTCGATCGCGGTGAGCAGCTTGCCGCGCGGGCTGAAGTAGAAGATCGACGGCGTGCCGGCCGCGTCGTCGATCTCGGTGCGGGTTCCGGCGAAATACAGGTTGGAGGTGTGGCTGTTGGCATCCTGCTGGACGCTCACCCGGCCGAGGCTGTCGAAGGTATTGGTGACAAAGGCGATCGTCGGGTTGGACGGATAAAAGACCTTCGTCATGCGGCCCGGCACATCGTAGGCAAACGTCGTCGCGTTGCTCGCCGCGTCCTTGAAGCCGGTGAGATCGCCGCTGGCATCGTAGGTGTAGCTGCCGCTGCGGCCGGTGCCGTCGGCCACCCCGGAGATCTGTGAGCTGGTGTTGTAGGTCAGCGTCAGCGTGCGGCCCATGCCGTTCGTGACCGAGGTCAGGTTGCTGCCGCTATAGGTCAGGGTGACGGTCGGGCCCGACGGGTGCGTCCAGGTCGCAAGGTTGCCGGCGCTGTTGAAGCTCAGCGTGACCTGGTCCTTGGTCTTGTAGGTGTAGAGACCACCGCTCAGGCTCAGGCTGCTCGCCGACCCGATCGGCGGATTGTAGCTGCCGTCCGCCAGCTTGGTGAAATGCTCACCGCTGCCGGGCTGGGTAACCGCGACGATGTTGCCGGTGAGCTGGTCCATCAGCCAGCGCTCAGCCTCGACGCCGATCATCATGCGGTCGAGCGGCTTGGCATTGTTGGCGTTGTTGAGGATGTCCTGCACCACGTAGATCGCGGCGATAGCGGCGGCGCCGCTGACCGGGGAGGTCGCGGCCATGCCCTCGAAGCCGTCGCTGTCGGCGAGTGCGGTGATGGCGAAGTTGTGGGTCCAGCCGAGCCCGAGCGGCCCATTTTTCAACCGGGTGCCGGAGTCATACGACCGCTGGAATCCGAGGCCGTAGGGGAAGGCCCCACTGCCGACCGTCAGGTCGTCATGGCTGTAGATGTAGTCGCCAGTGACCCGGTTGACCGGGTCGCCGGCAAGGCCAAGAGCCGCGCTAATGCCACCCTGAACCGCACCGATGACGCTGCTGACCGTGGATACCGCTCCGGTTGCAAGGGTATTCAGCGCACTCGAGACGAGGGCCGGTGGGTTCACGACGGTGGCCGGCTCGCCGCCACTGAGGCCGCCGGTGATGATCGCGCCGATGGCCGACCCATCCTGCTTGACCTGGAAGTATCCTGTGCCAGTCCACAGGTTGACCGTGGTCGCACCGTTCTGGGCGGCGATCACGCGCATTCCGGAGCTGACCAGGCTGTCGATGCGGGACAGGTCATTGGCCGCATACCCGGTCAGCTTTGGCCGGATCGTGTTCGTGTAATAGGTCGCGTTGTCGCCGGCGATCGTGCTGTCGTTGATGTTGAAGATCGTGCCGGTCTGGCTGACGATGTCGAGAAGCTTGACGGTTGAGACCGCGGTGGCGCCCGGCTGCGTCTGTTCGATCACGCCGTTTTCCAGCACGCTGCTGATCGCGGCATCGGTGAAGAACGTCGAGGATTCGGCCGGGGTCGGCGTGCTCTGGTTGGGCCGGCCGATGCGCTGTGCCGGGCCAAGGGCGTTGATCGGTAGATCGACATACGGACCTTGTCCGGTGCCGACCGTCTTCATCCCGACGATGCCAACCGCATGGTGGTAGACCGTCGAAACGTTGCTGAACTGGTCGGTGACCTGCTCGACACGCGCATTCTCGGCCAGCCAGGCAAAGCCCAGCATCGACAGGCTTTCGCCCAGAATCGTCTCGTCGGTGCTGTTGCCCGGCAGGGCCGCCTGGTTCTGCGCCAGCAGCTTGCGGTGCTTCTCGATCACCCCGCGGCCGACCTGGCCCCAGCCGTTGCTGATCACATAGGTGCCGCCGGTGAGCACCTGCAGGTAATTGCCGGACGCAAGATCGGCGAAGGTGCTGTTGTAGCCATGGGCGATGGCGACGGTGATCGGCATATAGGTGTTCGCAGTCTGCGCCGAACCGGTCGACTGCACCACACCGTCGAGACGCAGCACTGGCTGGTTCGAGGTGTTGAAGAACAGGCTGAGCCGGTGCCCGTAGATGTCCGACGAGTTGAACGTGACCGCACTCGCACCCGGCAGGGTGAGGGTCAGCCGCGTCCGCTGAGCGGTGCCAATGCTGGCAAGGTCGGTCGCGGTCCCCGAGAGATTGGGTAGCGTCGTGATGCGCTGATGGGTGTTGACCGCGATCGGCACGATCGTCTTGCCGCCGATGATGTCGGTCGCCGCCGCCGCCGGGCTGTTGGCCCTGATATAGCTGACCAGGTTGCTCGCGAAGCTCGTGAGGTCGCTCCGCACATTGGTCCGGTTCAAGCCTGAGATGTCGGACAGCGACAGCGTGTTGAGCTTGTCGCCCGTTGTCGCCCGGGTGAGAAAGGTGGACTGTGTATAGCCAAGCGCGGTTGCCAGATTGGCGATCGGCGTGCTGCGGTTGTACGCCTTCGCGCTCGGATTGAATACATACGCGGTGCCATTGATCGTGGCCTTCACCCAGATCCACGGCACGTCGACCGAGGTGATGTTGGTCATCCCGGTGCCGTACAGCGTTACCGTCGGGAAGCCGCCGGTGCCAAACACCTGGCCGAGGCTGTACCCGCTCGCGTCGGTGCCCAACCACTGGGTCAACTGGCCGACCGTAAGATTGATTTTGCCGGTCTGGTACGAGGCGGTGTAACCGGCCTGCTGCAGCAGGGTCACCATCAACTCGGCCTGATCGAAATTCGTGCCGCTGCCGTCGAGCAGCGTGCCGAGCGGACCTTTGAGGCTGCCGTATTGCGGCAGGGTGGCGATGTTGTTGACCACGTACTCGTAGATCAGGTCGGGATCATTTTTCAGCGCCCGGGTGAGCTCAACAAGCTCCGCCGGCAGCGAGACCTGCGCCAGCGGCTGTAACGCAAGTGAGTTCGCTGACAACGGCTGCACGACAAGAGCGTTCGCCGTTGGGCCGGACGGCGCTGCCGGAGCCTGTGTGCTCGTCGGATTCGGCGCGATCCGCATTTCGAAGTTGGGCCGCGCGGCGGTCACCGTTGGCAGCGGCGCGCCACCGTTTATCTGGCCCTGTGCCCACACGGGCAAAACCGCAACAACCGATCCGATGAGTGCCAGGACAGCACAAGCCGAGCGAGCCCGCAGCCAATGACGCTGTCCGGTCACCGTAGTCCTCCCCATGCCGGAGATCGACGACGCCAGAGCATGCGCGCGACAGGCGACCGCCCATCGCCGGCGACAATGCCGCCGGCTGCGCACTCCGATACGCCGATATCCGCTGAATCTCGTTCTGCGTGGCAGGCTATCGGACATTCCAATTCCGCATCAAGCCTGTTTCGGAGACGGCAAGGTTAAACTTCGGTCACATAGCGTTCTGCCAAAACGGTGCGGTCATTTAACGGACAGGATGCAGAAATGCATTGATCTTGCCGGCTCGCGCAGGCTATGCGTATGCTTCATCGGCACGCATGCCGGTGGGCGGTCGCACGATCACCGCGGATCAGATAAACGGAGGGCGCCCAATGAACTGCATCCGCTTGGCGTTGATCGCCGGCATGGCAACCGCGACGCTTGCCTCCGCAGCCCTCGCCTCTTCAGCGACCTATACCTATGACGCCCTCGGCCGGGTCACCCAGGTCACGTACGATAGCGGAACCACCATCGTCTACACCTATGACCCCGCTACCAACCGCACGACCCAGACCATCACCTGCGGCAGCCTGGGCTGCTCCCAGTAATACCCAGCCCAGACGCCTACCGCCCGCGCCGACCAACGCCGCCAAAAAGCGCTTAGACGAGACGTAGCGACGTCAAGCGGCCACCCTGGATGACATTTGTAGCAATCGCGTCCTCGTGGCTCCTGGCCGCCATGGTCGCGCCGATTATCGGCAGCTTTCTTGGTGTCTTGATCCGGCGGCTGCCCGCTGGCCAGTCCGTGGGATGGGCACGATCGCAGTGCGATGACTGTGGACGAACGCTGACCGCGCGGGAACTCGTGCCGGTCTTGAGCTATCTCATGCAACGCGGGCGGTGTCGCGGATGCGGCGCGACGATCGCACCATTCCACATTCTTATCGAACTAGCCGCTTTAGGCGTGGCGACCTGGGCCGCACTGTTGAACACAGATGCGCCGACAGTGATTTGGGCCGATTGCGTGCTCGGATGGACCCTGCTGGCGTTGGCCTGGGTCGACTGGCAGCACCTGCGGCTGCCGGACGTGCTCACCCTGCCACTGCTGCTCGCGGGGCTCGCGGCAACCGCGCTGATCGAGCCCGATGTGCTGATAGACCACGTGCTGGGGGCGACGATCGGCTGGGCTGCCTTGCACGGACTTGGCACGGCGTATCGCAGGCTGCGCGGGTATCACGGACTCGGCGCGGGCGACGCGAAACTGCTGGCGGCCGGTGGCGCGTGGCTGGGCTGGCAAGCGCTGCCCACCGTCCTGCTGCTGGCAGCGCTGGCCGGGCTGTCCTTTGCCATCGTTCTGCGGTTGCGCGATGGCGCGCTCGGCTGGACCAGCCCGATCGCATTTGGACCCTGGTTGGCACTGGGCATCTGGCTGGTGCGGCTGTACGGCGCTGACTGGTTGGCGGTCTGACCGCCAAAACTTTTGGCGGGAAGCAACGCGACACTGGCTCCGGCCACGATTCCGCCGCCCTACCCCGATCAAGGCACCCACCCCTCAGGCGTGGTAAGCGCCTTCCGGTCCCTGTATGCCCGATAAATGGCCTTGTCGGGCATAGGGAAAATCGGGCGGCGCCGGCGGGAAAATCCGGTCAGGGCCGCATCGGCGCGCCGTATTGCGACCATGAGGCTCGCCCGGTGCGCGCGCCCGCTAGCACAGCACCCGCTGGCAGGCCGCCCGCGCGTTTTCCAGCCGGGATGCGGCGAGCCGCTCGCCGGCGCAATAGCGTGCCACCACCGCCCCCAGGTCGCGCGCCTCCTGCGACACCAGCTCATACGGCGTCTCGCGCAGCACCAGCGCACAATACACCGCGTCGGCGCGCGTCGGCATCCGCAGTTGCGGAAATTTCATGACGTCGGTCCTCCCAGACCCGTGTTGCGGCCAGGAAGCACCGCTGCCGCGCAACCGCCAGTCACAAACACCGGAGCCACCTGCGGTTGCGCGCACGACACGATCAGCCGCCAGGGGTGGTGGACGCCGGGCGCGGTGATCGCGGCTGTCGGCCTTGCCTCCGGGGGCGCTGGCCCAACGCCCCTGCCCGCCTGCCCGGGCCGATCGGTCGTTCTGGCGCTGCCCGGCACTCGGCCGCACCGGCATGGGGAGCGGACCACCGATCCACAGCCCGGCGGGCTGCGACACCACCTTGGCAATGCCCGCATTTCGGCACGCCGAAGGACTGGTCGTGGTCCGCCTCGATCAGTTACTTTGGCCACGCATGCGAACGTTCCCCATGATCCAGGGCGCTTTTCCAGCAGGGGGCGGCGCTGCGCCAGGCCGCAAGCCGCGCATGACCCCGCGACCGTGCGGCGGCTGCGCGAGGCAGCGGCTCGGCCCTGCCGCGATCGCCAGGCTGCCTGGAATCGGCGGCGCCAGCGTCGACCGCGTGCTCGGCAAAAGGCCGGCGGCGTAGCCATGCCGATCCGCCCGGACCTGCGCCCGCTGTATCCCCCGAACTGGCGTGAGCTGAGCGCTCGGGTGCGCTTTGAACGTGCCGGCGGCAAGTGCCAGAGCTGTGGCCGGCCGCACCTGGCGCGCCTCCGTTGCCTGCCGGACGGGCGCTGGTTTGACGAAACGGCCGCAACCTGGCGTGACCGCCGTGGCCGTCCGGCGCGCTGGCCCGATCTGGTGGACGCGACGCGGTTTCGCACGACCCGTGTCGTGCTCGCCGCCGCGCATCTGGACAGCAACCCGACAAACAATCGGCTGGCCAATCTCAGGAGCCTCTGCCAGCGGTGTCACATGCTGCACGATCGGCCGCACCATCTTGCGCAGCGCTGGATCACCTATCGCCGGCGCTACGCGCTTGGCGACTTGTTCCTTGGGCGCTACGAGGCCGCCTGCCTCGCCCTGGCGGCGCGGCCCACGCCGCCAGGACGTTTGGCCGCATGACGCGGGTCGATGGACCGCAATCCAGCAAACGCCTTCGCCAGATGCGGCGCTGCTAGCGGACCCCCGACTCAGCGGGGACGCCGTCCCGGCGGCGCTGACCGGCGCGGCCGCAGGGCAACCTGCGGTCCGCCGGCTCCGGCGGCGGCGTCCAGCCGGCAATCATCCGGACGCATTCGCGCGCGTTTGCGCCGGGCGCGACGCCCGGAAACCGGCGGCGCAATTCCACGATGGCGGATAGCTCGCCTTCCTCGGTGAACACCCGGCGGATGGCAACGGCGTCGGCTTCGTCTACGGCAAACATGCGGCGGACCATGGCCGCCCGCCGGCCGGCGGCGCAAGCGGGATGGGCAGCCATCGCGAACGCCAGGGAGTGGTGGCACCGCTCTGACCCGACGGCCGCGCGTGACTTGTTGCCTTGTCGATGGCAGTCTTCCGATGCCGATCGGATGCATCCCAGAGGGCAAGCCAAGCGCCAGTGCCGCGGGCCGGAGTGCCCCCATGCGGGGCCAGTGGCTGGCGGCGAGAGCCGGAGCGTGACCGCGTTGGATGCACCTTTCCCGGCGGCGACGGCGCTGGCTTAGACCGACACGGGCAAGACAACGCATTGGCATGGCAGTGCGCGGCGTCCGGCCCGGCCGTCGTTCTAGGCCAGCAGGCCCGACGCTCCCGTCCCCCAGAATAGCCCCTGCCCTGCTCGCTGTCGCACCAATGCCCCGCCGCCCGCTCGCAAGCGTCATATGACATGATGGCCGGGTCGCCACTTGACCCAGCGGCCGGTATGTCGCATGGTCGAGTGACCAACTGGCCCCGGGGTCCAATGGTCATTCTAAGTGTCATCGCTCGGAAGGGCGGCACCGGTAAATCCACCGCCGTCCGATGCCTCGCCGTTGAGGCCCTTAAGGCCGGCCGTCGGGTTGTTGTGATCGACGCGGACCCGCAGCCTACCTGCTTCCGTTGGGGACACCGACGCGCCGCTGCGGGTATCCCCGTCCCGCTGGTCGTGGTCCCCGGTCCGGGGGATCTCGCGACCCAGATCGCTGGGTTCCGAAGTCAGGGCGTAGAAATCGTTCTGATTGACACGCCTCCGACGGCGACACCGGCGGTCAATGCAGCGCTCGATTGTTCCACAGGCGCGATCGTCGTCACGCGGCCGAACCCGGAGGACCTTGAAAGCGTCCAGGAAAGCCTGCGAGTTGCCAATGCTCAGAAGCGCCGTGTTGGCGTGGTGCTTTGGCAGGCGCCCCCAGACAAACGTGTGCGCGCTGTCGCATTGGCCCGGGAGGCCCTAAAGACGATGGGCGCCGATGTCTGCCCGACGGCAATTTCGGCCTCGATCAGTTACCCATATGCTTACGCTGAGGGCCTGACGCCGCAGGAGCGCGAGCCCGAGGGGAGGGCTCGTGCGGAACTCGCCGAGGTCTGGGCATGGTTGCAACGTACTGGCCTTGCGGCCACCGGGTCATATGACACCGATGCCAACCCGCCACATGGTCAGGGCGCCGCGTCGCCAGGCGACAATAAGATCAAGGATGCTGCTGGCGAGACAGCTGGCAAGGATGAGGCCATCGCATGAGCAGGCGGCCCGCACCCATTTCATACGCGGCTTCGCTGACCGTCGAACAACCTGCCGCGGCGACGCCTCCCATTGTGCATCCTCAAACGCCGGGAGAGACAGCACCGCAAGGCCGAGGCCGCAGGCCGCTTGAGGATGCGGCCGACCCCAGCGTCCTGTATCTGCACCCGGCGGGAAAGAAGTCACTTCGCCTCTACGCGGTCGAGCGGGGTGTGAAAGTCCACGATCTGCTCCTCGAAGCCGTCGAGAAGTGGGCGGCTGAGAAGGGCCTTCCGGGTCCGTGGCGAGTTCCGTCCGCCGGTCCTCCTCGCAGGCGTCGAGGATCTGGCCAGTAGGTCATATGACCGCACGACCATATGACCGGTGACCGATCGAGCGGCGCTTTTGCCTCGACTGCGTGCGTCTGAAAACTTCGCTCCGAGTCGCGCAGAGTGGACTCTACTGACGGCAGCAACCGCGCGAGTTATCCACAGGGCTGCAGGGTTATCCCGTGGACTCTACTGACGCCCCTCGGTGGACTCTGCTGACGCGACTCCGGGTTATCCCGTGGACTCTACTGACGAAGCTAATAGCTTAAGACAAATAGCTTTCTAATAGCCTGCGTCAGTAGAGTCCCCCTTGCGCCCTAGGGCGAAAATCGCAGACAACGAAACGCATGGGAAAAGTTCATCACCTGATTCTCCAGCATGGGGTCGATGCCGCCCGATCCATGGCGGAAAACAAGGCTCAGCGTCAGGCTGTTGACGCAGCAGCCCAGGTGCTTGCTGAAGAGGAGAGTCGGCTTGGCATAACGCATGCTGGGTTCGCCATGACCTCTCTGCCTCATAAACGAATGGAAGAGGCTTTCTGGAAGCGCCAGGGCCATCGCGCGACCCTTCTGGTCGAATCAGGCCGAACTCGGGACGGAAAGCTTATCGGCGTCCCGTATGGCAGTATCGCTAGGCTAATCTTGTTATACTTGCAGACAGAGGCCGTTAGAACGGGAAGTCCGGAGGTAGAGCTTGGCCGATCGATGAAAGCTTGGATGGTCCGTATGTCACTTTCTGCTGGAGGCAAGACATACCAACTTGTCACTGAGCAAGCTCGCCGTATTTCAGGTTGCCGCCTAACGTTTTTCACGGACTTAGCAAACGCCGAACTTCGTAGCAACGGAGCGTTCGTACAGAGTAGCATATCGCTGGCCGGTTTAGGCAACGAGAGCCAACCAACTCTCTGGCAGGATCGCGTCCGTCTCGATGATGGCTTTTGGAGGTCACTTCGCGATCATCCTGTACCCGTGAGGGAAGAAGCCTTGAGGGCGATTGGAACGCGTTCCTTGGCAATCGATGTTTATATTTGGCTTGCTTATCGGCTGCATGCACTGGCCAAACCAACGCCGGTTACGTGGTCAGCGATTCACGCGCAGTTCGGCGCTGGGTTTAAGTTGGTTAGACAAATCAAGCCGACTTTCATCGAGGCACTCCAACTCGCGCTGGCGGTCTACCCAGAAGCACGGGTTGATATCGAGAGGGAGGGGGTTGTCCTTCATCCCTCATTACCTGCGATTCCGCGGCATGAGGCACGGCGGCTCGGTATCGGGTAACGGACTCTACTGACGCGCTCCGGTGGGATCAGGGAGGTGAACGCGTCGCCTCTCTCCGTTGCTACAGGGCCTTAGTGTCCGTCCGGAAAGATATGGAGTCATTTCAATGACCGGCCAGCCAGGGGCGGTCCCCGGCAAGACTTACACAGCGAAGTTGCCGAGCCTTCGGCACCGGCGGTCGGAGAACGCGAGTCATATCAGAGACTTGTTTCCGGACGGACTCTTAGGGCCAAAGCCTGGTTAGGGGCCGTGGAGAAAGAGGCGAGAAAGAGCCGTTTCCGCTTGCGCCGTGATGCGAACCGCCCATATTCACCTCATCCTGTGAGGCGAATATGTACATCTGGGAGTTGCCCAACTGGCCCCACTTCCGATGGGACGCCAATAGGCTCGCTCAACCGCTGGCCGCGGCGCACCTGAACCAAGGACGGCTGCTGGGCCGGATGGAGCGGCTGGGGCTCGCGCTCAAGCTTGAGGCCGAGTTGCAGGCCACCACCGAGGAAGCGGTCAAGAACGCCGAGATCGAGGGCGAAATCCTCAACCGCGACAGCGTGCGCTCGTCCCTTGCCCGCCGACTCGGCGTTCCTGATGCCGCGCTTGGTCCCGAGGATCGACGCGTCGAGGGCATCGTCGAGATGACGCTCGATGCCACCCGGAACTGCATGGCCCGTCTTACCCGTGAACGGCTGTTCGCCTGGCAAGCGGCTTTGTTTCCGACCGGCCGTTCCGGTCTCCTCGCTATCAAGGTCGGCGCATGGCGGGACGATGCCCATGGCCCGATGCAGGTCGTTTCCGGTCCCATCGGCCTTGAGAGGGTGCATTATCAGGCTCCGCCTGCCGCACGGATCGAAGCGGAGATGCAGGCCTTCCTGGCATGGTTCAACGAGCCGCCGACGATGGACGGTATTCTGCACGCGGCGGTCGCTCACCTTTGGTTCGTGACCATTCACCCGTTCGAGGACGGCAATGGCCGGATCGCGCGCGCGCTTGCCGACATGAGCCTGGCACGCTCGGAAAATTCCCCACAGCGGTTCTACAGCCTTTCGGGTCAGATCCGCCGCGACCGGTCCAGCTACTACGGCTCGCTCGAACGCACGCAGAAGGGCGACCTCGACATCACCGCCCGCCTGCTCTGGTTTGTCGAATGCTTCTCCAAGACGCTCGATGAAGCCGAACGCACCAGCGCCGGCGTCCTGCACAAGGCCGAGTTCTGGCACCGTCACGCGCTGGTGCCGCTGAACGAACGACAGAGGGCTATCCTCAATCGCTACCTCGATGGCTTCGAAGGCAACCTCACCGCGCGCAAATGGGCGGCGATCGGCAAGTGCTCGATGCCGACGGCGCAACGGGACATCAAGGACCTGACCGACCGTGGCATTCTCATCCGCAACGAAGGTGGCAGCAAGAACACCAGCTACAGCGTGACCGCGCCATAGCAGGTTCATTTCGGGCTTGTGTCGCGAGAGCTATGCGCATATCGCAAAGAGCAAGGTTCTTCTCCTCGGCGCCGACGGCGCCAGCGTGCACGGCGCGTCGGTTGGACGAGCTGCTGGCACCGGCGATCGTTGTGGCATTTTTCACCGCCCCGGCGAGGGGCACGGCACATGATGGCGGACGATCTCACACCTGACACGCCCGATCTGCGGCGGGACACAGCTCTGCGCGCGCTGGCGGAAAACCCGACGGTGCGTCCGTCGCTCCGCGTGGCAGCCCGCAAGGCGCTGCGGCACGAGCGGCAGGCCCGCGAGGTAGCGGCAGCGTCGGCTGCTGGGGCGGAACGCGCGATCGGAAATAAGCGTCGCCGCTTGGCGACGTGCCCTCCGGCCGCCGCGCCTGGTCCGTCGGCACCGTCAGTCCCAGGAGAACCGAATGAGTCAGGCGCCGCCACCACCCACCGCGACTGACACCAGGCGGGTCAAGGCCATGACGCAAGCGGTGGCGAAGGCGGTGCGCCAACAGGGCCGGCCGGAGCTCGCCGCGGCGGACAACGCCTGGATGGAGCAACGGCCGCAAAGCCTCCTATTGCTGCTCGATGCCGCGGTGGCCGCCAGCTCCGCCGGCAAGCGTGACGAGGCGCTGGTCGCTGCCTGTCGCTGGTTGCTCGCCAACCAACTGGAGCTGATCCGCTACCGGCTCGAACGCGGCCACGACTGGGCGCGTGCGCTGCTCGATGCCTACCAGGAGAAGCTGGTCG
>Ga0302157_10005676_pt1 | contig 13137 bp, 12 predicted proteins | sample I_Bog_N3_3_FD_193502 | JGI IMG/M metagenome (GOLD analysis project Ga0302157, IMG submission 193502) | Peat permafrost microbial communities from Stordalen Mire near Abisko, Sweden - I_Bog_N3_3 | ecosystem: Environmental > Terrestrial > Soil > Wetlands > Peat | place: Sweden: Abisko, Stordalen...
ATTGCCGCGAAATCGGGCAACACTTGTGCGGTGCAACATAGCCATATGACGATGGTGGGAGCAATATAAACTAATTATGGCCTATAATACCGCCAGTTGCTTCAATCTATGCCTAATAAACCATCAGACCTATCCGATGGGTCAACTTCCAGCAGCGCGCGGCAGCCGTGGGACCATGGCATCGGCCGTGTCGGTCATGGAGCGCCGGCCCGCTTCTTGCTATGCCAGGGACAGAGCAAGTGAGGAGAGCTTGGGATGACGCAACCCGCGCAATTGACGGCATCCGAGGCGGCAGCCCTGATTCGCACCAAACAACTGTCCTGCGAGGAGCTCGCGCGCGCCTGTCTGCTTCGGATCGCAGAGCGTGATCCGGCGGTACGGGCCTGGCTGTGGCTCGACCCGGACCATGTGATCCGCAGAGCCCGCGAGCTGGATAAGATGCCGCCGAAAGGTCCGCTGCACGGGCTGCCGTTCGGCGTGAAAGACGTGATCGACACATTCGATTATCCGACCACGCAGAACTCGCCGATTTATGACGGCATGCGCGTCGGCCGCGATGCCGCGCCGGTTTCGGTGGTGCGCGGCAACGGGGCGTTGATCTTCGGCAAGACCGATACGGTGGAATTTGCATCCGGCGGGCGCAAGGCGCTGACCCGAAATCCCTATAACGGGGCCCACACGCCCGGCGGTTCGTCGTCCGGCTCCGGCGCGGCGGTTGGCGATTTCCAGGTGCCGCTGGCGTTTGGTACGCAAACCGGCGGATCGCACATCCGACCGGCATCCTTCAATGGCATCTATGGTCTGAAACCAAGCTGGGGACTGGTCAGCCGCGAGGGCGTGCGGATGTCGTCGATGACCTTGGACACGGTGGGCTGGTTTGGCCGCTGCGTCGATGACCTGATCCTGGTGGGCCAGGCCTTCCGCCTGCCGGGCGATATCACCCCCGTGGAGGTCAAAGGACTTCGGGTTGGCCTGTGTCGCAGTCCGGTCTGGGGACAAATCGAACCCGCCGGTGCCCTCGCGCTGGAGACCGCCGCGGCGCGACTGTGCGATGCCGGCGCGATCGTGGAACCGCTGACGCTGCCCGAACCCTTCAACGGCCTGCACGACGCGCACACGGCTATCGTGAACAGCGAGGGCGGCGCGTCATTTTTGCCGGAATATGTCAACGCGCACGCAATGCTGGCCCACGACCTGGTGGCGAAAGTGGAGAATGCGCTGCAGATCACCGCCGAACGGTTGCTGGCCGCCTATGCCTTGGCCGACACGTGCCGCCCGGTGTTGGACCGGCTGTTCGGCCGGACGCTGGACGTGATCCTGACACCCAGCGCGCCAGGTGAGGCACCATTTGGCCTGCACACCACCGGCGATGCGGTGTTCAACCGGATGTGGACCCTGCTCCACGCGCCGAATGTCGGCATGCCCTGCTGCCGCGGACCGCGGAACCTGCCGGTCGGCGTCACCTTGGTTGGAAAGCGCCTGTCGGATGCTCGACTTTTGTCGATTGCCAAGGCGGTGGCGCCGGTGATCGATGCGGACCCGAAGGCGGGACTGCGGGACCTGTGGCCCTAGGGCATTTTACGTCGGTCTCGCGTGTGATAGACGTCGAGCATGAACAAACCGCTGCCGCATAGTTCCCATTGGGGTGCATTCTCCGCTCTGGCTTGCGGCAATCAGCTCGAGGTCATTCCGCATCCGAATGACCCGGATCCGGCGCCGCTGCTGGGCAACATTCCGGCGTCGGTTTCCCACCGAGCCCGCATCGCCCGTCCGATGGTCCGGCGAGGTTGGCTGGAACGGGGACCTGAGCCGGATCGGGCCAGAGGACGGGACGATTTCATTGCAGTGTCGTGGAATCAGGCACTGGACCTGGCGGCGGCGGAACTGCGCCGGGTTTACACCACCTATGGCGGACGCAGCGTCTATGGCGGGTCCTATGGCTGGTCCAGCGCCGGTCGTTTCCATCATGCGCAAAGCCAGGTGCATCGGTTCCTGAACGCCGCCGGCGGCTACGTCAAATCGGTCAACACCTACAGTTCCGCGGCCGCCGCGGTGATCTTGCCGCATGTAATCGGCTCGCAGGAAGCCGCCGGGCGGGAAAATGTCAGTTTGCATGAAGTGGCAACGCAAACCGAAATCGTGCTGGCCTTCGGCGGCATGGCGTTGAAGAACACCCATGTCAGCAGCGGCGGCACCAGCCAGCATATCGCACGCGGATCGTTGCAGACGGCCCACCGGCGCGGCGCGGCGTTCCATTTGTTCAGCCCGCTGCGCGATGACCTGCCGCCGGAGCTCGATGCGGTCTGGCATCCCCTCCGCCCCGGTACCGACGTCGCCCTGATGCTGGGCATCGCCCATACCCTGGTGACGGAAGGCTTGCACGACGCGGCCTTCGTCGAACGTTACTGTGTCGGATACGGTGACTTCGCGGCCTATCTGCTGGGTGAAACCGACGGCCAGCCCAAACATGCCGCCTGGGCCGCGTCAGTCTGCGGCCTGCCCGCGGACGACATCCGCTCTGTGGCCCGCCTGGCCGCGGGACGGCGTGCCCTGGTGACCTGCGCACAGTCGCTGCAACGCGCGGAGCATGGGGAGCAACCCGTATGGATGGGCGTCGTGCTGGCGGCGTTGCTGGGGCAGATCGGTCTGCCGGGCGGCGGGTTCGTCTACGCGATGGGATCGCTCGCCAATGTCGGCAAGCCGGCACTCGCGGTTCCGCTGCCGACCTTGCCGCAAGGCCGCAACCGCATTCCCGATTTCATTCCGGTGGCGCGGGTCGCCGATATGCTGCTGAACCCGAACGGGCGCTATGACTTCAACGGCCAGCCCAGGACCTATCCCGATATCCGCCTGGTCTATTGGGCCGGCGGCAATCCGTTCCATCATCATCAGGACCTCAACCGCCTGGGGGAAGCGTTTTCCCGCCCCGATACGGTGATCGTGCACGACTCTGGCTGGACCGCGAGCGCGCGCCATGCCGACCTGGTGTTTCCCGCAACCGTGACGTTGGAACGCGAGGACATCGGTGCATCCGCGAACGATCCGCTGATGGTGGCAATGCATCGAATTGTCACGCCCTTTGCCGAATCCCGTGACGACTACACAATTTTTACCGACCTCGCCGCTCGGCTTGGGATCGAGGAGCAGTTTACCGAGGGCCGGACCGCCAGTCAGTGGCTGCGGCACCTGTACGAAACCACGCGGCTCGCATTGCTGAAGCGGGGCGACCCGGCACCGGATTTCGATCAGTTCTGGCAAAATGGGGAGTTGACGTTGCCGACCCTGCGCTGGGATGGCGGCATGGTGCGCGCCTTCCGGCACGACCCGGATACCCACCCGTTGCCGACACCAAGTGGAAAAATCGCGATCAGATCGGAGACGATCGCAAGTTTCGATTATCCGGATTGTCCAGGACATCCGACCTGGATGCCGCCAGTGGAAGGTGCGGGGTCGGCGGCGACGCACCGGTTTCCCTTGCAACTGGTCGCCAATCAGCCGGCGACCCGCCTGCACAGCCAGCTTGATTACGGCGCCACCAGTATTCGGTCCAAGGTGCGCGACCGGGAGCCGGTTCGCATTCATCCAGCCGATGCCGCTGCAAGAGGTATTGCCGATGGTGATGTGGTACGGTTGTTCAACGATCGTGGCGCATGCCTGGCGGGCGCGATCATCAGCGACGCGTTGCGTCCCGGTGTGGTGCAACTTGCCACCGGCGCCTGGTACGACCCGCAGAACGGCATGTGCGTGCACGGGAACCCGAACGTTCTGACTCGCGATGCCGGGACGTCGCGGTTGTCACAGGGTTGCACCGGGCAGCTTTGCCTGGTGCAACTGGAACGATTTGATGGCGCCGTGCCCCCGGTAAAGGCGTTCGATCCGCCCCCGGGATGAATGCTCACATCGGCGGCACAAGACCATCCTTGCCAACGGAAACCCGTGTCGCCGTCAAAACGCCATCGGCGGCCTCTGTCGCCATCACGATAACGTGGGCGTTTGGCACCAGCAGCGCCGATGATCCCGGTTCGTACGTGACGATGGGCGTGTCCGGCGGCACGACGATCGTTTTCTCGCCGCCCTGGTAGGAAACCGTGAGCGTGCGACCGACGCTTCCAGTCACCGAACCGACGGAGCCGTTGGTCATCGTGCTCTGCGGCTGCAGGTCGAAGGGCCGATGGCCTTCACCGGTTCCCCGCATGCTTTCGGGAAACACGTGCACTTCCAGCGCGCGCTGGGTGCCATCCGGTTGCGGCATCGCCGCGGAGCCAATGAAAGATCCCGGCTTGATGTCCTCAAGTTTGATCGGGACGATGGCCACAATAATAGTGCTGGCGGTCAGAGCGATTATTTGTTTGGCACCGGCACGTGTGGTTACCTGAAGACTGGTTGCAGCGACCGTGTCGATGGTGGCGCGTACGCGAATCGTTTCCGCCACAGTCGGACCAGCCAACGCCAGCACTGCGATGAATGGCAACAAAAACCGGCGAACAATTATCGAACCTGGCACGGAACATCTCCCTCATGATTGATCTCGCGGCGAGATATGGGGATGAACCGCAACGCCGAAACCCCGCCTGCCGTGGAATCCACGTCTGGATACCGTCATACCCGCAATTGCCACTGCCGCACGCGGGGTCTAAACTGCGTTCCGCACGATGTCCGAGGCTGAGCGATGATCGTCGTCACATCCGAACACGCGGGGCATGACCCGGACCGCCTGGCCCCAACCAGTGATACCCGTCGTTACTGGGAGGTTCCTGATCGGGCCGACACGCTGCTCGCCACCGTGCGTGATCGCGGATTTTCCGTTCGGCCCGCTGTCAACTACGGGCTGGATCCGATTGCGCGCGTGCACGATCACGATTATCTCGCTTTTCTGGCCGAGGCCTTTGTGCGTTGGCAGATGACGCCCGCGGCAGGGCCGGCCTTGCGCGCCGCAGCCTTCGCCGTGCGCCACGCATCGCGCCGACCGGAAACGTTGCTCGGCCAGGCAGGCTATTACCTCAGCAGCCTGAGCGCGCCAATCCTCGCCGCCACCTGGCCCGCCGCGGTCAGCTCCGCCCACGCTGCGGTGACCGCTGCGGACCTGCTGCTGAAGGGCGAGCCGGCAGTCTACGCCCTGTGTCGCCCGCCCGGGCATCATGCCCATACCGATATGGCCGGCGGCTTCTGCTACTTGAACAATGCCGCAATTGCCGCCCAACGCCTGCTGGATGGCGGCCAGGCTCCGGTCGCGATCTTTGATTTCGACGTGCATCATGGCAACGGCACGCAGCAGATTTTCTACGAACGCGACGATGTTTTCTATGTCTCGGTCCATGGCGACCCGGCGCAGCTTTACCCGTACTATGCGGGTTACGCCGATGAAATCGGCCACGGCCACGGTCAGGGGTGGAACCTGAACCTGCCGCTGCCGCCCGGGACCGGCGATGCAGGTTTTATATCCGCCGCAGAACGCGGAATCGACGCGATCAGCCGGAAACGCCCGGCGGCGCTGGTCGTTTCTGTAGGATTCGATGCGCACGCCGGTGATCCCACCGCGAACCTGGCCGTCAGCAGCGCTGCGTTCAAAGCTATCGGGCAATCGATTCGCGGACTCGGACGGCCCGCCCTCCTTGTTCAGGAAGGTGGCTACATCGTCGAACGACTGGCTGAAAATCTCCATGCGTTCCTGACCGGATGTCTCGGATGAACGTTCCCGGTCGTAACCTGCTCGGCGCTGCGCTCTTCCGGCTGCCCCCAGCAACCGCATCGGGGGATCAGGGCGGTTGGAGCATGTTTGATACCGAACGGTCCGGGCTTGATCAATTCGATCCAGCCGTAGTGTACCGGCGAACACTTACCGGTGTTCTGGAACCTGCGCAAGGCGTGACGGGTGCCGTGCGGGGTGGCATCCTGTCGCCGGGACACGAACGGGAGGACACGATGGCGGGAATATTGGACGGCAAGACCGCGCTGGTGACCGGTGGCGGCAACGGCATCGGACGCGCCGCAGCCCTGGCATTTGCGCGCGAGGGAGCTCGGATCGCGGTCGCGGACTTCGAAACCGATGCCGCCCGCGAAACCGTCGGGTTGGTCAATGCCAGCGGCGGGCAGGCGATTTCGATCGGCGGCGATGTCACCAACGCGGCCGATGTCGCGGCGATGGTCAATGGTGCGGTGTCGGCTTATGGCCGCCTGGATTGCGCCTTCAACAACGCCGGCATCGCGCCGCATCAGGTGGAAGCAACCGGTCAGTTGACGGCGGAATGGTCCGAGGACTCCTTCGACCGCATGATCGCCGTGAACCTGAAGGGCGTGTGGCTCTGCATGAAATACGAGATCATGCGGATGCAGGCGCAGGGTGGCGGGGCGATCGTCAATACCGCCTCGATCGCGGGGCTGATCGGATTGAAGCGGGCGACGGCCTACGTCGCGGCCAAGCATGGCGTGGTCGGGCTGACCAAAACCGCGGCGCTGGAATATGCTGACGATAAGATCCGGGTGAATGCGGTCTGTCCGGGATTTATCACGACGCGGATGACCGCGCTGACCCGCGAACAGCGCAGCGAGCAGATCATTGCCGCCACGCCGTTGGGGCGGTTTGGCGAGCCGGAGGAAATTGCCGAAATGGTCGTGTGGCTGTGTTCGGATCGGGCCAGTTACGTCACCGGGGCGGCTTATGCGGTGGATGGGGGTTGGACGGCGATGTAAAGGTTCAGGCCGGCAGATGTCCGGCCTCCAGCCCATCCAACATCCCCCAGATACGCTGCATGTAACTATCCCGGTCATACAAGGAGTACAAGGTTGCCGCCAGCCGTACCGGATCGCCGGAGTAATAGCGTTCGTAAAGCTGCTGCCGGCCAGAGAACGACGAGACCGCGACATCAAACGCCAGGCGAAACAGCTTGATCCGGGCCCGCGAATCCAGGTTCGCGGCCTGGAAGTAACGTTCGACATCGTCCCACACCGGACTTGCCGTCTCCGCGTAGGACGGAACCGCAACCAGCCCGCCGGCGCCCAGGGTCTGGATGATCTCGCACATGCGCAGGAACATTTTCGGAAACATCATGCGCACCGTCCATAACGGCATCGCCGCGGGAGTCATCACGCCTTGTTCGTTGGGGGTTGCGTCGGCTTCCGCCGCCCGCAGGCAGGAACGGCAAAATTCAGTGAACTGGATCAGTTCCGACAGCATGCCCTGCACGTGCAGGTGCTGATCGATGTTGGTGGATTTCGCGATGGCAAACCCGAGCCCCATCATGAACTCGGATTTTGCCAGGTTCTTGGTGGTGAACTGGTGCATCGTGTGCCGCATCGATCCGGTGCGCACGTATAATCCGTTGCACATATCGGCGTTGCGATGGATGAACACGCGCTCCCACGGGACCAGCACGTCGTCGAACACGACCATCGCATCGGTTTCATCCAGCCGTGACGACAGCGGAAAATCCATCACCGAGGCCGCCTGCGCATGCATCACCGACGGCCGGCAGATGAAGCGCAAACCGGTTGTCGCCACCGGAATGGAAAACCCGAAGGCATATTGCGCCGCGTCCGGGGTATTCGGCAAATAGGTGGACGGCATCACCATCAGGTCATTGGCATAGGCACACAAGGTCGAGATCATGCGTGCGCCATTGATGACAATGCCCGCATCGGTTTCGCGCACGATGCGGGCTGCCAGGTCCTTGTCCTGCTGCTGCACCGGGCGAGACCGGTCTACTTGCGGATTGATCAACGTGTGCGTCAGCGCGAGGTCGTTCTCCCGCACATGCTGGTAATAGCGCAGCAGGTTGTCAGAAAAACCCTCGCCGAAGGTCTTGTGGGAGGATGCCAGTCCCGTCAGCATGATATTCATGAAGTCGGGACTGCGTCCGAACATGCCGCAGGTTGCATCCATCCAGGTTTTCACCATCACGCGCCGGCGGATCAGCTCATCCATCGTTGCGGGTTGGATGAAGGACAAGCCGACGTCGTCGCCGGTCCCGGGAGACCGGTAGGTCATCGTGTCCCGGTGCGTGTGCTGCATCTGGTACAGCTCCGCCATGGTGCCGGCAGCACCGGTCAGGCGGCGGTCGGTGGTCACGTCGGCGATCAACTCGCCGTCGATCCAGATTTGCCGCCCGTCGCGCAACGAGTCCAGGAAGGCCTGGCCGGTCCGGATTCCCATCACGCCACCTGCTGGTCTGCCAGGGCCAGCAGCCCGTAGCCGGTGAGTAATGGTGCGCAATAGTTGCGGTGCAGCCGCCGGACCTCGGGCGCCAGTGCGCCGCGCATCGCGAGCCACAGGATCATTTCGATCCCCTCGGTGCCGCCGCGCTCCATCCAGTCCCGATGCGGCAGGGCGGCCAGTTCCGCGGGATTGGTTTCCAGCAGGTCCATAAAGCGGTTGTCCCATTCCGGGTTCACGCGGCCGAAATTGCCGCCGTGCAACTGGTGCGACAGGCCGCCGGTGCCCATCACGACGACGCGCAAATCGCCGGGGTAGGTCTCGACCGCGTGGCGCAAGGCGGCGCCCAGCTTGAACAGGCGGCGCGCGGTCGGCAGGGGGTGCTGGATGACGTTCACCGCCAGCGGCACCACCGGCACCGGCCAGTGCGTATCGGTCAGCAGCGGCAGAAACGACAACACGCCATGATCCACCGCCATGTCCTGGCAGATGGTGGGATCGAACTCGTCCTCCACCAGCGAACGCGCGAGGTGCCAGGCGAAATCCGGATGGCCGGGCAGGTCGGGCAAAGCGCGTTTGCCCCAGCCCTCATCGGCCTGGGCATGCACGTCGCCGACACCCAGCGCGAAGGTCGGGTAGGCATCGAAGAAGAACCGGTTCATGTGATCGTTATAGACGATCAGGAACAGATCCGGCCTGACCTGATCCAGCCAGGCGCGCGCGGGTTTGTAGCCGTCGAATAACGGTGCCCAGAGCGGATCGTCCTGCAATCCCTTATCCCGAGCGGTGCCGATGGAGGGCGCGTGGGAGCTGCCGATGCCGCCGATGATCCTGCCCATGTCAGTGACCTTTGCGTGCGTGGAATTCGTCCAATGTCATGCCGGCGGTGTGGGCGCCGACCTGTTGCAGGCTATGGCCGACCGCGCCCGCGATTTTAATCACCAGATAGATGCTGGCTCCGTGCTCCAGCATGCCTTTCCAGTCGCGGCGGCGCACCAGCTCCTGTTCTCCGGCATGCAGCCCGGCATCGCGCATGTAGGCGACTTCGTCCGTCTGGAACCGCGTGCGGTTCTCGGCCGAGGTCAGCGACATCGCCATGCGGTTCAGCCGGTAGCCCTGGCGCGATCGTTCGCCATTGAAGACGATCGCGCCGGAGACCATTTCGTTCATGACGGCCTCCTTATTTCAGGCAGCGGTCCCACATCTCGAACATGTCGGTCCAGGTCTGTTCCGACGACACCGTTTCATAGACAGCCCGTTCAGCGAAGGCAAAGCCGTGATGGGTGCCGGGGAAGATTTTGATCGTGTGTTTCACGTCGGTTTTCGCCAGTGCGGTCCGCAGGTCGGGGATCACGTGATCCGGCACGGATGCATCGTGTTCGGCGAAGGCGTAATAAAGTTCCCCCTTGATCTGGTCCACCAGAAGATGCGGCGAATCCGCCTGGTCGGTGACGATGCGCACGCCATACAACGACGCTGCCGCGGCCATGCGGTGCGGGAAACGCGCTGATACCGTGGTGATATATTGGCCGCTCATGCAGTAGCCGACGCAGCCGACCGGGCCGGGTTTCACCTTGTCGTTGCCGTCCAGCCATTGCAGCATCGCGGACGTATCGTCGGTGACGAGCGCGTTGGACAGGCTGTTCATCGACGCGCGCACCACGCCCGACATCGCGTCGTCGCGGCGGTTCAGGTCGAACAGGATGGTGCCCAGCCGGTAATACATATCGGGCAGGATGCAGAAATAGCCATGACGCGCGATGCGGCGTGCCATGTTGCGCAGCTCCTCGCGGGTGCCGGGCGCATCCATGTAGAAGATGATCGCGGGGAAGGGGCCTTCCCCGTCCGGACACGCGACGAAGGACGGCATGCGGCCGTGCTTCGTGGTGACGATGACGTGCTGTTCGTACATCTTGGGTCTCTCCCGGTGGAAACGCCAGTTTCGCCCCGAGCGGCGCGCTATGCAACCGGGGGGCGGGGACGCATAGTGGGGGGGGAACAAGCGGGAGGGGACCATGTCGATCGACGAGGTGCTGCAGCATTCTGTCGAGTCCGGCCAGGTGGCGGGCGTTACGGCAGCCGCGGCCGATGCCGGCGGTTCGATCTACCAGGGCGCGTTCGGGCGCCGCAGCCTGGCCGGACCGGCGGCGATGACTGTAGATACGGTGTTTCGCATCGCCTCGATGACCAAGGCGATCACCGGTGCGGCCTGCATGCAGATGGTGGAGCAGGGCAAGCTGGCGCTCGATCAGCCGGCGGGGGAAATCCTGCCGTTCCTGGCGGAGCCGAAGGTGTTGCAGGGCTTCGACGACTCAGGCCAGCCGAAGCTGCGGCCGGCCCGTGGCGTGGTGACGTTGCGGAAGCTGCTGACCCACACGGCGGGTTTTGTATACGACACCTGGAACCGCGACATGAACCGCTATGCCGCGCAGACCGGGTTGCCGGCGACGCGCACCGGGAAGCTTGCGGCTTTGTCGGCGCCGCTGGGGTTCGATCCGGGCGCACGCTGGGAATACGGCATCAATATCGACATTGCCGGCCGCATGGTGGAGGTGGTCAGCGGCCAAAACCTGGAACGTTACATGCAACAGCATCTGTTCGGGCCGCTGGGGATGCGCGACACCGGGTTCGTACTGCGGCCGGAATGGACATCCCGCCTCGCGCAGGTGCATGCCAGGGGGGCGGATGGGGCGCTGACGCCCATCGACGCGCTGCCGCCGGCGGAGAATCCGGAATTTTACGCCGGGGGTGGTGGATTGTTTTCGACGGCCGCGGATTATCTGCTGTTCCTGCAGGCGCTGAACCAGGGTGGCGCACTGAACGGTCAGCGGATATTGCAGCCGGAGACGGTGGCGCTGATGGCGCAGAACCATATGGGCGATCTGAATGTGCTGCCGATGCAGACGTTCAATCCGCGGATGTCCAACGATGTGGAATTGTTCCCGAACATGGACAAGAAATGGGGGCTGAGCTTCCTGATCAACACGCAGGACGTCCCGGGGCGACGCAGCGCCGGCAGTCTGGCCTGGGCCGGGATCAACAACACCTATTACTGGCTCGATCCGAAGAAGCAGGTGGCCGGGGTGCTGATGACGCAGGTGCTGCCGTTCGGCGATGCAACGGTGCTGGGGCTGCTGGACCGGTTTGAAGAGGCGGTTTACGCAGTAGCCGGATGACGGACCGGACCGAACACCGGGCGTTCGATGTTCGCGGGTTAGAAGGCGTCGTCGTACGAAATTAACACGATCCGCACTTGTTGCCGGATTTCTGGTGGTGTGCGGCCTGCCCGCGGCCGCCCCGGCGCAGGTGCCGGCCTCGATCCCGGCACCTATCGACGCCGACGCTGTACTCGATGCGGTTTATGGCGGACGGCGGGAAGGACGGTGGAACTGGACCGTGCCGGCTGATGCGCCCATTGGGCCCGGACAGGATTTGCGGGGACACGAGGTGGAAGTTCGGCCCCTGATGTCAGCGCATTTCGTGCAGGAGGGCCATGAGCGCTTCCTCGTCGTGACCGGTGTGATCGACCCGCAATATAACTGCCATGGATGCTCCACCCTGATCGGGGCGGCGCTTTATACGTTGGATGGCGGGGAGGCCATTTGGCAACCAGGTCCGGTCGCGGCAGCGCTTGACCTGACGGGCAGCTTTGGACTTCCGCCCGAAGTTTCGTTCGAGCAACCGGGACCGCACATATTTGGATTCAGCACGACCGACAAGTGGGCGGGAACCGGCGAGACCGATGACCGGTTTACGCTATGGCGCGCAGGGCCTGGCGGCTTCGCGCAGGTACTGAGCTTGAACAGGCGCATGACCGGCTTGACGATGTCTCATCCTGTGGTCTGGGACTGCGAGGTCGTTCGCCACGACATTCATGTCCTGCCGACAGCACGGGACGGACTGTTCGATCTCGTACTGCTTATCAGCGCGGGCACATTGCATGCCGCATCGGACACAGTCGATGCATGCGAGCTGCCATTAACGACCGCGGCTGATTTAAGGCAGTTGGAAACGATCATCTGGTATGATTCGGCAATGGGCCGGTACTGCCAGAGAGACACTCTCCAAGGCGTACCGCCCCAATCGCCCCTGTGCCCGCCTTAGCGTAGGATCAGATGACGGACCATAGAACCACCTCAGGCAGATTTGTACCTTTCGAGTAAGTACCAATAGCTGAGCTATCAGAGGTCAGACCCGCGGGTGATATTGTTTCTTCGTGCCTTCGTGGTAAGGCAATCCATTCACCCACACGCATAATCCTATCCGGTTGAATGTCCCCCAAACCACATTAAGCGAATCTTAATCGATCCAGGCTATTTCAAACCACGAAGCCACGAAGGCACGAAGTCCATGCCACTCGTCACCCTCGATCCGTATTCACGACGCGTGATCGGCTGCGCAATTGAGGTGCATCGTACTCTCGGGCCGGGACTGCTGGAAGTTGTCTATGAAGCCTGTCTGTGTCGTGAACTTGACCACGCCGGGCTTGCATATTCCCGGCAGCAGACGTTACCGGTCGTGTATAAAGGCGAGCTGATCGACTGCGACCTGAAAACCGACATCATCGTGGAGCAGAGCCTGTTGCTTGAAATCAAGGCCGTCCACACCACACACCCGGTTCATGAAGCCCAGCTGCTGACTTATTTGAAGGTTACCGGCCTCAAGGTTGGTCTGCTGATGAACTTCAACGAGGCCCGGCTGGTTGACGGCATTCGGCGACGTCTGCTTTGACCATCACACCCTACCTCACCCCCAACGTCTGAAACACATCCCCCTCCGGCCGCAGCCCCAGAATATGCCGCCGGTGCCACAGCGCGTAAAACAGCAGCTTCCAGCAAGCAAACCCGTGCCTCCAGCGCCTTATATCGCCGAACAGCGCCACCACCCGGTCGGGATGCGCGATCTCCGCCACGCCCGGCTGCGCCGCCACCAGCGGCCCCAGCCGCGATCCCTGGCCCTTGATCCACGCCCCCACCGGCACCGTGAAA
>Ga0302157_10005682_pt1 | contig 13126 bp, 11 predicted proteins | sample I_Bog_N3_3_FD_193502 | JGI IMG/M metagenome (GOLD analysis project Ga0302157, IMG submission 193502) | Peat permafrost microbial communities from Stordalen Mire near Abisko, Sweden - I_Bog_N3_3 | ecosystem: Environmental > Terrestrial > Soil > Wetlands > Peat | place: Sweden: Abisko, Stordalen...
CGACTGGATGAAGATCGAGCAGCAGCGCGGGATCTCGGTCACCAGTTCGGTGATGACATTCCAAAAGGACGGGATCGTCTTCAACCTGCTCGACACGCCGGGCCACGAAGACTTTTCCGAAGACACGTATCGCACGCTGACCGCGGTCGATTCGGCGATCATGGTGATCGACGCCGCCAAAGGCATCGAGCCGCAGACGCGCAAGCTGTTCGAAGTGTGCCGCATGCGCTCGGTGCCGATCATCACCTTCGTCAACAAAGTCGACCGCGAAGGGCGCAGCGTGTTCGAAACGCTCGACGAAGTGGCCGATGCGCTGGCGCTCGATGTCGTGCCGATGTCCTGGCCGATCGGCATGGGCGGGGTGTTCGAGGGCGTGCTGGATCTGACCCAGCGCACGATTGCCCGGCCCGAAGGCGATTCGCGCGAATTTCTGGGCCGGCGCGATCCATTGGACGGCGCCACGATCCCCGACGCGGTGGCCGAGGAGATCGAACTGGCCCAAATCGGCTATCCCGAATTTGATCTGGAGGCCTATCGCCATGGCGATCTGACGCCGGTCTATTTCGGATCCGCGCTGAAAGGCTTTGGCGTATCCGAACTGATCGACGCGATTGCCCGCTTTGCCCCGCCGCCCCGCCCGCAATCGTCGGATCAGGGCGTGATCGACCCCACGCGCGAAGATGTCACCGGGTTCGTGTTCAAGGTGCAGGCCAACATGGACCCGCAGCACCGCGACCGCATCGCGTTCATGCGGCTGGTTTCGGGCACGTTCCGCCGGGGCATGAAGCTGATCCCGTCGGGGCTGGGCAAACCGATCGCGGTCCATTCGCCGATCCTGTTCTTTGCGCAGGACCGCGAGATTGCCGACACCGCGCAGGCCGGCGATATCATCGGCATTCCCAACCACGGCACGCTGCGGGTGGGTGACACGCTGTCGGAAAAGAACGATGTGCGCTTTACCGGGCTGCCCAATTTTGCGCCCGAAATCCTGCGCCGGGTCGCCTTGCGTGACCCGACCAAGACCAAACAGTTGCGCAAGGCGCTCGACGATCTGTCCGAAGAAGGCGTGATTCAGGTGTTCTATCCCGAAATCGGCGCGCAATGGATTGTCGGCGTGGTCGGGCAATTGCAGCTCGACGTGCTGATTTCGCGGCTGGAGGCGGAATACAAAGTCGAAGCCGTGCTCGAAGCCTCGCCCTTCGACACCGCGCGCTGGATCAAGGGCAGCGATGCGGCGATCAAGGGCTTTGTCGATTTCAACAAATCGAACCTGGCGCATGACCGCGACGGCGACCCGGTGTTCATGGCGCGTTCGGCCTGGGATGTCGGCTATCAGCAGGAACGCAACCCCGAGCTGACCTTTTCCGCGACGAAGGAACGGTAGGGCGGGAATTTCCCGCTGCCGACAGGCGTACGGGCAACACGGGTCTTGTCAGCGCAGGCATCGCACGGCAGTTAGGCGCCATGAACCTGCTCGGCCCCACCTCGAACACCTTTATCTCGCAACGCCTGCGGCTCCACTATGTGGACTGGGGCAATCCGGACAAACCGCCGCTGTTGCTGATCCACGGCGGGCGCGACCATTGCCGAAGCTGGGACTGGACGGCCGAGGCGCTGCGCGAGGATTGGCATATCATTGCGCTCGACCATCGCGGCCATGGCGACAGCGAATGGGCATCGGATGGCAATTACCGCGTGATGGACATGGTCTATGACGTGGCCCAACTGGTGCACCAGCTTGATCTGGCGCCAGTGACGATCGTGTCGCATTCGATGGGCGCCAATGTGTCGCTGCGCTATGCCGGGCTGTTTCCCGAAGACGTGCGCAAACTGGTGGCGATCGAGGGTATCTTTCCCACCCCCGATTGGGAATTGCGGATGCGCGATGTGCCGTTCGGCCGGCGTATCCGCGACTATATTGCCGAAAAGCGCAAGGCCGCCGGGCGCCTGCCGCGCCGTTATCCCACCTTGCGCGATGCCTATGCCCGCATGAAGGCGGAAAACCCCTATCTGACCGAGGAACAGGCCAAGCACCTGACCATCCACGGCATCAACCGGAACGAAGATGGCACGTTCACGTGGAAATTCGATCCCTACGTGCACATCGACCACCCCTACGATATTTCGACCGAGCGCAAGCACGAGTTGTGGGAGGCGATCACGTGCCCCACGCTGCTGCTCAACGGGGCCGACAGTTTCGCCAGCAATCCCGAAGTCGATGGCCGCATCAGCCATTTCCGCAACGCCCGCGTGGCCGAATTCGCCGATGCCGGACACTGGCTGCACCACGACCAGTTCGACCGCTTCATCGCCACGCTCAAGGATTTTCTCTAGCCCCGGCATGGCGTGCCTAAAAAACAGGCATGCCATGCGGTCTGCACAAGAATCGGGCGCAGTGCGGCTGTTGCGAGACATTTTATTCCGCGCAATATATTGAATCCGCATAAATACGGATCTGGCATGCTTTATGCATTCATGTTTTGCAGCGTCTGGACCTGATCGGGGGCAGGCCAATGCAGGGGGCATGAATGAAATTCATCATCGCCATTATCAAGCCGTTCAAGCTCGATGAAGTGCGTGAAGCGCTGTCGAACCTGGGCGTTGCCGGGATGACGGTGTCGGAAGTCAAGGGATTCGGGCGGCAGAAGGGCCAGACCGAAATCTATCGTGGCGCCGAATACACCACCAATATGTTGCCAAAGGTCAAGCTGGAGATTGCCGCGTCCGATGATCTGGCGCCGCGCATCATCGAAGTGATCCAGCAGACCGCCAACACCGAAGCGATCGGCGACGGCAAGATCTTTGTCGTCGACCTGGTCTCTGCCACGCGCATCCGGACCGGCGAGTCCGGCGAAACCGCGCTGTGAAATCCGACATGAAGGGAAACCATATGATCCGCAAGATGATCAGTGGCGTGGTGGGGTCGGGTGTTGCACTCGGTTTTGCTTCGACTGCTTTTGCCCAGGCGGCCTTGATCAAGGCGCCCACCGCTGCCCAGCAGCTCACCATGATCAACAAGGGCGACACCGCCTGGTTGCTGGTGTCTTCCGCGCTCGTGCTGATGATGAGCGTGCCTGGCCTGGCGCTGTTCTACGGCGGGCTGGTGCGCACCAAGAACATGCTCAGCGTGCTGATGCAGGTGTTCATGATCGTTTCGGTGGCCGGGATGCTGTGGGCGACGGTCGGCTATTCGATGGCGTTCACCACCGGGTTCACGCCGGGGTTGACACCCTATGTCGGCGGTTTTTCCAAGGCGCTGATGCGCGGGATCGATGCCACCACGGCAGCGACGACATTCTCGAACAACGTCTATGTGCCTGAATTGGCCTATTTCGTGTTCCAGATGACGTTTGCGATGATCACGCCCGCGCTGATCATCGGATCGTTTGCTGAACGCATCAAGTTCACTCCGCTGATCGTGTTCACCGTGCTGTGGTCGATCCTGGTCTATTACCCGATCGCGCACATGGTGTGGTATTGGGGCGGGCCCGACTTCATGAAGGACACCCCCAACGAAGCCGGTCTGCTCAACCATTGGGGCGCGCTCGACTTCGCCGGCGGCACGGTGGTGCATATCAACGCCGGGATCGCCGGGATGGTCGGCTGCCTGATGATCGGCAAGCGGGTCGGGTTCGGCCGGGAAAATACCCCGCCGCACTCGCTGACGATGACCATGATCGGCGCCTCGCTGTTGTGGGTGGGCTGGTTCGGTTTCAACGCCGGGTCCAACCTCGAAGCCAGCGGCGTGACCGCGGTGGCCTTTGTCAACACCATGCTGGCGACTTGCGCCGCGGCGGTAAGCTGGGCGGTGATCGAACAGGTCGTGCATCGCAAGCCTTCGATGCTGGGTGCCGCTTCGGGCGCCGTGGCGGGCCTGGTCGCGGTGACACCGGCTTCGGGTTATGCCCATCCGATGACCGCGATGGTGCTGGGTCTGGTCGTTTCGCCGATCTGCTTCTTCTTTGTCACCACGGTGAAGAACAAGTTCAAGTATGACGACACGCTTGACGTGTTCGGGGTGCACTGCGTTGGCGGGATCACCGGCGCGCTGGCCACCGCGATCGTCGCCAGCCCCGCACTCGGCGGACAGGGCGCGGCCGATTACACCAAGTTCCCTTATGTCGCGGCGCCCTATTCGATCAGCGCGCAACTGGTCACCCAGTTGGAGGCGGTGACGATCACGTTGCTGTGGTCGGGCATCGTTTCGGCGATCCTGTTTTTCGTGATCGACAAGACGCTGGGCCTGCGCCCGACCGAAGAGATCGAGCGCGAAGGGCTCGACATCAACGAACACGGCGAACGCGCCTACAACTATTAAGACTTTGCCAGCTTGGCGGGGTGGCCGGGGTGATCCTCTCCCCACCCTCTCTACCCCGCCAGACCATGTTCCTCCTGCGAACAACCTCGGCCCGGAAGACTTGTCTTCCGGGCCTTTTTCCTTGACGCCCCCGGAAGACTTGTCTTCCGGGCCTTTTTCTTGGTCTGCGGTTCCCTTGACCTGCGAACCCGGTTAAGGCCGCGCGCCATGACCGACACTATCTCCACCCCGTCCGCCGACCGTCCGAGCCCAAAGCCGTGGATTGCGCAAATCCATGCCTATGTGCCCGGCAAATCGACCGGCACTGACGGGCAAGTGCTGATCAAACTGTCGGCCAACGAAAATCCGCTTGGCACCAGCGCGGCGGCGCAGGCCGCACGTGCCCATGCGGGCGATCAGGCGCGCTATCCCGATCCTGACAGCGTGGCCTTGCGCGGTGCGCTGGGCACATTGCATGGCATCGATCCGGCGCGCATCGTGATGGGCACCGGGTCCGACGAATTGCTCAATCTGGCGGCGCAGGCCTATGCCGGGCCGGGCGATCAGGTGCTGTTCGTGCGCTATGGCTTTTCGGTCTATGACATTGCTGCGCGGCGCTGCGGGGCCCAGCCGGTGGTCGCGCCCGATCGCGATTACGGCACAGATGTCGATGCCCTGCTGGCGGCGGTAACGCCCGCCACGCGCGTGGTGTTTCTGGCCAATCCCAACAATCCCACCGGCAGCTATATCGGCCGCGCCGAAATCGCCCGGCTGCACGCGGGCCTGCGCCGCGACATTCTGCTGGTGATCGACCAGGCCTATGCCGAATATGTTGCGGCGGCCGACGATGATGGCGCGCTGGCGCTGGCGGCGACCGCTACCAACGTGCTGGTGACGCGCACTTTTTCAAAGATCTATGGCCTGGCCGGCGAACGCGTCGGCTGGGCCACCGGCGATGCCGCGCTGGTCGACATGCTCAACCGCATCCGCGGTCCGTTCAATCTGTCGCTGTCGGCACAGGCGACAGCCTTGGCGGCGGTGGGCGATCGGGCGTTTGTGGCCGCATCGCGCGACCACAACCGCCGCGAACGCGCGCGCTTTGTCGAACGGCTGGCCGCGCTTGGCAACCATGGCCTGCGTCCCCTGCCCAGCGAGGCCAATTTCGTGCTGATCGAATTCACCGGGGGCCTGACCGCCGAAGCGGCCTATCTGGGGCTGATGGAGCATGGCTATATCACCCGCTGGCTGCCGGGGCAGGGGCTGCCGCAATGTTTGCGCATCACCATCGGCACTGCCGAACAGATGGATGCGATTGCCGCCGCGCTCACGCAGATGGCAGGCGCATGACCGCGGATCTGCCGTTCCGCCATCTGGCGGTGATCGGGCTGGGCCTGCTGGGCGGATCGGTGGCGCGCGCGGCCAAGGCGGCGTTTCCGGCGATCCGGGTTACCGGCCATGATGCCGATCCGGCGGTGCGCGAGCGTGCGCGCGCGATCGCGCTGACCGATGGCATTGCCGACACCGCGGCCGAGGCCGTGGCGGGGGCCGATCTGGTGGTGCTGTGCGTGCCGGTCGGCGCGATGGGCGATGCCGCGCGCGCGATGGCGCCAGGGCTGACGCCGGGCGTCTTGATCAGCGATGTCGGGTCGAGCAAGGCCGGGGTGGCCGCCGCGCTGGCCGAGGCCCTGCCTGGGCACCGCGTGATCCCCGCGCATCCTGTCGCGGGCACCGAACAGAGCGGTCCCGACGCCGGTTTCGCCACGCTGTTTCGCAATCGCTGGTGCATCCTGACCCCGCCCGTCGACGCCGATTCGGCCGATCTGGCGCGGCTGGTCGCGCTGTGGGAGGCGTTTGGCGCGCGGGTCGAGGTGATGGACGCCGAACACCACGATCTGGTGCTGGCGGTCACCAGCCACCTGCCGCACCTGATCGCCTATTGCATTGTCGGCACGGCGTCTGATCTGGAACGCGTGACGCAAAGCGAAGTGATCAAGTATTCCGCCGGGGGTTTTCGCGATTTCACCCGCATCGCCGCGTCCGACCCGACGATGTGGCGCGACGTGTTCCTGACCAATCGCGAGGCTGTGCTCGACATGCTGGGCCGCTTCAACCGCGATCTGACCGCGCTCGAAGGCGCGATCCGTGCGGGCGACGGCGCCGAACTGTTCGACCATTTCACCCGGACCCGTGCCATTCGCCGCTCGATCATCGAAATGGGCCAGGACGACGCCCGCCCCGACTTCGGCCGCGGCGACCATAACGGCGACACCTGAAATCGTCCCCGTGCCGGGGAGGCACTCGTGGATCAGTGCAGGGCGTTGATCGCGGCGGTCACTCTGGCCTCGATCTCTGCGCGTGGCAGGCCGGGCGGCAATGCCTCGCCGATGCGATACCGGATCACGCCTGCGCGCTTCCAGCGGCGATGGTACAGCGGGCCGCTGTCGACCGCGATCGGCACCACCGGCAGGTCGGCCATCTTGTAGATCCCGGCAAACCCCGCCTGCAACGGTCGCACTTCGTCGTGCGGCACGCGCGTGCCTTCGGGAAAGATCGCGATCGGGCGGTGGCGGCCGCTGGCCAGTGCATTGGCGCGTGCGGCGGCGATCATCCCGCGCAGCGCGCGCGCGCCGGCCTGGCGATCGACCTTGACCAGCCCATAGCGCCGCCCGAGCAGGCCCCAGACGGGGATCGAAAACAGCTCTGCCTTGGCAAAGATCACCGGGCTGCGCAGCAGCATCGGCAGATCGATCGCTTCAAAAAACGATTCATGGCGCATCGCGCACAGGACCGCGCCATCGGGCACCGGGCCTTCGACCACCACGCGGATACCCAGCAGATAGCGGCAGCACCAGCGATGCCACGCGCACCACACCCGCACCATCACGCGCAGCGCCCCGGCAGGCAGCGGCAGGCTCAACAGGTTGCCGGTTACCAGCACCGCACTCACCCCATAGAACACGGGATAGAACACCAGGCTGCGCAGCACGTCGATCGGGCGAATGGGGGGCTCAGTGGTGGTCATGGTCCGTACTTGGATGCCGTGTCGTTTCGGGCCAGTCGACCAGCCAGGCGAAAACCCGCGCGACGTATTTGTTGTATTCCAGGAACAGCACTTTCATCGACGGGCGCGATGGCACCGCATCCTCGACGATGACCAGCCCCTTTGGCCCGGCCACCGCCAGATCGAACGCCGCGCGGCGCATGTGCCAGTCGGTGGTGACCAGGCGGACAGACCGGACGTGATAGCGCGCGATCCATGCCGCCGCTTCGCGCGCGTTTGACCAGGTGTCGAACGATTCGTATTCGAGCGTCAGGCAACAGGCAAACAGCGCGGGCGACACGGTGTACTGGCTGGCGAATTGCGCCTCGCTTACTTCACTCGACACGCCAGACACCAGCATGCGCCGCGCCTGCCCCGCCCGCAGCACGTCGAGCCCACGCCCGATTCGCCCCTGCGCCCCGGTCAGCGCGATCACCCCGTCGGTGTGCGTGGCATCGGCGGGGCGCGGCAGAAACAGCGCAAACCACAAGAAGCCCAGCAGCCAGACCAGCAGCACGAGCGACAGCATGCGACGAAACAGCCCGGGCGGCTTAACGGATCTCATGCCAAGGGCTTACAACATGCGCCGCAGTGCGGAAAGCACGGTCAGGCGTGCGGTCAGCACCGCAAGGGCCACCCCGCACAGCGGGATCGCCGCAATCACCACCCAGTCGAGCCAGCCCAGCGCCGCGCCAGAGGCCATGCCCGAGCCCAGCGCGCTGAATTGCGCCGACAGCACGACAATCGCCACGACCCCGGCAATCAGCCCGATCGTGCCCCCGGCGGCGGCCTCCATCGCGGCGGTGCGTTGAAACACGCGCGCGATCTGCGCATCGGTGCCGCCCAGCATATGCACGATCTCGATCGTTTCGCGCTGATTGACCAGCGCGGTGCGCGCGGCCAGCACCACCGCGGCAATCGTCGCCACCGTCAGCAGCGCGATCAACCCGCCAGCCAGCCATTGCAGCGTGGCAATCGCGCGGAACACCGGGGTCAGCCAGGCGGCCTGCGCATCGACGCGCGCCGCCGGGGCAGCCCCGGCCAGCGCGGTCTGCAGCGCGCTGACCCGGTCGGGCGTGGCGGGTGTGCGCAGCCGCACATCGATCAGCGCGGGGATCGGCAGATCATCGATGGTGTCGCCGGGCCGGGTGCCCAACCAGGGTTCGAGCAGGCTTTCCAACTGGCTCTGATCGACACGCTGCGCGTCGGCCACGTCGGGCAGCCGCCGCAGCACGGCCAGCGCGGCGTCGGCCTGGCGGTTGCGCGCGGCGGGTGCGGCGCTGACGATCTGCACGGTGATGCCGCCGTTGAGATCGGCACTGGCGTGCACGCCGGCGTTGCGCAGGCCCAGCCCGCTGGCCGCTGCAATCACCGTCAGCGCGATGACGATGGCGATCACCCACGGCATCGGGCTGCCCAGTCGCGGATCGGGCAACAGGCCGGGTTCGCCCTCACGCGACCGGCCGAACAAAGCGGCTGCGTTCATTTTGCTGCAAACCCCAGCGGCGGGCCGCCTTGCCCATCGCCCCGGCTGTCCTTCGGCGCGGCCGACAGCACCGGCTCGGTCGGCGTGGACGTGCGGCGCGGTGGAAAGCGCAGAGCGCCGGTCGGGTCCGACAGGCGACCCTTGTCCAGCCGCATGATCAGCGAATCCGGCACTTTCTGGATCAGGTGGACATCGTGCGTGGCGACCACCACGGTGGTGCCCAGCCGGTTCAGACTTTCAAACAGGCGCAACAGTTTCAGCGCCATGTCGGGATCGACGTTGCCGGTCGGCTCGTCGGCGACCAGCATGTCGGGCCGCGCGATCACCGCGCGCGCGATCGCCACGCGCTGTTGTTCCCCGCCCGACAGCGTGGCCGGGCGCGCGTGGCGCCGGTCGGCCAGCCCCACCCAATCGAGCATTTCATCGACCGGCTTGGTAATCTCGCGCTCGGCCACCCCCGCCACGCGCAAGGGCAGCGCAACATTGTCAAATGCCGACAAGTGCTGGACCAGCCGGAAATCCTGGAACACCACGCCCAGCCGCCGCCGGAACCCCGGCAAGCGCTCGCGCGGCAGCGTAATCGCATCGGTGCCGAACATGCGGATCAGCCCGCGCGAGGGCCGCTGCGCCAGATAGAGCAGTTTCAGCAGGCTGGTCTTGCCCGCGCCCGACGCGCCGGTCAGAAAATAGAACCGGCCGGGGTACAGCGTGAACGAAATATCGGTCAGCGCTTCCTTGCCCGTGCCATAGCGCAGCCCGACATTGTCGAACTGAACGATTTCGGCATCAGGCGCGTTCATGATCGGTGCGGTGGCTTTTTCGTTCGGATCTGGGCCGGCCGGATTGGCCTTTGCCCTGCATACGCGTCAATGCATGTGGAAAAAAGGCCGTGGACGCAATTCTCCCCACCTGAAGCTATTGTTTAGGTGGGCGCATGCATGCTTAACCCCAAAGGATGATTATCGCCTGTCCCGCATGTTCGACGCGCTATGTCGTTCCCGACAGCGCGATCGGTGTGGATGGGCGCACGGTCCGCTGCGCCAATTGCCGCCATAGCTGGTTTCAGGCCGGTCCCGAGCTGGACCTGCCGCCCGAACCCGCGCCGCCCGAACCCACACCTGTCGTGCCGGAACCGGCTGCACCGATTGCCGAGCCTGCTCCGGCGCCCGCGCCGCTGCCACCGGTGGTGGAAACCCCGCCACCCACGCCCCGGCCACAGCGCCCGATTGCAGCCGTGCGCGGGGCCGAAGCGGTGGCCGCCGGGCCATCGCCGTTTGCCCACGAACCCCCGTTTCGCCCCCGCCGCAATCCGGCGCGGCTGTGGACCCTGGCGGCGGTGCTGTTTGCGCTGACAGTCGGGGCACTGATTGCGGCGGGCGCCTGGTTCGGATTGCCAAGCTGGCTGGCGGTCGCACCGCGCACGTTCGGCGCGACGCGCCCCGATCTGGAACTGCAATTCCCCGCCGAGCGCCAGGATCGCCGCACGCTGCCCAATGGCACCGAATATTTCGGCGCCAGCGGCACCGTCACCAATGTCGGCAAGGATGTGCGCGAAGTGCCGCAGATCCTAATCGTGCTGCGCGATGCGCACAACCGCGTGGTCTATACCTGGACCGTGATCCCGCCGCGCGATGTGCTCAAACCCGGCGAAAGCGAAACCATCAACGAAGCCGTCACCGACGTGCCCAAAACCGCCAAATACGCCGAAATCGGCTGGAAACCCGAATAAGCGGCAGGACCATCGGCAAATTTCGAACGCGCAGGCCTGAATCCCGGTTGCACCCTGCACAGGCCTTTGCTAGGGGCCCGCTCCTACCCCGGCGGGAGCAGCGGCCATTGGCCCCACACCCCGTTTGCGATGTGCGGTCGTGGCGGAACTGGTAGACGCGCAACGTTGAGGTCGTTGTGGCCGAAAGGCCGTGGAAGTTCGAGTCTTCTCGACCGCACCAAACAGTCAGCAGCAGACACCGATATTCGCCTCCGGGCGCCTCGTGCCTTTGAAGTGGCGCAGTTCTGCGGGGTTCTGCGGTACATAAAAGCGCCAGTGAAGCGAGAGACGCTCTTGGCTCGTGGATTTGACGCCAAAAAAAAGCCGGATTCTCTGTCCCCGATAACCCGGCTTCACCTCATGTTGATGGTATCTTCTGCGCTCAGGATGCGAACCCGAAGAGGCGCTCCTGGTCACTCCATTCGACCGGCATATCGCTAATCAGCATGCTGCGTCGCGTCGGGCCTTTGGGCTGGCTGCCCTCGGCGATCGCTTCGATAATCCGGGGGCTGAGCCAGGATAGCCGCAGCAGACGCGCCATCTGTGTGCGGCAACGACCATCACGCTTCGCCAGCTGCGCGAGGCTGACTTCAGGCGAGGTGAGAACCAACCGCTCCACGACCATTGCTTCCGCCACCAACGTGATCAGGTCAGTCGAGGCGCGCGTTTGGTTGGTCTCGGCGTCGATGCGTAATTTGGCTTCGCGGAACGCCCGGCGCTCTGGCAAGGGGAGCGTCCAGACCCACCTGGCATCGGTTTGGATACCAAGCACATCGGCGTTCAGAAGAACCTCCATGCGGTCAGCGCCGATCATGATCCCGGCAACGATGGAGCGCAGCGCTGCCTCGACCTTGCCCAGTTCGCGCAACTCGCCGAATTCGAGCCTCAACAGCCCGGAACGGGCGGCTTAATTCGGGGTTAGCTAATTTCGTTTATTGTTTCTTGCTCACCAGATCGGGGTTTTCGAGTGGGCAGGGATTGGAACGGCGCTCGTCCGGACGCTGACAAGGGTATGCACGCGGCCTTGGTGCAGGCTGCGGCCGTCACGGCCTATGCTGCATGGGTAATCTTTGTCGCGTTGCATCACGAAGCCTGGTTCGATGAGATGCAGGCGTGGTTGCTTGCGCGTGACAACGGCCTTGGCATGCTGGTCGGGCATTATGCGCGGTACGAAGGCACGCCCGCGTTGTGGCATGTGATCTTGTGGGGCGCGGTGCGAGCCGGTTTGCCGTTCAGCGGGATATGGGCCCTTTCGGCGGCCTGTGCGATTGGCGGCGCCGCGATCGTCGTGCGGTGCGCGCCATTTCCGCTGTTTTTGCGGCTGGGCCTGCTGGCCGGCTATTTCTATGGCTATCAATTCAGCGTGATCGCCCGGGGCTATTGCCTGGATCTGCTCTTGGTGCCGATGGCCGCAGCGCTGTTTTCGACCCGGATTGAACGACCGTTGCGCTATGCCCTGGTTGTGGGATTGCTGGCCAATGTCAATGTGTTCAGCTTCTTGGCGGCAGCGGTACTGGGCCTCGAACTGCTGGCTCGGCAGATCGCGGCCCGCCGGATATTTCAGCCGCCTGCCCTGGCGGCACTGGCGCTCGCCGGGGTGTGCGGGCTGTTTGCTCTGTGGACCGTGTGGCAACCGGCCGACAACGGTTTTCTGGCGCAGGCCGGCCCGCAAAATCCGCTGGCCGCGATGCTGTTGTTCGTCGCCAACGCGCTGTTCGATCGGGTGACCGTGTGGAGCGCGATCAACCAGGCCGGGCCGGAGTACGGGATTGCGATCCTGCTATCGGTCATGCTGCTTGGCCAGATTGTCCGATTGGCGATGACGGGCCGCGAACGGGCCTTGTCGCTGGCCCTGCTGGCAGCGCCGATCCTGTTTGCGGCCATGGTCTATTCGGAACCATGGCACGCCGGGGTATTTTTCGTGCTGATCGTGTTTGTGCTGTGGATCAACTGGGACAATCCGGTGATCGATACCGATGATGCCCAGGCCCGCCGCATCCTGATCGGTGCGCTGGTGCTGCTCGAAGTGATGCAAGGGGTGCAAACACTGCATAGCGGGATCGAAGACATCGATGGCCGTTATTCCGCTGGCAAACCGGCTGCACAGGCCATCATGGCCTGGCGCAGCGGCCACCCACAGGGCCGGATCGCGGCATTCGGAATGCAGAGTTTTGAAACGCAGCCGTGGCTTGGGCGTAACGAATTTGCCAATTATCACGGCGGCATGCCCACACCGCAATATGTAAACTGGGCAACCAGCGAACCCTGGCATGCCTTGCCAAAACCCGCCGAATGGAACCAGTTGCTGACCACTCGTCCCGATCTCGTGCTTGCCGCGCAGATCTGGCTGCCATCGGCGATGAAGCAGGATCCACAGCGTGCCGCCTGCCGCGCGGGCTATGATGTCGCCCAGGTCTTTGCGGCAGGGATCATCTGGCGCGGCGTGGTCATCGATAACCCGCTGATCCTGTTTGCCCGCGCGACGTCGGGCCCCTGTGCAAAACCTGACAGCCGCCCGGCACCATCGCCGGCGTG
>Ga0302157_10005683_pt1 | contig 13126 bp, 18 predicted proteins | sample I_Bog_N3_3_FD_193502 | JGI IMG/M metagenome (GOLD analysis project Ga0302157, IMG submission 193502) | Peat permafrost microbial communities from Stordalen Mire near Abisko, Sweden - I_Bog_N3_3 | ecosystem: Environmental > Terrestrial > Soil > Wetlands > Peat | place: Sweden: Abisko, Stordalen...
CTGCTGGGCAAGGTCATCCTGGTCATCGACGAGGCCACTCCGGTGTACGCACAGGACGCGCTGTGGGAAGGCATGAATGGCTGGGCACGCGTCATCGCGATGTTCGCGCAGGCCTGGGGTGCGCAGACATTGCTCGCCCTGGGCCTGGTGCTTGGCGCTGTCCTGTGGTCGCTGCCGCGCTGGCGTGGCGCATCGCGACTGCGAGTCGAGGCGTGGCCGGTCTACGGCCTCTATCGCGATTTCCAGGCCGGAATGCTGTTCAGCTCGATGGCCATGATGCTCAAGACGGGCGAGACGCTGCAAGGCAGCATCGACGACGTCACGCAGCGCGCGTCGCCCTGGATGCGCTGGCATCTGGGACGGGTCGTCGATGCGCTCGAGGAGAACCCGACGGGGACGCTGGACGCCTTTCGTCGCGGCCTGCTGTCGCCGCATCTGTTGTCGCGCGCGGCCACGCTCAATCGTTCCAGCGCGTCGTTCTCGGACGTGTTGATCCAGTTCGGGACGACGGAAGGCGAACGCGTGTTGTTGCGCGTGAAAAGGGCGGCCGTAATCGCCAACTTTGCGCTCGTGGGCTTGTTCGCCTCCGTGGCAACCTTCATGGGCGTCGCGTCGATGACGGTGCCCGGCAGGTTCGCCTCGTTGATGGAGCCTTCCAACCTGATGACGCTGCGCGCCGTCTACGACGCGGAGCACCCTGCGCATTGAGCGTCGCAAGCGCTCGTGCGCTTCCCCCACGAAACCGTCGACCCACCCAGCCAAAGGAGAAATCATGAGGTTCCATTCCCGTCATCCAGCCGCGTTCGCCGCAATTTCACGCCGCAGGCAGCGCGGCAACGCACTCGTGTTCAGCATGCTGGGCCTGGTGATCGGCGGCATCGTCCTGGCGCTCGGCATCAGCTACTACCAGAGCTCGCAGGCGAATGCGCAGGTACAGGGAACGATCAGCGAGGTCAGCGCGATCATCGGCGGCGCGCAGCAGAATTACGGCCAGTACGGCTACAACGGATTGACGACCGCGGTGGCGGTCGGCTCGCGTGTGATTCCGGACACCCGGGCCGACGTCGGCGGCACCACCGCCACCAACAGCTATTCGGGGGCGATCACGCTGGTCGACAACTCCGGCACCACGCCCAGCACGGCCAAGCTGAGCTACGTCAACGTGCCAGCCGCGCAATGCACGCAGTTGATCAACGGCGCGCAAAGCCTGGCGCGCCGCGTCACCATCGGCACCACGGACGTCAAGCCGCTGGACGGCACGATCGACATCGTGCGCGTCAACACGCAATGCACGTCGGCGGCCAACGTGGCGATCGACTTCGTCTTCGGCCGCACCTGAACCATGGCGTTGCACCGTCAGCCGTTCCGGCCGGGCGCCGCGTGGCGACGCCAGCGCGGCAACGGCCTGGTCTTCGCGCTGCTGGGGCTGCTCGTCTCCGCGCTGGGCGCGGTGGGCGTGATCCAGGCCGGCCGGCTGCAGGCCAAGCACGAGGCGGGCAACGGCGAGGCGACGATTCTCGACAACCTGCGGGGCGCCACCAACAACGCGATCTTCGAGTCGATGGGGCTGATCCAGAACGGCGCGGCGTTCGGCAAGAACGGCGTCACGATCACGCCGGCCAGCGTGGACGGCGAGCTCGTCTGGACGCCGACGATCACGCAATTGGTGGCGATGGGCTATCTGCCACCCGGCTGGACCGCGGCCACTTCGACGCTCAACGATGCGCCGTACACCATCCGCTTCGCGCGCGTGCCCGCGGGCTGTGTCGTGGCGGCCTGCAACATCGAGGGCCACATCGTGCTGCAAGGGCCCATCCGCAGCGGCCCGACCGACAGCGACGGGGCGCTGATCGGCCCCATCCTCGCGCGCATCGGTGCCGACTCGGGCGTCTCCCTGGCTATGGATCCGGCGCACATCCTCGGCTTCGGTCACACCTGGAGCCTGGACAACCCGGTGCCTGGCCGGCCAGCAGGCGTGGTGGCCGTGCGCGTCGGCACGGCGTCGTCCGGCTACGGACAGTTCGTGCGCGTCGGCGATACGCGCGACCCGAACCTGCTCGGCAACCTCACGGTGGCCGGCAACACCTTGTTCGGCGACGGCACGACACGCAGCGAGTTCCGCTCGGCGCTGCAGGTCGACGCACAAGCCCTGGAGCTGCACGATGCGAGCGGCACGGCGTGCGTCGCGCTGAGACCCGACGGGGTCGTCGATATCCTCTGCAATGGCGCCTTGTCGGCCACTTCCGGCGTGTTTCGGGATGCGTCGGGTCATGCCACGACGATCGCGGGCGCCGGATTGGTGACCCGTGGCAGCGTGTCGGCGGACGGCGGCCTGTCCACCGGTTCGATGACGGCGTTCGGGGTCGATGATCCGACTGCGCTGGTGGTCAAGGCCGGCGACCTGTTCGTGCGCAATCCCGCTGGAACGGCCTTGTTGCGCGTCGCCGCCAGCGGCACCGTCACAGCGGGCAGCGACCTGGTGGCGACCGGCGCGGTGCAGGCACAACGACTCACGTTGTCGGCCTCCGTCAACGAAGGGGACGCCTGCAGCACGGGCCAGGTCGCGATGATGGCGTCGGGCGGCCTGGCCACCTGCCAGGGCGCGACGTTTCGCGCCACCTCGCGCTACGCGAGTCTCGGGGCAGCATGCGGCACGGCGGGCCTGCAGGCCGTCGATACGGCAACGGCCGACGCCCTGATCTGCCGTGGCGGCTACTACGCCAGCCAGTCGGGCCTGATCTCGTCGCGCGTCTACATGGCGGGCTTCGCCGTGCACCACGGCGACTACATCGCGGCGGCCACGGCACTGCCGAACGGCTGTCCGGCCACCGCCAGTCCGGTCGCACCGCAGGCCACGATCTTCCTGTTGCCGCAGACCGACTCCGAGACGGCGGGCAATCCGGTGCTGAACCGCAACGCGCAATGGACGGGCCAGGGCTGGACGATTTCCCTGACCGACGGCACCGGGGCCGCCACGTCCAGCAATGTCGTCGCAGAGGTGTATTGCCTCTACCCCTGAAGCGGTTGCCAGCGAGTCAGAACGCCATGGTTGCGTCTGTATTACATCTGCTATACATTGACGGGATGCGCTCTGCCACCTTCCCACCCATTCGCGTCGAACCCGAAGTCCGGGCCGAAGTCGAGGCCGTCTTGCGCGAGGGCGAATCGCTGACCCAGTTCATCGAGGAGGCGGTCGTTGCGGCCGCTGCGTGGCGTCGTGTCCAGGCGGAGTTCGTCAATCGCGGCGAAGCTGCCATCGAACGTTGGAAACACGCCGGTGGTGGGCATCCGGTTGACGAAGTCATGGGCGACCTGCAGGGTCGTCTCGACGACGCCAAGCGTCGAGCCACTCGACGCGCAGGCCGGTGACGACTGTCTACCGCGTCACGCTGCTGCAAGAGGCTGTCGAGGACCTGCGGCGCCTGGAAGACTTCGCCATCGAACGGGAGCTCGCAAGCGAGAGTCCGGATTGGACGTCGCCTCAACGCGCGCTGGAAGCGATTCGTGAGGGCATGCGCTTGCTATCCTGGTCGCCTTACACCTGCCGCAAGGCGGAGTTGGGTAGCGGCCACTCGCGCGAACTGATCTTGCCTTTCGGTGGCGCGGGCTATGTCGTGCTCTTCGAAATCTTCGGTGACGACGTGGTCGTTGGCGCGGTTCGACACCGGCGCGAAGATGACTACCGGCGATGAGATCAGGCCACACCCGCCGGAATATCGACAGGTTCAACCGCCGCATCGCCTTTGAGTGCGCAAGGCCGGCCATGCAGCCGTGCCCGTCACGCACGACCGAGGTCAGCGGCTGAACGACGCCGGCCCCGCCGCGGCCAGCTTCTTCTTCAACGACGGAATGTCCGATGTCTCCCGCATCGCCTCGCTGGCCTCGATCTCGCCGCGCCGCACCAGCTCGACCAGGCGATTGTTCATCGGCACCCATTCGCTGGCACCGAGGCGGTTGTCGTCGCGGATGGCGCTCTCGAGCCCGATCCAGTCGCCCTTCTCGATGAACTGGGTCACCTTGCCGGCGTTGAACAGCACGTCGGCCGCCATCAGGTAGCGCTTGCCGTCCTTGGACGGGACGAGAGCCTGGCGCACCACGGCGATCAGGTTTCCGGCGAGCACCGAGCGCATCACGTCGGCACTGGTGCCGGTGTACGAGAGGATCTTGCGCATCGTGCCGGTGACCGATTTGCCGTGGGTCGTGGCGATCATCAGCGATCCGGACTCGCCGCCCTGGATTGCCTGTTCGGCCGTTTCGGCGTCGCGGATCTCCGATGTGAGCAATACGTCGGGGCTCATGCGCAAGGCCTCGCGCATGCCATCGGCGAAGCTCAGCACGTCGTAGCCCACCTCGCGCTGCGTCACGATGGACTTGCGCGGCGCGATCTTCTTCTCGACCGGATCCTCGATCGTGAGGATGTGCCCGGAATGCTGGGCGTTGTGCCAGTCCAGGATGGACATGGCCGTCTCGCTCTTGCCCGAACCCGTGGGCCCGGTGATGACGATGAAGCCGCTGGTGGATTCGGTGAGCGTCGAGACGAGGTTGTGGGGCAGGCTGAGGCTGGTGAGTGCGGTGATGTCCGGCGGCGTGATGCGCATCACCAGCGCTAGCTCGCCGGTGCCGTGCATGAACAGGCTGTAGCGCAGCGAGTGGCCGCCGCGGCCGTCGAGCCGGATGTTGACCGAGCGTTGCCGGGCCAGCACGGGCTTGATGCGCGTGTCCCAGTACTCCTGCACCGATTGCTGGTGGCCGCGGTCGTCCCGATGGTGGCGCGTGGCGCCGTCGACGTAGCCGGCCAGGTAGGTGACGATGTGCTCGCGCGTGACCACGAACGGCGGGATCGCCGAGAACAATTGGTGCAGCGGCAGCGTGCCGCGGGCCGACTTCGCGCGGATGACCTGACCCTCGTGGATCACGATGTCGGTCATCGACGGCGCGAACATCAGCGCATGCTTCACGGCGGCGCCGATGCCATGCTGCTTGTCGGACGGCAGTTGCAGCGGCTGATGGAGCGTGGGGATGTCGGTCATGGCAGCGTGGATGGAATTGAAGCGCGCCGTCAGCGCGCGGGCGGGAGGAATGCGATCTCGCTGAAGGTCGCGGGTGTGCTGCTCGCGAATGGGCGGTTGGTGACGAGTCCCGACGGCACAGTCGGCTTTGACGACGTGACGGACCGAAACGGCGCGAGCGTGCGCTCTGCCGGGAACGGCAGGACGTTGGGCGGCATTGCCTGCCAGCGAATCAGGATGGCGGCAATCTGGTTGGCGTACCAGGCCGCGCGAGCAGCCGTGTGCGAGTGATAGGCCCCCACGGCCTGCCAACCATCGCCTTGCAGGTCGACCTGTCGGCGGTAGTGCCAGGCGGCGACGTCGGCGCTCACGCACCCGTCAAGCAGTGCCGTGCGATCGATGCCGTAGCGGGCGAGTTCTGCCAGATGGGTGCTGTTGATCTGGAACGCGCCCACGTCGATGCTGCCGTCCGCGTTGTGGCCGATGGCTGCGGGCTGCAGTCGGCTTTCTTGCCAGCCGATGGCACGCAGCACCAGCGGATTGACCCGATGCCGCGCGGCCGCGTCGTCGATGCAATCCGCATGAGAGAGGATGGGCCAGATCGCCAGCGCGCCGACCCGCAGCGCGCGCGCCAGAACGGCGGACGCCGCGGCGATCTCGGACACGATAGCTTGATGGTTGACGGCGAGAGGAGTCGGCATGGACGCAGGCAAGTTCGCGTTGGGCGTTTCGAAGAATTCTGCGAGCTTCGGCAGGATCTCTGCCGCGCGAAATGCCGGGTTTCGACCGCATCCGGCGATCGATGCGTTGCCGGGTGCGAGGGCAGATCGATGCGGCGAGCAGGCTGCGACGTGAAATTAATGGACTGAATGATCCGGAAATGCCAGAATACCGACATGGCCCGTACCAAGGAATTCGACCGTGACGCCACGCTGCTGCAGGCGATCAGCGTCTTCTCGCAGCACGGCTACGAGGGCACTTCCACCGAGGTGCTGCTCAAGACCATGGGCATCAGCCGGCAAAGCCTCTACGACACCTATGGCGACAAGTGGCGCCTCTACCTGGAGTCCCTGCAACGCTACGTGAGCGACAGCGTGGGCGCCCATCTGGTCACGCTCGAGCACGCCGCCGGGGGGCTCGCCGCCATCGAGGCCTTCCTCATCCGCGCCGTCAACCAGGCCCGCGCCGACGCGTCTCCCGCTTGCCTGGGCGTCAGCGCGGTCTGCGAATTCGGGCGCTCAGCCCCCGAGGTGGTGGCGCTGACCGAGGCGGCGGGGCGCTTGCTGGTCGACGCGTTGAAGCGGCGCTTGCGTGAAGCCGCCAGTCGCGCGGAGATGGCGCCTGACATCGACATCGACGACGCGGCCGCCTTCCTCGCGTCGACGCTCACCGGAATCAAGGTGGCGGCGCGCGCAGGCGCGTCGCAGGACAGTTTGCCTGGCATCGCCCGGATGGCGCTGCGGAGTCTTCGTTGAGGGGCGCTTCCACCGCCACTTTTTTTGATATTATCTGGACTGAACGATCCGCATAGGAATGAACATGACCCCGACGCTTCTCGACAAACGCGCCTTCGTCACCGGCGGATCGCGCGGCATCGGCGCCGCCATCGTGCGTCGCCTGGCGAAGGACGGTGCCACCGTGGTGTTCACCTGGTCAGCCTCGCCGGAGCCCGCAGCGGCACTCGTCGCCGAGGTGAAAGCCGCGGGCGGTCGGGCCTCGGCACTGCAGGTGGACAGTGCCGACGTCGCCGCGCTGCAAGCCGCCATCCATGGCGTTGCCGAACGACTGGGCGGCCTGGACATCCTCGTCAACAATGCCGGCATCCTGCTGCATGGCATGGTCGATGACGTCCCCCTGGCGGACTTCGAGCGCATGTTCGCGGTGAACGTGCGCGCGGTGTTCGTCGCGGCGCAGGCTGCATCGGCGCACCTCGGCCGCGGGGGCCGCATCATCACCACGGGCAGCGTGGTGTCGGACCGTACCGGCTTCCCTGGCGCCTCCGTCTATTCGATGACCAAGGGCGCGGTCGCGTCGATGACGCGCGGGCTCGCGCGTGACCTGGGCGCGCGCGGGATCACGGTCAACACCGTCGAGCCGGGCCCGACCGACACCGACATGAATGCCGATCCCGCCATGCATGCGCGCCTGGCGCCCCTGATGGCGCTCGGCCGCGTCGGCAAGGATGCCGAGGTCGCCAACCTCGTGGCATGGCTCGCGGGCCCCGAATCGAGCTTCGTCACGGGCTCGGCACTGACCGTGGACGGTGGCTACCTGGCGTGAGCCTACGAGTGCTCAGCGACGTTGGCCCAGCGCCCGCGCCGGCAGAAACAGCAGCGCCGTCAGCAACGCGAACACCGCGCCCACGCTGATCCCCACGATCCGCAAAGGAATCGTCAGCAGCCAGACGAGCGGGTACAGCACCAGCGCCAGCAAGGCCAGCGGCCAGCAGAAGACGAACAGCAGGCACCAGAGGATGAAGGTGAACATGACGGTCTTTCGAAGACGCCGCACGGGCAGGCGGTGAACTGCGGAGCAAGGAGCGCGAACGCTTCTCGGGTGGCGCCACGATGCGACGACGGGGCGCTCGCGTCAACATCGAGGCGACGAACCGCCGCGAGGCGCCGACAGACTGCATCCACCGTCGACACGGCGCCGTGAGGCCGTGTCGAGCAGAATGACGCATCCGTCTCAAACCGCCTTTGGCGTCGCCAGCATGACCGTACCGACCGTCTCCGACCTGAACCGCATGGGCACCGACTGCCTGCCCGGCCACCTGGGCATCAGGATCACGCATGCGGACGCCACCGAGGTGCGCGCCGAGCTGCCGGTGTCCATGAAGCTGATGGCGCCCAACGGCTACCTGCATGCGGGCAGCGTGGTGACGCTGGCCGACACGTCGTGCGGCTACGCCTGCATCGTGAACCTGCCCGAGGGCGCGACGGGCTTCACCACGATCGAGCTGAAGTCCAACCACCTGGGCACGGCGCGCGAAGGGACGCTCGATTGCGTGGCGACGGCGCAGCATCGCGGCCGCACCACGCAGGTGTGGGATGCAGTGGTCATGCACCGTGAGACGGGCAAGACGGTGGCGCTGTTCCGCTGCACGCAGATGATCCTCTGGCCGCAGTCGGCCTGAGCGAGTGCACGCCATGGGCAAGCCTGCCTCCGATGCGCGCCGCCTGGTCGAGATCCGCGCCTATCGCCTCAAACCCGGCACGCGTGCCGATTTCCATGCCGCTGTGACGAACGAGGCGCTGCCGATGGTGCGCGCGTACGGCATGGACGTGGTGGCCCACGGCCCCGTGATCAACGACGAGAACGGCTACTTCCTGGCGCGCTCGTTCGCCAGCCTGGCCGAACTGACGGCGCAGGAGGACGAGTTCTACGGCTCCGCGCCGTGGCGCGAGGGGCCGCGCGAAGCACTGGTCTCGCGCATCTCCACCTACGTGGATACCTTGCTGTGGTTGAGTCCGGCGGCGATCGCCGATCTGCGGGCGGGCAACGTGCCGCCGCCGGCGGGCCAGTGAGCTGACGCCGTCGCGCGCGGGTGGCGCGACTGGGCGAGCGCATCCGCGCCGGCGTGCGTCCCGCACGCGTGGGGGTCAGGCGGCCGGAGCGTCGCCCTCGGGTGCGGCGGGTGCGTCCTGCGCAGGCTGCGCTGTCGAGTCGTCGGAGGCGTACGAGCTGGTGCTCGGACCCTTCTTGTTCGCCTTCTCTTCCTTCTTCTTTTTCTTCTCGAGTTCGCGCTGGCGCTTCTCGTACTGGTAATTCGGCTTCGCCATTGGGTCCTTTCAGTGGATAGCCGCACGATACCCGATCGCGCTGGCTCGTCCGATTGTCGTCGCGAACAGGGCATCAGGGGCAATGAGCCCGGCCGCGACGTCAAACAAGCGCATTTAAAGACGCGATTGCACCCGGTGGCGCACACAACGTGGCTCGCAAGCCACGTGGCCCGATCAGATATTGTCGGCGGCCGCGCCCTGGTCGCACTTGCGGCAGGGCAGCACCTGGCCGAGCGCGCTCGCGCGGCCTTCGGGCGTCTGCGTCCACGGCCGGTTCGTCCACGGCGGATCGTGGCGCACGTGCTGGAAATGCCCGCACCTCAGCTCGGCCACCCAGTCGTCGTGTGCGTCGACGTGGTAGCCGGCGATGGGCTGATCCATCAGCGTTGCGGGGGTTGCGACAACGACAAGGTGTTGCCGTCCGGATCGTGGAACCACGCGACGCGCGAGCCGTCGGGCGTGTCCCAGATGCCGTCGGCGTCCAGTGGCAGGCCCGGGAATCGGGCCGCGCCCAGGCCCTTCACGGCCAGCGCGCGCACGGCGGTGGTGAGGTCGTCCACCTCCCAACCGAGCGCGGTGTAGGCATGCGGTGCGACGGCGTCCACGCGTTGCACGCGCAATTGCGTGCCATTGGCGTCGAACACGAGGGCGTAGCCACCGTCCTCCACCAGCGTCAGGCCCAGCGTGTCCTGGTAGAAGGCGCGAGCGCGGTCGGCGTCCGCGGTGGCGACGAAGCAGACGAGTCGGGACTGGTTCAACACGGCAACCTCCTTGCGCGCGGCCGACGGCCGCTTTTTTCAGTTCTTGGCCGCCGATACCGCGAACGCAGACAACGGCGCCGCCGGCGCCGCGCAACCCGGCGTCTGGCCCACGCCCTTGAGGAAGGCGCGGCGCACGGCCGGCAGGGCAGCGGCCACGAGAGTGAGTGCGCAGGCGGTGTCCATCGGGTGGAGCGTATCAGTGTTCGGCGGCCGCTTGCTTGGCGACCTGCGCGCGCCAGCGCAGCAGCCCGATCGCATAGGTGACGTAGTAGCCGGCCAGCGTGCCGAAGATCGCCATCGTCAACGGGCTCGATCCGAGCTGCATCGATTGCGGAGCCAAGCCCTGGCCACCCAGCTGCAGCGTCACGAATCGATAGCCCAGGCGCAGCACCAGCAGCAGCGACAGCGCGATGCCCAGGTGCGCGTTGGGCGTGTAGAACAGTCCGGCCGGCGTCACCTCGAACTTGGTCAGGCGCGTGCCGTACAGGCCCAGGACGATGCCCACGGCGACGCCCGCGGCCGTCGCCGTCGTCGTCATCGGATGCGCGAGGCCCGTGAGCAACACCATCAGCAGGATCAGCGGAAACAGCAGCACGGTGAACCAGGGGCGTGCCGGCGACAGGCGCTGGCGGCCGATCACGCGCCGGATGCGCGCAACCATTCGCCACCCGATGAGGGCGACGACGGCGACGACGGTGATCAGGTGGGTATCGACGGAGGCGGGCATGTCGGGGGCAATCGGTTTGGTTCAGAAGAAGGTTCAGAACAGGAACGGCACGAGCGCCTTCACCCGCGCCCGGTACGCATCGTAGGCGATGCCGAAGCGCTCGCACATCCAGCGTTCCTCGAGCTTGTACTTGCGCAGCAGCGCCACATAGACGATGGCTGCCGCGAGCAGCCCGCGCCATTGACCCAACGCGATCGCCGAGCCGAGAAAGCCGAACAGCAAGCCGGTATAGATCGGATGGCGCACGAGGGCGTACGGGCCGCTGGTGACGAGTTCGTGATCCTGCTTGAGCGTGACGGTGGCGCTCCAGTTGCGGCCGATGTGGCGGCGCGCCCAGACGGCGAAGGCGAGGCCGCCGAGAGTGATGGCGACGCCGGCCCAGAATTGCCACGGCGCCCACGGCATGAAGCGCGTGTCCAGGCCCAGGACGTCGAATCGCGGCGTCCACAGGATCCCCGCCGCGATCACCATCGGTCCGAGGTGCAGCACGCGCGACACGACAGGCTCGCGCCGCGTGGTCTCCTTCACGTCGCTCGCGGTCGCCCACCAATAGAGCGCCCACGCCGTCCAGAGCGTCGGGAAGAGCCAGCGGTGGATCAGCGAGGCGAGATCGGTCGGCATGCGGGCGTCGTTCTTCAGAGGAGGCGGGACCTGCGGCGCCACTCGTAGCGCAGGTCGCCCAATTGCATCACCGGCTCGAAGCCGCGCTCCACGATCGCGAAGCCGTGGTGCTCGTAGAAGCGTTGCGCGTTCGTGTTGGTGACGAAGGTGTGCAGCCACAACCTGCCGCCGGAGTTCGCCTTCGCGAGCTCGAGCAGTCGCGTGCCGATGCCCTGGCCCAGGTGAGCCACATGCACGTAGAGCTGCGTCACGGATTCGGGCGTGAAGGCGCCGAAGCCGACGAGTTCACCGTCGCGCAGCGCGAGCTGCACGCTGGTTTCCGTGAGCGTGTTCTCGTCGAAGAACCGGCGGTGATCTTCGACGGAATTGGGCACGGGCGCGCCGACGCCCAGCGCGAAGCTGTCGCGCCACATGTCGACGAGGCGATCGCGAAATTCCGGACGGTACGGCGTGATCGCCAGGAGAGCGGGCATGAGTGCGTCGGGCGCCAAAAGACCCATTTTCGTGCTTTCGGCGCGGCTGCGCGCTGGCGCATTTCTTCTGGCTTGCAACAAGGCTTGCATTGCCTTTGGCAGAGGCCTAGACTGTTGTTAAACACAGTATTCTCATGGCCACGCTACCCGCCTACGCCGAACTGCACTGTCGCAGCAACTTCAGCTTCCTCACCGGCGCCTCGTCGCCCGAGGAGCTGGTCGATCGCGCGTGCCAGCTGCGCTACACCGCGCTGGCCATCACCGACGAGTGCTCGCTGTCGGGCGTGGTGCACGCCTACGAGCAGGCCACCGAGCGCGGTCTGAACCTGATCATCGGCGCCGAGATGCGGCTGGAGCCCAGCGTGGGCGGCGTGCCGATGCGGCTGGTGGTGCTGGCCGCCACGCGGCGCGGCTACGGCAATCTGTCGCAGTGGATCACCACCGCGCGCCGACGCGCCGAGAAAGGGCGCTACGAGGCACGCACCGGCGACGTGGAAGGCTGGGCACCCACGCTGCCGCACCTGGCGGGCCTGCCCGATTGCCTGGTGTTGCTGTTGCCCACGGCCGGGCCGGTGACTATGGGCGCGGTCGGGCAGGGCGCCTCGGGCGATGCTGGCGGGCCCGCGCGGGCGGCAGTCGGCGCGGACGTCGCGCAGGCGCGCGTGGGTGTTGCGGGCGAGGCTGCGCGGAGCGCAGGCGGTGCGGCGCCCGTCAACGCCCAGTTGTCCGGCATGAGCGTCATCGCCGCGGCGCAGGCGAGCGCGGCGGCCGCCATCGCCTCGAGCGCGCCCGGCGCCGGGCGCCCGCGCGGGCGCGAGGTGCGCGAGGTGCGCGATGGCCCCAACGGCGATGGCCCGCTCGAGCCACCGGCTGCGCCCAAACTCGTTGTGCCGCCTGGCGCAGTGGCCAAGCGAGCTGCCAAGCCGCCGCCGCCGCGGCCCTCCACGGTCTTGTCGTTCGAATCATTGTTCGCGCAAGCGCAATGGCTCAAGACCTGGTTCGGCATCGACCGCGCGTGGCTCGCGATGCCGCTGCTGATGCAGGGCGACGACGACGAGGTGCGCGAGCGCGTGAAGGCGGTGTCCGCCGCCACGGGCCTGCGCATCACGGCGGTGGGCGACGTGCTGATGGCCACGCGTGCCGCCAAGCCGCTGCAGGACATGCTCACCGCCACGCGCCTGCAGCGCACGGTGGCGGAAAGCGGCCATGCGTTGTCGCCCAACGCGGAGGCGCACCTGCGCGGGCGCGCCCGCCTGCAGGCGATCCACGAGCCTGAATGGCTGGCCGAGACCGTGGCCATTGCCGGCCGCTGCACGTTCTCGCTGCGCGAACTGGCCTATGAGTACCCGCAGGAGATCGTGCCTGCGGGCCAAACCCCCACCACGTGGCTGCGCGCGTTGACGGAGGCCGGCGCGGTGAAGCGATTTCCCGGCGGCATCCCCGACAAGGTGCGCGGCCTGATCGAGTACGAACTCGCGCTGATCGGCCGCCTGAAGTACGAGGCCTACTTCCTCACGGTGGCCGACATCGTCGCCTGGGCGCGGGCGCACGGCATCCTGTGCCAGGGCCGCGGCAGTGCGGCCAACTCGGTGGTCTGCTACTGCCTGGGCGTCACCGAGGTCGATCCCGATCGCATGAGCGTGCTGTTCGAGCGCTTCATCAGCGAGGAACGCGGCGAGCCGCCCGACATCGATCTCGATTTCGAGCACCAGCGCCGCGAGGAGGTGATCCAGTACCTCTACAGGAAGTACGG
>Ga0302157_10005684_pt1 | contig 13122 bp, 6 predicted proteins | sample I_Bog_N3_3_FD_193502 | JGI IMG/M metagenome (GOLD analysis project Ga0302157, IMG submission 193502) | Peat permafrost microbial communities from Stordalen Mire near Abisko, Sweden - I_Bog_N3_3 | ecosystem: Environmental > Terrestrial > Soil > Wetlands > Peat | place: Sweden: Abisko, Stordalen...
AGGAGTGACGATGCCGGAGTCGTACTTAGGCGGAAGCGGGACGGGCTTGCCTTCGGCATCGATCTCATTGGACTCGACGTAGAAGTGCGTAAGGTCAGCGTGGCCGAAGCTGGTGGTGATGGCGACATCGGCGGCGTCGCGGCCGGCGGCCATCAGGATGCGGCCGATGCGCGGGTAGTTGTGGCGGGCGTCGAGGTCCCACCACTTGCCCTCCAGCCATACCTGGTACCAGGCACTGAAGTCGCCCGGGCCGGAGAACGGCACACGGATGTCGCCGATGTAGCCGGTGACGTATCGCGCGGGCAGGTTCATGCAGCGGGAGAGCGTGATGGCCAGATGCTGGTAGTCGCGGCACACGCCCACGCGCTCGGTGAATACGTCCATGGCGGTCTTGGTGGAGCGCGCCATCTTGTAGTTGAACGCCACCTTCTCATGCACCCAGTCGCGAATGGTGGCCGCCAGTGCCCATCCACTGCCGAGGTGGCCGAAGAGGTCCTGCGCGATGCCGCCGAACTTGTCTACCTCACAGTAGCGGCTGGCGAGCATGAACTGCAGCACGTCGTGCGGCAACTGCTCAACGGGAACCTGCTTGGCGCCGAAGCCCTGCAACTCGGGCTGGTCAGTCACCTCCACGATGTTGCCGCCGCTCAGGCGAATCGCCCCCGCCGGTGCGACGAACCGCGAGCAGCGGTTGCCGAAGCCGTCCAGATACTCTTCGATGGGAAGCTCACGGGCGGCCTCAATGTCTGGGCCGATGTGCTCGACCTTCAGACGATCATTTGAGACCAGCAGCGGCTCTACCGACGGATAGACGTGCAGCAGCGCGACCATCGGCGTGGCCTGGCGAAGGTGGAACTGGATGTCATACTCAGACTTAATCTGCATGTGTGAAGAGGCCCCTTATCAAGGGGGTCCGGCTGCTTCCGCGGACACACGCCTTTTCTAAGCTAGATGCGCTCCAGATGGCCTGCGCTGCTCCAACTGTACCGTATTTGGCGGGAAAAACGTGAAACATCTTCGCGGGCAACGGCGCCGGGCCGTTGGCCGTCCTATCCAGCAGAGGTTACCCCGCGTTGGGGTCAGGTATCAGATGCACTCCGGGCCCAGAGCAAGTTGCCTCGTGTTTCTTAGCGCAATAGCTGTTGCAGCCGGAGTGTTTGTCTCCCCCCAAACGTTCCATGGCCAGGTTGCACCGCCGGTGCAGGCGAATCGCATCGCGGCGAACCCCGATCTGAGGCCGATGGTGCGATTGACCGGAGACATCCCATCATGGGCCGCGGCGGAGAACGCTGCCACAGAGACTGTCGATCCGCTCGCGACCCGGCGCATACGGATCATTCTGAATCGCTCGCCGCAGTTGCAGGCCGACTTTGAGAAGCTGCTGAGCGATCAGCAGCAGCCTGGTTCGCCGCGCTATCACCAGTGGCTTACGCCGCAACAGGTAGGAACGCTCTATGGGCCGACGCAGGCGGATGTGGATGCGGTCTCCGGGTGGGCGGTAAGTCAGGGCCTGCACGAGGATTCGGTCACGGCCAGCCGCGTGGTCATCGAACTCTCCGGGAGCACAGCGACGTTGGGCGGCGTCTTCCGCGTGAGCTTCGGCACCTATCTGGTGCGCGGCGAGACGCACGTTGCCCTTCTGAATGAGCCAGCCATTCCCGAGGCACTCGCCCCTCTGATCCGGGCCATCGACGGATTGAGCGACGAGATCGACTATCCAGTCACAGCTGAACCGCGCCTGAACGTGGGCGGCGTGCATGCACTGCTTCCCGGGGACGTGGCGGCCATCTACGACTTCGCGACTGTCTACAGCGGCGGCAACACCGGAGCGACCATCGCAGGCAAGCCGCAGCACATCGCCATCATCGATGACTCTTCGATCACCGGAACCGACATCGGGGACTATGCCGCAAGATCCGGCATCGCGAGCTACACCTTTGACAGCATTCCGCTGGGCGGGCCGGGGACGATGATCGCAGGCTCCGCTCTGCTGGAGAGCACGCTGGATGTGGAACGTACCGTGGGCACAGCGCCCGGCGCCGTGACTGACCTAATCCTGGACAACAACGTCGGGCTCTACGCCGCCATCCAGTACAACGTGGAGACGCTGCTCGACCCGGTGATGTCGATCTCCCTTGGCGCTTGCTCGTCGACGGCGGGCAATCCGTATGACGCGCTGTTCTCGGCCGCGGCCGCAGAGGGAATCACCACGCTGATCAGCTCCGGCGACGACGGAGCGGATGCCTGCCAGCAGCCCGGCGCGACGCCACCCGCGACGACGCAGACGCGGAGCGTTAATCTGTTCTGCGACACCGACTATGTGACCTGCGTCGGCGGAACGGAGTTCAACGATGCAGCCAATCCATCTGCCTACTGGTCCTCGACCAACAGCGCCAAGGGCGAGTCTGCTCTCGGTTACATTCCGGAGGGCGCATGGAACGATCCGGACTACACCAACGCCGGCGGTACAACTGTCTACCAGCTTCTGGCCGGCGGCGGCGGAGTAAGCCAGTACGTCGCCAAGCCCAACTGGCAGAGCGGCGCGGGCGTGCCCGCGGACGGCTTCCGCGACGTGCCGGACATCTCGCTGACAGCATCTGCCGCGCACGATGGCTATCTGTTCTGCAGCGGCGCGGCGGGCACAGCCTTCTCCTGCGAGGGTAGCGGGCAAGGGGCGCTCATCGGAGGCACGTCGGCCAGCGCACCCACTATGGCCGGCATCGTCGCCCTGCTCAACACCAGCACAGGCACATCCCAGGGAAACCTGAATCCGCTGCTCTACCGCCTGGCGAAGAACCATCCTGAGGCCTTTCACGACATCACGGTAGCGACCTCCGGCGTGACCAACTGCTCGGTGCAAACCGCCTCCATGTGCAACAACACCACGCCGAGCGCCAGCTCGCTGACCGGCGGTCTGGCGGGCTACCTGCTGACACCCGGCTACGATCTGGCTACGGGGCTGGGATCGCTGGACGTAGCCAAACTGCTGCTGGCGGCCGCGACCGGCGGCACAGCAACCCAACTGAGCGTGACTGCCACCTCGACCAAGGTGTTTGTGGGTGGAACTACGGCGGTCTCTGCCACGCTGACACCCGCGACCTCATCCCCGGCGGCAACCGGCACGATCCAGTTCGCCCTGGACGGCGCGAACTTCGGCCAGCCACAAGCCCTGCACAACAACAGCGCGTCCAGCGTTACGCCGCCCTTCACCACGGCAGGGACCCACACGCTGGCTGCGTACTACTCGGGCAATGCGGTCTACAACCCAGCGTCTGCGCCTGAACTGCCTATCACGGTCATCGGCCCTGGATTCACCATTGCCTCCTCGGCGCCCGCACTCACCTTCGCCGCAGGAGCCACCAGCGGCAACACCGAGACCATCACGCTGACTTCGGTCGGCGGATTTGCAGGCACGATCGCCCTTGCCTGCAGCGGACCCGGTACGGGTGGAAGCCAGCCCGTCTCCAGCACACCGGGCAACGGTGGAAGCCTGCCGGCGTCCTGCGCCATGAACGTTCCCAGCGTCACGCTGACCTCGGGAGGCACTGCGACCGCGATCATCACCATCGGCTCAACCGCGGCGCAGGCAGAGTTGCGCGGCGCTCGCAACTCCATCTACGCGGCTACTGCAGGAGTACTCGGCTTCTTCCTCTGCCTGCTGCCCTTTGCGAGGCGTTCGCGCCAGCTGCCTGCGCTGGCGGGTCTGATGCTGCTTGCCCTGGCTCTGAGCGCAGCGACCGGCTGCAGCAGCGGCAGCAACACATCGTCGACCTCGATGTCCGGAACCTCCGGACAGTTTGTCTTTACGATTACGGGGACAAGCGCGGCACTCTCCGCAGACACGACCTTTTCCGTCACGGTCAACTAGCACGGCTAGTACCCCCCCCACCCCCCATTTTTCTAAAATCTCTGGAATCAGTGGGTTAGCGGGTGACCGAGGGGTCAAAATATTGAAAACAAAGATTTTATAGGCAAAATATTCATAATGAAGCAGTTAACAGGCAACAGCGAACAGTTAGCAGCCCGCTCGATCGGCCAGCACTGATTCCTCCTTTCCGGGAAGTGGCCTAAAAGCAAATGCCCGGCGGGTGGCCGGGCGGTGGGTGGGGGGCTCAATCTCCAGCCCTTAAGTTAAGAATAGCAGGTTGGGAGGGGTGATTAACCACTTTTTGAAAATAAAGTATTTGGTTTAGATTCAGTAGTTTAGGCCGAGTTTTGGGATGCTGGGGGGCTTGACAAGAATTTTACGGGAAATTCGGGGGTGGTGGCCGGTAAGTGGTTGAGGGCAGGGGTTTTGAAGAGATAAGAGCTTAGAGATCGCGAGATAAGAGGAAGGGCAACGGCAACAGCTTTAACGCGGAGGTTTCGCGGTGGGCGAGGAGTAGAACAGGTAAAAGCAACAGCTCCAGCGCGCAAGACAAACGGGCGGACCCGAAGGCCCGCCCGTGCTGCATCGTCATCCTCAGCTCATGGCGCAAAGGAATTTGCTTCTGTCTTACTTCGCGACCAGCTCCGCTTTGGCGCCGGCCTTGAGGGCGGCGGCCTTGTCGGTGGCCTCCCAGGTGAAGGTGTCGCCCGTGCGGCCGAAGTGGCCGTATGCAGCGGTCTTCTTGAAGACTGGACGGCGGAGGTTCAGGCTCTCGATGATGCCCTTAGGGGTGAGCTTGAAGTTCTCACGCACCAGCTCGACCAGCCGCGGCTCGCCGATCTTGCCGGTGCCGAAGGTGTCCACGCGGATGCTGACCGGCTCGGCGACGCCGATGGCGTAGGCGAGCTGCACCTCGCAGCGAGCTGCAAGTTCTGCGGCTACGATGTTCTTGGCGATGTAGCGCGCCATGTAGGCCGCGGAGCGATCGACCTTGGTTGGGTCCTTGCCGCTGAAGGCGCCGCCGCCGTGCCGGCCCATGCCGCCGTAGGTGTCGACGATGATCTTGCGGCCTGTGAGGCCGGAGTCGCCCATGGGGCCTCCGATGACGAAGCGCCCGGTCGGGTTGATGTGATACTTGGTGTCGGCGTCCAGCAGCTCCGGCGGAAGCACGGCCTGGATGACGTGCTCCATGATGTCGGCGCGGAGCTTCTCGTTGGTCAGTGTGCTGTTCTTGTCTTTGTCGCTGAACTCGGCGTGCTGGGTGGAGATGACGACAGCGTCGATGCGAACGGGCTTGTGGTTCGAGTCATACTCGACCGTGACCTGGCTCTTGCCGTCGGGGCGAAGGTAGGCCATCTTGCCGGACTTGCGGACCTCACTGAGCTTGAACGCCAGCTTGTGCGCGAGCGAGATGGGCGTGGGCATCAGCTCGGGGGTCTCATTGGTGGCGTAGCCGAACATCATGCCCTGGTCGCCGGCGCCGCCGGTATCCACGCCCTGCGCGATGTCGGGGCTCTGGGTGTTGATGGTGGAGATGACGGCGCAGGTGTTGGAGTCGAAGCCTTTGAGCGCGTCGTCGTAGCCGATCTCCTTGACGGCGTTGCGGACGAGCGTCTGCACATCGAGATGCGCCTTGGTGGTGATCTCGCCGGCGACGACGACCAGGCCGGTGCAGGTGAGGGTCTCGCAGGCCACGCGGCTGAAGGGGTCCACAGCCAGGCAGGCGTCGAGGATGGAGTCAGAGATCTGGTCGGCGATCTTGTCGGGGTGACCCTCGGTTACGGACTCACTGGTAAAGAGAAAACGGTCGGTGTTGGGCAAAGCGGAAGGCTCCTTGGCAGGGCTGACGTTGGATGTTTTACCTTCCTATTCTACCTTCCCGGCCCCGGTTAGGACAGCAAACAGCCAGCGGCAGCGTACGGCGGCTGAACGGTGCTGTATGGGGCTTGAATGGGGATGTGCAGCCAAAGCAAAGCGGCGTCCGCAGAAGCGGACGCCGATTTGAGCTGCGAGCGCTATTTCTAGAACTCGTACTTCAGCGACAACTGGATCTGACGAGGCGGGGAGAGGTTTGAGGTGATCTGGCCAAAGGTGGCGGTCGTTGTAGCCGTTGCAGCCGGGGCAGCGTAGGAAGAGATGTTGCCTACATTGAACGCGTCCGCCCGGAACTGGACGAACTGTTCCTTGTAGGTGTGGAACTGCTTGAATGCCGAGGCGTCTACGTCTCGGAATCCCGGTGCCCGCTCGGTGCCAACATTCGCTGTTCCGAAGGAATTGGTCAGTTCAGAACCGTATGCACAGGGAACTCCGTTCGTATTCAGCGGAGCGCCACCCCCTGCGGGAGCCGTGGTTGCCTGGCAGGGCAATGCATCCAGTCCAGTACCGAACCAGTGCGCCAGCGAGCGGTTCACGATAGTGAGCTTGTGATACTGGTTGGCACGCGCGCCACCGCCGTTGTTCGAGCCCGATTGGTTACTGCTGCCAAGAGTGATCGGAAATCCACTGTACATGACGGCATTCATGGACACCTTCCAGCCACCGACGGCCCAATCGACGTAGCGGTTGACATGCGAACCGTAATCGCGGCCGCGTCCGAACGGGATCGCATACGTGCCGACGAAGTTGGCTGCGTTACGGGTATCGAAGGCCGCAACGCCGTAATCGCCATGCGGATTGTAGATGTTCTGCGGGTAGACGCCTGGACCGTCCACGCCGCCGGTACCGAAGTAGCCGGGGTTGTTCGTCATGTTCTTCGCCCAGGTGTAGTTGAACGTGTACTCGAGGCCATGCACCTGGCGCTGACGCAGTTGGATCTGCAGCGCGTTGTAGTTCGAGTAGCCTTCCGCCAGCGTCTCGTAGACCTGACCGCCAACGCCAACCAGATTACTGAACGGCTGCGTCGCTGAGTTGCCGGGAACCGTGTCCTGGTTGATTGGCTCGGGGATGACGAGATGCTGTGCGACATTTCCGACGTACCCAAGCTGCCAGGTAAAGTGAGGTCCCATGGCTGTCTGGAGTGTCAGGTTGTACTGCTGAATCAGTTCTGGCTTGATGTTCGGGTCCCAGGCGTTGTACTTGCTTTGCACGAGATTGAGCCCGCCAGCGTTGAAGCCCTGGCTTACTTTGATGGGGTTGCCGGCCGTTGTGGCTGTGGGCGAACCGCTCTGATAGTAGTAGGACGAGATGAAGGGTGGGTTCGCTGTAAGGCGCTGCGCGGAGCCCATGCCTTCGAAGTCGTCGGTGACGGCGTATCCGCCACGGATGACCATCTGCGGGTTCATCTGATAGGCGAACGCGACGCGCGGCATGAACTGCGCATGGAAGGCGTTGTACAGAGCGCGGCTCGCCCCATTCTTTCCCGCAGTGAGCAGGCAGTTAGGGCAGTTCTGCGGGTTTTTCACATCGACGTTGACTTCTTTGTTGTTGACCTCGTAGAGCGGCTGGTCATAGCCATAGCGCAGACCGATATTGAGGGTGAGTTTTGGCGTTACCTTCCACTCATCTTCGCCGAAGTAGGCCATACGATACTGACGTTGGCCGACACGTCCTGCCGTGCCATTCACTTGCTGGTTCTCGGAAGCGTCGATAACAAAGTCCGCAAAGCCGTAACCTGTGCCGATTGGAGAAAGCGTTGTGTCCTTGGTGAAGATGCCGTTGTAGATGAACTCGCCCATGGTGCCTGCGTTGCCGCCATAGTAGAAGTTCTCCTGATAGCGCAGAATCTGCGCGCCACCTTTGAGAATGTGCTTCCCATGCAGCCAGGTCACGGTATCGCCATAGTCGAAGATGTTGTCGATGAAGTTCTGGATCACACCCAGAGTGCCGATGTTCTTCTCAGCAGTGGAGATGTTCGATTCCGTGAAGCCCGGGTAGGGGCTGGCATAGGGATACCCAACCTTCGGATCGCTTCCAGACGGGAATTGGCCCGTGCTGTCGAACGGAACGCCGGAGAGATCGTCGACACGCGAGTAGCCAGCGCGGAACTCATTCTGCAGGTTCGTGCTGAAGGTGTGTACCTCGTTCATGACGCCATTCCAGAACGGATAGTCATTGCCGCCCGGGAACTCGAAGTTGAGAACGGCCACGATCGGATCGTCGTAGGCGCCGCCGTGCGAGTAGCGGCCCCAGACGGCGTCCTTCGAGGTAGGAGTGTAGTCCACTCGAATGTCGCCTTGATTATTCACATAGGCAGACTTGTTGTACCCGCCGTAGTTGTTGGTGTCCGGGGAGTTGACGTTCGAGCTCGGACGATTCGGCTTCGGATAGAACTCCGGGTGGGCGAAGACATATTGAGCTACTGGATTCGCCACCGGAATCTGATCATTGTTATACGCAGTTGCCGCCACGAGGCCGTTGGTGGTGTTGTACAGCTGCTTGTATTGCGAAGCAGGAATGGACTGATTGTAGTCAAGCGTTGGCGCACCCAACAACTCAGAGAAATCACCCGTACGCATTCTAAGCGAAGGAACCGAGATGATCGATGTTGATGTGGCCGTAGTATTGCGGAAGCCCTCATAGTCCGCAAAGACGAACAGCTTGTTATGGAAGATGGGACCGCCGATGGTACCGCCGAACTGGCTTTGGTGGAAGTTGGCGCGGGGAGCGATTGGGGTCAGATACTTGTTGGCGAAGGTGTTGGCTTGCCAGAGCTGGTTCTCGTAGAACTCGTAAAGGCTGCCATGGAACTTGTTGGTTCCGGCCTTGGTGACAATGAGGATTTCACCGCCGTTGACGTTGCCATATTCTGCGTCAGCGTTTCCGGTGATGATGCGCATCTGGCCGATGGCATCTGGAGCTATGTTATAGGCGATGGTGTTCTGCAGCGGCTCGTTGATGTCGGTTCCGTCAAGGATGTAGTTGTTGGTCTGCATGCGGTTGCCGTTGAAGGACGGCTCCGTCGACGAAGCAAAGGACGTGACGCGCTCTGTACCCTGCGTGCTTCCCAGCGCGTTGTACGTCGGGAGAACCGCGCCCGGAACCAGCACGGTCGCCGTGGCGAAGTTTTGGCCCGGCAGCGGCATGCTATCGAGCGTGTTGGCGGTGATGGTGGTTCCGAGGGAGGCGTCTTCTGTCTGCAGGAGCGAGCCGGCATCCGCTGAGACGTCAACGGTCGCGCTCACCTCGCCGACATGCAGCTTGATGTCGATCTTGGCGATCTGGTCGATTTCGAGCGAGAAGGGGCTGTTCTGCGTAATGCTGAAGCCTGCCTTGGTGGCAGAAACCACATAGGTGCCAATGCGCAGCGACTCGAAGTTATACGTACCGGTCTTGTCGGTCTTGGTCCTGGTGACGACGCCGGTATTCACGTTGGCCGCCGATACGTCAGTCCCGGCAACCACGGCACCCGTTTGATCCGTGACCGTACCGCGGATGGAGCCTGTGACGGTCTGCGCGCGGGCGACCATTATGGTCGACACAAACATGGCAAAAATCGCCAATACTCTGATGCAGCCTGAGATGCGTCCTAAGAAATGTTTCACGTGAACCCTCCTGAAATGCCCAACCACTTGCTTGTACCGGTGTATCCGATACCTGGCCGCCAGCTGCTCGCCGGTCTGCCGGTTCTTCCACTCCCTGCTGGAAAGGCGACGCCGCCCTGACGAATCGAATGGATCCATGCGAGGAAAACGTTTGACCAACGCTCACCGGTTTGGTTCGCGCTGCATTTACTGAGAGTGAAGTGTCTATTATGCACCCGCCGGGGCGGCGGTGGAGAATTTAATTGAGAGAGACTACGGCTGGGTTTGATGCCACTACCAGCGCGGGCGCGCTGTAGCTGGACTCCGGCGCGGTCACCAGCTTCGGCTCCAGCACGTACTTCCAGGCTCCCCAGGCCATCGCGCCCAGGACCATCAGCATCAGCAGTACGCCGAGCCAACGGCCGCGCAGGCGCGAGCTTCTGGACTCGCGGTTGCGACGCACATTTTCAGCGAAGGCCACCCAGTCCGGCGCATTGGCTGGTTGGGCCGCGGGAAACCGCTCCATCCACTCCTGTTCATCGAGGCCGATGTGGCGGCAGTAGCTGCGCAGAATTCCTTTATTGAAGACCCCACCGGGCAACTGCTCAAACTGCTCCTGCTCCAAGGCGCGCAGATGGCGCGTGGGAACTTTCGTCCCTTGCGCAATGGACTCCAGCGAGATCTCGCGCCGTTGGCGCTCCGTTTGCAGCTCTCTGCCGAATGACACAGTCAACTCCGGCGGTCCGCGTTTGCGAACCGCTCACCTTGTCCTGGCCTTTCACCGAGTGCTCTGTGGTGTCGATGACCTTGCATTTCACACCGAGCCTTGTCTGCGCAGGGCGTACGGCATAAGAATGCCACGTTTTCCACATCCTGCAAACCCTAAAGAGGCCAAGGGGGTTACCGGGGGCGGCTCATGCCAAGCTGTGGAAAAGGGGCCGTTTGGAAATAGTACTCCAAGTTGGTCCATTTGGCACAATGGGCCGGATAAAGCAACCAGAACGCTCCGGAGGTGCCGACCCAGCGCCGGGCAGGTGCCTTGCCTACGCCCCATCCCCAAACGGAACCGTGCCCAGTCCCGAAGGCTCAGCCGTGTTCTGAGCGACGTTCCGCATGGCTAATTCCACTGTCAACGGCGTCAGCGCCCATGCGAGAGGTAGGAAGATACGCACCTCGTCCAGCCGGCCCAATGTAATCCAAAGAAAAACGTAACCTGTCGCGGCGAGAAGGAAGGCCGCGTTGGCCCCGCCCAGGGTCGAACGCAGCCGGAAGGCCTGCGCGAGCGTCCACAGGAATGGCGTGACAAAGATGAAGAAGGAGATCCACTCCGGGATTCGCCAGAAGTCGGCCGCCAGCATGAAGACGCGGGTGCCACCATAGGTTGCATGCGGATAGCGAACACGCATCAGATAGATCTGCACCGCTGCAACTGCCACGGCTGTGACGAAACTTACGAAGATTGCAAGACCGCGGGGCAGCGAGAGGTGGGGGCTGCTTCGCGCCAAACTGACGATCCATACTCCCAAACAGATGACAAGAGCGATATCTGCGCGGACAAATGCCTGCGCCACAGCGATGGCGAAGAATCCGACTGCGACCAGCCAATGAGGCAGTGGCTTCGAGTGCGCCGGCGAGGGCGTCCACAACCAGAGCATGAGCGCGACGAGGCAGGCTGTGGGCAGCGTCGTGACGCGCTGGTACCAATCGCTCCAGTCCAGCAGATAGAAAGTGAGCATCAGAAAAGCTGCCGATCCGAACCATTGGAGCGGCAAAGACGCGGCCTGGAAAGCGCGGGATCTCCGCAACAGTTCGTACAGCAACAGCACGGCAATCACCGAGCCCAACAGGTCAAGGATGCCGAAGGCCTGGCTGAGGCGCAGCGGGAGTACTCGCGTCATCCAGTCAGCTGCGAAGATCACGCCCACGCGATATTGTTCCGGAGCGTCGGCGGTTCCTGCCAGAACCTTCGTCCATACTTCGGGAGCAGATTTCAGTGTCTGGTTATAGTTGCCGTAGCCGCGAGAGCACAGACCCACAAGGAACGCGACCGACAGCACCCAGGTGAAGCGCCGCGGCGAGATCTGCTTCGCAAAACCCGTCATTCGACCTCTCATCCGGGAGCATGCGGTTGGATCAGACATACGTTACGAGGACAGGCAATCCAATAGCCGTCTTGCCGACCTGAACCTGCTTGAAGTCGTACGCAGGATTCAATCTAACTCCCGCAGCGTAGCAGATGTGGGTAGACTTGTCTCTAACGTGCGCATCGACTTTCCTCTGCGGATTTCGCTGACGAAGACCGTTTCCTTCGCCGTCGTACTCTTCTGCATACAGCAGTTCGAGCATACGAGCCTGGTTTTTAGCCTTCTATTTTTTGCGTTTGTTGTCCTGGGTGGCATTGCCTTCAATCTTGCCGGCGGATTTTCCAGGGCGTCGGGTGCTTATGTATTTCTGTATGGCATGCTCGTAGCGATCGTGGGGGTGACCTGGAAGGCGGTCATAGGAGAGCCGGCCGATTCCAATCTTAGGGTTCCGATCCTGGACATGGCCGCCTATGCCGTCAGCATGGCGATGCTGCTACTCGTCATCCTGGCTAATAACCGGCTCAATAGAATACGCAGCTTCACCCAGCGAATGGGCGCCGGCCAATTGAACTATTCCATCGCGGCCCTTGGACTATTCATTACGGCGATGATCATCCAACTGCTGGATTCCACCGTAGGCGCCTCGCCCGGCGGCATACTGGCGATCATCAACCAGCTCAACCTGTGCATGCCCGTGGCCATTATTCTGGGCACCATCGGCGCCATGCAGGAGAGCGGGGGGCGCAGATCGATTAGTTTTGTCAGCCTGCTGGCTATGACCGTAACGCTTGTGCAGGGTATGGCAATATTTTCCAAACAGGCCATGCTGACGCCACTGGCTTGCTGGGTTGTCGCTGCTTGCTACGTTCGCTTTAATTTACGGATGCGGCATCTGATTGCGCTTGCCCTGTGCGCCGTCCTTACGTTCACCATCCTTCCCGTGATCGCCGGCGGACGCAATCTGGTACCCCCTCAAGGGGCCACCTTTGCGCAGCGCATCCAAATCGACCTCTTTATCCTGACTCACTATAAGCAGGCCAAACAGGATATGGTAACTGCCGAAGAATTCGCGATCGCAAACTCAGGAGCCTACGGCTACTACAACACGCCGCAGGGGTTTATGGAGCGGCTTTCCATCATTGGGCCGGATGATGCGTTCTTCAATTACACCGCAAAGGGAAATTACATCGGTTACATTCCGATCCTGGAGGACTTCGAGAACTTTATTCCTCACTTCATACTTCCGAATAAACCCTTTCCCATCAACGGTAACTATTACGCCCACCTCATCGGCGGGTTCCTTGCCCCAGATGACTTCATCACCGGTATCTCCTTCAGCCCGGTTGCCGAGGCCTATCAGATAGACGGGTGGATTGGCGTCTGTCTTCTGCTGCCGGCAATCTGGCTCATGCTTCTGTGGATCACGGACTTCATTTGCGGCGATCTGCGTGAGTCTCCGTGGGGCCTGTTGATGGTGGTTGTCTTCTCCCACGCCGCGGCAGAGAGTATGGTGGGCAGCCTGATCTACCTCACTTTCTACGGTAGTCTGGGTTTGGCACTGGTCATTGTGTTTTCGACTCGCGTGGCGCCCATCATCGGAGTGTTGTTCTATGGGCGCCAGGAGATCTCCCCAGCGCGAATTAACCTCGTGGCATCCCGCGGCATTTGATTACCGCAACCAGTACCGCCCTGAAGTGCTAAAGATATTCCA
>Ga0302157_10005698_pt1 | contig 13096 bp, 11 predicted proteins | sample I_Bog_N3_3_FD_193502 | JGI IMG/M metagenome (GOLD analysis project Ga0302157, IMG submission 193502) | Peat permafrost microbial communities from Stordalen Mire near Abisko, Sweden - I_Bog_N3_3 | ecosystem: Environmental > Terrestrial > Soil > Wetlands > Peat | place: Sweden: Abisko, Stordalen...
CCATTCGATGCGGCACCCGTAATGCCGGACATAAGGTCGGCAACGAGTTCCATCTGGTTCGGTCCGAGACACCACTTGCTTACCTCGCTCCCATGGACTCTCTGAAGTGTGTCACCACGGGCGAAACCGCTTGAGCCAGCCGTGCCGATGAAGAAATTTGATCCATTTGGGAAAGAGAGACGTGAGGCCGATTCTTTGAATCGGGGAAGTCTTGGGTCATTCGCAGCGTAGAGTTTGGCGATCCCGAAAATTCGCCGCGTCGAATCGCCAAGATGCGCGAGCGTTGCCACCGACGAGTTGCTTCTTCGTACAGCGAACTCATAATTCAGAGCCTGTTCAGTCGTCGTAAATCCGCCACGACGATATTTCAGTAAGAGAAACCGTCTTTTCTTCCCCTGCTTGACGGCGAGCCTCTTTGCAGCGACGTATTTCTTTTGTAGGCGAGAAAGGTAGAACGATACAAGAGGAGTTCCTTCCTGCTTCGCAGCTTGCTCTTTCTGTGCCGCGTTGAGATGATCACCGTGTTTGTCGCTACGGATAAAGAGTCTCTCACGCGCGAAACGAGTAAATGGAGAACGATCCAGACGTTCTTCAAGATCTTGGAGAAGAATCTTGCGAGCCCACGAGAATTCGTCCATGCTCGGCCGGAGCTCAGCGAGTTCTCGTTGAGCGGCGGGAAAGGCGGCGGCAATTTCGTCTCCGGTATACCGGAGTAGGTCATGATGAGATCGACAGTGATCGTAAAACCAGTGGCCGCGAGGAGCAAGTTCTCCGGTGCAAACTCCATAACGAGCTCCGTCTGGACGAACATCGATGTCGTGGGCGTCAAAGATGAGGGTGAGATCGGCACGGTCTGGGATTGAATCATCCGCTGCGAGTGACCAGATCGTCATAGGGCCGATGATGTAGCCGCTCATTCTTCGGCGGATTTTTGAACCGGCCGCTCCGAGCCACTCTTCAATCTTAAACGCCCATCTCTTCGGTGTCGGTGAGAAGATGACTACTTGCCCGATAATAGGATCAGCGATGAGACCGGCAAGGATTGTCTCCGGCACACGGGAACGGATCGCGGCGTGTTCGACCGAGAAGCGACGATCTCCGATGTGCAGAAGATCCTCGTAGATCCCTGGAACACGGATGTTGATAGCGACCGTCGCTGCCATTGTGCGGAAAGTAGAACAAAACAGGCTCTGCCGGTACTCTACCGTCAGAGTCTGCTAAATGCAAGGAATAAATACGGTCGCGACGAGTCGTGGAATTTAGTAGATAGAGACTACTTGAGTACCAATGCTCGTCATCATCAGTCCCGACCCCACCGCCCCCGCCCCGCTGATCGTCTCGGTGACCGGCGACCCGCTGTACCCGGTCGAGTTGTCCGGCGTGAACGTCGCAGACCCCGCGTAGAGGTTGAACGTGGCGACCCCGCTGCTGTTGGTGACGGCGGTGGCGTCGGGCTGGCCCGACTGGGAGGCGTAGACACGGAATCCGACCAGGGGGACGGAGTTGGCCTCGACGGTGACCGTGACGGCGTAGGGGCCGGTGCCGCTGCTGACGCTGCTCAGGGCCGCCACGATGTTCGCGATGTCCGTCGCGGTGAGGCTGGTGAGTTGCGACATGGGGGTGGCCACGATGGGGAGCGCGACCGCCTGCGACGGCGTCAGGTAGACGGCGTCGGTCGGCGTCAGGCTGATCCAGCACGTAATCAAACCATCACCGATAGGAGGGCCGTCTTGGCGATCGGGGCGAGGATCGCGTTGCCGGCAGCGTTGGGGTGGAGGCCGTCGTCGCTGTACGTCGGCTGCGTCAGGTACCCGCCGGCGACGACGGCGGACCCGGCGAAGTCGGCGACGGCGTCGAAGTCGCCGGACTGGTTGCGGAGCGACGTGTTGAGCGCCGTCGTCTGGGTCTGGACGCCGGAGGCGTAGCCGGACACGGGCAACACGGTCGGCACGACGGCCTTGTACCCCTTGGCCCGCAGGGCGGTGGCGATCGCCTTGAGGTTGGCGTAGATCGCGCTCGCCGTGCCGCCCTGGGACAGGTCGTTGATCCCCCAGGAGACCCACGCCACGTTGTTTCGTCGGGCGGCCGAGGCCGACGCCAGGGCCGTCGCCACGCCGGGGGCGGACGCGCCGTTGGTCGCCGTGGTGCCGGGGAAGGCGAGGTTGGCGCTGCGTAGGTTGACCCGGTCGATCAGGCTGAGCGTCTGGTGGATCAAACTGCCGCTGGAGTAGTTGCTGCCGATCCCGTACGTCCGGCTGTCCCCCAGCCAGGCGATCAGGTCGGCCGTCGGGTCGGCCACGGCCGGCGGGACGTACCGGCGGACCAGCGGGCCGTTGAGGGTGCCGACCTGCGTGTCGGTCAGCGCGACGTTGAACGCCGCGGCGAGGTACCAGTCGGCGGCGACGCCGTCGCCCGCGCCCGCGACGTAGTAGCTGGCCGCGGAGCCGACCGCGAGGCCGGTCAGCGTCTGGGTGCTGAACGGGACGCTGCCGGTGCCGACCTTGACGCCGTTGATCCAGTACGTCGTCACGCCGGCCAACTGCCGGACGACGACGACCGTCATGCCGTCGGGGTTGGGATTCGTCGTCGCCGAGACGGCGTTATCGTAGTAGAGGTTCGTCTCGCCCGCCGACTGGATCAGGTTCCAGAAGCCGCTGCCGTTGGGTCTGCTCTCGACGAGGCCCACCGGGTAGTTCACCCCCGGCTGGTAGCTGTCAAACACGAAGAGGTGCGTGCAACCGCTCGACGTGTTCAGCACTGGGTCATCCCGGTGGACGAACTGCGGCGTGCCGTTAACGTTGCACCGGACCGCGGGCAGGCCCGTGCGGCCGACGGCGACCTGGGGCTGGTTGGCCGTCGTCGCCTGCACGTAGGGCGTGGACGGGCTGGCGCGGTCGGGCCAGGACGAGAGCGAGCCGCCCACCTGGGCCGCGAGGTCGGCGGACTCGATGTAGGTGACCAACGAAGCGGACAACGACGGGTCATCGACCCACAGTTCGCCGGGCATGACCTGTCGGACGGCGCGGTTGTACAGGCCGCGGGTGGATGCGGAGACGAGGCTGACGTAGGTGCCGGCGGCGGCGGCCGGCGACACGTCCTGGGTGACGCCCGCCTCGATGCCGGCGGCTGGGAAGTTGATGATCGTCTCGGTCATGGTTCAGGTTCCTGCCAATCGCAGCGGGTTGATGCCGCCGACCGTGCCCGGCGGGTTGAGGCCGCCGAGCACCGTGTAGATCGTGGCGTTGGCCGTGTTGCTCGCCGCCGTGTCGGCCGGGATGATCGTGACCGGGGCCGTCACGCTGCCGACCGCGCCGGTGACGGAGGACACCGCGCCGCCGGAGAACGTGCTGGTGCCGATCCCCTGCCCGTTCGTGATGACCAGCGAAGCGAAGTTCGTCGGGAGCACGCCGCTGGCGAACGCCGCGGGGTTGAGCCAGCCCGACGGGGCGTTGGTGCCCAGCGTCGTCAGCGGGTTGGTCGGGATCGACAGGACGTGCGCGTCGGTGGCGACGTGGTTGCCCTGGTAGTCGTTGGCGCGGAGAACCGTCGTGCCCGCGGCGATGCTGCCCAACGTCGTCTGGATAGACCCGATCGCCGTCGCCGTGTCCACCGCCACCACCGCGACGGACGCGATCGCCAGCCGGGCCGTGGAGTCGGACGCCGCGGTTCCCGACGCGACGAACGTCAGCCCCTCCTCGGTGGCCCCCGACGAGACGTTGTAGGTCGCCGTGTACTGGCCCGTGGCGGCGTGGGTGACGCTCGACAGGTTGCTCGCGCGGCTGGTGCCGGAGGCGTTGGTGACGACGATCGTGGGCGAAGCCGACAGGTCGGCCTGGTGGCCCTCGGAGTCCTTGACCAGCATCGTTAGTTGGTAGCTGATCGTCCCGGTGGCGGGGATCTCCAGTTGGCTCGGGATGTACAGGTTGGCCAGGGAGGACAGGTTGTTGAGATTGGCGACGGCGGTGGCGAGCGACGACAACGCCGCCGCGGTGGCCAGGGAGCCGATGCTGGTGTTGATCGTGCCGACCGTCGTCGTCAGCGCCGCCACCCCTGCGGCCGTCGTGTCCGTCGCCGCGAGGAACGCCTGCGCCTGCGGGAGCGTGTAGAACTTGGTCGTGCTGTCCGGCGTCGTGTCCCACGCCCGGTTGACCGTGGCCACCTTGGTGGACGGGTTGTAGGCGGCCACCGTCCGGCGCTGGCCCGTGCCGCGGATGCCGCCGCCCGTCCCGCCGTACAGGTACACGTCGTCACCGACGTAGGCCCCGGTGTCGGCGCTGGCCCCGGCGTCCAGCGTGATCGTCGTCGTCGTGCCGCCCTGGGCGGTGTTGGCACGGCCGCCGAAGAGGTCGGCGAGGAACAGGGCCTCGCCGACCGTGTTGGCAGCGGGGGCGGACGGGAGCGAGGTGCCGAAGGCGATGGGGACCGCGCCGGTGCCGTCGGGGTTCAGCTGGCCGGAGCCGGTGCCGACGGTGAGGATGCCGCCCGCCATGTTGATCGCCACGCCCGGCACTATCCCCGCCAGCACCGGGTCGATCGGGATCGGGTCGCTGTTGACCTCGTACCCGCTGACGTTGTTGAAGTGGTACGCCAGCGTCACCGCGCCCCACGACGTGTTGCGGGCGAAGCCGCTGAAGTTCACGAACGATCCGCTGCCCGACGTCCGCTCGGTCCACCCGCTGCTGATGTTGGCTTGGAGCGTGCCGGTGGAGTCGTACACGCCGGCCGAGAGGTTGGTGGCGTAGCCGGTCTTGGTCGCGCCGGCGTTCAGGGCGGGGATGGGGTGGGTGTAGAGGGTGCCCATTGGTTAGACCAGCAGGCCGACGTTTATCGCGATTGCCATGGTCGCGTGTCCGAAGCTGCCGGTCGGATGCGTGCCGTCGACCGTGTAGGCTGCGTAGATCGAATAGGCCGCACTCGAAGTGGGCGTACCGCTGCTCCAGGCCACGGTCAGCGTCGTCGCCGTGTTGGCCGTCACCTGCCCCCACGTCACTGTCGCGCCAGCCAGCGATACGACCGTGCGGCCGACGTGGACGTTGACGGTCCACGTCTTCATCATGTCCACCAGTGAGGTAGAGCTGGTCGACGTGCTGGTGCCGGTGTCGTACGTGGGCCCGACCGCGTAGTACGCCCCGCCGGCGACGATCGTCCCCGCAGAGTTGGCCTCGACGGCCGCGGCCGTGTCGAACACGCCCGCCTTGCCCAACCCGCCGGCCTGGGCGATGTACCCGGCGGCCGAGGCATCCCTCATCCATGCATTCATCGCCTGCCGCCGCAGCTCGGGCGAAGGATAGTTGGCGTCCACGCCGTCCGTCGCGGCGTACGGCGTCTGGTTGGTGATGGTCGACCAACCGTCAGCGGAGGCCGTTTTCGGGTTGCAGGTACACCACCAGACCTTGGCACCGACCCCGTTGACCGCGGCCGTGATGTCGAGGACCGACGCCTGCATCTGTGCCACCGACTGGGTGGCAAGGCTGTTGGTCACGTAGTTAACGACCGCGTGACGGCAGCCGGCGATCGACGCAAGCCGGACGCGACGCGCGTTGCCCTGGAAGTTGACCAGAGTCTCGCCGCCCTGGGCCTTGTTAAGGTACGGGCGGGTGCCGTTGATCGCCCGAACGCCGAACCCGCAGTCGTTGATCGCCGTGGGCCAGGTCAGGTCGCCCGTGCCCGACATGATCGAGTCGCCGAGCAGTGCGACGGCCGCCGTGGTGTCTCCGACGGCGGGGATGCCGGCGATCGCGTAGGCACTGAAGCACGGCGAGTTGACGCTGGAGAACCCGCCGAAGTTGTACGGGTTGTTGATGACGTACGGCTGGTTGAACGCCTGTCCCTCCATCGCGTTGTTGGGGTTGAGCGGGAACCCAAACGGAACGTACTGTTGGGTCGGCGGGCTAGCGGTCGCCGGGGAGGCCGCCCCAGCGTCGACGAAGCTTGTCATCCACGGCGCGACGGTGGCCAGGTACTTCTCGCCGCCGGCGGTCGTCGCGCGGTAGACCTTGAACGAGCGGGTGGCCGTCAGCGTGTTGAGGTCGGCCCACGACACCGTCACCGAACCGGATGCGGACACGGCGGCCGACACCTCGACACTAGGGCCGCTCTCGCCGAGGTCGGTGACGCTGGTCACCTTGTAGTAGTAGGTCGCGGCCGAGAGTGACCCGCCCGAACCCGCAGACGCTGCCAGGGTCGTGGGCGGCAGCGACACGGTTGCCACGCACCGCTCCTGGATCACGGCCCCGGCGGGCAGGTACACCCCGACTGGGTCGGACCACAGCAGGGCACCGCCGTCCACCCGCCCGACCGCCTGTCCGCCGAAGGTGACGGGGTAGACATTCTGGGCGTACACGATGGCGGCAGAGACTACGATCGGGTTGGAGTTGGGCGTCTCGCCATTGGTGCCGTTGTAGACGTTGGCGTAAAGCAACCGCGGGCTGGCGACGGCGCGAACCATCGTGTGGGCGACCGATACGGCCCGGCCGTAATCCGAAGCCGTGCCCCCGCTGCGGGCGCCCCCGTTGGTCATAGAGTTGAGTCGCGTCGCGCAGTGGCCGATCGAGTTGCCGGCGGCGATTCGCTGTGACAGGTCCACGATCTGCGAGATTTGGTCGGTTGGTGCGGAAGGCATGGGTCAGTTTCCCGCCATCAGGATCGCGTACAGGTTGGCGTCGGACTGCTGGACGGATGCGAGGATCACGTCACCCGTCAGGGCCTTGTCGGTCAGCGTGGCCGTCGAACCGGTTGCCCAGCCGGCCGCCGCGATCGTCCCGCCGGAGTCGGGGTTGGTGGCGGTGGTCGCCGTCGTGGCTGAGGCCGCGTTCATCGCGGTGGCCGTGGCCTGGGGATCGGACCCGGAGCTGTAGTTCCGGGCCGTCAGGTCGGCGGCGAGGTTGGCGTAGTTCAGGGCCATCGTCTTCCTGCCGCCCGCGGCGGCGTCCGGTCGTTCAACGGGGTTTAACGAGTCGGGACGATCGTTCCATCCGGTCGCTGTTCAAGGCCGTTCTGCCACCCGATCGTCGCGTTCCACAGCTGCCGCGTTACATCGCAGGCGCAGCCCTTCTTCGGCGGCGGTGCCGGACTGGACATCGGGCTGCCGCCCGTCTTGCGGTATCTGGCCGGCATTGGGTTTGGTGCCTTGCAGCCCATCGGTTCCTCACCTGTTGTTCCCGCTCGCCACCACGTCCGCCGCTCCCGCCCCGACGTCTACGCCGCCATCGTGACCACGTCGGCGGCCCCGGTGTTGTCGTAGGGGTTGTGGCCGGGGCCGTAGTCTTCCAGTGCCATCGTGATGCCCGCCAGTCGCGGCTTGAACTGGCACCAGCCGGTGAACAGAACCTTCGCGTTGGCGCGGTAAACGTTGCTGTACAGCAGGATGTTTCGCGTGATGCTGACCGCGTTCCCGATCGACGACGACGCCGAAAACTGACCATTCATGAAGCCGTTGTTGGCCACCACGAACCCGTCCGCACACCGGAGGTCCACCAGCGCGTCGTCGCCCACCGACGGGTCCTGCTCCAGGTAATTGCACTCGATCGTGCCGGTGTACCCGCCGCCGCCGGAGTCCATGCGGCAGTTGGCCTGTCCGTACGCGCCCTTGAGGTTGCAGCCGAACACGACCAGCACGCACGGGCCGCCGTCCGCCAGCACGACTTGCCCGGACATCGCCGACGCCGGACCCTGCGTGCAACGCAAGATGGCCATCGAGCCGGAGAACGCGAGTGGCCCTTGGGTCAACGTCCCAAAGTTGCAGTCGAGCAGCACGATGTTCGTGCCGCGGCTCTGGATCGGCATGGCGCGGTTGGTGCCGACGCACGGGGCGATCGAGAGCTTCGGGTTGGTCGTGGACGGCACGCCGATCGACGTGAAGCCCAGCCCGCGAAACAGGACGGAGTCGGCGTTGGTCCACGTCGAGAACGCGGTGAACGCACCCGTGAGGATCGTGGCCTGAGCGGTGCTCGCGGTCGGCACCGCGAAGATCGACGTGTTCGACCCGACGTTGGGCACGCCGACGTTGGAGGTCGCGTGGAGCGGGCCGCTGGCGACGATCCCGATCCGGCAGTTGCCGTGGGCGGCCACCGACATCAGCTTGCTGTAGGTCTGCCACGGCGCGGCGGCGGTGCCGGCGTTGGCGTCGCTGCCCGCAACGGGGTCCACGAAATACTCGGTGCGGTTGTCCGCCACCACGTTGATCGTGGTCGTGAGGACGGTGGGCGGTGCCGAACTGCCCGGCGTCGTGACGGTACAGGTCGGGTGGTACGTGCCAACCGCGTCGGGCACCAGGACCACAACCGTGCCGACCCTCGCGGTGTCGGGGTTGATCGTCGGGGCGGCGGCGTACTTCACCGGGTCGGCGAGGAACTTCGGGTTGGGGATGGGCAACTCGCCGATGCCGGTGTTCCAGGCCCGGCGCTGCTTGCGCACGTCGGTGGCGGCGGTCACGTTCAACCAGACGGGCATCCCGACGGTGACCGTCGTGCTGCTGGTGACGATGCCGGGCGAAGTCGCGGTCGGGGCTGGCGTCGGCGTAACGGCTGGCGGTGCAACCGGCGGCACCACGGGAACGGCCACGGGCGGCGGGGCGACCTGCGCTGCCGGAGCGGCAACGGCCGGGGCCACCCCGAACAGTTGAAACTCCGCGATGTTCCCGTACCCGTTCGCCGGCCCGAGGTACCGCCAGTATTGAGCGGTAATCGGCGTCGGCAGCGTGACTGTCGTCAGCACGCCCTGGGCCGGGGCGGCGGTCACCGTGTAGACGGTGGTGACGTCCGACGCGAACGTGAGCGACGTCGAGTACTGGAACATCCCGCCGACCATGCGGCTGGCGTAGCCGGCGCGGGGGGCGAACTTGATGGCGGCGACGGCCTTGGGCGATCCGAGGTTGATCCCGACGTTGCCGCCGGGCGTCGGCGAGTCGAAGAACGTGTTCAGGTTGCCATCGGTGGCGGCGGCGATCGTGTTGGCACCGACCTTGTCCCATGACCCGGAGGTCCCGTAGGTGGTGCCGGTGAGTTGGACGAGGGTGGGGGTTGGGGTGCCCATTGAGAGATGAGATAGACGAAATACTGAACAGACCCACAAAGCAGCTTTGCCGGCAATATACCAGCAAGGCTGCTGAATGCAAGGAATAAATAATTATCCCCCGATTTGAGCCTGTGAAGAGAATATCAGCGGGGCGGAGAAGTCGCAGCGGTCAGAGCAGCACTCGCCGCCGTCACATCGGGATTCGTATTGATTGCCGATAGAGCCGCTGAATCTTCCGGTGAAGTCGCGACGGCCTGTAATGCCGCGACCTGCGACTTCAGTGCGGTGATCTCCGTGTCCCTGTTTTTGATGACTTCCGCCGCCGCTGTCAAAGCGATTCCGTAGTTCGTGAGTGCCATATCTGTGTCTCCGAGGTATATCGCTAGACATTCGAGCGATTCTATCTCCGCATCAAACCGATCCCGACGAGCTGCGATCTTCCAAACGAGGGATTGTCGCAGCCGTCGCCCATCACGTATAAGACGATGAGCGACGGCTATCGGGTTCTTCGCATGTTCGAGAAGAGTTGTCATACTCAAAGTCGACGGACTAGCAACACGATCAACAAGACGACGACCACGAGTCCAAGACCACCGCCACCGTAGAAGAGCATTGGAACCTCACGAGTAAAGAACTAGGGACTACGATCAGAGATCACTCTCAATATCTCTCGCCACCTTCTCACACGCCCACGTAGACGTCGGCCAGAAACATTCTGAACCGATTCTACGCGCGATAGCCGCGTAACGAAGACGAAGCCGGCGAGACATTTCGGCAATAGCCGCAGCCTCTTTTCCCTCGGCTCGCCGAACCGCCAGCTCTCGCTCCTCATAGGCTTCGTCCAAACTCCGACGGGCGTCATCCCTTTCGGAAAGAATCCGCGTGTTATTCTCGGCAAGGAGTTTGATCGCGGAGGAGAGAATGTCATTCGGATTAGACATAAAAGGAGAATCGACCCTTTCGGGCCGATTCCTCCAAAAGAGATCAGTCGCCCGAGGACGACTGGCTCAGTGAATCGCTCGACGAATCGCTCGACGATTCGCTAGGAGTCTCGCTAGGAGTCTCGCTCGACGACTGCGTCGTCTCGTTGTCAGAGGCGGGAAGAGGCTCCGTCCCAGAGGGGAGCTGAACCTTCTCGTCACCAGAAACTCCATGCGGACCGCTGAGCTTCGCACCGCGGATTTCTTCCGTCTGGTGAGAATGCGGATGATGCTTCTTTGCCATATCTACTCCTGTTCGAATTTGCCCCAGTCAGAAACCGATCAGGCCGAAGGAGTCTGCGGAGGCAACTCGCTTGACGAGTGCAGAGTCGTCTCGTAGTCACTTGAAGCGACGGCGGCCGAGTCCACCGGATTCGCGACCGGAGCGACCTGACCACCGCCAACCGAAGCGACGCCCGGAGTCGGCACGGCGGCCGACGCCTGAGTCGCCGTCTGCGGAGACGAACCTGACCCACCCGAATTGATAGCGATCGGCTGCGTCACGACCGGAGCGGCTGAAGTGATCCCAGAACCGACCGGGATATTGGTCGTTGCCGGCACGGTGCCGATCGAACCGGACGAAGCGGAAACTTGTCCGAGTCCAAGGGTCGGGGCGGAGATCCCTTGTGACGGACCAGCGTTCGGATCGCTCGGGTCGAGCTGACCTCCCGGCAACGGAGACGTGACCGGCGCTACGGTCGTTGCGGGTTCGGCCGCGACGGAATTCAGATCGCTGATCGACGAATTGACCGAGTCGACGAGACTAGACAGGTCAGTGTTGTCCTGGACCGCCGGATGAGCGGTCAATGCGTCGATCTTCGTCTGCAGATCTGCGAGCTTCTCCGTGACGCGAGTCTTCAAACTCGCCTCAGCGGTCTGAAGATTTTGGATGGATGCTTTGAGAGAATCAAATTGCGATGACATTTTGGAGAGCCTTTCTTCGAGGACCAGAACCTTTTCGTGAATCCTCTGGACTTGATGAATGAGTTCGAACACGTTTCGCTCCTACTGATCGCTAGAGGTAGAGATCGTTCCTCCTCCGCTACAAACGGATTTGATCGGACCTAACGCGTCAACGACCGCGAAGACGCGATTCCAACTCTCACTTGCCGTCTCGTATCCCCACCCGGCGAGAACAGATTGACGGGCGATCTCCCTCATCTCTTTCATCTCACCGGGTTCATGAGCAAGTCGAGATGCTCGGTAGACAAAGTCCCGTTCATTGCGACAGAGCCAACCGGATATCCCGTGTTGAACTTGACTCTTCCAGCCGCCGCGATCATCGACAACAAGGACCGTCCCGCTCGCCATCGCCTCAAAGCCGACGCGAGGAAGATTCTCATATGTGTCTGTCGACATGATGAGAGCATCGGCAAACTCGAAGAATGCCCGAGAAGTCGTCCATCCAGCAGGAACGCCGGGAACGAAAGACTCTAGAGGGCCGCATTTCTTCTGAACCTCGTCTGACCACCCCATTACGAGACCGGCCTTTGGAACAGGTGCCGTCATCGTCGAATAGATCCAGGATTGCTTCACAGAGAATTTGTCGGGTGCCGGGCGAGAAAGTCTGCCGAAACGAAATCGCTCCCGAGGTCTGTCGGAGATGAATGGAAATCGATCTGCGTTGAAGAACGGAGTAAACACGATCTTTCTAGTCTGATCTCCCTCGAGAGCTCTTCCGACCATCTTCCGGCCATGTTCGGTCTGGTACAGGTGGAAATCGATGAGTCCGGTTCCGTGGTTCTCGACCTCTTTCGGGAAATTCCACGTCATGCAATTGACCCACAGAGTGGATCGCGAATGAAGACGAATCTCGGGCAGAGCTTCCAGATAGTCGCGAGAACAGAACGAGATGACATCGCGTCCATCTATTTCCTTCCACGCTTTCATCGGGTGAACCGTACACCCAGGAAGACTCATCATCTGTTGTTCGGCGGACAGTGGCCCGGTTGGGAACAGATGAACATGAATTCCCATTCTGACCCAGCATGAAATTTGATCATTAAGTTCTGTACCGGCTCCGCCGACGGAAGATGGAAAACCTACGACCGCGAGTTCTTTCATGATCTCTTCGCCAAAAGTCGCCAATTCTCAGGCCAACGGTACACGCGAGAGGCTTCTTGAAGAAGAGCTGACCGTTGAAGCAGCTCGTCTTCGCTAATTCCAAGTCGCGTCATCCGATCGAGATGATGAGCCTCGTCCCAAGTATTCGTCCCGTGGTAGATTCGGCAATACAGGATACCGCCTTCAATCGAGGTGGAGACTCTGGAATTCTCCAGCCCGCGAGAAAGAACTGAATCTTCTGCGCGGCGAAGATGTGGATAACGAAGAGGAAATCTCCTGTTGTACAGGATCGTCCCCTCGATCACTCCTCCATGAGGAGCTCGTACCCACGCGACCTCATTCGTCGACTCACGCCGATGAAGCTGCTCTCGCAAGAACACTGCCGCGACGCCCGGAGTGATACCTAAGACCTGAGAGCTTATCCGTTCTGGATGATAACGATCGTCATCGTCCCACTGGATCGTCCAATCTGACGGGGAAGATGCGAGAGCGATATTTCTCAATTCACCGAGAGACTTTCCGGCTTCTTTCGGCAACGATAGGACTCCAATCCGGTCGTCGAATTTCGTCTCTGCCCGATACGCGTCCGCTTCTTCATCCCCACCGTCTGTGAGGATCAAGAGTCGGCGATGCGGATAGGTCTGGAGTCTAAAGTCTTCAATAGCAGACCGGCCGAGCGGGAGTCTGCCTCGCGTTACGGTGAGAGCAGTGACGACCGGATTCACAGGATTCATGAGTACTGTCTTCCGGAGAGTCGTTCTTCTGCCTGAAGTTCCATCGAATACTCGTCTGAATCATTAGAGAGACGGAGCTTCTCCCGGATTGTTTCTAGTTCCTTCCGATACTCTCGCCAAATTTCGGGGCTCACTCGCATCGAGGAGAATCCGGCACGGATCATTCTATTGATCGCACACCGAATGAAATCTGATTCTTCTTGTGAAAGGGGTTGGATCATGGGATCCGTACGGGATGAATCACACGAGCGTCAGGTCGGAACGGCGTCAATCTTCCCCACTGCGAATCGACTTCGGGCAGGT
>Ga0302157_10005708_pt1 | contig 13077 bp, 11 predicted proteins | sample I_Bog_N3_3_FD_193502 | JGI IMG/M metagenome (GOLD analysis project Ga0302157, IMG submission 193502) | Peat permafrost microbial communities from Stordalen Mire near Abisko, Sweden - I_Bog_N3_3 | ecosystem: Environmental > Terrestrial > Soil > Wetlands > Peat | place: Sweden: Abisko, Stordalen...
TCCAACCCCCCGCCCCCGCGTTAAAGTCTTTGACGTGTCTGCTCTTGCTCGCTGCTCAAGAGCTCGCCGCTCACAGCTTCGCAAGACCCCTGCCTCAGCCTCAACCGGAGGCCCTCTTCTTTGCCGGCTTCGCCTTGGCCTTTTTCTCCGCCTGAAAGGCGAGCAGCTTCCGCCGCTTCGCGACGAGCTTCGCCCGCTCGCGCTCCGGCATCGCCAGCACATCGCGTGTGCGTTTGGGCAGCTTCGCCAGCATGATGGCATGGGCCGCAGCCAGCTCGACCTCCCACTCGCGGTCACGCAGCGCGCCCCAGCGCTCTGCCGAGACCCAGAAGATGCGCGCAAAGTAAGGTGCGGGCGCGATCGCGTCGAGCTCCACCAGCTCCGCAAAGCGCTCTGGCCCGGCAGAGAAGCTGACCACACCATGCCCCTCACCCTCCGGCCCAGCGGCATCCAGGTTCACCAGCGCAAACATCTTGCCGCCGATGGCCTTATCCCCCACCCAGAAGACGAGGTTGTCGCCCCACTGCATGGTCTCGCACACATGCGGTAGAGCCAGCAGGAACTTCCGGGCTCGTTCGGCATCCATGCGCGGAAGTATAGCTTCTATACTTTAGGTGCAGCCATGCCCACCCAAACCCACTTCGCCTTCGCTCCCGTAGCCGACCAGCTCGACCTCATCACCAAGGGCGCCTCGGAGGTCATCCCGCCCGCCGCCTCGCCCGCTCCGGACGCCCTCGCCGCGCGCCTGGAAGCCTCGCGCCTCTCCGGCAAGCCGCTCCGCATCAAGGCCGGCTTTGACCCCACCGCCCCCGACCTGCACCTCGGCCACACCGTGCTCATCCGCAAGCTGCGCCACTTCCAGCAGCTCGGCCACACTGTGATCTTCCTCATCGGCGACTTCACCGGACTCATCGGCGATCCCACCGGCAGGAACGTCACCCGCAAGCCGCTCACCCGCGAAGAGCTTGACGCCAACGCCGAGACCTACAAAGAACAGGTCTTCAAGATCCTCGATCCCATCAAGACAGAGGTTCGCTACAACTCCGAGTGGTTCAACAAGCTGGGAGCAGCCGGGATGGTCCAACTCGCCGCAAAGGCCACGCTCTCCCAGATGCTGGAGCGCGATGAGTTCCACAAGCGCTTCCAGGAAGAGCAGCCCATTCATGTCCACGAGATGCTCTATCCGCTGGTGCAGGGCTACGACTCCGTCATGCTGGAGTGCGACGTCGAACTCGGCGGCACGGACCAGAAGTTCAACCTGATGCGCGGCCGCGACCTACAGCGCGACGCCGGCCAGAAGCCGCAGATCGTGCTGATGACGCCACTGCTCGAAGGCCTGGACGGCGTGCAGAAGATGTCCAAGTCGCTCGGCAACGCCATCGGCATCACCGAGCCCGCCGCCGAGATGTACGGCAAGCTCATGAGCATCAACGATGAGCTCATGTGGCGCTACTGGACCTTCCTCACCGACCTCCCACAATCACAAATCGACGCCATGCGCGCCGCGGTCGCGGCCGGCACGCTGCACCCCATGCAGGCCAAAAAAGACCTTGCGCACTCCATCACAGCCGACTTCCACTCCGCCGCCGAGGCCGCCGCCGCCGCCGAAGGCTGGGCCACGCAGTTCCAGCAGAAGGGTGTCGCAGAGGATTTGCCCGAAGTGAAGATTTCACTTGTCGCCGAAGGCCTGCTTACTGAAGATTCCTCCATCCGCATACCCAAGCTTTTGGTCCTTGCCGGCCTCGCAGCCTCCGCCGGCGAAGCCACGCGCAAGCTCGCCGAGAACGCCGTCTCCATCAACGGCGAAAAGTTCAGCGGTAAGTCACTCTCCCGCGAAGCTTTGGGCGACTCCCCCACGCTGCGCCTCGGCAAGAAGTCCGTCCGCGTAAAGTGGATAGAGTAGCAACGCCACCCTCCGCGCCCTTGGCGTTCTTCCTTTGCGACCTCTGCGTTCAAGCTTTTGCTTGTTCTACAACCGAACACCTACCCCGCCGCAGCGACAATACCGCCTCAATCCCCCTGTACACTCTAGAGATTCCCCCAACAATCGTTTCGGGCCCAGGAGTAAATTTTGTCAGAAGCATTGGAAGCATTGGAACACGCAGAACACGCAGCCCACTCGCACGACTCAGGAAAAGCCCCCGCAAAACTCATCGGACTGACCATGGCGCTCATCGGCGTCATGATCGCTTTCTGCGCAGCGATGGTGGGCGGTGAGCGCAACGAGCTGACCCGCACCATGATCGAACAGACGCAGGCCAACTCCGATGCAAGTTCCGCAAGCATCAAGTTCCGCATCATCATGCTCGATCTCGAACAGCTGCGCGGTTCTACCGCGGCCGCCGGCATCGGATCGCCAAGCCCGATGCTTCGGCGCTTCGTTCGCCTCTATACCGACTACGCGCAGGAGCGCAAGCTTTCCAAGAACTGGGCCGACACCTACGACCCCCTCGTGCAAGCCCACTTTGAAAGCGCGGACGGCTATGAGCACGCGCAGCTTATCGCCGAGATAGGAATCGTACTTGCCTCGCTTGGCGTCTTGCTGAGCAGCCGTCCGCCGTGGCTGTTGTCACTGGTTCTGGCCGCACTTTGCGTATTCCAGCTGGGCCGGACTTACATTCGCACCAGGAATGACGTGAAAGAAGGACTGGTGCAGGTGCACCAGAGCGAAGAAGCCTACAAGGAATTGCGCAAGGCCCACTCCGCTTCAAACGACGACGCCCTGACCGTGGAGGCGCTCGACCCTGGCGGCAAGATTCGTGCGAGCTTCAAAGAAGGTGCCGACCCTGCGGCGCAACCCGCCGACCCGAAGACAGAAGCTCCCGCAGCGCCCGAACAGCACTGATCCGGTGCTCCATTCATGACCGCCTCATCGTCATGAATGGGGTGCGAGGCCCCACTCCACCACCGGCCACCCGTCTCTCCAAACCACTCGCGACACCTGTAGCGACGCCGCGCCATCCTTCGCTCCATAGGCGTGAAACACCATCACATCTTCGCCCGGCAGATGCAGCAGCGAAGCTCCCCCCGGCCCCACCCACGTCGCGTTCGCCGCCAGCACCTGCGTGCCGCCGCCCTCGAGCATCGACCGGCCCTCGCGGTCGACGTACGGCCCCGTCACGCTCCGAGACCGCCCCACACGCTCCTGGTAGGTGCTCTTCACGCCCCGGCAGCACAGGTCCCACGATACAAACAGATAGAACCAGCCATCATGCTGGAAGACGAACGGTGCCTCAATCGCTTCGGTATCTGGCGGCAGATTCGGATCGCGTGGCCCCTCGGCCTTCGCATTGCGCGAGGCCAGCGCAAAGACCCTCAGGTCCTCCCGCGATAGCAGCCCCGAGAGCATGTCCAGCCGCCGCATCTTGATCCCCGTCCAGAAGCTTCCGAACGAAAGCCAAGCCTTGTCTCCGTCCAGCACCACATTCGGATCAATCGCGTTGAAGTCGTCCGCGAGCCCCGACTGCAACACCATCCCCCGGTCCACCCACTTGTACTCCGGCGACACCGCATCCAGCGTTCGGTTCGTAGCAAGCCCAATCCCCGACGTGTTCTTCCCAAACACCGAGTATGCATAGTACAGATGAAACTCGCCCGCGAAGAACGACACATCTGGCGCCCACAGCTCTGCGGTGCGCGGGCTGCGCGCACGAATCCACTCGGGCATCCGCGCAAACACCGCACCGCAGCGCCGCCAAACCAGCAGGTCCGCCGAACAGCGGATCGGAATCTGGGGCAGCCGCCACCTGCTGCCTTCACCATCGCCCACACCCACGATGCCGGCCACGCCGGTTGCAAAGACGTAGTACGTATCTCCGTCCTTCGCAATCGCCGGATCGTGCGTGCCGCGTATGTCGCCGGAGACGGCAAACGCCGCTGCCGCGTCCTGGGACGGCATAGACTCCTGCGACACCGCGCCCGCACATAGCGCCGCCACCAGCAGCCCAGCCCCGCAAACGCCGTACCTCAAGCCTCTCATCACCCCCGCTTTGCCCTCTGGATGTAGCATCACATCAAAGATGGCTCTGCGCACAGCCAATATCATCGGTTCCGGACCCAACGGCCTCGCCGCGGCTATCACGCTCGCCCAGCGCGGCATCGCGGTCACGGTTTACGAACGCAACGCACAGATCGGTGGTGCTTGCTCCACTGCAGAGGTCACGCTGCCCGGCTTCCGTCACGACCTCGGCTCGTCGGTCTATCCGCTGGGCATCGCGTCACCGTTCTTCCGCACGCTGCCGCTCGAAGACTTCGGCCTGCGCTGGATTGAGCCCGACGCCCCGCTTGCGCATCCGCTGGACGACGGAACCGCTGTCCTGCTCGAACACTCGATCGACGCAACCGCCGCGCAGTTCAGCGGGCACGACGCCCGCGCCTGGCGTCTGCTACTGGCCTCCAGCGTGCGCGACTGGCCGAAGCTGGTCAATGAGGTCACGCGGCCGCTGCTCCGACTGCCGCACAGTCCCATCGTGATGGCGACCTTCGGCGTTGCGGGCATGATGCCCGCACAGGCGCTGGCCCACACCGTATTCCGCGACGAGCCCGCACGCGCGCTCTTCGCCGGCTGTGCCGCGCATTCCATGCTGCCGCTCACGCATGTCGCCAGTGCCGCGCCGGGACTCGTACTCGCCGCCGCCGCGCACACCACCGGCTGGCCCATCGCAGCTGGCGGCGCGCAGTCCATCGTGGACGCCCTCGCCGCCTACCTGCATTCGCTCGGCGGAAGCATCCTCCTGAACTCCGAGATTACCCAACTCAAGGATCTCCCACCCGCCGATGCAACTCTCTTTGACGCCAGCGTCACCGCGCTCGACCGCATCGCCGGCGACACCTTCACCGCCACCTTCCGTAAGCTGCTGCGCGGCTTTCGTCCTGGCCCCGGCATCTTCAAGCTCGACTTCGCCCTGCGCGAGCCCATTCCGTGGCGCGCCGCCGCCTGCCGCCGCGCCGCCACCGTGCATCTCGGCGGCATGCTCGCAGAGATCGCCCTCTCCGAGGACGCAGCCTTCCACGGCCGCCCGTGCGACAAACCATTTGTCCTGCTCGTGCAGCCGAGCCTCTTTGACCCCACACGCGCGCCAACCGGCAAGCACACCGCCTGGGCCTACTGCCACGTCCCTTATGGCTCCACGATCAACCTCACCGAAGTTATTGAGCGCCAGATCGAGCGCTTCGCTCCCGGCTTCCGCGACTGCATCCTCGCCAGCCGTGCCAGCAACGCCGCCGACCTCGCCCGCTGGAACCCCAACCTCGCCGGCGGCGACATCTCCGGCGGCGACATGACGCTCTCCCAGCTCCTGCTCCGCCCCACCGAGCGCCTCTACAGCACCAGCAATCCTCGCGTCTACCTGTGCAGCTCCTCCACGCCGCCCGGCGGAGGCGTCCACGGCATGTGCGGCCATCTGGCCGCCCAGCGCGCGCTACAGGAGCATGCAGACTAATGCCTGCGCCGTCGTCCCCGCTCTCGGCCTCATCCCCGCGACCGTGGAACACTTCCACGCGCATCGCCTTCCGCTTCGTCTTCTGCTACTTCACGCAGTATGCTCTGGCCTGCGGCAATGCGACCGTCTGGCGCGCCATTCCCTGGCTGGGCGGCCATCTTCTGGAACCGCTCTTCGCCGCACCCTACCGGATAGCCGCGCAGTGGCTCGGTCAGCACCTCTTCCATCTGCAAGGTCCCGGCGCGCACCTGCATGGCTCCGGCTACGGCGACCGCGCCCTGGATTGGATCGCCGCCAGCCTCATGCTGGCCATCGCCGCTGCCGCCACAACCCTCTGGTCCGTGCTCGACCGCCGCCGCACCGACTACAACACGCTGCTGGCGTGGTTCCGCTTCGGCCTGCGCCTCACCCTCGCCGTCGCCATGCTCAACTACGGCTCCTGGAAGATCTTTCCCATCCAGATGCCGCCGCCCTCGCTCGCAGTCCTCAATGAGCCGCTGGGCAGCACCTCCCCGCTCACTCTGCTCTGGACCCTGCTTGGCATGAGCCCGCTCTATGAGAACATCTGCGGCGGCATCGAGTTCCTCGGCGCGCTCCTGCTGCTCACCCGTCGCACCGCGCTCCTGGGCGCGCTGCTCGCGGCCTTCGTCATGACCAACATCGTGCTCTTCAATTGCTTCTTCGACGTCCCGGTCAAGCTCTACGCCGCCAACCTGCTGCTCATGGCGCTGGTCGCCATCGTGCCGGACCTGCCTGCGCTCTTCGCCTTCTTCTGGAAGCAGAAGCCCACCCTGCTCACCAGCCCGTGGCAGCCCACACTGCGCGGCACCCTCTTCCGCATCCCAGCCCGCTGGCTGCTGCCCGCGCTGGAGCTGCTGGTGCTGCTCTCGGTCGGCATCGTCTCCTCCTTAGGCCACTACCACCAGCACGCGTTGGAAGACGCCAACCTGCACCATCCCTCACCGCTCGCGGGCGAGTGGCATCTTGATGCGGGAACCATCCTCACCGGCGACGGCATTCCCATGAGTGACCTCGTGCTCGAACCCGACGGCCGCGTCAACCTCCGCGCCGCCGACGGCACCCTCTGGGGCGGCAGCATTTACCGCCCCGGCCAGCCGCAACTGAGCCTCTCCGGCCCAGGCATTCCTGCCATCACCTTCGCCATCACCCAGCCCGATCCCGCCCACCTGGTCCTCACGCCCACCTCCGACGCCTCCGGCCAACTACGCCTCACGCGCGTACCCCTATCCGCGCACTACCCCCTGCTGGAGCGCGGCTTCCACTTTGTCAATGAATGGGGTCTGGAGAGGTAACAGCAAACGCTTCTACTTCGCCGCAGCCGCCACAGGAGCCGCTGGCACAACAGCATCAGGCGCCTTCACCTTCGGCGCAGCCGGGGGCTGCTGCACCTCGGGCTTCTTCGACGGCGCCAGGATGGCGTGCAGCGTGGTGCCTTCCATGCGCGGCATAAACTCCACCGTACCCGCCTCGCCGATGTCCTGGATCAGCCGGTTGATGATCTTGTACCCCAGGTCGCGGTGCGCCATCTGCCGGCCTTTGAAGCGCAGGCTGGCCTTCACCTTGTCGCCGTCGCCCAGAAAACGCACAGCCTGGTTCTTTTTGGTCTGGTAATCGTGCTCGTCCACCGTCACGGAGAACTTCACCTCCTTGATGACGATGACCTTCTGCTTCTTGCGCGCGGCGCGGTCGCTCTTGTCTTTTTCGTACAGGTACTTGCCGTAGTCTTGGATCTTGCACACCGGCGGCACCGCGTTGGGCGAGATCTCCACCAGGTCCAGCGACTTCTCGCGGGCCATCTTCAGGGCCTCGAACGGGGCCATCACGCCCAGTTGTTCGCCGTTCTCGTCAATCACCCGCACCTCGCGGGCGCGTATGCGTTCGTTGGTGCGGATGAAACTCTTCGCGGAGCGTTTATCTAACGGTGGAATATTCAGCCTCCACGGCGCGCCTGTTGGACGGCCATGTTTTCAGGGGGTTGGGTTGCGGTCTTCTGCGCTGCTTCAGCAGAAACCAGAGCACACGCGAGTATAGCATTTTGCGCCCAGAGGACGAGAAATGCCCGCGCGCGGATAGTGTTCAACTTCATCTCCCCGCGACGCCGGCTCAAGCTATTCTGAAGAACCTGGCAGGAGATTTGCAGCATGGCAAAACTTGTCTACGGATTGAGTCAGTCCTTGGATGGCTACGTCGACCACATGAAGCTTGGGCCGCCTGCGCCCGCGGCCTTCCGTCATTTCATCGAGCTGGTGCGTGGTCTGACGGGCTTCATCCACGGTGGCCGCACGTACGAGATCATGCGTTACTGGGACGACGATCTTCCTGACTGGGACGCGGAGGACCGCGAATTCGCGGTGGCGTGGCGGAGCAAGCCGAAGTGGGTCGTGTCGCGTTCGCTCAAGTCGGTTGGCCCCAACGCCACGCTGGTCGCAGATGACTTCGAGAGGGTGATACGCGGGCTGAAGGCTGAGTTGGCTGGCGAGATTCTAGTTGGCGGACCAGTGCTGGCGCAAAGCCTGACCGAGGCTGGTCTTATCGATGAGTATCGACTCTACCTCCGCCCCGTCGTGTTTGGTAGTGGCACGCCATTCTTCGCCGGCCCCCAGCCGCCGCTCCACTTGGTGGCCAGCGATTTAATCGCCGATGACCTGATTCGGCTGACGTACGTTCCTGCTTAATAGCGCGACGCGCCCGCCGCGCCGCGCTCGGAAATTCAACCGGAGACACCCGACGCGCGCGCAGCAATTCGCGTCACCCGGCCCCTTGCTTCACAAACTGCCGCGCCGCCAGCAGGATCGCACCCGCGCCCATCAGCGTCAGCACCAGCGCGTTCACCCACAGGTCACTGAAGTTTGACCCGCGCAGGATGATGCCCCTCAGCACCTGGATGTAGTACGTCGCCGGGATGATGTGACTCACGCCACGGAAGAACACCGGCATCGTCGAGATCAAAAAGATGTACCCCGACAGAAACACCGACGGCAGCACCGTGCCCATCGCCAGTTGAAACGCCTCGGCCTGGGTGTGCGCGCGGGTGGAGATGAACAGTCCTAGCCCCAGCACGGTCAGCAGGAACGGCAGCGACATTAGCAGCAGCAAAATCACGCTGCCGTGGATCGGCACTTGGAAGACCCAGCGCATCACCGTCAGGATCAGGCACAACTCACCAAACGCCAGGCAGCCATAAGGAATCATCTTGCCTACCATCAGCCCCAGCGGCTGAATCGGCGTCATCTTCAGTTGCTCCAGCGTGCCGCGCTCGCGCTCGCGCACCAGGCTCAGTGCGATCAGCAGGATGATCATCACCTGCAGCAGGATGGCGATCAGCCCAGGTACAAAAAAGTTCGCCGAGCGTGTGCTGGGGTTATAGAGCACGGACGGCCGCACCTCGATCGCCGGCGAGATCAGCCCCGGAATCCGTGCCAGCGACTGCTCCAGCGCCACGCCGTTCGCCGCGTCCACCGTCGTACCCGCCACCGACGAGTCCGAACCATCCACCAGCACCAGCACGGATGCCGTCCTGCCCAGTTGCAGGTTGCGCGCATAGTCATACGGAATCCGGATCGCCACGCGCGCCTTGCCTGAGCGCATGGTGTCGTACATCTGCGGCGCCGACCGTGCGGTTGAGCTCACCAGAAACACATCCGACGCCACAAAGCTCTGCACCAGATTCCGGCTCTGCTGCGTCTGCGACTCGTCAAAGACGACCGTCGGTACCTGCCGCACGTTCGTGTCCACCGCGTAGCCGAACAGGAACAACTGCAGCAGCGGAATCAGCAGCGCGAAGAACAGCGTCGACGGGTCGCGCACAATGTGCGTGAACTCCTTGCGGCACACCGGGCGCAGGCCGAAAAACATGCCGTTCATGTCCGCCTCCCGTTCGCCGCCTGCTCCGCAGCCTGTACTGACATGATGTGCAGCGTGAGCGTCACAAAGATGTCTTCCAGCGACGCCTCCACCACGCGCATCTTGCATTGCGGATACAGCGATTGCAAACTCCCAATGCGATCCGTCTCCACCAGCGCATGAAGATCACGGCCAAAGATGGTCGCCTCGCGCACGCCCGGAGCCTGCCGCATCCCAACCAGCAGCATGGCGGCGTTCGGGGCCTCGATCTCCAGCCGCGACGTGCCCGCGGGGTTCGCATCCGGCAACTGCTGCAGGTCGCGGATCGTTCCCAGCGCAATCAGCTTGGACATGTAGATGTAGCCCAGCCGCCCGCAGCGTTCCGCCTCATCCATGTAATGCGTCGTTACAAAGAACGTCACACCCTGCCCCGCAAGCTGGAAGAACAGGTCCCACAGCGACCGCCGCGCCACCGGGTCAATGCCCGCGGTCGGCTCGTCCAGAAAAACAATCTCCGGCGAGTGCACAATCGCGCAGGCCAGCGCCAGCCGCTGCTTCCATCCGCCGGAGAGTTGCGTAACGCGGCGCTTGAAGTAGGGCTCCAGCCCGGTCAGCGCCAGCAGCTCCACAATGCGCATGCGTGCGGCCGCCACCGAAAGCCCGTACGCCGCCGCGTAGAACTTCAGGTTCTCCTCGACCGTAAGGTCTTCATACAGCCCGAACTTCTGCGCCATGTAGCCGACGTGCTGCTTGATGTCCGCCGCATGTTTGCGCATGTCCATCCCCAGAATCGTCGCACTCCCGCCGCTCAGCGGAATCAACCCGCACAGCGCTCGAATGATCGTCGTCTTGCCCGAGCCGTTCGGCCCCAGGAAGCCGAACAGTTCGCCCTTATTCAGATGGAAGCTCACATCATCCACCGCCGTGAACTCTCCGAACTTGATGCTGATGTGCTCGGCCGTGATTACCTCGTTGCTCACAGAGCTACCAGCCGCCGTCATCGCAACTGCACCGTCGCCGACATGCCGCTCTTCAGCACGCCGCCGGGTTTCTCCACCTGCACCTTCACGCCGAAGACCTCGTGCTCGCGGTCGTCGTGCGTCTGCACGTTGCGCGGCAGAAACTCCGCCTCCGACGCAATCTCCTGGATGTGCCCGATGAAGTGCCGCTGCTGTACCGCATCGATCTCCACGTCCGCACTCTGCCCCACCTTCAGCCGGCTCAGGTCCGTCTCCGGTACGTACACCTTCACCCACAGCTGCGACGACTCCAACATCGTCACCACAATCTGGTTGGGTGGCACCAGGTCGCCAGGACGCACGCTGACCGTCTCAATCACGCCATCCGCGGGCGCTGCGAGGTTCGCCTCGCGCAGTTGCGCGTCCAGCGCTGCCACCTGCGCCTGCGCCGCCGTCAGCCGTCCCTGCCCGGACGCGATGTCCTGCCGCCGAAACCCCTGGTGGCTCAGCGTGTCCGCGGCCAGAGCCTGCTGGTAGCGTTCCTGCGCGGCCTGGATCTCCTCCACACGCGTCCCCGCCTGCAGCTCCGCCAGCTTCTGCCGCGCGGACTCCGCACGTTGCGCGGTGCTGTCGCGCTGCGCTGTATAGCTGTCGAACTGCTGCTTCGAGATCACATCCTTCTCCACCAGCAGCTGCATCCGCGCATACGTTGCTGCGGCGTTCACGGCATCCGCCTTGGCGGCGGAGTAGTCCGCCTGCGCCTGGCGCAGGTCCTCCATCCGAGGCCCATTCTTCGCCTCCTGCAACTCCGCGGCTCGCTCGTGCAGCGCCGCGTCAGCCTGCGCAATCTCCTCTGGACGGTTCCCCGTATTCAACCTGTTCAGGTCCGCCGCTCCCTGCTCCACGGTCGCCGCGGCCTGGGCACGCTGTGCCTTCAGCTCATCGGCCTCAAAGCTCACCAGCGGCGTCCCGGCCGCAACGAGCTGTCCCTCCTCCACCGCGACCGCCGTCACCCGCCCACCAATCTTGGAGCCAATCTCAATCTCCCGCGTCTCCACCGTGCCGGAGTACACCAGCGGCGCATGGCGCGCGGCAATCCATCGATACAGCAGCACCGCCACCAGCACCACCGCCGCCAGCACCACGACGAGGACGATCACCCCTTTGCGACTCAGTCCGCGGCGAGCGACTGGCTGTTGCTCCGCAGACGCAGCACCCTGCACGATGGACGGCATACGCCGATTCTATTCCCCGCACGCTGCGGCGGCTCCCGCATCACGCCTACGGGGCCGCGTCGATCCACCAGACAGCACCGCGTCGGACTCGACGATCCCATGGCACATCTCTGACCGTCGCATCCAGCCCGGTCTTCGCGTGCGGATTCCCAAAACAGCACTTCGTTAGCGGCTGTAACCGGATATTCAGACTTGCTTCACCGCCTATTCAAACGCTATTCACCGCGCCCAGCTATCACTGAGGTGCACTCCAATCCCACCCGGATCGAGGACCATCCCATGATTCGCAAACTCTCCGCCCTTTCGTTGCTGTATTTCTTGGTTCTCACCGGTTGCGCCAATAACCCGATCAACGGGTTCCCGGTGGCCACTCCCGTCGTCGTCACCGCGATCGCACCCTCCACCGCTATCCAGCACGTCGTGGTCATCTTCGGCGAAAACATCTCGTTTGACCACTACTTCGGCACCTATCCCAACGCCGCCAACACCGGCGGGACCACCTTTACCGCCGCCGCCAGCACGCCCATCCCCAACAACTACACCTCCAATCCCACTCTGCTCACTGCCAATCCGAACCTGAACTCCGCCAACGGCGCGTCGGCCGCCAATCCCTTCCGTCTCGGCACCGCTCAGGCCGGTACGGGCGACCAGAACCACAACTACGGCCCCGAACAGACTGCCTTCGACAAAGGCAACATGGACCTGTTCCCCTCCACGGTCGGCGTCGCCGACAGCGCCACGCTGGTCAATCAGACCGCCGCTCCCGCCATCGCCGGAACTACCGCGCTGAACATGGGCTACTACGACGGCAACACCGTCACCGCGCTGTGGAACTACGCGCAGCACTACTCCCTGAACGACCACTCCTTCGGCACCACCTTTGGTCCGTCCACGCAGGGCGCGATCAACCTGGTCTCCGGCCAGACCAACGGCCTTACCTACTCCGCCGGCGCGGCCGGTGGTGTAGTAGCCGACGGCTCGGGTGGCTACACCCTGGTCAGCGACGAAGACCCCACCGGCGACGTATGCTCTTCGGCGACCGCCACGGTGCAGATGACCGGTAAAAACATTGGTGACCTGCTCAACGCCTCCAAGATTACCTGGGGCTTCTTCGCTGGCGGCTTCAACCTCAGCGTCGCCGGTCCCGCTATCCCCGGCACAGTTGGCGGCGGCGTGGGCTGCACCGCGGGTGAAACCACTCCGGCCAGCCGCTACACTGGCGCGGTCAACATACCCGGCAACCCGATCAAGGCGGACTACATCCCTCACCACCAGCCCTTCCAGTACTACGCCAGCACCGCCAACCCCACCCACATCCGTCCCGCGACGGGCGTGGCCTTTGGTGCAGTCGCTGACACCGGCGCAGGCACCGCTAACCATCAGTACGACAGCCTGGATTTCTCTGCCGCCCTGGCCAGCAGCGCCTTCCCGGCAGTCAGCTTCATCAAGGCCCCCGGCATCCAGGACGCCCACGGCGGCTACTCCGATCCGCTCGATGAGCAGACCTTCATCGTCAACACCATCAATGCCATCGAGCAGTCGCAGTACTGGAGCACCACGGCCATCATCATCGCCTAC
>Ga0302157_10005709_pt1 | contig 13075 bp, 9 predicted proteins | sample I_Bog_N3_3_FD_193502 | JGI IMG/M metagenome (GOLD analysis project Ga0302157, IMG submission 193502) | Peat permafrost microbial communities from Stordalen Mire near Abisko, Sweden - I_Bog_N3_3 | ecosystem: Environmental > Terrestrial > Soil > Wetlands > Peat | place: Sweden: Abisko, Stordalen...
CAAGAAGTCCGGCTATTCCGGCAGCCAGGCCGAGCCAGAACAGCAGGATCGGAACGATCGTCAGGGCGAAGGTGAAGGGATAAAGCCACACGCCTGTCTCGTGATACAGGACAAGCTCGGTGAGGGAGCCTACCACGAGCAGCGGAATGAGCAGGGCGACCAGCCAGATCAGGATGGCGACGTAGTTGACGGCCATCAGTCCCATCGCAAGGGGCCGCCAGAACATTCGCCCTTCGCGGCGGACGAAGCCGCGGCGGTGGCGGGCCCATTCCAGTTCGCGGTCGTTAACGAAGGATTCCGCGGTCCGCTTGTAGGATCTGGCGCATAGCTCCGAAACCCTTGCAAGCAAGGCAGCGTCGTCGGGCTTCCTGCGCGGAGCCGCCGAGACGACTTGAACGGGCACCCAGGCACGCGGAAAAGCACCGCTTCGGATTGTCGTGGACGGCGTGATGATCACTGCCCCGCTCCCATGTCGCGTCGAAATATGGCCGGTGCCGGCCGGGCAATCGAAGAAATTCAGCCCGATGATCGAGGCATGACTTGCAATGCGACCAAGGTATCCTGCGGCTTCCCGACGTAAAATCTGTTGATTTAGACAGAGGCGATTGGGCGCCTGCGATCGAACCGCTTTTCCCACTTGCAGGCGATACGCCATGGCGCCCCGATTTCGGCACTTTCACCGATCCGGCGCCGCATCTATAATCGTCGTAAAATCCACCGGTTCAGAAAAGTGGCAATACGAAAACAGGGAAGGAAACAGAATGCATACGCGACTTCATGCGAATTCAGTCGGCAACAAACTGCTCCTGCTCGGCATTGCCGGCACGATTCTGGCCGGGCTGAGCGGTCCGGCGCGATGCGAAACCAGCGAGCCGATTCGGATCGGCGTGATTGCCGAAATCCAGTCGATCGCCGGAGCTTCGACGCCGGGCGGTGCGCAGATCGCCGCCGATGAAATCAACGCCAAGGGTGGCGTCGCCGGACGCCGGATCGAGATCATCTCCTACGACAACAAGAGTTCTTCCGCCGATTCCGTCCGCGCCTTCCAGCGCGCGGTCAGCCAGGACAAGGTCAATGCCGTGATCGCCAGCTACATCAGCGAGGTCGTGCTGGCACTGGAACCCTGGGCCGCGCGGCTGAAGATGCCGCTGATCACGCCGGGGGCCGCGAGCAACGAAATCACCAAGGCCATTCACGCCGACTATGAAAAGAACAAGTACACCTTCCACGGCTACCTGACCTCGGCTGCCCAGGCGCAGGCGGTTTGCGACGCTGCCAAGGAGCTTCTGGTCGACGGCCTGAAGTTCAAGACCGCGGCCATCATGAGCGAGGACGCTGCCTGGACCAAGCCGCTCGACATCGGTTTGGAGGACTGCCTGCCGAAGGCCGGCCTGGCGGTTGTCGAACACGTACGTTTTTCACCGGATACCACCGACTTCACGCCGATCTTCAACAGCATCGAAGCCAAGAAGCCCGACGTCATCGTCACCGGAATTTCGCATGTCGGCGTGCAGCCGACCGTGCAGTGGAAGAATCAGCAGGTCCCGATCCCGATGTTCGGCATCAGCGCGCAGGCGCTCAGCCCGACATTCTGGAACGACACCAACGGCGCCGCCGACGGCATCCCGTCGCTTGCGGTCGCAACCCCCAATGTCGCGGTGACGGCAAAGACAAAACCGTTCGTCGAGGCGTTCAAGGCCAAATTCGGCACGCCGCCGGCCTACACCGGCTACACCGCCTACGATGAAGTCTACATCATCGCCGAAGCGATCCAGCGCGCCGGTTCGACCGATCCCGACAGGATGGTGGATGAACTCGAGAAGACCAATTTCGAAGGCACGATCGGCCGCGTACAGTTCTTCGGCAAGGACGATGAATTCACCCACGGCCTGAAATACGGCCCCGACAATGTGAACGGCCTGGTGTTTCAGTGGCAGGACGGCAGACAGGTGACGGTGTGGCCAAAGAAGATCGCCGGCGGAAGCCTGAAATATCCGAGCTTTACCCGAATATCGCAGTGACGTTCGTCAAAGGCTTGCGCGTCTTCCACGAAGGGGCCGCCGCGATTGGCGGCCTCAAGCACTGCACCGGCGGCGGCCCCGCCGTTTCAATGAATACTCTATCCAGTTAGGCTCCGCGCCGCCTCCAGGCCGCTCGCCAGCGCCGCCTCGACCGTGCCCATGTCCCGCCCGCGGTAGAGGGCCTCGCCGGAAAGGACGACCGGCCCACCGTCACTCCTTGCAAGCACCGCCTGCGCCGCGCGGGTCTCGGGCGTCGCATACGAATAGGCCCCGCCCGCGAGAGGATCCTGCGCCCAGTTGATCGCCCGCGCCGCGACCAGACTCCGCTTCAGCTGGTTTGCATCGCGACCGAAGATGCCGGCCAGCGAAGTCAGCGCCGCCTCTATCAATTCAGGCTCGCCGAGCCCGGCCATCGCTTCGGTCCTTGGGCCGCCGAACCAGCCCGTCAGCACCGGCAGATCGGCGGGGCGCTGCGTCCACCAGACCGGAATCCCCGCGTCCGAAAGCAGAAACGTCAGATCGGCGAGATCCATTCGCTGGTCGACCCACCAGGCGGTCTTGAACCGCAGCAGGATCTTGATGACATTGCCGAAGCCGATGGCCGCGGCAGCCCTGGCCCTGTCGCGCGCGGCCGGAGGAAGCACGATGGCCTTGAGTACAGGGAGCGGGACGGTGAGGATGACGGCATCGCATTGATGCGCGTCGCCGTTGATGCAGCGGACCACGGCTCGGCCCCTGCTGGCTTCGATGGCGGAGACGGCCGAGTCCAGATGCAACGCAACCCCGTGGCTGCGGCACCCCGCAGCCAGAAATTCGACAAGGGCCGCATAGCCGCCGGCGATGCGTACCTGCGTGCTCCGTCCGCCATCCATCCATTCTTCGCGAAGCGCCAGGGTGCTGGCGCGCTCCGGGTCGGCCGCGTCGTAACCCTCGACCATCCGCTCGATGGAATGCCGCAGCCGATCATATCCGGGGCCGGCGAAATGGCGCCGCAGGAATTCGGCGACCGGCAGGTCGTCCTTGAGCTCCTGCAACGCCTTGTGGAGTTCTGCCTCGTGAGGATCCTGCGATTCCCGGTCAGAGAAGTTTCCGTGTTCGACCGTCCATTGCCTGCCCAGGATCGGCAGCAGCGAAAGCCGCGCCTCGCGCAACAGGCTGCGCGTGACCGGCGCCTCGCCATGGACGAATTCCGCACCGCCTTCCGCCGGGTAGCCGAAATCGGCGGACGGCAGCGGGTGGATGCGGCCGCCGCACCGCTTTCGCGCCTCCAGGATGGTCACGCGCTTGCCCGCGCGGGCGAGTTCCCGGGCGGCCATCAGGCCCGCGGCGCCTGCGCCGACGACGGCGATGTGCTCTCGATGCATCACCGGCCGGTTGCCGCCTGGACATCGGCGTTCTGGATCCGGTACCGCAGCAACATGGCACCGCCCTCCAGGGCCTGACTGCTCTCCAGCGTCATCGCCGTGACCGGGGCTCGGCGATCGCCCTCCGCATCCGTGGAGTCGAAGACGCTGGGTGCGCCCTTTGCGCCGTCGACGGCCGGACACAGGATCAGATTGAGTTCGTCGACCAGTCCAGCGCGCAGAAAGGCGCCGTTGGCGCCGCCGCCGCCCTCCAGCAGCAGCCGCTTCACGCCGAGCTCGCTGGAGAGGATGTCCAGCGCCAGCGCGAGATCGAGCCCCGATTTTCCCGCGAAGATGTAGGACACGCCCTCGCCGCGCAACCCCGCCAGATGCGCATCCGAAACGGCCTCGGACAGGACGACAACGATCGGGTCACCGCCGATGTCCGACCGGCCCCAGCCGATCTTTCCGTGCGCGTCGAGCACGACGCCATAGGCCTTCGCGTCCCGTCGCGCGAACCAGGGCTCGCGCGGAAAGGTCTGCTTCGTCGAGGGCGGATAGGGCTTGCCCTTGGCGAATTCCTGGCCGGTGACGCGGCCGACCAGCCATGCGTCGCCCGCCAGTTCGTCATGCACACGCTCGAACAATTCCCCGCCGGATCCCTTCGGTCGCCAACGGCTGTGGAGCGTCCGCCCGTCCACGCTGGAGGCCATGAGGCAGATGACGTGCGGCTTCATGCTAACCCTCGTTGGACAGCGCGACCGGACCGCCGGCGCGTGAAAGGCCTAAGCCGGCGCGGGACTTGGGCGGGAACTCGACGCCACCCCAGCTTCAAAACAAATCGCCCGGCTTGGTTCCCCGATGCATACGTCGTTTCCGAAGCTTCGTAGCATTCGATCCGCAGGAACAGCGACTGCCATTCCCCGATCTGCCGTCGCGGAATCGCCGCACTGGCTGTGTTGGGCGCTTGCGGTCACGCGTTGAACAGGCCCTCCCCCAAAAATCTGTTCGCATCGGGCACCCCGGGAAGCACGAAGAAATAACCGCCGCCGACCGGCTTGATGTACTCCTCCAGCCGTTCGCCGGTCAGGCGTCCCTGGACCGTCAAAAAGCCGGCGCCGAGATTTGACTGGAAGCAGACGAACAGCAGGCCCATGTCGAGTTGTCCGGCAGGCGTAAGCCCGCGCGCGAAGTTATAGCCCCGGCGCAAAATCAGATTGGCGTCGCTCTCCTTGGTCCGCGGATTGGCAAGCCGGATGTGGGCGTCGCGGGGAACGCTCTCGTCCTGCGGGTCCTCGGCGTAAGCCGGGACATCATGCTCGTTTTTCATGCCGAGCGGCGCACCGCTCATCTTGTCCCGTCCGATGATGCTCTGCTGCTCGGCAAGCGGGGTGCGGTCCCAGCGTTCGACCAGGTTGCGAATGATGCGCACCACCTGATAGCTGCCGCCGGCGGTCCATGCCGGCTCGTCGCTTCCCGCCCGCACCCAGACCACGCGGTCCATCAGCGCGCTGTCGCTGACGGCCAGGTTGGCGGTGCCGTCCTTGAACCCGAGGAGATTGCGGACCGTGTCCTTGCCGGCTTGCTTGATGGTATGCGGCGGCAGAAAGCCGTCGAGCTTCCAGCGCAGCGCCAGCAGGTCGGGAAGATTTTTGACGACGTCGCGCAACGCGTGGATATTGGTCTCCGCGGTGTTGGAGCAGATCTGCAGCATGAGATCGCCATGGCATGATTTCGGATCGAGCGCGTCGTTGGGAAACTGCTCCATGGTGATCAGGTGCCGCGGCCTGGATGCAGCCAGTGCAAAACGATCGTCGAACAGCGAGGCGCCGACCGCGACCGTCATGGTCAGGTTGTCCGGATAGAGCTGCGGCCCCAGCAGGCCGGAATCCGCAGGCGGCAGCCTCGGATCAAGCGTCGGCGCAGGGCCGGCCTCGGTCAGGACGGCAATGCGCCGCGTCAGGATGCGGAACAGCTTCTCGAGGCCCGCGCGGTCGTCGGCAAGGACGTCGAACGATGCGAACAGCGCGGCGGCCGGCTGCGGCGTCACCACACCCGCCTGCCGCGGGCCGTAAAACGGTTGGGAATCCAGGGTTCCGTCGCTCTCCTGGTCCGGCGCGCAATCGGAGCCTGCGGCCGAAGCCGGCCTGACTGCGAGCGCGGCCATGCTGCCGGCACCGAGCCCCAGCAGCAGGCGCCGACGCATCGGGTCGCCGGGTTTCCCGTCCTCGCCTGCAGCGGCTGTCGGTCGTCGGCGCTCCGTTCGGTCTACCATGTGCGATCTCAATCCAGGGCGAGGGTGCCGCGCAGCTGCGACAGGTCCTCCGCCAAGGCGGTAATCCTGCCCTTCAGGGCGTTGCGATCGGGCTGCGAAAGCTTGTCGTAGTTCTGGAACTGGCCCTCCGCTCCGCGGTAACGGCCAAGCAGGGTATCCACCTTCGAGAAATTGGCCTGGATGCGCGCCTCCAGCTCCGGATTCCGCGCGGCGATCAGCGGCTGCAACAAGGCAAAGATCTTCTGGGCACCATCGACATTGGCCTGAAAATCCCAGAGGTCGGTGCCGCTGTAGCGATCCTCCTCGCCGCTGATCTTGGTGGCCGCCACCTCCTCGATCAGATCCGCAGCGCCGCCGACCATCTTGGCGGGTGGTATGGTGAGCCCGCCCAGGCGGCTCTGCAGTTCCTCGGTGTCCCGCACCAGCCGCTCGGCGATCGGCTGCATGCCTGCCGTGGTTTTGTCCGCAAACAGCGCTTTCTCGATGCGGTGGAAGCCGGCGAAACCGGGATCATTCTCCTTCTTCTCGAAGTCGTCGGCACGCGCATCCATGTTCTTGTCGAGATCGCTGAAAAGTTCGGCCACCGGCTCGATGCGCTCATAATGCTGGCGCGTCGGGGCATATAAATTCCGGGCCTCTTCCAGCCTCCCGGCCGACACCGCTTCGGCGAAGCGCCTGGTCTGCTCGACGAGTTCGCCGACTTCCCTGACCGCATAGACCTTGTATTCGGCGAGCGGACCGACCAGCTCCCGCACGCCCGGCGCGGCCGCCGAGCCGGGGGTCGCCGCAGCCGCAACCGCGAGCGAGCCTTTTGGATTGGTCAGCAGGCCGCAGGTCATCTGGTATTGGCCGGCCTTCAGGTCGGCGGTCAGCGACTGGACAAATCCGGGAATGATGTTCTCGCGCTCCTCGACCACCATCACGCCATCGAGAATTTCCCATTCGACCGCCCGCCGGCTCTGATTTTTGATCCGGAACGTGGTCTTGCCGGCCGGCACCGAAAGCGTATTGGGCTCGCATCCGACGTCGGTAATGGTGACCGAGACCGGCGGCGCGGCATCCTGCGCGGCCGCCAGACCTGGACTGCCGAGCCCTGTGGCTGCGAGCACCGACAGCACGCAGGCGGCCCGCGACAACCGGCGGCCGCCGGGGGCGAGCGACACGGGAAAAAACGAGATCATCAGACAAGGTCCTTCGAAGCGGAATTGTCAGGCGGGCCGCGGAACCGGCTGCGGGCGTCCCTGCAAGTAGAAGATCGACAGCGCCGGCAACAGGAACGCCAGATAGACGGTCACCTCGCCGACGGTCGGCGCGTCCTGATAGCCGAAAATGCCGGCCAGCAGCGTGCCGATCAGGCCGTCGCCGGGCAGCACGCCGCTGATGTCGAATGCGGTTTGCTGCAGCAGATTCCAAAGCCCGGCCTCATGGAAGGCGCGGACGGCGCCGGCCAACAGCCCCGCCGCGACAAAAATGATGAACACGCCGGTCCAGCGAAAGAAGGTCTGGAGATTGAGCCTGATGCCGCCGCGGTACATCCCGACGCCGAAGGCGAAAGCGCAGACAATCCCGAGCCCCGCCCCGATCGGCACCCCGATGCCGACGTCCTGCTGCACGGTCGCGATCAGGAAAAACACCGATTCCAGGCCCTCGCGGCCGACCGCCAGAAACGCCATCGCGGCCAGCGCCAGGCCGCGGGAATCGCCCGATCCGGCGGCGGAGTCGATGGAATCGTGCAGCTGCGCCTTGATCGAACGCGCCGCGCGGGCCATCCAGAGCACCATCGACGCCAGGATGCCGGTGGCAATCAGGGCAACACAGCCCTCGAACATCTCCTGCATCTTCTGCGGAAACTCGGCGCCGGCGAGCTCCAGCGCCATGCCGAGCGCGGTGCAGATCACCAGCGCGAGCCCGACGCCGAACCAGACCGCCGGCAGCGCATCCTGACGGCCGGTCTTTTTGAGATAGCCCGCGATGATGCCGACGATCAACGCCGCCTCAATCCCCTCGCGGAGCATGATCAGGAACGCGACGAGCACGGACGTGTCCTTTCAAAGGGCCGGGCATTGGCCGAAACCGACGTTTTCTAACACTCAACAACGCCTTCATGTTTGGAATCATTAAAATATCGCCGCCCGCGGCGTCGTCCCGGATGTGAGTCTCTTGGAATAATTCTTATGCGCAAGGCCCGCCAGATCCTCCCTATCGCGGGCTCGGCCGCGCCCGGATGCGCCACCACGTCGCCGCCTGCTCGCGAAAGCCTCTTCAAGACATCTGAGCCGTCGTATTGACAGCAGCAACCGGATCGTTTCAGTTATCGGTGTTCAGGAGTGCCGATCCGCTCGATCGGCAAAGGGAATTTGGTGCGGTTCGCACCTTGTCTGCGAACCAAATCCAAGGCTGCGCCCGCAACTGTAGGCGGTGAGTCCTTCTTCGATATGCCACTGGGCTTTTACGACAAGGCCCGGGAAGGCGGAGAAGGGTTATGACCCGCGAGCCAGGAGACCGGCCTGAACACGTCATCCTTCCGGCGTGCGGTGCGCGCGCATGGGGCGGTTCTTTCGCTGCGGTGACATAGAAAATGTCTTGCGGATGAAGGGGCCGCCATGGCTGCGCATGCGAAATCGAATGTTCTGCAAGATCGGCCTGAACCTGCAACTGCAGGTCTTCGCGGCCGGATCGTCGCCATCTACAGCCTGCTCATCGTCGCCAATCTGTCGGCCTGGATCTGGGCCTTGGTTGCGTTCGCCCATCAGCCGGTTCTGATCGGGACCGCGGTGCTGGCGTATAGCCTCGGCCTGCGTCATGCCATCGATGCCGATCATATTGCGGCGATCGACAACGTCACGCGCAAGCTGATGCAGGAGGGAAAGCGCCCGGTCGCGGTCGGCTTTTTCTTTGCGCTGGGGCATTCGACCGTGGTTGTGCTCGCCTCGCTGGCCGTCGCGCTGACGGCAAGCGCGCTGAGCGGCGGACTGGCTTCCTACCGCGTGATCGGCGGCATCGTCGGAACCTCGGCGTCAGCGCTGTTTCTGTTTCTGATCGCGATTGCAAATATCATGGTACTGCGCGGCGTGTACCGGGCATTTCGGCTGGTGGAGCGCGGCAATAGCGTAACGGAAGCGGACATTGACGCGCTGTTGCAGCAGCGCGGCTGGCTGGCGCGGCTGTTCCGGCCGCTGTTCAGGCTGGTTTCGCACAGCTGGCAGCTTTATCCGATCGGGCTGTTGTTCGCGCTAGGCTTCGAGACCGCCAGCGAGATCAGCCTGTTCGGCCTCTCGGCGCAGGCTTCCGATGCGGTCTCGAGCTGGTCGCTGCTGATTTTCCCGGCGCTGTTCGCCGCCGGCATGACGCTCGTCGACACCACCGACGGCGTGCTGATGCTGGGCGCCTATGGCTGGGCCTATCGAAATCCCCTGCGCAAACTGTTTTACAATCTGACCATTACATCGGTGTCCGTGCTGGTGGCATTGGTGGTGGGCGGCATCGAGACGCTCGGCCTGATCGCGGATCAATTTCATCCGCAGGGCATGTTCTGGAATGCGATCTCCGGAATCAACGAACATTTCGGCGCGCTCGGCTACGGCATCGTGGCGATGTTCGCCGTGAGCTGGGGGATATCGTTCCTGGTCTATCGCTTCAAGCGATACGACCTCTACGGCAGCTAAGGCTGAAGATTTCGAAAAACGAGCTCAGCAATTGATAATCGATCGCAACTAGGTTGACAAGGTATTGAAAATACAGTCAAGTTTGTTGCAACTGAGTTGCATTAGCAGGCACAGGGCTACGGCGCGAAAAGCAATGAGTCGGGTGATGGTGTGCGCGGCGGCCCTGGCGGTGAGCGGCGCAGCGAAGGCCGCGGATCTGCCCGCCGTCGGTTCGATGCCGCTCAAAGCGCCGCCGATCGCCAACTACGACTGGTCGGGATTCTACGTCGGCGGCCATGTCGGATATAGCCGAGGCTACGGCCGCAACACGCTGTTCGACCCGAACCCGAGTGCAGCCGACAGCTCGTTCGGCGGCCAGTTTGCCGGTATGCAGTTCGGCTACAACCATCTGCTGGCATCGCGGCTGCTCATCGGAATGGAAGCGGACATCTCGTTCCCGAACTATCTCGATGACGGCATCGTCGCGTCCCGGACCACGCCGTTCAGCGCCGTTACCGAAAAGCTCGACTTCGTCTCGACGGTGCGCGGCCGGGCTGGTTATGCCTTCGACCACTGGCTTTTCTACGCAACCGGCGGACTGGCATGGTCGCAGGCCCGGCTGCTCGAAGACTCGAACTCGACCGGCAACGAGGACAAGGTTTTGCGGCTGCGCACCGGCTGGGCTCTCGGAGCCGGCGCGGAACTTGCGATCGCGCCGGGCTGGACTGCGAGACTCGAGTATCTCTACGACCGCCTGGGAAAAACCGGCGGCACGTTTCCATCGGGCACCGGTTATGAATCGACCTCGGTGGATCTCAACAGTGTCAGGGTTGGACTCAACCGGAAGCTTGACTGGACCGGAGCGGCGACAGGCGACGGCGGCGGCAACTCCACTGGCTCCTGGGGACTCGACCCCAATAGCTGGAACGTCCACGGGCAGCTAACCTTCATCGAGCAGGGCTATCCCGCTTTCCGCTCGCCCTACCAGGGCGCGAACAGCCTGACCGGCGCCAATCAAATCCAGAATACGACAAGTGCCACCGCATTCATCGGCTATCGCCCATGGGACGGCACCGAAATCTACGTCAACCCGGAGCTCATGCAGGGCTTTGGTCTCAGCAACACGCTGGGAGTCGCAGGCTTTCCCAACGGAGAGGCGCAAAAATCGGATTTCCCGATCCCGCGTATGGACATCGCGCGGGTGTTCGTGCGGCAAACCTTCGGCCTTGGCGGCGAGCAGGAGACCATCGAGGACGGACCGAACCAGCTCGCCGGCAAGCAGGATATCTCGCGAATCACGATCACGGCCGGCCGGTTCGCTGTTCTGGATCTATTTGACGGCAACTCCTATTCGCACGACCCGCGCGTCGATTTCCTCAACTGGAACATGTATTGCTGCGGGTCCTACGACGTGACCATGGACAAGATCAGCTACACGTGGGGCGCGGCTGTCGAACTGAACCAGAAGAATTGGGCGATCCGTGGCGGCTATTTTCTGGTGCCGACCGTCTCCAACGTCAACACTTTTGACACCCGGATCCCCGAGCATGGCGAGTATATCGGCGAATTGGAACTGCGATATGCGCCGTTCTCCGAGCCCGGCAAACTGCGCCTGATGGGATGGGCGAACATCGCCGATATGGGGAGCTATGCCGACGCTCTTGCGATGCCCGTCACCACGCCGAACTATCCCGACATCACGCTGACACGGCAGCTGCGCACCAATTACGGCTTCGTCGTCAATGTGGAGCAGGCGATAACAGGCGAGCTGGGCGTGTTCTCGCGTGCGAGCTGGAGTCCCGGTCTCGACGAGCTCATCGGCTGGACCGATTGCGACGAGAGCCTGTCGCTCGGCACCGTGCTGAAGGGAACGGCTTGGGGGCGGCCGGACGACAAGATCGGCGTGGCAGGCCTGGTCGAAGGTCTCTCGCCGATCGCGCGAGCCTATTTCGCGGCCGGCGGCCTCGGGATCCTGATCGGCGATGGCCAGCTCAATTATCGCCCGGAGCAGATCCTGGAAGCCTATTATGCCTACAGCCTCAATAAATGGGCAACCCTCACCTTCGACTATCAATTCATCGACAATCCCGGATACAACGCCGACCGCGGACCGGTTTCGGTGTTTTCCGGACGGTTGCACGCGCAGTTTTGAGCGTCCCGGCCGCTGGAAAAAGCAGCGACGGGCCGCACCGCCGGCAATCGCGGCAGACCGTTGATCTCGGCGGCCGGATCGAAAAGTCGCCGCCGACGTCGTGGATCAGCGCCCGTCGGGGGTCTGGACGCCGGACCAGCTGTCGCGGACCTGCTGGTAGTGCACGCTCGGATCGTAGGCGGTGGTCGGCAGCTTGAGAACCTGCGGCGACAACCGGCCGACGGCGCCCAGGACCGCGTAGGACGCGACCACGCGATCATGCTGCGCGGTGACCAGCGCGATGCGCGCGTTGACCAGCGCCTGCTGCGCGTTGAGCACGTCGAGCGTGGTCCGCTGTCCGACGGTGGCTTCGCGGCGAACGCCGGTGAGCGCGATTTCCGACGCGGTGACCTGGGATTGTGCGGAAACCACCTCGGCCTTGCCCGCCACCAGCTGCCCCCACGCCGTCACCACGTTGGCGCGGGTCTGATCGCGGGTCGTTTCGAGATTGAGGCGCTGCTGCGCCAGGGTTTCCTTGGACTGGCGGATCAGCGCGTATTCGGCGCCGCCCTGGTAGATCGGCGCCGAGACCTGCGCCACCGCGGCCGCGCCGAACGAGCGGAAGGTCGTCAGGGTCTGCTCGTAGGACTGCTGGACCGCCGCCTGCAGGCTGACGGTCGGCAACAGCGCGCCCTCGTTGATCTTGACCTGCAGATAGTTGACGTCGATGCCGTACATCGCCGCGGTGACGTTCGGATTTTCGGTGAGGCCCAGTTCGACGGCGGAACCCGGCGATTTCGGCAGGAAGCGGTCCACCGGCGAGCCGGGCGCCAGGTTGGAGGGGTCGTCGCCGATGATGCGGCGGAAATTCGACCGCGTCGTTACCAGGTTGGATTCGGCCGTGAGTTGCTGGGTCTTGCCGGCGGCGAGCTGGGCTTCGGCCTGCGCGACATCGGTCGGCGTCACCGTGCCGACGCTGAACCGGTCGCGGGTCTGCTTGAGGGTCTGCTCGAGCACGAGAACGTTGCTGCGCTGCACCTCGACGATCGCGGCGTCGCGCAAAAAATCCATGTAGATGGTGGCGGCGTTCAGCAGCACGGTCTCTTCAAGCACGCGCAGCGCTTCGCGCGCGCCGGAAACCTGGCTCTCGGCCGCCCGGGTCTTGTTGGCGGTCTGATTGCCGTTGAACAGCGTTTCCGTCACGGTGACACCGACGCTGCGCGGCGCGTCGGTGCCGTGAACGTCGCTTCGGATCAGCCTGGTCGCGGAGGCGCCCGGTCCCGATGTGGCGGCGACGTCGGCGTACTGAAAGCCGCCGCTCGCGGTGAGCGCGGCCTTGGGCCGGTAGCCCGACAGCGCTTGCGCCACGTTCTCGTCGGTCGATCGCACCAGAGCCCGTTGCGCATTGAGCTGCGGGTTGTTCCGGTAGGCCCGCACCAGGGCGGCCTCGATGGTATCCGCCAGCGCCGGTGCCGGGCCTGCGAACGCCATCAGGACCATCGTAGCTGCAACTCCGTGAAGGCTTCTCACAGACATGGATTCACGCGCCAGCTTTGTGCACCGATCAGGCGCGAGACATTCATTCGGACAATCCCCGGGAGGCATCCCCGGTCGGGACAGTGCTGCGGGAGACCAATCGCCCAGCTTTGCTGAAGCAATAT
>Ga0302157_10005711_pt1 | contig 13075 bp, 11 predicted proteins | sample I_Bog_N3_3_FD_193502 | JGI IMG/M metagenome (GOLD analysis project Ga0302157, IMG submission 193502) | Peat permafrost microbial communities from Stordalen Mire near Abisko, Sweden - I_Bog_N3_3 | ecosystem: Environmental > Terrestrial > Soil > Wetlands > Peat | place: Sweden: Abisko, Stordalen...
TGGATCGTTGTGGTGGTGGTCTGCCCGTCGCTTGAGGTCGCGGTCACGCTGTAGGCCTGGCCCGCACCCGAGCTTGAGGTGTTGAGCGTGCCGCTCGTGCCGCTGCCACCGTTGTTGTCGACGCAGCTACTGATCCCCGGTCCCTGCGGATCGTCGCAGGAGAAGCTCGTCGCAACGGTCTGGTTGCGCGTGTAGGTCTGCCCGTCGGGCGGTGCCGTGATCGACGCGGTCGGCGGACCGTTCACGACCGTGTAGTGGATCGTTGTGGTGGTGGTCTGCCCGTCGCTTGAGGTCGCGGTCACGCTGTAGGCCTGGCCCGCACCCGAGCTTGAGGTGTTGAGCGTGCCGCTCGTGCCGCTGCCACCGTTGTTGTCGACGCAGCCGCCGCTGGGGAGCAGTCCCTCTCCGTCGGTGCCCTCCGCGCAACTGAACGTGGTAGGTATCGACGCGTTCCGTGCATAGATGCCGCCGGTCGTTGGATCCGAGATCGATGCGGTTGGCGGCGCTGCGACGGTGTAATTGACGGTGTCGGTCGTCCTCTGGGTGTCCTGGCTGGTCGCGGTGACGGTGAAGCTGTGGCTGCCGAGACTGCTCGTGTCGATCGCCGAGCCGTCGGCGACCGTGCCCACGCAGCCGCCGGAGCTGAGCAGCCCCGGCCCGCCGGTGCCGTCGCTGCACGAGAAGTCCGCAAGCACGTTCTGGCCGGCGCTGTAGAACGCGCCATCAGGAGGTGTCACGATCGAGACTCCAGGCGCCTGGGCGGCAGGGACCACCGTGACGGTCACGTTGAAGTTGCCGTGTCCGTCCGTCGGCACACGGTCGGTCGTGGTTTGCGAACCGACGTCGCAGTCCGTGATGGATACCCCGTAGCTCCCGCCGCTCTCCGTGGTCACGAGGGCATGATCCGCGTCTCCGCTTCCGTCCGAGTAGTACGTGGCAGCGGCACCGCAGTAGTCGTCGGTCAGATAGATGAGCAAGCTCATGTCAGTGACAAATGGCCCGATCGTGGCCCCGGTCGCCGCGTTGCAGCCGTTCCCGCCCGTGGCCAGCGGCACCAGAGCCCCCCCGCTGAGCTGATAGCCGTAGGTGAGGGTGTCAGACGGGCAGTTCGTGGCACCTCCATCGCCGAACGCCGCGTTCGACAGCGTCGCGGTCGCGCCCGCCGGGATCTCGATCGCGCCGGAGGCGTTGGCGCTCGTCGCGAGGACCAAGCTCGCGGCAAGCGCGGCGAGACTCGCTCCCGCCACCGCAAGTCTGAAGGTGGTTCGCTTCACCCGGGTCTCCCCGTGGCGGCCGGCCCGTCCTCAAGCCGAACCGCCCTCACGCCGACCGACGATCCCCGCGCTCTCGCTACCGGGATTCGGCGCAGCCTGAACATTGCCGCATTGTGCATCATCTGCCCGCGTGACGTCGGGGGCCCGCGGGTGCGGCCTTGGGGGAAAAAATCATCGGCGGCGGGTGAGAAGTGACCCGGCGGCGCGCGCCGATCGCGCTACCTTCCAGTGGCCCCGCCGGTTCCTCGTTCCCTCCTCGACCTGGAGATGGCGGCCACGAACGACCGGCCAGCAGCGCCGGTCGTTCGTGTCTTCGGATCCACGCCGCTCAGCCCGCGGCGATCAGCAACTGCTCGATCGAGTCCGCGCGAAGCGGCTCAGTCGCACTCACCAGCACCGCCATCACCCAGGGATCGTCCTCGGCCGCCACGAAGCGCACCGGCATCTGGGTCACCAGCGCCCCGACGGCGAGGTCGCGCTTGACGCCGAGGACGCCGCCACGAGCGCCGGTCATCCCGACATCGGTGATGTAGGCCGTGCCGCCGGGCAGCACGCGCGCGTCGGCGGTCGGCACGTGGGTGTGGGTGCCGAGCACCGCCGTGACGCGGCCGTCGAGGTGCCAGCCCATCGCGACCTTCTCGCTCGTCGCCTCGGCGTGCATGTCGACGACGATGTGGTCGGCCTTGCCGCGCAACTCGGCGAGCAGCGTGTCGGCCTCGGCGAAGGCGGAGCGCCCGGCGTTCATGAACACGTTGCCGGACAGGTTGATCACAGCCAGGCGAACGCCGTCGCGCGAGACGATCGTGTGGCCGTGACCGGGCTGGCCGCGAAGGTAGTTGGCGGGGCGCAGGATCCGCGCCTCGTCGTCTAGGTAGGGGTAGATCTCGCGGTGGCGGTAGGCGTGGTTGCCGAGCGTGATCACGTCCACGCCGGCGGCGAGCAGATCGTCGGCGAGCTTCGGCGTGATGCCGAAACCGCCGGCCACGTTCTCGCCGTTGACGACGACGAAGGTCGGCTGGTGGCGCTCGCGCAGCGCCGGCAGCGTCCGCAGCAGCGCGCGCCGGCCCGCCGGGCCGACGAGATCGCCGCAGAACAGGATTCGCGCCGGCGCGGACATCAGACGCGAGCCTAGTCGTCCCGGGCGTTGCCCGTCCCCCGCTTTTCCCAAGCAGACCTCCGCACGGGCCATACTGCTGACGATGATCCGTCCCCGCGGAGCCCTCGGATGAGCACCGGGCGAAAGCTCGAGGCGCCACCGCCGGCCGTCCCGCCCCCGCCTGAGGTTCCGGCGCCCGACGAGCACGCCGGCGGGGAGCAGCCGCCCGCCTCACCCTCCCCGCTCGTGATCCCCCAGGGCGTTCAGCTCGTGCTGCTCGCACTCGGCCTGCTCGGCCTCTGGGTGGCCGCACGGGCGGCGCGCAGCGTGGTCGAGATCGTCGTCGTCGCGTCGCTCATCGCGCTGATGCTCAACCCGTTCGTCAGCTTTCTCGGGCGACGCGGCATCCCGCGCCCCTTCGCGATCCCGCTGACCTACGTGCTGATGATCGTCGTGCTGGCCGGGATCGGCGTGGCGCTCGCGCAGCCGATCTCAAACCAGGTGAACGCCTTCCAGCACAACGTTCCCCATCTCATCGCCGAGGCCAACAAGCGCCTGCACAGCGTGCAGACCTTCTTCAACCACCACGGCATCCACATCCAGCTCGAGAAGCAGGGCCAGACCGCGCTCCAGACGATCCAGACGAAGGTGCTGAAGGGCTCGAGCTCGCTGCTGGCGTTCACCACGAGCCTGCTGAAGAGCGCCGCGACCGCGGCGTTCGCGCTGGTCCTGATCTTCGTGATGTCGGTCTACCTGCTGGTCTACGCTGGCCAGATTGGCCGGCTCGTGCGCCGCTGGCTGCCGCAGGCCGACGGCACACCCGAGGACGACTACCCCACGCGCGTGCAGCGCGCTGTCGGCGGCTACGTCCGCGGCCAGCTGCTGTTCAGCGTCATGATGGGCACGACCGCGGGTGTCGCGCTGTGGTTGTTCGGCGTGGTCGGCATCTTCCACGACGGCCGCACCTATGCGTTCGCCTTCGGCACCTTCTTCGGCGTGATGGAACTCGTCCCCTACGTCGGACCGGTGCTCGGCGCGATCCCGCCGGTGGCCGTCGCGCTGTTCGAGAAGCCACTGGTTGCCCTCTGGGTGGTGATCCTGTTCATCGTCATCCAGCAGCTCGAAGGCCACATCGTCGCACCCCAGATCTTCAGCCACGCCCTGCGCATCAACCCCCTGCTGGTCATCGTCGCGTTGCTGTTCGGGGACGCGATCTACGGCATCGTCGGGGCGCTCTTGGCGTTGCCGGTCGCGGCGGTGGTTCGCGAGACGCTGGTCTATCTCCGCCGCCACGTCGTGCTCGAGCCGTGGCGGCCGCAGGCCCCACCGCCGACCTGATGTCGCCACCGACGCTGCAGGCACGCTCGCTTTCGAAGCGATTCGGTGACCGCGTCGCGCTGCACGATGTGAGCTTCCAGCTCGACGCCGGCGAGATCCTCGCCGTGATCGGGCCCAACGGTGCCGGCAAGACGACCCTCTTGTCGCTGCTTGCGGGAGCCGCCACGCCGAGCGGCGGCGAGGTCCTCTCGCCGCCGGGCGAGCGGATCGGCTGGGTCCCGCAGCAGACGGCCGTCTATTCAAAACTCTCGGTGCTCGAGAACCTGCGGCTGTTCGCGCGGCTCGAGCGGATCGCCGATCCCGACGGCGCGGTGGCTGCGATGCTCGAGCAGACCGGGCTTCGCGAGCGCGCCGGCGAGCAGCTCGGGCGCCTCTCGGGTGGCAACCGCCAGCGGGTCAACATCGCGCTCGGGCTGCTCGCGGATCCCCCCGTCGCGCTGCTCGATGAGCCCTCGGCTTCGCTTGATCCGCGCCAGCGAGCCCGGCTTTGGAGCTTCATTTCCGCTCGCGTGCAGGGCGGTACGAGCATCGTCTTCACCACCCACGACATCGCCGAAGCGGAGCGCTACGCCGCACGCGTGCTCGTGCTCGCCGACGGCGAACTGCTGTTCAGCGGACCGCCGGCCGATCTGCGAAGCCACGGCAGCGGCGACATCGAGAGCGCCTTCGTCGCCTTCCTGCGCGAGCGCGGTCACTGATGCGCGCGCGCCGCGACCACCGGGCAGGCGCGATGCGGGGGAAGGCAGCGGCGATGCCCGCAGCGGTGGCGGCCCGCTGATGACGGCGGTCCGCTGGCTGCTCGCGAAGGACCTGCGCATCCTGCGCCGCTCGCCGGCGCTGGCGGCGCTGCTGATCCTCTACCCGGCCGCCGTCGCGGTGCTGATCGGGCTCGCGCTCTCGCGCGGGCCCGGTCTGCCGCGCGTCGCCTTCCTCAACGAGATTCCGCCCAGTCAGTCCGTGATCACGCTCGGCACGACGCGGATCAACACGGCTCGCTACGAACGCCAGCTGTTCCAGGCGATCGAGCCGGTCCGCGTGTCCAGCCGCGCGCAGGCCGTCGCCGACGTGCGCGACGGCTCGACGATCGCCGCGCTGATCATCCCGCCGAACCTCCCGCATCTGCTCGCGAGCGCCGATCAGTCGGCCTACGTCCAGGTCATCTACAACGGCGACGCGATCAACCAGTCGCTCGTGGAGACTGCGATCGAGTCCAAGCTCGCCCAGGCGAACGCGCTGCTCGCGGTGCAGCTCGAAAAGGTCGCCGGCAGCTACATCGACCTGCTGCTCTCCGGCGGGCGGCTGAACTTCCTCGGCCTGGCGTTCAACGTGCTGGGCCTGCGCGACTCCGCCAAGATCCTCAACGTCGTCCTGCGCGAACTGCCTCAAAGCTCGCCGCTGCGCGCCAAGCTCGGGCCGGTCGCGAGCTTCGCGAAGATCGCGGTCGACAACCTCGCCAGCTCGAAGGCGGTGATCGGCGCCGTGGGCGCCCCGATCGTCGTGCACCAGCAGACGATCAACGGCCGGCGCACGCCGCTTGATTTCTATGCCGTGGCGATCGCGGTGACGGTGTCGCTGATGTTCGTCTGCCTGCTGCTCGCGTCGGGAACGCTGGCGCTGGAACGGGAGGAGAACACGCTCGAGCGGCTGCGCCGTGGGCTCGTCTCGCCAACCGCGCTGCTCAGCGAGAAGGCCTTGCTGGCGAGCGTCTGCGCGATCTTTGTGGGCTTCGCGATGCTCGTCGGAATCGGCATCTTCGTGCCGCTGCAATGGGGCCGCGTGGGCCTCTGGCTGCTCGCGCTGGCGGGCGGAGCGCTCGCGTTCGCCACACTCGGCGTTGCGCTCGGAGGTCTCGTGCGCGACGTGCGCGCCGCGTCGCTACTGGCGCTGCTGGTCTCGTTCCCGCTCGTCTTCCTCGCGCTCGTCCCCGCCGGCTCCGTCGCGGTTGGCCTCTACGACGCGATCCGGGTGCTCTCGGCCGTCTTCCCGTTCAAGGCGGCGCTCGAGGCGGTCGACGCCGCCGTCAACCGGTCGAGCCCGAGCGAGTGGGCGGCGCTCGGTCATCTGGCGCTGCTGGTGGCGGGATTCGGGCTGCTCGCGCGCCTCGGTCTGCGTCGCTGATCGTCCCGGGTGGCGCGCGCTCGCCCGCTACCATCGTCTGCGATGGCTTTCCCACAGACGCGTCTGCGGCGACTGCGTCGCACGGTGGCGCTGCGTGACCTTGTGCGCGAGACCGAGCTGCGCCCGGCGCGGCTGATCGCGCCGCTGTTCGTGGCCTCAGCCGGCGAGCCGATCGATTCGATGCCCGGCCAGTCTCGCCTGACGATCTCCGGCGTGGTCGCGGAAGCAGGCGAGCTGGCGGCGCTCGGCGTGCCGGGAGTCCTCCTGTTCGGGATCCCCGACCACAAGGACGCCGAGGGCTCAGCTGCCTGGGACGACGAGGCTCCCGTACAGCTCGCGGTTGCGGCGATCAAGGCCGCGCAGCCCCACCTCGTCGTGATGACCGACGTCTGCCTGTGCGAGTACACCAGCCACGGGCATTGCGGGGTCGTGCGCGATGACGGCACGATCGACAACGACGCTTCGCTTGAGCTGCTCGCACGCACCGCGGTCAGTCACGCGCGGGCCGGCGCCGACGTGATCGCACCGAGCGACATGATGGATGGGCGCGTCGGCGCGATCCGCGCCGAGCTCGACGCTGAGGGATTCGAGGAGCTGCCGATCCTGGCCTATGCCGCGAAGTTCGCCTCAGCCTTCTACGGGCCGTTTCGCGAGGCGGCCGGATCGACGCCCTCCCGCGGCGACCGGCGCAGCTACCAGCTCGATCCGGCCAACGCCCGCGAGGCCCTGCGCGAAACCGAGCTCGACATCGCGGAGGGCGCCGACATGGTGATGGTCAAGCCGGCGCTCGCCTACCTGGATGTGATCGCCGCCGTGCGCGCGATCACGCGACTGCCGCTCGCGGCCTACAACGTCAGCGGCGAGTATGCGATGGTGAAGGCGGCAGTCGCGAGCGGCGCTTTCGAGGAGCGCGCCGTCGTGCTCGAGACGCTCACGGCGATTCGCCGTGCGGGGGCTGACATGATCATCACCTACCACGCGAAGGACGCCGCCAGATGGCTCGCGCAGACCTGACCGCAACGCCGAAGATCCGGGCCCGCAAGGATGGCGCCGCGGTCGCGCTGGACGATCTCGACCGCCGGCTGCTGAACCTGATGCAGGGCAGCTTCCCGCTCCAGCCCAGGCCCTACGCCGCGGTCGCCGCGGAGGCGCAATGCAGCGAAGCGGAGGTCCTCGCGCGCGTGAGCAGGCTGCTCGAGCAGCGGATCATCCGCCAGGTCACCCCGATCTATGACACGCGCGCGCTCGGCTACGGCTCGATGCTCGTCGCCGCCAAGGTCGACCCGGAGCATCCGTGGGCGGCGGCGAAGATCATCAACTCCCACCCCGGCGTGTCGCACAACTACCTGCGCAACCACGAGTTCAACATGTGGTTCACGATCGCGGTCGAACGCGACTCGAAGCTCGGCCTCGACGGGACGCTGGACGTGCTCGCACAGCTCACCGGCGCCGAGTCGATCCGCCAGCTGCCGACGCTGAAGCTGTTCAAGATCCGCATGGACCTCGAGATGGAGGGCGGCACCGCGGCGCTCTCCTCGCCGGGGCAGGAGACCGCGCCGGCGCCGCTTGAGGCGATCGACTACGACGAGCGAGACGTCGCCGTGATCCGCGCCACCCAGGGCGATCTGCCGGTCACCTCCGAGCCCTACGTGGCGGCCGCCGCCGCGCTGGGAATGAGCGTCGCCGAGTTGCTCGAGCACATGTCGGGCATGCGCGAGCGCGGCCTGCTGCGCCGCGTCGCCGCGATCCTCTATCACCGCCGCGCCGGCTTCTCCGCCAACGGCATGGGCGTGTGGAAGGTGCCGCCCGAGCAGATCGAGACGCTCGGCCCGAGGATGGCCTCCTACCGCGGCATCTCCCACTGCTACCAGCGCCCGACCTACCCTGACTGGCCCTACTCGGTCTTCACGATGGCCCACGGGCGCTCGAAGGAGGAGTGCGACGCGGTGCTCGACGCGATCGCCGACGACACACAGATCGAGGAGCGCTCCACTCTGTACTCCTCGACCGAGTTCAAGAAGATCCGGCTGCTGTACTTCACCGACGAGTTCCGCGACTGGGAGGCGGCGCACGCCTGAGCGCCGCCGCCGCGCCACCTGGCCGGCGGGCGTGAAGGAAGTCGAGCGGCCCCCGCTGGCGCTTCAGCTGCCGTCGGGATAGCCGCCGCGGTGCGACACCATCGGGAAGTGCGCGAGGGCATGGGGGTCGGCGAGCATCGCCTCGGTCTGGGCGAGGTAGGGCTTCGCAGCGCGCCAGCCGCCCGGGTTGGGAACGAGCCCCTGCGAAAGCAGCGCGCCGCCGTCGCGCGTCGCGTCGAGCAGGCCGCCGAGCGCCGCGCGCAGCCGCTCCAGCGCGCGCCCGCCATGACGCTCGCGCCAGGCCGCCTCGACGCCGGCCAGAAGGCGTGCATGCTTGCTCTGCGCCAGCTCACCGCGCGCCGTCAGGCGGGCCAACCGGGTTCGCGGCGTCGCCGGATCAGGCTCGATCACGACGCAACCGCTGCGCGCCAGCAGGCCCAGCGAGAGGGCGATCGCCTCCTTCGAGAGGCCGGCTGCGAGCGGCAGGTCGCGCACCCGCACGCCGTCTGGGTGAAGCACCCGCAGCGCGTTGGAGCTGACGCCGAGCGCAAGCCGCGACTCGCGCTCGTAGTCGATCGAGTAAGCGAGCAGCACCCGCGCGAGCAGCGCGTACAGCTCGAGCGGCGCTCCGTCGGCGGGCGCGGCCGGACGCGCGCGCCAGCGATCCGGATCATCGCGGCGAACACCGGTCACCGGCAGGAAATCCGGCAGCTCGAGCCCACTGCCGGCCTCGATCGTCTCGAGCGCCTCCCGCAGGTCGGTGATCGCCGCGGCGCCGAAGCGATCGCGCCAGCGTGTCTCGATCTCGGCGCCGAGCGGCCGCCAGACTTCCCGCGCCAGCGCGCCCCAGCGCGTCGGCGCCACCACCCAGTCGCGGCGCGGCGGCGCGGGGCGGGGGTCCGCCGGATCCGCTGAGAGTTTGATGTAGCCCCAGCGCTGCAGACCCCTCAGGTTGGTCAGCCGAGCCGGCTCGGCGAGCTCGCGCAGCGGCCTGGGCTGGTCGAGATGTGCCATGAAGTTCGCCCACATCGCGAGTGAGACCAGCCACGGCCCGCGCGCCGAGTCGCCGGCACTACCGACCGTCGTGCGGTGCGGGATGCGCTGCTCGGCCGCGTTGTCGAACTCGATCGTGTGCGCGATCAGGACCTGCGAGAGCGGGGTGCAGAGCGGCTCGGCAGCGATCTCGCGAACGTAGCGCAATCGCCGCGGAGCGCGGGGCCGCGACGGCCGTCGAATATCGTCTCGGGCGCCGTGCCGCCCGCCCGCAACGACTCCCGCTCCGCCGAGCTGTACTCGCGTGCGTGCAAGGTCCTGGCCGGCGGCGTCAACTCGCCGGTCCGGGCGATGCGCGCGATCGGACGTGACCCGCTGTTCATCGACCACGGCCGGGGCGCCGAGATCGTCGACGTCGACGCCAACGCCTACGTCGACTACGTTTGCTCGTGGGGGGCGCTGATCGCCGGTCATGCGCACCCGGCCGTGCTCGACGCGGTGGCCGCCGCAGCCGCCCGCGGAACGAGCTTTGGCGCACCGACGGCGGGCGAGGTGGAGCTTGCCGAGGAGGTGGCGCGCCGCGTGCCGGGCGCCCAGATGCTGCGCATGACCTCTTCGGGCACCGAGGCGGCGATGACGGCGATCCGCCTCGCCCGGGCCGCCACGGGCCGCGACGTCATCGTCAAATTCGCGGGGGCCTATCACGGCCATTTCGATGGCCTGCTGGCGCAGGCAGGGTCCGGTCTCGTGACGCAGGGGATCCCGTCAAGCCCGGGGGTGCCCGCGGCCACCGCGGCCGCGACCGTGGTCGTGGCGTGGAACGACCGGGCGGCGCTCGAGCAGGCCACGCAGGGCCGCGACGTGGCGGCGATCATCGCCGAGCCCTGCCCGGCCAACATGGGGCTCGTCCCCGCTGCCGACGGCTACCTTGCGTTCCTGCGGGCGCGCGCCGATGCGTGCGGCGCGCTACTGATCCTCGACGAGGTGATCAGTGGCTTTCGCATCGCGCGCGGCGGCGCCGGCGCGCGCGAGGGCGTCCGCGCCGACCTCCTCGTGCTCGGCAAGATCCTTGGCGGCGGCCTGCCGGCCGCCGCGGTCGCCGGACCGCGCGAGCTGCTCGAGCTGCTGGCGCCGGTCGGTGAGGTCTACCAGGCGGGGACGCTGTCGGGCAACCCGCTTGCCGTCGCCGCGGGACTCGCCACGCTCGCGCTGCTCGACGAGGCCGCCTACGCGACGCTCACGGCGACAACGCAGCGCCTCGCGCAGGGCCTGGCCGCGGCCGGCGGGCCGGCCGTCAGCGTGGTGTGGGCGCCCGGCCTGCTGACGGTGTTCTTCGCCGCGCAGGCGCCGGCGGATCTCGCCGGCGCCCAGCGCTGCGACCTCGCCGCCCACGGCGCCTGGTGCCGCGAGCTGCTTGCCCGCGGCGTCTACCCGCCGCCGTCGCAATTCGAGGCCTGGTTTCCCTCTCTTGCCCACAGCGACGAGCAGATCGAGCGCACGCTCGCCGCCGCCGGCGAGGCGTTCGCCGCGATCGCCGCAGCTCGATGAGCACGCTCGAGCGACTGCGCGAGTTGATCGTGGCCGAGGGCGAGCCGCTCGCCGGCGGGCTGCTCGAGCGCGTGCCCGCTGGCGCGCAGCCGACGCTTGGCGAGCTGGCTGCCGCGGGACCGCGCGCGGCAGCCGACCCGCGGGAGTACGAGCTGCTGATCGAGGCGATCTATGAGGGCTACCTGCTGCACTACGGCGACTCGCGGCTGCTGTCGGGCAGCGACGACGATCTCGCGTTGCTGGCCGGCGACCGCCTGTACACGATCGGCCTGGAGCGGCTCGTCGCGCTCGGCGATCTCGACGCCGTGCTCGAGCTCGCGGACGTGATCGCGCTGTGCGCGCTGCTGGTCGGGCGCGGCGAGCGTTCGAGCTGCGATCCGCTCTGGCGCGCGGGCGCCAACGCGGTCGGCTGGGGCGCGGGGGAGGACTACCGCCACGCCAAGGCGCTGGCGCGCGCGCGTGACGCGTCGGCCGGCGAGGCGCTGCGCGCGCTGGCTGACTCGTCGGCCAGAGCATGAAGGTATTCTTCCCGGTCGCCCGGCATCTCAGGAGCGTCATTGGCACCCACGCGCAGGCCCAGCAAGTCCAAGTACACCGCTGACCGCGGAATTCCCGGTGCGTTCGAGGGCGAGACCGTGACCCGGCGGCGCTTCATGACGGGAACGGTGCACGGCGCCGGTGCGCTCGCCACGATGGGTTTCGCGCTTCCCGCGCTCGCCTTCGCGATCGGCCCGATCTTCAACAACGACACGCTCGGCTGGCAGACGATCGGCACGCCGGAAATGTTCCCGGACGACAACTACATCCCGGCGGTGATCGTGATCGCGCCCGGGATCGGTGAGGCCGGCAACAGCACCGTCTACATCCGCGCCCGCAACCCGGCGATCGACACGTTGCCACCGACCCAGTTCAACCGCTGGATCGCGATCTCGACACGCTGCGCGCACCTGGGCTGCCCGGTGCGCTGGGTGCCCGCCTCGGAGCGCTTCATCTGCCCGTGCCACGGCGGCGTGTACGACCTCCAGGGGGTGCGCGTCGGCGGGCCGCCGCCGCGCCCGCTTGACCGCTTCTTCACACGGCTGCACGAGGGCTACGTCCAGGTCGGCGCGCGCTACAGCGTCAACAGCGAGCTGCGGGCCTTCTCGCCGCGTGATCCGGGCGAGCCGCTCGACGGGATCGGCCAGTACCTCTATCCGTCGCGCCCGAGCGTGCGCATCTGATGCCGAAGCTCCCCGCGCCGCCGATCCCGCCCCGCTTCCTGCCCCAGCCGCCGCCGCCCGGGACCCAGCGCGGCCGCCCGCGCACGCCGCTCGAGAAGGGCGCGGAGGCCGGCAAGTCCGCGGTCGACTGGATCGACGAGCGCACGTCGCTGTCGGGCGGGGTGCGCTGGGCCCTGTTCCGCAAGGTGCCGAAGGGGACGAACTGGTTCTACACGCTCGGTTCGGCGACGATGATCGCCTTCCTCAACCAGGCGGTGACCGGCGTCTTTCTCGCGATGTACTACCGCCCGGACGCCGGCGGCGGCGCCTACGAGTCGGTGCGCTACATCACCAACGACGTGTTCCTCGGGCAGTTCGTGCGCGGCATGCACAAGTGGGGCTCCTCGGTGATGGTGATCCTCGTCTTCCTGCACATGGGGCGCACCTTCTTCTTTGGCGCCTACAAGTATCCGCGTGAGCTGAACTGGGTGATCGGCGTCGTGCTGCTGATCCTGACGATGACGATGTCGTTCACCGGCTACCTGCTGCCGTTCGATCAGCGCTCGTACTGGGCCACGATCGTCGGCGTCAACATCAACGGCACGGGGCCGCTGCTGGGCCCCTACCTGAGTGACTTCCTGCGGGGCGGGCCCGAGTTCAGTGCGACGACGCTGTCGCGCTTCTATTCGATCCACATGCTGCTCGTGCCCGGCGCGATCGCGGCGATGATCGGCGCCCACCTGTACCTCGTCGCCAAGCTCGGCACGACCGCGCCGCCATGGCTGCGCGCCAAGCCCGCTCCGGAGCTGGTCGAGGAACAGCTGTGAATCAGCGCGAGAAGGAGGAGTACCTCCGCGAGTACTCGATCCTGAAGAGCCAGGGCAAGCCGTTCTTCCCCTATGCGGTGGCCAAGGACTCGCTGATGGGGTGCCTGGTCGTCGCGATCATCATGGCGCTCTCGATCGTGCTCGGCGCCGAGCTCGGGCCGAAGGCCAACGCGGCGACAACCACCTACACGCCGCGACCCGAGTGGTACTTCTTCTTCCTCTTCGAGCTGCTGCGAGTGATCAAGCCGCCGAACTTCGTCGGCCTCGCGACGATCGGCGTGCCGACGCTCGCGATGATCCTGCTGTTCCTGCTGCCGTTCTACGACCGCAGCCCGGAGCGCCACCCGCTGCGGCGCCCGGTCGCGACGCTGTCGGGGATCTTCGTGATCTGCGCCATGGCCTATCTGACCTATCTCGGGGCCAACGCCGGCCCGCCGACCGAGAACACCATTCCCGCGCCTGCTGCAGTCATCGCGCAGGGCAAGCAGGCCGTCTCGGAGTTCTACCTCGGCCGCGCCGTCGTCGCGCAGTCCGGCTGCGAGGCCTGCCATCTGATCGGCACCAACGGCAACAACGGCCCCGGGCCCGAGCTGACGAAGATCGG
>Ga0302157_10005716_pt1 | contig 13066 bp, 11 predicted proteins | sample I_Bog_N3_3_FD_193502 | JGI IMG/M metagenome (GOLD analysis project Ga0302157, IMG submission 193502) | Peat permafrost microbial communities from Stordalen Mire near Abisko, Sweden - I_Bog_N3_3 | ecosystem: Environmental > Terrestrial > Soil > Wetlands > Peat | place: Sweden: Abisko, Stordalen...
CACCACCAACATCCCGATCTCGCCACCTGAAAATCCAGGCCGCTGTCTAAACCATCGGAATGGTGGTTCCCTTTTGGACGCCGATCACCCCGCTAGCCGGGTCCTTTTTGCACGCCGATCCACAAGCGGATGCTCGATCCGGAATTGGTGTCGGTTTTCGTGCGGGAATACCATCAGGAATACGGCCGCAGGTCAGCCGACCGCACGCGCCGCCGCTCCAAGGTGGAGAAACGGCGAGATGAAGCTGTTGCCAAGGTCAATCGTCTTGTGGAGGCCATCGCCAATGGTGCTGATGAGTTTGTGGAGATCAAGGCGGTTCTCGCCGCCGCCCGTGAAGATCGGGATCGACTTGAAGCTGAAATGCATGAGATCGATGCCCTGCCTGTCATCGCCCTGCATCCAGGCATTGCCGAGGATTACCGGCGGCAGGTGCGTGAGCTTGCCCGCGCCCTGACAGCCGACGAGGAAGCGCGACTGCAAACTGCCCCAATCGTTCGTGGCCTGATCGACAGGGTGATCCTCACCCCGAACAGCGGGCTGCGTGGTGTCAACATCGAGGTCTTCGGAAGGCTCGCTTCCCTGCTGCAACTCGCCACTGGCGAGGCTCAACCTACGGCTATGTATGCTGTAAGTGGAGCGGGTGAAGGGAATCGAACCCTCGTCGTAAGCTTGGGAAGCTTCTGCTCTACCATTGAGCTACACCCGCAAACCGTTGATTTATCCCGCTAGGGTAATCACGGTTGGCCTCGAGTTTACAGGGTGGTTGACACCTGACCCCCGCGAGACGCCCGGCCAATGCCACGACTACGGTGTCTCGGTCAATGTAACTTTTTGCGGATTCCTGGTGCCGTCGCGGCGACCACGTCCATGCGGGCAACCTGCGGCGCGCCGTGCCGAAGATTTCCGCGCAACGAATGGCCTTCTGCCTTGTTAGGCTATCGGGCGCTGATTGCGCCCGACGAGGAGATTCCCATGTTCAAAGCGCTTACCGCCGCCGCACTGGTCTTTGCCGGCGTTGCCACCGCCCTGCCCGCCGAGGCGCGCGTCTGCCGCAACAGCCATGGCAAGGCGTTCATCTGCCACAAGGTCGTCGCCCCACGGATCAACTTCAAGGCCAAGCACCCGATCAAGCTGCAGCGTTGCCGCGGCCACGTCGGCCGCTTCAACAACTGCTGAGCGTGACATGGCGCGGGCGGCACCGATCGGTACCGCCCGCGCCACAGACGGCGGCGCGATGTCGGATAATTGTATTTCGTGTCGTAACATCGTATTTTAAATGGCGAAAACCGTCATTTCACGCCGCTAATCCCCGCCCGAAGCCAGTGACCTTCGGGGGGAAATTCATGTCGCGTCTCACATTCAAATCGCCTGCCTTACATAACAGTGCCGCGGCAGTCGCAGGGCTGGCGCTGGCCGCCATCGCCCACGCCGAAAACGCACCCGATCCGGGCCAGCCAGTTGCCGGGCTGAGCGACATCATCGTCACTGCGCAGAAGCGCGAGGAAAACCTCCAGAAGACCCCGATCGTCTACAACTGCTCGGCCGGGCAGGGTTCGTCGCGGCGATGGTGCTGTCGGCGCTGGGCGTGCCTTATGAAACGATCGCCGCCCGGCGTTCGAGATGGCGCCGATCGCTCCGGCGCTGGCCGCCAGCGATCCCGTCGCCGGCATGTTCGCGCGGATGCAGCAGAGCCCGCAGTGGAACGTGCCCCAGCCGCTGAAGGACAAGGACGGCCATCCGTTCCTCGATGGCGCCTTCGCCGAAATCAAGGACAAGTGGGGCTCGGTGGACGCCTATCTGGCGCAGGAAGTGGGTGTCGGCCCGGCGCAGATCGCCGCGTTGCGCAAGGATGACCTCGAATAGGCGCAGGCCATGTCGCGGGCCACCGGCGATGACGACATTTATGCGACATATCCGGCGTAAGTGTCTCTCCCAGGACACAATTCCTTCACACCCATGCCACAACACGCGGTTAGCGGCGAACGCACCTGCAGCAATTTCTGCGCTGCGCACATGGGGGTCCTTTCATCATGACAGTTTCGCGCGCGCTTCGCGTCTCGCTTCTTCTTGCCACCGCGATCGGCGCGATCGCCGCGCGCCCGGCGCTGGCCGCCGATGCCGCGCCCACCGCCCCGGCCGCCGATGACGCGACGCAGACCATCCTCGTCACCGCCAAGCCGACCCGATCGGCCACCGCGATCACCAAGAGCGAGATCCAGAAGATCCTGCCCGGCGTCTCGCCGCTGAAGGCGATCGAGACGCTGCCCGGCGTGCTCTATGTGACCGCCGATCCCTGGGGCAACAACGAGCAGAACGCCCAGATCTTCATCCACGGCTTCAACTTCCAGCAGTTGGGCTACACGCTGGATGGCCTGCCGCTGGGCGACCAGAACTATGGCAACTACAACGGCCTGTCGCCCCAGCGCGCGGTGATTTCGGAGAACGTCGGGCGCGTGGTGGTCAGCACCGGCGCGGGCGATCTCGGCACGCCGTCGACCAGCAACCTGGGCGGCGCGATCGACACGTTCTCGGCCGATCCGCTCGACCATCAGGCGATCGAGATCGCCCAGACGCTGGGCAGCTACAACACCTCGCGCACGTACCTGCGCATCGACAGCGGCGATCTGGGCGCCGATACGCGCGGCTATCTCTCGGTGGCGCGCCAGCATGCGCGGGCGTGGGATTTCAACGGCTATCAGGGCGGCTGGCAGGTCAACGGCAAGCTGGTCCACGACGACAGCATCGGCAAGCTGACGCTGTTCTTCGACTATTCGGACAAGAAGGAGCCGAACGAGGACGCCACCGTGTTCTTCAAGCCCTCGGCGGGCGGCACGGCCACGGCGGCGCAGCTCTATACGCCCTACACGCGGCCCTATCTCTACCCCGGCCTGTCGGCGATGCAGGGCTATATGGATGCCTATGGCAACACGCCGGCGGCCAACGGCAGCAACTACAACGATTACTATTCGGACGCCCAGCGTACCGATTACCTGGGCTATCTGCGCTATGACGCGCACCTGACCAGCAAGATCGACTGGACCAACACCTTCTATGCCCACCACAACAATGGCGTGGGCGTGGTGAACGGGCCGCTGGGCCAATCGATCACCGTGATCCAGGCGTACCTCGATCCCAACTATGCCACCGACGCCCATTTCAAGGGCAATGGCAACGGCGTGGGCAACGCCGCGCTGGGCAGCGCGCTGGTGGCGGCAACGGGCGGATCGGGCCTCGTGACCCGCACCACCGAGTACCGTATCGACCGTCAGGGCATCACCTCGACGCTGACCGGCGACTTCGGCCCGCACCATGTCGAATTCGGCGCCTGGTACGAGCACAACAGCACCACCCAATGGCGCCGCTGGTACGCGGTGCCGGTCAGCAACCCCAACGCCTATTCGCCCTACATCGCGCCGCTGGACGCGGCCCAGCCGCTGTTCACGCAATATCAGGGCAACGCGCGCGTCGAGGAACTGCAACTCCACCTGCAGGACGACTGGAAGCTGTCACCGCGCGCCGCCATCGAGGCGGGCTTCAAGACCAGCGCCCAGTGGGCCAATGGCTGGTTCCCGATCCAGCCGGTGGCGGGCTCGCTGTCGGGCCTGTCGGGCGGGTTGCCACAGGGGCGGATCGATACGCTGCGCTGGTTCCTGCCCGCTGTCGGCGGCACCTATGACCTGACCGCGCACGAGCAGTTCTACTTCAACGTGCAGAAGAACCTGCACCAGTACATGACCTACCTCGGCGGCGGCTCGCTCTCGCCGTGGTTCACCGGCAGCCAGGCGGCGTTCAACACCTTTGCCCAGGGCGGCAAGCCCGAGACGAGCTGGACCTACGAAGGCGGCTTGCGCACGCATCGCAGCTTCCTGAACAGCATCGTCACCGGGCTCGATGCCCAGGTGAACTACTACCACGTGGTGTTCAACAACCGGCTGCTGGCGATCCCGGCCAACCCGGGCGGCATCGCCGGCGGCGGCATCACCGGCGGCACCACCACGCTGGTCAACGTCGGCAGCGTGCACACCGATGGCGTCGATGCGGCGTTCACCTGGCACTTCGGCCGCGCGTTCAGCCTCTACAACGCCACCTCGTACAACTCGTCGATCTACAAGAGCGACTACAGCTCGACCGCATCGGGGGTGGGCGCCGCGACCAACACCTGCATCGGAGGCTATCTGGTGGTCAGCGGCACCGTGCCGACCTGCGGCAAGCAGATCCCCGGCAGCCCGAAGTGGATGAACAAGACCGTCGCCACGTTGAACCAGGGGCCGTTCGAGATCCAGGTGATCGGCGACTATGTCGGCCGCCGCTTCACCACCTACACCAACGACGCCAGCGTCAAGTCGTACTTCATGACCTCGCTGCGGGTGGCGGCGCACCTGCCGGAGACCTTCGCGGCGGTGCACAAGGCCGAACTCAGCCTCAACGTCACCAACCTGGGCGACATCCACGGCACGTCGACGATCTCGGTGGGTTCGGCGACGAACAGCTACTCGGTCTATCCGATCGCGCCGCGTCAGGCGTTCGTCACACTCGACCTGGGGTTCTGATCGCGCGGACGGGGGGAGGGCGACGGCGCCCTCCCCCCGTCATCCCTGTTTGGCCGGGCGACCGAACAGATAGCCCTGCCCGTAATCGCAGCCGAGTTCGCGCAGCAGCGCGGAGATCTCCGGGGTCTCGATGCCCTCGGCCACCACTTTCATCCCCATCGCGGTGCTCAGCCCGAGGATCGAGCGGATGATGCCGATCTTCTCCTGCGAGTTCTGGCAATCGCGGGTGAAGCTCTGGTCGATCTTGATGCGATCGGCGCGCAGCCGGAGCAGTTGCGACAGCGACGAGAAGCCGGTGCCGAAATCGTCGAGCGAGATCGAGAAGCCGTGATCGCGCAACTGCCGGATGTTGTCCTGCACGCTGCTCGACATATCCAGCGAGGCCGATTCGGTGATCTCGATATCGATGCGTTCGGGCGCCAGGCCAAAGCGTGCGACCGTGGCGCACACCTGCTGGCTGAAATCGCGCCGCTGCAACTGGATCGGCGAGACGTTCACCGCCACCCACAGCGCCGGATCGAGGCTGGCGGCAAACCCCGCCGCCTGCGCCAGCAGATCGAGCCCCAGCGCGTGGATCAACCCCGATTGCTCGGCCACCTGGATAAATTCGGGCGGCGCGATCGCCCCCAGCGTCGGGTGCGTCCAACGCGCCAGCGCCTCGTAACCGACCAGCCCCGCGGTCTCGAGCAAGACGACTGGCTGAAAATGCAGCGTGATCTCGCCGGCCTGCATCGCCGCCTCGATGTCGCGCTCGATCGTCTGCCGCTGGCGGGTGACTTGCGCCAGTTCGGCATCGAACACGCGGTAGCCGCCCTTGCCCTGCGTCTTGGCGGCGGTCAGCGCGGCCAAGGCGCTGGTCAGGATGTCCTCCTCGCCCGCTGCGTGCGCCAGCCGCCAGCCCTCGCCGCAGACCATCCCGGCCGAGGCGGTGACGACGATCTGCTGGCCGCCCACCTCGATCGGCTCGGCGATCGCGGCCAGGATCCGCTCGCAGAAATGGCGGTGGCCCTCGCCGGTGAACGGCGCGATCTCGATGAAGGCGGCGAACAGATCACCGTTAATCCGCGCCACCAGATCGTGCCGGCGCAGCGTATCCTTGATCCGCTTGCCCACGACCCACAGGATCGCATCGCCGGCGGCATGGCCATAGGACGTGTTGATCGTGGTGAAGGCATCGATATCGAACACCAGCAACAGGCCGGGGAAGGTCCGCCCATCAAGGATCGGGTTGAAATAGCGCTGGAGCGAGCGCTGGAACGAGGTGCGGTTCTCCAGCCCGGTCAGCGCGTCGACATTCTCGATGCGCAACAGTTCCTCGGTCTCGCGCTGCTCCACCCGGTGTTGCAGCGTCAGGTCGCGCGCGACCAGGATCACCTTGCACGGCACGCCCTTGGAATCCAGGATGGGGTAATAGGCCGCATCGAGCCACACCTCGCGCCGGTTCTTGCCATAGCGCACCCCGCGCAGCGGATGGTGGATGCCATAGCGCAGCGAACTCCAGAACGCCGCGTATTCCTCGGTGGCGGCATAGGCCGGATCGACCAGCGCCGCGTGATCGCTGCCGACGATCTCGTCCAGCGTGAAGTTGAAGGCATGCAGGAAGTTGGCGTTGGCGGTCGTCAACGTACCGTCCATGTCGAACTCGGCGACCATGAAATGCACGTTCAGCGCGCGGATCACCCCGGCCTGATCGATCAACCGCGCGCCCAGCGTGTTGAAATCGCCCCCCGCCAGACACGACGAGCCATCGGCGGCGTTTGTGCTCAGCCGGCCATGGATCCAGAAGATGTCCCGGCTCCGGGTGATCAGCGGGATCGGCCCGGGCCGGCCGTCGAAGGGGTCACCGGCCTCCTGGCACAGATCCATGTGGGTGTGCCGCATCGCCCGGATATCGACGATCATCGAGTGATGGCAGCCGAGAATGTCGTAAGAACTGTAACCGGTGACCGCGAGAAACGATTCGTTCGCGGCGGTTATGAAACCGCCCGGATCCATGTGCAGCAGCACCAGCCCGTTCTGCGACAGATGCCCCAGAAGCCCTGAAACCGCCAGTGGAGCGGGTTCTGCCGCCGCCGGTTGCGCGGCCGGCTCTGGCTCGGGCTTGGCCCGGGATGCCGGGCGCCGGGTGCGGGGGCTGCGCGGTCGCTGGTTTTCATGATCGAACGAAAAGGGGGCGTTCACAGAAACACGTCTCCAAAGCCGTCGTCGTCATCGCCAAAGCTGCTGCCGGCGCCACTGCTGCTACTGGCCAACTGCGCCATGCCGGGCAGCAGGAACCGGTCGTGGATCTGCCGCTCGCTGGCCATGGTATAGCTGGCGCCCAGCCCCTGCATCAGCGCCACCAGCGGGTGGGCGCCATCGGCGGGGATCGCCGGGGCGGCCTGGCCGGCCTGTGCAGCCATGGCCTGGGTCATGGCGTGCAACTGGGCCGACAACTGGTCGCAGATGGCCAGATCGGTGACCGTCGCGCGGATCGTGCCGACAACGTCGCGCGCGCCGGTGTCCAGCGCGGTCATCGCCGCCGTCGCCTGATGCGCGCCATCGCGCACGGTGGCCAATGCGGCGGCCAGCGCCTCGTCGACGCTGGTCTCGTCGGCGGCGAGATCGGCCTCGAAGGCGCGGCTGACCTGGCCCAGCTCGTCGGCCATGGCGGCGATCTCCTGCGCCAGCCCGGCCATCTGGCGCGAACAGATGCGGATCTCGTTGGCGATCACCGAGACCGGGCGGCCGATCCGCGCATCGCGCCGCGCCTGGATGTTGACGTTGATCGCCATGTAATCGACGTCAAAGCGCAACCGCTCGATCACCGCCACGCGATCGCGCAGCACTTCGGCGGCCTTGACCACCACGTCGCTGATCTCGGCCGCCTTGGCATCGGCGCGGCGCAACTGGCCGGTCATGCCTTGCGCGCCGCTGATGCAGGCGTCCAGCTCGCGCAGGAACGCGCTGCTGTCGCCCAGCCCGCCCTGACGCTGGCCCAGCAAGGCGTCGCAATCGGGCGCCAACCCGCCCAGTGCCGCCAGCAAGGCCCGCCCCTGCCCGGAAAAGTCGCCGGTCAGGTCATCGAGCTGCGCCGCCAGCAGCCGCAGCATGTGCGCGCGCGTGCCGACCGCATCGGCGGCGCCGGTGGTCAGCACCTCGCCCAGCCGCTCGCAGCCCAGCGCCACGTGTTCCAGCCGCTGGCGGGTGATATCGCCGATCTGGATCGCCTCCAGCGCCTTGCCGACCCCGCCCTGCAGCCGCATGACGATGGCCCGCGCCGCGCCCGAGACCTTGGCCAGCGTCGCCTGCCACGCCTGCAACCGCTCGACCTCGCGGCCCAGCCGATCGGGCACGGCGGGCACCACGCGGGCGCATTCACGCGCGAGCACATCGTCCACCGCCCGCATCTCGCCCAGGCTGGTCAGCATCGCCGCTACCTGTTTGGTGAAGGCATCGACCTGACGGGTGCCCTCGTCCAGCTTGATGTTCATGTCGCTGGCGAATTCAACGAACTCGTCGGCACCGGCGGCGGCGATCTTCAGGTTGACGGTATAGAACCGCAGGATCCGCAGCAGCCGCAGGATCTCGCCCGCCGCCGCCGAGAGCCGCTCGGTGGTGGCCAGCATCCCGGCCACCTGCACGCCGCGCTGGGCCTGGCGCGCGGGTGCGGCGGACAGGGTGTGCGCGGCGGCCAGCAGGTTGCGCCCGGCGTTGGCATCGGCGCCATCCTCGCCCAGCGCGCGGCCGATGCCCTCCAGCCCGCCCAGCACCGTGCCGACGGTCTCCACCAGTCCCGCCAGTGTCTCGCCGGCGGGCATGAAATTCTGGTCGATCTCGCCGCTGAGCATCGCCAGCTGCAGCGCGGTGTCGGCGGGTGTGGCGCCGGCCGTATCCGGCCCATAGGCGTCAGCCGTTTCCTGGCCATAGGCGTCAGCCGTTTCAGGGAAGATCTCGTGGCGCATGGTCTTCCCTTTCAGCGGATGCAGGCCTGGATCAGGTCTCGCGCCACGGCGCCCAGCGGCACCACGCGTTCGGCGGCGCCGCGCGCGATGGCTTCCTTGGGCATGCCGAACACCACCGATGTGGCCTCGTCCTGCGCGAATGTGCGGGCGCCGGCGTTGCGCATTTCCAGGAGGCCCTGCGCGCCGTCGTCACCCATGCCAGTCAGGATCACCCCCACCGCGTTGGCCCCCGCCGATTGCGCGGCCGAACGGAACAGCACATCGACCGAAGGCCGGTGGCGCGAGACCAGCGGCCCCTCGCGCACCGACACGAGATAGCGCGCGCCCTGCCGTTGCAGCAGCGTGTGGCGCCCGCCCGGCGCGATCAGCACGTGGCCGCGCATGACGGTATCGCCATCCTCGGCCTCCTTGACGCTGACCTCGCACAGGCTGTCGAGCCGTTGCGCGAAGGTGCGGGTGAAATGTTCGGGCATATGCTGGACGATGACGATGCCGGGCGCATTGGCCGGCAAGGCCTCCAGCACCTCGCGCAGCGCCTCGGTGCCGCCGGTCGAGGCGCCGATGCAGACCACCATCTCGGTGGTGCGGCTCATCGCGCGTGTGCCCGGCGGGGGCAGCATGGCATCGGCGGTCAGCCGTTGCTGCGGCGCCAGCGTGGGCCGGGCGTCGCGCCGGTTGACGCGGGCCTGCGCCGCGCCTTTCACCGTCTCGCAGATGCGCCGGCCCTGTTCGGCGAGGAAATCGGCCACCCCGGCGCGTGGCTTCAGGATGATGTCCACCGCGCCGGCCTCCAGTGCCTGCATCAGCGTTTCCGACCCGTCCTCCACCAACGAGGAGCACATCACCACCGGCAGCGGGCACTGGCTCATCAGCTTGCGCAGGAAGGTCACGCCATCCATGCGCGGCATTTCCACGTCCAGCGTGATCACATCCGGCAGATCGTCCTTCATGTGGCGCGCGGCGGCAAAGGGATCGCTGGCGGCGGCGATCACCTCGATCTGCGGATCGGCCGAGAGGATCTGCGTCATCATCTGGCGCACGCTGGCACTGTCGTCGATCACCAGGACACGGATCTTGCGGGCCATCGGCTTATCCCTTCTTCCGGAACACGGTGTGCGCCACCGGTTCCAGCGGCAGATCGAAGTTGTGGATCGATTCGGAGTGGCCCAGGAACAGGTGTCCGCCCGGCCGCAACGCCGCGCAGAGCCGCGAGATGACCTGCATCTGCGTCTCCTTCTCGAAATAGATCAACACGTTGCGGCAGAAGATCACGTCCATTGGATCGCCCACCGGATAGTGCCCGTCCATCAGGTTCATCCGCGCGAAGGCCACCTTGCGGCGCAGTTCGGGGATCACCCGGACATCGGGCCGGGTGCGATCGCGCGCGCGGGCAAAGCAGGCGGCGCGCAAGTCGGCGGGCACCGGCGCAATGTCCTCGATGCGATAGATCCCGCGCCGCGCCTCGGCCAGCACGCGGGTATCCAGATCGGTGGCCAGCACCGAAAAGTCCTCGCCCGCCATCAACGTCCGGCTCAGCACCATGGCCAGGGTATAGGCCTCCATGCCGGTCGAAGCCGCCGCGCTCCAGCAGCGCAGCACCCGCCGGCCACCGCCGCGCCATTGCGGCACCACGCGATCGGCCAGCACCTCGAAATGGACGGGCTCGCGGAAGAAGTCGGTCTTGTTGGTGGTCACCGCGTTGAAGAAATCGGTGAGGACGGGGTCGTCGTCGCGCGCCGTCAGCACGTCGTGGCAATAGGCCTCGATGCTCTCCGATCCGGCCTCGCGGGCGCGGCGCATCAGCCGGCCCTCGATCAGGTGGATCTTGGAGACGGGCATTTTGATGCCGGTGCGCGTCTCGATGAGGTCGGCGATCCGGCGAAAGGTACGCGGGCTGAGGCCATCGGCGGAGGGCGCGGCAACGGGCGCCTGGGCATGACGGGCCATGGCTTCAGGCCGCCGCCGCATTGCCGGCGGCGCCAGCGGCCGGCGTAACATCGGCAAAATCGCCATCGGCGGCCACCCCGGCCAGCAAGGCGGCATCCTCGCTGGTCAGCACGCGGGCCATGTCGATCAGCACGATGAAGCCGCCGTCCTGACGGATCACCCCGGTGATATAGTCGCTGCGCCAGCGCACGCCGATGCGCGGCGGCTGCTCGATGCGGTCGGGGGTGAAGGCGTTGACCACCAGCGCGCGATCGACCACCAGCCCCAGCAGCAGCGGCCCCTCGGCGCAGGGCACCTCCAGGATGAAGATGCGCGTCAGCGGGGTCGGCGGCGTGGTCGGCAGGCCCAGGCGCAGCCGCAGGTCGATGGTCGGCACCGCCACCCCGCGCACATCGATCAGGCCCACGAAGTAATCGGGCGCGTTGGGCAGGCGGAACGGCGCCTGATGGTCGAGGATCTCGCGCACGAAGGCCACCGGCACCGCGAAGATCTCCGACCCGATGCCGAAGGTGACGACCTGAAGCGCGCCCCCGGTCATGCCACTTGCTCGAAATCGAGGTCGTCGGCATCGGGGCCGCCCTGCGACAGGTCCAGCGCGAAGCCGCGCACGCGCGCCTGCTGGTCCTGAACCGATCCGGCGCGCGCGGGCGCCGGGCGGGGCTTGGCCGGGGCGCGTGATGCGCGCGCGGGGGGCGCGCGGCGGGCCGGGGCGCGGGCGACGTGGCTGTCGGTGCGGAAGAACGCGACGCTCTGCTGCAATTCCTCCGACTGCGAGGCCAGTTCCACCGCCGTCGCCGAGATCTCCTCGGAGGCGCCGGCGTTCTGCTGGGTGACCTTGTCGAGTTGCTGGATCGCGGTGTTGATCTGGGCCGAGCCGATGTCCTGCTCGCGGCAGGCGGCGCTGATTTCCGCCACCAGTTCGGCGGTGCGGCGGATGTCGGGGACCAGCCGGCCGAGCATCTCGCCGGCCTCGGCGGCGGCCTTGACGGTATCGGTCGAGAGCGCGCTGATTTCGGTGGCGGCGACCTGGCTGCGTTCGGCCAGCTTGCGCACCTCGCTGGCGACGACCGCGAAGCCGCGGCCATGTTCACCGGCGCGCGCGGCCTCGACCGCGGCGTTGAGCGCCAGGAGATCGGTCTGGCGGGCGATTTCCTGCACCACCGAGATCTTGGTGGCGATCACCTGCATCGCGTCCACCGCCTTGCGCACGGCGGTGCCGCTGACATCGGCGTCCTTGGCCGATTGGCGGGCGATCTTCTCGGTCTGGGCGGCATTGTCGGCGTTCTGCTTGATGTTGCCCGCCATTTCCTCGATCGCGCTGGAGGCTTCCTCGGTCGCGGCGGCCTGTTCGGTCGCGCCTTGCGACAGCGTTTCCGACCCGGCCGCCATCTGCTGCGCACCAGCGGCCACATTGCTGGACGCCACCAGTGCATCGCCAACCACCGCGCGCAACCGCTCGATCATCGCCACCAACGCATGGCCCAGCTTGTCGCGATCGGACAACGGGGTATGCTGGACAGTGAGGTTGCCTCCGGCAATCTCGTCGGCCAAGGCAGCCGCCTTGCGCTGGTTGGCGGTCATGCGGCTTACCGATTCGACCAGATCTCGGATCTCGTCATTGGTGTGGATCACCACATCCTGATCAAGATCGCCCTGCGCCGCCGCGTCGATCACGATTGCCACCTTGCGCAACCCGCGCGAAAGCAGCAGCGATATCCAGACCGCTCCGGCAATCGCCGCCAACAAAGCCACAGCGGCGGTCAACAGCAAAGTCGTGCGTGCATTGGCGTACACCGCATGGCCCTCCTCGCGGGCCTCGTTCAAATGCGCTTCCTGCCTTGTCACGAGATTTGTGACCGCATCATCGAACGCCTCGTCAAGCGGCTTTTCTTCGCCGTTGACCAGCAATTGCGCCTCCTTCAGATGATGTGCATTCGCCAGGCCGACGCCGTGCGCGAACACCGGCTTGAAACGCGACCATTGATATAAGGCGCCTTGCCAAACAGGTCTGCCATCGGGTGAGGCGAGCGACAGCCCCTTGGCCAGCAAGGCATCGACCTCTGGTGTCAACTTCTCCACTTCGTCCGTCGCCATGGACACCGACCGATCATCGCTGTTGGCGATGATGATCAACTGGTCCTGGATCATCGAGTCCTGGTCATCCTTTGCCTTGAGCGCAATGCGCATCCGCTCCACCGGGCCGGACAGCGTGGCGTCAAGATTGCCTGCCAAGGCGGCAAGATTGCTGATGGCAATGCCACTGATAACAGCCATCAGCAGCACCACGACGGTGAAGGTAGCGACCAGCTTGGCCTTGATAGTGGCTCTCATGACGAACTCCGTGATTGGGCAAATGACGTGGGGGGAAAGTGGCCATCGAGCAGCGCCCGCTCGACCGATTCGAGCAGCTCGGCCGCCTCGACGCGGAGGGCGGCGACCGGATCGTTATCGCTCATCGGCCCAGCACCTTGCGCGCGATCTTGACCAGTTGGTCGGAGTTGAACGGCTTGACCAGCCAGCCGGTGGCGCCCGCCGCCTTGGCCTGCGCCTTCAGGCCGTCCTCGCTTTCGGTGGTCAGGAACACGATCGGCACCCCGGCCATCGTCGGCTTGGTGCGCAGTTCGC
>Ga0302157_10005729_pt1 | contig 13053 bp, 7 predicted proteins | sample I_Bog_N3_3_FD_193502 | JGI IMG/M metagenome (GOLD analysis project Ga0302157, IMG submission 193502) | Peat permafrost microbial communities from Stordalen Mire near Abisko, Sweden - I_Bog_N3_3 | ecosystem: Environmental > Terrestrial > Soil > Wetlands > Peat | place: Sweden: Abisko, Stordalen...
CGCGGAATCGCCTTCGCGCGCCATTGCGACAGTTGCCACAATCCTATCGGCGTGTTGAGCGGCGCGCTCACTGAAGATTCAAAGGTCGATCGCTCTGAATTCGACTCGGATGGATTGACCTGCATGACCTGTCACTCAGTAGTTGCTCTGGATTCCACCAATGGAAATGGTAGCGTCATGATGGGTGTGCCCTCGGTGATTGTGGATGAGAAGGGTGAACGCATTCCCGGAATGGTTCCCTTTGATATGATTCTCAAACATCCCGAGCGCCATTCCAAGGCAGTTATGCATGACTTTCTGCATACGCCGGAGTTTTGTGCTGCCTGTCACAAGGCCAACCTTCCTGGCACTTTGAATGATTATAAGTTTTTACGTGCCTTCACTGCCTACGATGAGTGGCAGCAATCCAAATTCTCTCAGCGCAATCCGCTTACCTTTTACACCGCTGACTTCACTACTTGCCAGGGTTGCCACATGAAGCGCAATGCTAATGTTCTTCCGGACTATGGCGCGAAGAATGGAAGCTTCGCCTCGCATCGCTGGTTGGCAGGCAACACTGCGGTCCCTTTCTACTATGGCTTTGACGAACAACTCGACAAAACCATCGAATTTCTACGCACAGGTAACTATCTGAATGTGGATATCTTCGCGCTTCGCAAATCCGATCAAGAGCCGCTCATTGCGCCGCTCGGCAAAGTCACCTTCAGCCTGGCTCCCAAAGATGACATCGAAGCCTATGTCGTGATTCAGAATAAAAATATCGGCCATTCGCTGATTCCAGAGGTGCGCGACCTGTATGAAGCCTGGGTTGAGTTTACGGTAAAGGATGCTGAGGGCAAGGAGATCTATCACAGCGGACTTCTTAAGCCGGATGGAATGCTTGACCCGCGCGCCCACAGTTTCACCAATCGACCCGTTACCGATCAAGGTGAGTTCGTAGACAACCACAAGGTGTGGACAATCCATTCCGTTGCATACGACAACACGGTAGCGGCGGGGCGCTCGGTTCTGGTTCGTTATAAGTTTCACCTGCCAGCAAATGCTCAGGGAGATGTTACTGTCACTGCCAAAGTGAATTACCGGCATTTGCGTCAAAGCTATTTGAACAATGTATTAGGCAAAGATCATCCGGCGTATCCAATAGTGGAGTTAGCCGAGCGGACGCGGGTCCTAAGGATCGGAGAGAATCGTCCCGAGGCGGATAACCCGTCCGACAACGCGGAATGGATGCGTTGGAACAATCTTGGTATCGCTCTTCTTGATCAGTTTCAATATCAGGAGTCCATTCAGGCCTTTGCTCATGTGGTAAAGCTGCGGCCGGACTATGCCGACGGCTACATCAATGTAGGACTTACCAATATTGTTTGGGAGAAATTCGAGTCGGCGCGCAAGTCCATACGCAAAGCGCTTGCCCTTGACCCGAAAAGCGCGCGTGCACTCTACTATGATGGCCTGCTGCAACGGCGAGCGGGCAATACGGAACGTGAGTTGGCCAACTTCAGCACTGTGGTCGAGATGTTCCCGCAGTCGCGCGACGTGCGCCGCGAACTGGGCATCTTTTACTACCGGCAGCACGATTACGATGCGGCCTTGGAACAGTTCGAAGCATTGCAAAAGATTGATCCCGATGATCTAGCAGCGCACTACAATCTGTCCATTCTTTACCGCCGCATGGGAAGGCCGAAGGAAGCCGCAGAGCAGCAGGCCATGTTTGCCGACAAAAAGGTGGATCCAGGCGCGCCGACCTACTCCCTCAACTATCTTCGCGCACACCCGGAGATTACCATCGAAAGTATTCCGTGGCACTTGCACACTGACAGTGAAACGGGCGGAGGGCAATAACTAAATGACCGGAATGCGGAGAGGAATCATGTTAATTCTTAGGAGTATTGCGCCTACTGTTTTCGGGTTGGGTCTGCTTGCGGAGCCTCATCTTTGCCGGGCAGCGAACAACTGCCCGTGGATCAGCGAGGCCACGGTGTCTGGGCTTCTGGGTGGAAATGCTGTGGGACAAGTAACCAGCGCAGATGCCGACAGGACAACCGTCTGTGAATTTACCGAGCAGAGCACTGGATTCATGCGTACACTGCGCGTCACAATAGAAGTAAGCGAGGATGCGCATATCAGATTGGTTGCGCTTGCGCGAAGTTGTGGAATAGATACCGCGTTATTGAAGGCCATCGGCAACGAGGCGTTGATGTGCTCTGCAAACGACCCAAGATTCGGACACGTGGAGCGAGTGGTTGGCAGGGTTCGCAATCAACTCTTCACAATTTTTATTTCCACAGCACTCAATTCTGATCCAATCCTCACACGCGATGCGCTTAGGACCAGGATATATACGGCTGCAGAACAGGTCGCGGGGAATCTGTTTTGACTCGCAAAGATTGTGCAAGGCAAGACTGAATTTAAGGACGGTGCCGGAGAGATACAAACGAAGCAGCGGTGGCCAGAGACGCTACCGAATACTCGCCATTGCGACTGGAATCTTATGATCGGCTCACCGGCTGTTCGCCGGTATTCTTATCGCTACTTGAATATCCATTGTCTTTCCGGATCATGCAAAAAGCGAGTGCTGCGTCTCCGGAATCTCATTCAGCAGTTCCGGCGCGTTATTGCGCACGCTGCCGACGCGGTCGCTAACCGGCCAGGCGCGCATCTCTTCGGCGGAATAGGGCCGGAGCAGATCAAGCGGCAGCGGGGCGGCGGGGTCCAGCCAGCGCTCGTAATCCTGCGGCGCAACAATCACCGGCATCCGGTTATGGATCGGCTCCATCAGCGAGTTAGGCGCGGTGGTCAGAATGGTGAAGCTCTCTAGCGCCGCCCCCTCCGCGTGCTGCCAGTTCTCCCATAGACCGGCGAATGCGTACGGCTCACCGCTCTGGAGCGCAATGGCGAAGGGACGCCGCGACTTTTCGCCGGTGCGCTTCCACTCATAAAACGCGTCGGCAGGAACCAGGCAGCGGCGCTTGTTGAGCGCGGCGCGGAAGGCGGGTTTTGTCTCCACATCCTCGGCGCGCGCGTTGATGGTCTTCAGGCCGATGCGCGCGTCCTTGGCCCAGGAGGGTACCAGCCCCCAGCGCAGCAGAGCCGCCTCGCGCTGGCTGCCGTCCATGTTGAGCCGCACCACCGGCTGAAAGCTCTGCGGCGCGGCATTCCAGGTAGGCACCCAGCGCATCTGTTCGAGATCCATCTCAAACCATTCAGCCAAAAGCTCTTGCGCGGATTTTCGGGCGTATCGGCCACACATGGCACTTCCAGAATAGCTGTAAAAGGGAGAAATCAACAGATGGCCATTTGACAACGGAGGCAGATCGCGCGAGCCTATAAGCGAATATAAGGCGAATTTATGGCCACCGCTGCCGCACTTAGAATCCAGATTGAAGACGCCCTCGCAACCCGCTTTCCGGCTGCACTGACCCCTGTTGCGCGCGCGATCCGCGAGGTTGCCGCGACGGGAGTTCCGGCCGTCGATGTGCTGCTCGAAGGCGGATTGCCGATGGGCGTGATCAGTGAAGTGGTGGGAGCGGAGTCCTCGGGGCGAACCAGCCTGGCGCTCTCTTTTGTTGCGCGGAGAACGGCGGCCGGGCAGCTCTGCGCCTGGGTAGATGCCGACGACTCTCTGGACCCCGAGTCTGCCGCGGCCAGCGGCGTCAGGCTCCGGCAACTGCTCTGGGTGCGCTGTTGTGATGGCACGAGCAAAGTTAGTGCGAATCACCTGAAGAGCGACGAAAGGTGCTCGACGCGCCTCGATCAGGCTCTGCGCGTGACGGACCTGCTCTTGCAGGCGGGCGGTTTCGCGGCGATTGTGCTGGACCTGGGCGGCATGGAGCCAGCGCAGGGAATGAGGACTCCGCTGGCCTCGTGGTTTCGCTTTCGCCAGGCGGCGGAGCGCACGCGTTGCTGCCTGGTGGTCCTGGGCCGGGCCGCCTTCGCGCAATCGAGCGCCGCCGTGGTGGTGGATTGCGCCGCTATGCGCGCACAGAGCCAGTGCGGAACCGTGCTGACCGCGAGCAGTTTCGAGTTTAGCAAGCGTCGGCAGCGCTATACGCCGCAGATGGCGCTTCAGCGCAAGCCGCCCGCTTCTCTTTCGGCGGCTCAGGCTGCTTGGAGTCCGCAAGCCGCGTGGGCCGCGGAGGCCGCTTGGAGTGCGGAGAGGAGCGCATGAGCCGCGAACTCTACGCCTGCCTGCACGCCGCCGAGTTTCCGGCGCAGGCCTTGCTGCGTCTGCGCGCCGATTGGAAATCGCAGCCGGTGGCTGTGCTCGACGGCCCCGCGCACGATCAGAGTGTATGCGCCTTTAACCGGCTGGCCGCGCAGCACGGCGTGGTGCATGGCCTGAGCCGCATGGAAGCTGAAAGCATTGCAGGCTTGCAGTTGCTGGCGCGCTCGCTTGCCGTGGAGCAGGCCGCACGCGCCGTGATGCTGGAAGTGGCAGCGCAGTTCTCACCGCGCATTGAGGAGGTGTGCGCGGCAAATGCCTGTTCATTTGTGCTCGATGTGGCTGGCTGCGAACTGCTCTTTGGTCCCCCCGCACAGATGGTCGCGCGGATGCGCGAGGCAATGGCTGCGGCGGGATTTCGCGTTTCGGTGGCCTTGAGCGCCAACTTCCACGTCGCGCGCATGAAGGCTGAAACCGCACATGGAATCACGATCATCCCTGCGGGGGAAGAAGCCGCGTCGCTGGTAAAGCTTCCACTCAGCGCGCTTGGCCTCGCCGAGAATCCTCGTGAAACCTTTGCTCTCTGGGGCATTCGCACGCTGGGCGAACTGGCCACTCTTCCGGAGGTTGAGCTGGTCACCCGCTTGGGGGCGGAGGCGCGTGAGTGGCAGGCTCTTGCGCGTGGCGTAGTGCGTCACGCATTTCAGCCGATCGAACCCGCCTTTACGCTACGCGAGTTTTACGAATTCGATTCACCCGTCGAGCAGATGGACAGCTTGCTCTTCATCGCCGCGCGCATGATCGATTGCCTAACGGAGCGCGCCTCCGCCCACGCATTATCGCTGTCCTTGCTCTGTGTGGAGTTTTCCCTGGAAGGCGGCGCAACGCATCGGCTCAATCTACGCCCTGCTCTGCCCACCGTAGACCGCAAGTTTCTGCTCAAGCTGCTGCATCTGGAGATGGCCGCGCATCCACCGCAGGCCGCCGTGCTGGCGCTTACACTGACGGCTGAGCCAGGCAGGTCGAGCAAGATTCAACTCGGCCTCTTTGCGCCGCAGATGCCGGAGCCTTCGCGGCTGGATGTAACGCTGGCACGCATCAAGGCTATCGTCGGTGAAGAGAGCGTGGGAACGCCGGTGCTCGAAGATACTCATCGTCCGGCAAGTTTTCATACAGTGGATTTTTGCGTGGATACGAAAACAACAAACTATGACCCGCAGCCCGCGCGACTGGCCTTGCGGCGTGTGCGCCCGCCGCGCACAATTCACGTTACGCTGGGCGAAAACAAGCCAGCGTCTTTTCGCGACAACGACAAGAGCTTTCATATTGCCGCGGCTTACGGACCGTGGCGTTCGAATGGCTGCTGGTGGTCGGTCGATGCATGGGATACGGAGGAGTGGGATGTGATGACGGCGGACCGCGACGGCGTTGCGCTGAGCTGCTTGCTGGTGCATGACCTGCTGCGCGGCGCATGGCGGCTGGAGGCGCTGTTTGACTGAGTATGTTGAATTGCATGCGGCAAGCGCCTTCAGCTTTTTGGCCGCGGCCTCGCAGCCAGATGCGTTGATTGAACGCGCGGCGGAACTCGCAATGCCCGCTCTTGCACTTGCTGATCGCAATGGTCTCTACGGAGCAGCGCGCTTTCACACAGCCGCACAGCGCAGCGGCGTGCGCGCACACATTGGCGCGGAGATCGCCGTCTCTTCCTTCGGTCAACGCTTGCAGCCTGCAGCATGGCTGCCGCATACGCCGATCCATGAACCGGCGCGCATCGTTCTGCTCTGCGCATCGCAAGTGGGCTATCAAAATCTTTGCCAGTTGATCACGCGCTTCAAGATGCGCGAATCCACCAAGGCCGAAGGCGCTGCCACGCCCGACGATCTTGCCGAGTTCTCCGCGGGGCTCATCTGTTTGACCGGCGGCGAGGAAGGCCTGCTGGCGGCGGCAATCGCGAATGATGGCCGTCAGCGCGCGGCAGCAATCGTCGAGCAACTTGCCGAAATCTATGGCAGCGGCAATCTCTACATCGAGTTGCAGCGTCATCAGCAGCGAGACGAAGAAGCGCGCAATCAGGCGCTGTTGTTGCTTGCTACAGCGCTTCATCTGCCTATCATCGCAACCAACGGCGTGCGCGCGGCCACCGAAGCCGACCGCGAGATTCTCGATGTGCTCACCGCAATCCACCATCACACGCCACTCGATTGCGCCGGCCGCCTGCTCACAACAAATACCGCGCGCAGTCTGCGCAGCGCTCGTCAGATGTGTATTCTCTTTCGCGATCTGCCAGAAGCCATCGCCAATACAAGCATCGTCAGCGAGCGTCTCGAATTCACGCTCGACAAACTCGGATACGAGTTTCCGCATTATCCTGTGCCCGATGGCGAAACCATGGACAGTTTTCTGGCCAAGCGCGTTGATGAAGGCATTCGCAAGCGCTATGAAATACCCTTGAAGCGGCATCTGCTTGCAAAAGCTCGTGCGCAGGTTGCGCGCGAATTGGCGCTGATCGCCAAGCTGGGTTTCGCGGGTTACTTCCTCATCGTCTGGAATATTGTTCGCTACTGTCAGCGGCAGGGATTTCTGGTGCAGGGACGCGGCTCCGCGGCCAACTCCGTAGTTTGTTACGCGCTGGAAATCACCGCCGTCGATCCGGTCGGCATGGAACTGCTCTTCGAGCGCTTCCTCAACGAGAGCCGCAATGAATGGCCCGACATCGATCTCGATCTACCCTCCGGCAACGAGCGCGAGAGCGTGATCCAGTACGTCTATGAGCGCTACGGATCACTGGGCGCGGCAATGACCGCCAACGTCATCACCTATCGCGGACGTTCGGCAGCGCGCGAGGTGGGCAAGGCACTCGGCTTTGAAAATGAACAGATCGAGCGCATCAGCAGCTTGATGGGTCATTGGGAGTGGCGCGGAGAAAACGATACGATGGAACGGCGCTTTGCGCAGGCCGGCTTCGATCTGAATCATCCGCGCATCGCCCACTATTTCAATCTCTGCCAGCGCATGAAGAGCCTGCCGCGCCATCTCGGCCAGCACTCCGGCGGCATGGTCATTTGCGCGGGGATGCTCAATCGTATTGTTCCTATTGAGCGCGCATCGATGCCTGTCCGCACTGTCATTCAATGGGACAAGGAAGACTGCGCCGACCTCGGACTCATCAAGGTTGACCTGCTCGGCCTGGGCATGATGGCCGCGCTCAAAGAGACAATTGGGCTGATTCCGCGCCACTACAACACAAGGGTTGATCTCGCCGCTCTTCCCGAAGATCCTCTTGTTTATGAAACACTGCGCAAGGCCGACACCGTTGGAATGTTTCAAGTGGAGAGCCGCGCGCAGATGGCTTCGCTTCCCCTCAACGCGCCCACGCGCTTCTACGATCTCGTCGTGCAGGTGGCCATTATTCGCCCTGGCCCAATCGCCGGAAAGATGATGCACCCCTATATGCGCCGCCGCCAGGGCAAAGAGGAAGTTACCTATCCGCATCCTGCGTTGGAGCCAGTTTTGAAACGCACGCTCGGCATTCCGATCTTTCAGGAGCAGTTACTGCGCATGGCAATGGCCATCGCCAACTTTACCGGCGCCGAGGCCGATGAGTTGCGTCGCGCTGTCGGAATGCGCCGCTCAATGGAGCGCATGAATAATCTCGAAGGCCGATTGCGCGCCGGCATGACACGCAACGGCATCAGCCCTGTGGCGCAAGACAACATTGTGCATAGCATCTCGTCGTTCGCCATGTATGGCTTTCCCGAGTCGCACGCAGCCAGCTTTGCACTGATTGCGTACGCCTCCGCATACTTGAAGGAGCATTATCTAGCTGCCTTCACATGCGCCCTGCTCAACAATCAGCCGATGGGATTCTATTCGCCAGCCGTGCTTATCAAAGATGCGCAGCGCCACGGACTGCGCGTGCGGCCTATTGATATTCAGCGCTCGCAAGCCGCCTGTTCGCTGGAAGAAGAAGCCGATCACTCGCTATCGCTGCGTATCGGCCTTAACTATGCGCGCGGAATGCGCAGTACCTCCATTGAGGCATTGCTTGCCGATCGCAACCTCTACGGATCATTTGCATCGGTCGATGAAGTTGCAAGACGTGTGCCAACGTTGAATCGCAAGGAACTTGTACTACTGGCCCGCATCGGCGTATTGAATACGCTCGGCGATGTGGCGCATCGCCGCGACGCGCTCTGGCAGGTTGAAGAGGCTGGCCGCCCGGTTGGCCCGCTGCTGCGCGGAGCCGCGCCAACAACTTCGCAGTCTACGCCGCTGGTCGCTATGACCACCGACGAACGTCTTACCGCCGATTACGCTGGCGCAGGCCTCACCACAGGACCGCATCCGATGGCCTATCACCGTGCAATACTCAGCGCAAGCAACATTCTCAGCGCCGCCGATCTAATCAAATGCCGCACGAATGCATCGATTCAGATCGCCGGCTGCGTGATTGCTCGCCAGCGCCCCGGCACCGCCAAAGGCTTTGTCTTTCTCTCACTCGAAGACGAGGCCGGCATCGCCAACATCATCCTCACGCCTGATGTCTTCGAACGTAACCGCTTGATCGTTACGCGCAACCGCTTTCTGCTGATTGCGGGCCAGGTGCAAAACACCGACGGCGTGATTCATGTCAAAGCACAGTCCCTTGAACCGCTCGACATCTCCAACGCCCCGGTTTCAAGCCATGATTTTCACTAAGCACGCATTACGATGCGATATTGATGAAATGAAGAATCCATCCGTCTATAGACGACAACGAGGTTTTTCAATACGAATGCCACCTATGTTTTCATTGAAGGGGAAGCGCATGCATCAGTCCACCGTCCAGCCACTGCGCATTTACTCCACGCGGCAGCCCGAGAGAGGCGCCGACGGTGCGCTGATGGATCTCGCCGTAATTGCCCACTGCGGAGATCACCGTGGCGGCCCAATCCTTATTCGGAAGACCCAGCGCCTGACTCGTGACCCAATCAACTCCGAGCAACCGCTGCACCATCGGGTCGTCACTCGTCTTTTGCACGGTCACGTTGGCGCGAGTCACGCCGCTCGCCTCGGCCTGGACAAGCGCATGGATCGTCCAGTCGACTAACAGGCCCCATTGCGCATCGTCGCGCCGGTAAGCGGGAACAACGGGCGAAAGCGTCAACAGTTCCGGTAAAATCCGCGCGTTCACAAGCTCTCGATATTGCCGACGCAGCGGAGCCAGCCGCGTTACGTAGGCACCCACGGCATCGCACCAGTGGGTCGCCATGGCGTCGTCCATCTCACCCTCTTCCTGCCATGTCGACACCCGCATCTTCAGCGCTCCTGCATTGGCACGCGCTTCCAGAACGCGATCGTTGTCGGTACCGTCGATCACGCAAAGCTTGCGGCCGACAAGTTCTTTCACGTGCATCGCCGGCAACTCCGGCCGCAGCAGAATACCAAGACCGTCGTAAAACACAGGCGGACCGAAGGCCACCTTCCATTTGGCAGCCGCTGCAACACTCGGAGTAACTCCGACCGCCAGTTCAACACGCGATTGACCGAGTCCCTCTTCGGCCTCGGCCTCTGAATTATATGTATGGATATCGATCTTTGCGCGCGTGCCAAGAACCGCTATGCCCACAGCCTTGCAGATCTCGGCATCAAGTGAGCTTAAATCTCCATGCAGGTCGACCTTGTTCCAATCTTCTCGCGCCACTACAACACCGCAGTGAAGCACACCAGACGCCTGAACTTGTTGCAGCGTTGAACTGGCGGCGACGGCTGGTGTCTGCGCGCCAGCGCTCGCCGTTAGCGCCAATAGTGTTGCCGCAAATAATCCATTCCACTTAGAGTTCATATCCCTCATCAAAAAAAACCAGGACGGCCTCGCAGCCGTCCCGGCGGAGTTGTTCGATCACTGGGGCCAGGGGCCACCGGTGCCGGTCGTAGAGTTAGGGATGGTGTTATTGCTGGTGTTGTAGTACGGACTGCCGTTGCTCACCGTCGGACGCGGATTGAAGTCCGCCGGTGGTGGATCGATGACCGGCACCGATGTTTGCGCCCCAGTCGGATCGAAGGCTGCCGAACTGTAGACACCGTTGATGTAATCTGTGGGCACGATGTTCAGCGCTTGGTTGGAGCAGGCGCCGGTTGCGCCGTAGTGCGGCAGCGTACTCGGGGACGAAATTGTGGCGTAGCTCTCCGGCAGCGGGGCAACCTTGCCAAGCAAGCGGTCGTTGTCAAAGGCCTCCGTGAGGTCGCCCATGCCTGGGAAGACGTCTCCAGGCCCCAGAGCGGTCTGCGCCGCGCCGTTGGGCTTGCAGAACGGATTGATCGTTGTTGTCGTCGATTGCGCGCCGGGCTTCACCAGCGTCGGAGTGGGAGTGGAGCCGCTATAGGTGGGCGGATTCACGCATAGGGTTGCTCCAGTCGAGAGCGCTGCGGCCTCGTCTGGCAACTGCCCCAGTGGAACCAGGCCCTTCAGTTTTTCGACGAAACTGACCACTGCGGAGTGCTCGCTGTAGATGTGGCTCACGCCGTGTGTGACCGAGAAGGGAGATACAACCATTAGCGGTATGCGCGGGCCGCCGGTCTCGGGCTGTCCGTCCGGTCCCCAGGTGCGGAACTGTTCCGGTTGATGATCGAAGAATCCGTCCGACTCATCGTAGGTGATGATGATCGCGCTCTGATTCCAGTAGGGGCTGTTTGCGATCGCGTTGACCGTCGCGGCTACCATGGACTCCGAGATCTGCGAGTCCGAGTACGATCCATGGTCGTCGTTGCCGGAGAAATCGGCCCTGACGGCCGCATCCGGGTCCAGCGGGGTTTGGCCTAGGTTGTTGTAATAGCCTCCGCGAATGTAAAAGACGCCTGGGGTCAACTCACTGTTGGCTACATCGGTATAAAACTGCTGCAGGCCGTGCATGCTTCCTTGCTCTTGAGTGTTATCGCCAAGGTAGCCGAAGTACTGCGGGCCATTGTGGTGCACGATGTAGGAAGCGTGAGCCGGGGCGGACGTGTAGCTGGCTTCGTCGTCTTTGAACGCTGTGCCATCGAAGGGCTCGTGACCATAGCCCTGCTGATACCATCCCCAGGGTATGTTGGGGTCGTTCGCCTTGATGGTTGCCATGTCTTGTTGCACATCGACCAGATCGAAAGCAGAGTGCTGGTCCGACGCCGTGATGCTGTCAATCTGACTCCCCATGAACGAAAGCGGCAACGAGGCGAACGTAAGCGTTTCCTGACCGGCGTTGGGAGTGCCGATGGTGGTTGGCCCCTGGCCACTCGATTCGTCCGGTCCAAAAGGCGGTTTGACCGCCGCATTGTCGCTTGCGCTGCCTGCAAACGGCGCAGAGTCGGTCTCATTCGGCAGCGTGTACTGGGCGTGGGGCACCGCGCTTGGGGAGCCATAGCTGATGCTGTAGCTGTCGTAGTTGTTCGGATGCAGCACCCACTGTGTGTCGCCGGTCTGTGCGCCGATCATCGCGATCGCATTCGGAGTCGAAGGCCCGATCGCAGTCTGGTGCATATTGTCAAACATCGTGAACCGGTCGGCGTATTGCCACATGAACGGGATCGTGTCGCAGTCGATGTGACCCATCACGATCTCGCCCTTCTGCTTGGCTTGCAGTGTAACCTGGCTGGTGGGCGTAGTGTGGGTGGAGGCGCTGTAGATTGGCGCGCTCGTACCGGAGGCGTCAGCGTTGTAATAGAGACCTTCCTGATCGAGCGGGTAGCCGTCGTTCTTCGGCGCCGAGCGGGAGGCTTGGTCGGAGTGGAAATCGTTGATGTAGCCTGTGTGGCTGTGATCCACCGATAACATGTCCTCCGGGTAGATCGGCGTGGTGGTGCCCGAATGATTGACGATCTGGCGTGGCACCAGGAATGGGCTCACCGTGGAATAGGTCACGACTCCGTTGGAAGTGACGGACTCGATCGCGGAGTTGAAGCTGCTCGCGAACGCGTTGCCCGGCAAGGCGGAAGGGTCGCTCGGGTTTGCGTTGGGGTAGGTCGCGAAGAGTCCATTGGCTCCGGGGAAGGTGCCAAAGTAGTGATCGTAGGAGCGGTTCTCCTGGAAGATCACGAACACGTACTTGATGTTCGCCTGCAGCAGCGCAAGCTTTTGCGCCGCCGTGAGCGATGTCATGGAACTAACGCTGTGAAACTGCGTCGCGGTCGCGCCATAGGAGCTCGAAGAGGCCTGAGTAACCACGCCCACGCTGAAGGGCACCGTCGCCGTTTGAGTGCCGGTGGCAACTGTCATCGTGTCCGTTTGCACGGTAGCTGAAACAGAAATATTCAGAGTTGCAGTTGCTGTGGTCAGGCTGGTGACGGTAAAGTTACTTACGGTAATGCCGGAACCAGCAGGAAAGCTCGCCGCCGTGGAACCCTGCACAAAATTCGTGTAAAGGCCGGTAATCGTGACCGGTACCGTTTGGCCCAGCATTGCCGATGCAGGCGCCAGACTGGCGATCTGTGCACCCGGATTCACGGTCAAGGATACCGAGTTGCTCGTAAAAGCCGGGCTCGTGCCGCTGATCGACACCAGATACACTGTGGGGCTTGACACCGCATCCCCACTCGGAATCGTGAACGTAACTCTGCGGATGCTGCCCCCCACGGTGATCACGCTTGCAGGGGTGATCGATAGGGGGCCGCTCCCGCCTGTCAGGGTAACGGTAACGTTAGAGGGCGAAATGGTTCCGCTCGGGAATCCACTGCCAGTGATGGCAAGGTTTGTGATGCCTGCCTGCCCTGAGTTCGGCGAGATGGCGATCAACGAAACCTGAGTAGCTCCAGCGACGCCCGCGAAGATTAGCAGAAACGCCGATAGGTAAAGAAAAATCTTCTTCATGTTTGCGTCCTTAACCCTTTCCAACGCCCCCCGCCCTGCGATTCAACGCGGCGGGAAGTCCGTTACATCA
>Ga0302157_10005731_pt1 | contig 13050 bp, 13 predicted proteins | sample I_Bog_N3_3_FD_193502 | JGI IMG/M metagenome (GOLD analysis project Ga0302157, IMG submission 193502) | Peat permafrost microbial communities from Stordalen Mire near Abisko, Sweden - I_Bog_N3_3 | ecosystem: Environmental > Terrestrial > Soil > Wetlands > Peat | place: Sweden: Abisko, Stordalen...
CGGGCACGCGAAGCGGTCCGCAGGACTTTACGGCGCGAACCGCCGCTTCGGCAAACGGACGCCAGCCGGCGTCGTAGGGGGGATTGATGAGACGCGGCGCGCTCGCCAGCGTCCCGTCCGGCTTCAGCGCGACCCGCACCCGCGGTAGATAGGGATCGCCGTCCGGCGCGCCGCGCGGCGGCGTCCAGCACGCCTTGAAGGCCTGCACGAACCACACGTCGATCTCGGCTTCCAGCGCCGGCGTCAACGGCGCGGCCTCCGCCTCGACCGGGACCGGTTCGGGCGCCGCGGGCGGCGGCGGCGCCAGCGCGACCGCAGCCGGACGACTCGGCGCAGCTGCGGGCGGCGGCGCGGACGGATGCGGGGGTTGTCGGCTCACCAGCGCGAGACCGCCCGCCACGATCACCGCCGCGGCGAATACGAACCTTCCGACCGGGATTTTGGAACTCGAGCGCGCGGTCGTCGCGGCTTTTGCGGGTTTCCTGCTCATCCCACGTCCCTCGGATCGAAGTGGATGGTCTTGTTGCGCCATTGCTGGAAAAAGGGCGCGAACTGCGTCGGCACATGCATCGGATTGCATTTGAGCGCGGCGCGATATGCGCTTTCCGCAAGCGGGCGCCAAGCCGGGTTCGCCGGCGGATTGAGCACCTTCGGGTCGCCCACCAGCGTCCCGCCCGCGTCGAACTCGACCTGGATTTCGGGGATGTAGGCATCGCCCTCCGGCGTCGTCGGCGGCGGCGACCAGCAGTTCATGTAGGCGTCCTTGAACCAGGAATCGAGCGCAGCCGACATCGAGGGCGACATCCGCTGATCGTGACGGTCGGGCGCGCCGACATTGGCGACATGCGTAGCCGCCGCGTCCGAAGGCTTGTCTTGGGACGGTCGATCCTGGGCAGGCTTGTCCTGCCCGAGCGATTTGGCGATCGCCTTCGGGTCAAACTTCGACGTCGGCTTGGCCGGCTCCTCAGACTTATCCTTGGAAAGAAGATCAGCCAGCGGATCGACCTTGGGCTTTTCCTTCGGCGTTTCCTTGGGACGCTCCGGCGGCGCCTGGACGGGCTTGGGACGCGGCGGCGGCGCGGGCGTGTCCATAGCGTCGGGGCGGGGCGGGGGCTCCGGCGGCGGCGGCGGAGGAGGAGGCGCCGGGCGCGGAGGGGGCGGCGGTGGGGGCAGCGGGGGCGGAGGCGGCGTCACCTCGGTTCTGTGCAGTTCCGGCGGCGGTTCCGGAGGCAAGGGCACGGGGGGAGCGGGCGCCGGGGGCTTCGCCGCCGGCGGCGAGGGCTGTTTCTCGCCGTGCATGATCTCGTTGAACTGCGAGGTGGTGACCGTCTCCACGGGGACGGATTCGGTGGCGTCGTCGAACTTCGGCGTCGCGGCGAAACCGAAGACGATCGCGCCCAGCAACGCCGCGTGCAACGCGCCGGAGACGAAGAGACCCCGATTTTTCGAGTCTTCGCTCAAGCGAGCGGCCCTCAGTGCGCGTCGGGCTCGGTGACGAGCGCGACTTTCTTGTAGCCGGCGCTGGTCACGGCGGCCATGACTTGGGCGACGCGCCCGTAGGCGACGGTCTTCGAGGCGCGGACATAGACGCGCGTCTCCGTGGCGTCGGTCGCCAGAGCGGCGAGCTTGCCGACGAGGTCCGCGTCGTCGATCGGCTGATCCATCAGGAACAATTGACCCTTTTCGTCGATGGCGATGGCGACCGGCTTCTGTTCGACATTCAGGGCGCCGGCCTTGGCCGACGGCAGATCGACCGCTACGCCGCTGGTCAGCAGCGGCGCCGCGACCATGAAGATGATGAGCAGCACCAGCATCACGTCGATGAACGGCGTCATGTTGATGTCGGCCATGGCGCCGTAGCGCGGCACGCCGCGCCGGCCGCGGCCGTGTTTGCGCCCGCCTCCGCCTACGTTCATGCCCATCGGCGCGCTCCTCGATCCGAGGTCTTCATCGCGGTCACGCGCTGCGGTCGTTGGGGGTATGCGCGTCGATCTGGCGCGACAGGATCGCCGAGAATTCGTCGGCGAAGCTCTCCATGCGCGCCTGCGCCCTGGCGACGTCGCCCTGCAGCTTGTTGTAGGCGATGAGCGCGGGGATGGCGGCGAACAGGCCGATCGCGGTGGCGAGCAGGGCTTCCGCGATGCCGGGCGCGACGACGGCGAGCGAAGTGTTCTTCGAGGCCGCAATCGAGCGGAACGAAGTCATGATGCCCCAGACCGTGCCGAACAGGCCGACGAACGGTCCCGCCGACGCCACCGTGGCGAGAAACAGCAGGTTCGATTCCAGCCGCTCGACTTCGCGCGCGATCGAGACGTCGAGCACCTTGTCGAGCCGCGCATGCAGGCCGCGGAACGACGCGGCCTGATTCTGGAACGAGCGCTTCCACTCGCGCATCGCCGAGACGAACAGCGCGGCCGCGCCGGAAACCGTCTCCTGCGAGAGCGTCGAATAGAGCTCCTCCAGCGACTGTCCCGACCAGAACGACTGCTCGAATTTGTCCATGTCGGAGCGAAACCGCCGAAACAACAGCGTCTTGTTGACGATGATCGCCCAGCACCAGAAAGAGGCGGCCAATAGCCCGAGCATTACCAGTTTGACGACCGGATGGGCCGTCCAGAACATCGAGAGCAGCGTGGTTTCCGGAGTATCCATGTTGCCTTCAGCCCGGTTCGATTCGACGAGAAATTAGCTTGTCTATATTGTTATTTGTGCGGCGCTGCGACCGCACGCGCCGCGAATGCACTGCAATTGGGCCGAAACTTTGTTCCGGCCGATTGCCGCGCACGCGATGCCTTTTCAGTCCGAAATTAAGCGCCTGATAGGGTTAACGGTGAGTTAGGGTGGCTCTCGTAGCATTAAGGACCGCTCCGGCGCACCGGGGCTCGCACCAGTTGCTCGGCGATATGGCGGCGCAATTCCTCCACCGCCATATCGATGAAATGTTTGGCGCGGGGCGGCAGCATGCGTCGCGAGGGGTAGATGACGCCGAGCGTCACCGGTTGCGGCCGCGAATCCGGCAACACTTCGACGAGTCGGCCGTCGGCCAGATACTCGGCGACTTCGAACACCGGCTTCAACACGATCCCCAGTCCGTCGAGCGCCCATTGCGTCAGCACGTCGCCGTCGTCGGCGTCGACCGGACCCTGGATCGCCGCCGAAATCGACTCGCCGTGATGATCGATCGTCCAGCGATATTGCTGCGAACCGGGGAAACGCAACAGCAGGCAGTCGTGACGCGAGAGATCCCGCGGCGTCTCGGGAACGCCGCGACTTTGCAGATAGGCCGGCGCCGCACAGAGCACCCGCTCGACCTCGGCGATCTTGCGCAACGTGAAGCTGGAATCCTCCATCCGCGCCAGCCGGATCGCCAGATCGAGGCCCTCGCGCACAATGTCGAGCAGATGGTCGGAAAGCCGCAGATGCACTTCCGTATGCGGCTGCTCGCGCCGATAGCGCGACACCATCGGCGCGATCGCGCGACGCCCGAGCCCCAGCGGCGCGGTGATCCTGAGCGCGCCTTTCGACGCCACGCCCGCGCTCTCGGCGACGCTCGCCTCGGCGCGCTCGACCGAGTCGACGATCTCGCGGCAATGTTCGAGGAACACTTCGCCGGCTTCGGTGAGCCGCATGTTGCGCGTGGTGCGCGTGAGCAACCGCGCGCCCAGCGTCTCCTCGAGCAATTGGATGCGATAGCTCACCACTGAGGGCGACAACCGCAACATGCGCCCGGCGGCCGAGAACGAACCGGTCTCGACGGCGCGAAGGAAGATGCGGACGTTTTCGAGTGCGATCATGGCGGGTGATTTTCCAATTCGCTAGTAAAATATTCCTGAGATTATTCGTGGGCAAGATGGTTCTGCGTCGGTATCTTTCTTGCTGCAGTGCGGGTTACGTTCGATGGGAGCCCACCGCAGGATTCCCTCCCCCCTTGCGTGGGAGGGCTAGGGTGAGGGGTAACTGATTGAATCGACGAGGGTTTCACTCCCACCCCGGCCCTCCCCCATCGAGGGGGAGGGAGAACGCGGCGCCTCGACGACTTCATCGGGCGCCACTCCAGCGGGCAAAGCGAAATGGGTAAGACGATATGACGGTTCTTTGGCCCTACCTCCTCGAATGGGGATCGATGCTGCTGCGCTGGCTGCACGTGACAGCGGCGATCGCCTGGATCGGCGGATCGTTCTTCTTCATGCATCTCGACGCCACGCTCAAAAAGTCGGCGGACGACAAGGAGGGCGTCGCGGGCGTCGCCTGGCAAGTGCATGGCGGCGGCTTCTATGAAATGAGCAAGTACCTGCTCGCGCCGCCGAAGCTGCCGGAGCACCTGACCTGGCATAAGTGGCAGTCCTATTGGACCTGGATGTCCGGGTTCAGCTTGCTGTGCTGGGTCTATTACGGGCAGGCGAGCTTCTTCCTGATCGATCCCGGCATCCTGCCTCTGCAGCCGTGGCAGGCGGCGCTGATCGGCGTCGCCGCCCTGGCGCTCGGCTGGGTCGTCTACGATCTCATCTGCAAGTCGCCGCTCGCCAGGAACGACGCGCTGCTGGCGCTCGCCGGCTTCGGCTTTGTCGTGCTCACCAGTTTCGTGTTCACCAAATTGTTTTCGGGCCGCGGCGCGCTGATCCACACCGGCGCGCTGATGGCGACGATGATGACGGCCAATGTGTTCCTCGTCATCACCCCCAATCAGCGCAAGTCCGTGGCGCGGCTGATGGCGGGGGAATTGCCGGACCCGAAATGGGCGAAACAATCCAAACTGCGCTCGACGCACAACAATTACATCACGTTGCCCGTGCTGTTCATGATGCTGTCGAACCATTATCCGATCACCTACGCGAATCCGCTGTGGATTCCGGCGATCGTCACCTGCGTCATCATCGCCGGCGCGCTGGTGCGCTATTTTTACAATTCCTGGCACGCCGACCACGGCAAGGCGCCGTGGTGGGCCTGGGTCGTCGCGGCGCTGGCGATTGTCGCGGCCTTCGCCATCAGCGTCGCCGGCTCTCTGGCCGTGCGCTCGGCGGACGAACCGACGCAGACGTCGGCGATATCGGCGCCCAAGGCGCCCGACGCGGTCGTCGAGATCGTCGAATCCCGCTGTTCGATGTGCCACACCCAGGACCCCGTGTGGGAGGGGCTCGCGGCGGCGCCGAAGGGCGTGCGGCTCGATTCGCCCGAGCATATCGCGGCCTTCGCCCCCGCTATCCGCATGGCGGCGGTCTTGACCCATGCGATGCCGCCCAACAATCTGACCGAAATCACCGCCAAGGAGCGGGCGACGCTCGCGCAGTGGCTCGACGTTCCGCGCGTGCGGCGGGAGTGAGGGCTTTACGGATGGCGAACGAAGCTGCGCGCCGCCTGATGGCGCGACTCGACGAATTCGGCGGCTTCACCGACGAGCCGGGAAAGCTCACAAGGCTCTATCTGTCGCCCGCCTACGCCCGGGCCTGCGAGCGCTTCGTCGAATGGGCGCGCGAGGCGGGGTTGGCGGCGTATATCGACGCCGTCGGCAACGTGCGCGCCCGCTATGAGGGACGCCGTCCGAACGCCCCCGCGCTGATGATCGGCTCGCATATCGACACCGTGCGCGACGCCGGCCGCTACGACGGCAATCTGGGCGCGCTCGCCGCGTTGTCGATCGTCGAAATGCTGATCGAGCGCCGCGAACGGCTCGACTTCGCCATCGAGATCGCCGCGTTCGGCGACGAGGAGGGCGTGCGCTTCCCGACCACGATGACCGGCTCGCGCGCGGTCGCCGGCGTGCTCGACCCGACGGCGTTTGCGGCCAAGGACCGCGAGGGCGTCAAGCTCGGCGACGCGCTGACGGCGTTCGGCGGCTCGCCGCTGGCCTGGCGAGAGGCGGAAGCGCGCGACGTCGCCGCCTTTGTGGAATTGCATATCGAACAGGGCCCGGTTCTCGAACGCGAAGGGCTCGCCGTCGGGACGGTGACCGCAATCAATGGCGCGACGCGGCTGGAAATTCTCGTGACCGGGCACGCCGGGCACGCCGGCTCCGTGCCGATGCCGCTGCGCCGGGACGCGCTCACGGCGGCGGCGGAAATGATCCTCGCCATAGAAGCCCGCGCGGCCCGCGCGCCCGATCTGGTGGCGACTGTCGGCCAGATGGAAGCGCGCCCCGGCGCGGTCAATGTTATTCCCGGCGCGGCGCGGTTCTCGATCGACATCCGCAGCCCGAGCGAACCGCGGCGCAAGACGGCGGTCGCCGACATCGTCGCCAGCCTGCGAGAGATCGCGGAACGTCGAAAGGTCGAGATCGCGGTCCGTGCGACGCACGAGGCGCCGGCGTTCGTCTGTGATCCCCGCATCGTCGCCGGTTTCGACGCCGCAGCGCAGGCGGTCGGCGAGCCCGTATTTCACTTACCCTCAGGCGCCGGTCATGACTCGATGATCCTCGGCCGACGCTGGCCGGCGGGAATGCTGTTCGTCCGCTGCCAGGGCGGAATCAGCCACAACCCGCTGGAATCGATCACGACGGCCGATTGCGAGACCGCCTTGGCGGTTCTGTTCGCCTTTGTGAAAGATTTCCGGTTGGCTTGAGGCGGGGTCGGCGGCGGGAACGCCGCCGCTCCAGGTCAGAGGCCTTCGAACAGCGCGGTCGACAGATAGCGCTCCGCGAACGAGGGGATGATCGCGACGATCGTCTTGCCGGCGTTTTCCGGGCGACGTCCCAATTCGATCGAAGCGGCGAGCGCGGCGCCCGAGGAAATGCCGACCGGCACGCCTTCGAGCCGCGCGACGAGGCGCGCGGTGTCGAACGCCGTCTGGTTGCCGACCGTGAGCACTTCGTCGATCACGCTGCGATCCAGCACCGGCGGCACGAAGCCGGCGCCGATGCCCTGGATCTTGTGCGGGCCGGGCGCGCCGCCCGACAGCACCGGCGAGTCTTCCGGCTCGACCGCGACCACCCTGACGCTGGGCTTGCGGGCTTTGAGCACCTGACCCACGCCGGTGATGGTGCCGCCGGTGCCGACGCCGGAGACGAAGATGTCGACTTCGCCTTGGGTGTCGTTCCAGATTTCTTCCGCGGTGGTGCGGCGATGGATCTCCGGATTGGCGGGATTCTCGAACTGCTGGGGAATGATCGCGCCCGGCGTCGCCGCCACGATCTCGTTGGCTTTGGCTATCGCGCCCTTCATGCCGAGCGGCGCGGGAGTCAGCACCAGTTCGGCGCCGAGCAGCGCCAGCATCTTGCGGCGCTCGATCGACATCGACTCGGGCATGACGAGAATCAGCTTGTAGCCGCGCGCGGCCGCCACGAAGGCGAGCGCGATGCCGGTGTTGCCGGAGGTCGGCTCGACGAGCACGCCGCGTCCCGGGGAGAGACGCCCCTGCGCCTCGAGCGCGTCGATCATCGCGACGCCGATGCGATCCTTGACGCTGGCGATGGGGTTGAAGAATTCCAGCTTGGCGAGCAGGCGGGCGTTGACGCCCTTTTCCTTTTCCAATCGCCGCAGCCGCACGAGCGGCGTGTCGCCGACCGTCTGGGTGATCGAATCGTAGACGCGCCCGCGTCCCGGAGCCTTGGCCCCACTGGAATCCGTCATGTCCTCTCCTCCGCCGCCGCGCCGGCAAGCGCGCGCCTTCGAATACACCCGCTCCAGCGATTTTGTACAGAGAGGGCTTCGCGCCGCTCAGAGCGCGAAATCCGCGCCGACTTTTTCCTCGTCCTGCACATGCAGCCGCTCGGCCGCGTCGCACAATTCCTCGACGGTCACCAGATCGAGTTGAACCATGAACGGCTCCCCGGCCTTGCGAACGGCCGGTTCGATCACCTGCTCGAGCAACGGCGAATGGGCGCCGAAATCGTCGGGATCGGCCGTGCTGAGGCTCGCCGCCGTGCGCACGATTTCGCCGACCGAGATCTTGCGCCGCTCTCGCGCGAGTTCGTAGCCGCCGCGCGGACCGCGCACGCCCTTGAGGATCTTGGCGTGGACGAGGCCTTGCAGCAGGGTCTCGAGATGACGCGGGGGCAGCTTGTGCCGGGCCGCGAGGGCTTTGGCGGCCACGGGCGACGGACGCGAATTCAACGCGACGTCGACGACCGCCGCGATGGCGAGAACGCTTCGCCGAGACAGCAAGTTCATTTCATGCCTCACTTTCGTTCCTTCCGCCTGTCGACCCGAATCCCTTCGGGCCCCGAACGGTTTGATTGAGCTCTTCACGGAACGCCAACTCCACCCGCTCCACTCGTTTGACTACCAGTTGAGCGATCCGCGCGCCCCTCGCAACAGCGAAGGGCTCCGTCCCCAAATTGATAAGTATGACAACAACTTCGCCACGATAGTCCGAGTCGATCGTCCCCGGGCTGTTGAGCACGGTGACACCGTCGCGCAACGCCAATCCCGAACGGGGCCGCACTTGCGCCTCGAATCCTTCGGGCAATTCGAGAATGAGGCCCGTCGGAATTCCCGCCCGTCCGCCCGGCTCCAGGACCACGGGTTCGCCCTCGGGCGTCGCCGCAATCAAATCCAGCCCCGCGGCCCCGTCGCTCTGGTAGCGGGGCTCCGGAAGTCCGTCGGCAGACGGTAAATGTTTGATTAACACAACTGTCACGCGTTTCAATCCAACATGGCCACGATTCTTGCGATAATTTGCTGCGCGACGTCCGTCTTCGACATCCGCGGCCAGCTCTCGACGCCCGAGGACGTCACGAGATGGACCTGGTTCAGCGCGCCGCCGAAGGTTCCCGTCCCCTCGGAGACGTCGTTGGCGACGATCAGGTCGCAACCCTTGCGCGCGAGTTTCGCTCGCGCGTTGGCGACCACGTTCTCGGTTTCTGCGGCGAAGCCGACCACCACCTTCGGGCGATGCGTCGACGCCTTGGCCAGGGTCGCGAGAATGTCCGGGTTCTCGACCAGCGAAAGGTTCGGCGGCCCGCCGGCGCCCTTCTTGAGCTTCTGTTCGCCCGCGCTGGCGACCCGCCAGTCGGCGACGGCGGCGGCCGAAATGAACGCGTCGGCGGGCAACGCCGCCGCGGCCGCGGCCAGCATTTCGCGCGCGCTTTCGATATGCACGGCCGTCAGCCCACGCGGATCGGTCAATCGGGTCGGGCCGGCAACCAGCGTCACCCGGGCGCCGGCGTCGCGCGCGGCCTCGGCGATCGCGTAGCCTTGAATCCCGGAGGAGCGGTTGCCGATGAAGCGTACGGGGTCGATGGCCTCGAAGGTCGGACCCGCCGTGACCAGAACGTGGCGGCCGACAAGCGCGCCGGCGCCCCCGGGCAACGGCAGGGCGGTCGGCGTCTTCAACTGCTGTTCGACCGCGGCGACGATTTCCATGGGTTCCGACATCCGCCCCGGCCCAAACTCGCCGCACGCCATTTCGCCCGCGGCCGGGCCGACGAAAGCGACGCCGTCGCCTCTCAGTGTCGCCACGTTGCGCTGAGTGGCCGGATGCAGCCACATCCGCACATTCATCGCCGGCGCGACGAGCACGCGCTTGTCGGTCGCCAGCAGCGTCGTCGAGGCGAGGTCGTTGGCCAGGCCCTGGGCCATGCGCGCCAGCAGATCCGCGGTCGCCGGAGCGACCACGAGCAAATCCGCCCACCGCGACAGCTCGATGTGGCCCATCTCGGCTTCGTCGGTGAGATTGAACAGATCGTCGCGCGCCGGCGTACCGGCAAGCGCCGCGGCGGTCATTGGCGAGATGAAGCGCTTGGCCGCTTCCGTCATCACCACCCGCACCTCGGCGCTCCGCTCTTTGAGGCGGCGGATCAGTTCGAGGGATTTATAGGCCGCAACGCCCCCAGCGATGACGAGGAGAATGCGGCGCGCCGCGAGGGACTGTTGAGACATCGCAACTTACCGCGGCGCCATTTACCCACCCGCGCCGGCGCCAACGCCGCGGGCGATCGATTCTTCACCACTGGGCGCTTCGCCGCCGACAATTGAGTTTCCCGGGCTACCGGAAAGAGAACTGTCAATACCCTCGCCTAGAGAGAGGCGGCGTCTGCTGACTCATATGGTTAACACAACATTGACGCGTTCTTTTCCGAATCGCAAGCGCTAAATCACAGCGACCGACGGGAATCGAAAGGCGAGTTACCCCCAAAAAGTCAGCCGCGCCGCAATCCACAGCAGCGCGAAGGCGATCCACCACAGCGCGGCGCCCCCGACCCGGCCGCCGCCGTGCCGCCACGACTCGGACCCTTCGGGCAGCGCGTCGATCCAGCGGCCGAGCTTGGCGAGCCGTTCCGGCGCGTCCAGCGCCTGACGGGCGAGCAGCGCGCTGGCGCGGCTGGCGTCTTCCAGCCGGCCTTGCGGCCCCAGGTTTTCGGCGATCCAGGCGCCGACCACAGGTTCTGCGGTCTTCCACATATCGAGCCGAGGATCGAGCTTGCGCGCGACGCCTTCGACGACGACCATGGTCTTTTGCAGCATCACCAGTTCGACGCGGGTCCGCATGTCGAACAGCGCCGTCACCTCGAACAGCAGCGTCAGCAGCTTCGCCATCGAGATCTGATCGGCCGGACGGGCGTGGATCGGCTCGCCGATGGCGCGGATCGCCTGGGCGAAATCGTCGATACGATAGTGGCGCGGCACATAACCGGCTTCGAAATGCACTTCGGCGACGCGCACATAATCGCGGCGAATGAAGCCGAACAGGATCTCGGCGAGGAACCTGCGCTCTTTCAAGCCCAGCCGTCCCATGATGCCGAAATCGAGGGCGACCAGCTTGCCTCGCGTGTCGACGAGGAAATTGCCGGGGTGCATGTCGGCGTGGAAAAAGCCGTTGTATAAAGCCTGACGCAGAAACGACTGGATGATCTTGCGCCCCAGGTCCGGCGCGTCGAAGCCGAGTTTTGCCACCTCGGCCGGGTCGGCGGCGGGATGACCGTCGATCCATTCCATCGTCAACACTTCGCGGGTGGTGCGGTCCCAGTCGATGCCGGGGGCGCGGAAGTCCGGGTCATTTTCGAGGTTCTCGGCGAATTCCCCCGCCGCCGCCGCTTCCAGACGGAAGTCCATCTCCATGCGCACCGAGCGCGCGAGCGTCTCGACGACCTCCACCATCCGCAGCCGCTTGGCCTCAGGCACGAAACGCTCGGCAAGGCGGGCGGCGAAGAACATGTCATTGAGATCGCGCTGGAAACGCCGCTCCACGCCGGGACGCAGGATTTTCACCGCCACGTCGCGCTCGCCCTTGTCGTCGCGCACCTTGGCGCGATGCACCTGGGCGACGGAGGCGGCCGCCACCGCGTCGCCGAACTCGACGAATACTTCGCCGATCGGCTGCTCGAACGCCGCCTCGACGCGCCGCACCGCGAATTCGCGCGGCGCCGGCTCCATTCGGTCCTGCAAGCGCTCCAATTCATGGGCGATCCGGGCGCCCACGACGTCCGGGCGCGTGGCGAGGAACTGGCCGAGCTTGACATAGGACGGGCCGAGCTTGGCGATCGCCGCCGAAAGCCCGTCGGAGCCCTTGACGCCGCGGCGCGCGACCAGATTGGCCAAGCGCACCGGAAGCTGCGCGTTGTCGGGCAGGCCACGCACCTCGATCTCGACGAAGGCGCCTTCGCGCGCCATCACGAATCCGGCGCGCGCCAGCCGCGCGGCGTGGCCCAGGAACGTCAGAGCGCCCAAGGTCAGAGCTTCCAGCCCGAATGAATCGCGACCACCCCGCCGGTGAGACGGACGAAATCGACGCGGCGGAATCCCGCCGTCTCGATCATGCCCGCAAACGTGTCCGGCGGCGGGAACTGCCGGATCGATTCGACGAGATAACGGTAGGGCGCGCCGTCGCCGGCCACCACCTTGCCGATCGCCGGAATCGCGGTGCTTGAATAGAAATCGTAGATGCGATCGAGCACGGGCAGATCGACCTCGGAGAATTCGAGGCACAGGAACCGCGCGCCGCGCTTGAGCACGCGATGGGCTTCGGCGAGGGCCCGATCGATACGCGGCACGTTGCGGATGCCGAAGGCGATCGTATAGCCGTCGAAAGTGTCGCTTGCGAACGGCAGCGATTCGGCGTTGCCCTCGACGAAGGTCACCTTGTCGCCGTTGCGGCGCGCGGCCGCGCGATCCGCCCCGACCCTCAGCATGTCCGAATTGACGTCGAGCACGGTCACTCGCGTGTCCGGTCCACCGGCATTGGCGACTCGGAACGCGATGTCCCCCGTGCCGCCGGCGACATCGAGATGATGAAACGGCCGTCGCCGCGACGGATTGAGCTTGGCGACGAACACGTCCTTCCAGACCCGGTGCAATCCCGCCGACATCAGGTCGTTCATCACGTCGTAGCGGTCGGCGACCTTATGGAATACGTCGTCAACGAGGCCCTGCTTCTCGTCGAACCGGACCTTGCGGTCGCCAAAGTGGGTTTGCTGAGCGTCAACGGACATTTGGGTCTCCAGGCGGCGCGACCATAGCCGTTGAGCGCGCGTTAAGCCAGTTTGGCTTACGCGACCCGGGGTCGCGGCGTCCGGGCAGAAATTGCGACCCTGTTCGAAAGCAGCCCTTTTCCCGCCCCGGACTTGTTGCTAACTAGCCTCATCGGCGCGCGATCCGCGAGGCGAATGTGGGGCGGCTTTGACTAGGAGGTGTTCAGTGAAGGTTATCATCAGTGCGGTGCTCGGGGCAGCGGCCCTAGTTTCGCTTTCGGGCGCGGCCTATGCCGGCGACGCCACGGCGGGCGAGCAAGTATTCAAGAAGTGCAAGGTTTGCCATCAGATCGGCGAAACCGCGAAGAACATGGTCGGTCCGGTTCTCAACGGCGTCGTCGGCCGAAAGGCCGGCACCTATGAAAACTACAGCTACTCCGACGCCAACAAGAACTCAGGCATCACCTGGGACGAGGCGACCCTCAAGGTCTACCTGCATGACCCCAAGGCCAAGGTCCCCGGCACCAAGATGACGTTCCCGGGCCTGCAGAGCGACGACGACATCGACAATGTCATCGCGTACCTCAAGTCGATCGGCCCCGACGGCAAGAAGCTGTAATCCGTTTCCGCGAGGACCAGGGGTCTCGGCGATTCCCCGACATAATTGTGCCCGCGGCGCGAGCCGCGGGCTTTTTTTGTCGAGAAGCATT
>Ga0302157_10005735_pt1 | contig 13048 bp, 6 predicted proteins | sample I_Bog_N3_3_FD_193502 | JGI IMG/M metagenome (GOLD analysis project Ga0302157, IMG submission 193502) | Peat permafrost microbial communities from Stordalen Mire near Abisko, Sweden - I_Bog_N3_3 | ecosystem: Environmental > Terrestrial > Soil > Wetlands > Peat | place: Sweden: Abisko, Stordalen...
TGCGGCGGATTTCCGGACCGAAGGGTGGCAGATAGTGTGCGCCGTCACTGTCGGCCGGCCATTCCAGCTGATGACGCAGAGGCGCCGCCCAGTAATCCTCGGCCTCGAAGCGGCCATGACCGAAGGACAGGGTCACGCCCCCCTTCAGCACCACCGCCGCCTCGGCTTTCAGGGGCAGACTGCCCAAATCGGCGATGGCCTCCCAACGGCGCAACAGGGGATGGTGGGGGCTGATGGCCGAGAAGTCCCGGTCCAGGGGGTCGCGGAAGGGCTGGTCCAGCTCGATCCTGAACTGAGTATCGCCTTCCCCCTCGATGCCGATGATGCGGCGCAGTTCAGTGGGAATGCGGCGCAGGATGGTGACATCGTCGGTGACCTCCACCCAATCGCCGATCTTCAAGACCCCGTCCATACAGGCTGGATTGGCCAAAGAGACCACCTCCTCGGACAGTCCGGTCACGGCAAAGGCCCAAGCGCCATTGTCCTCGGACCATTTGGCGGTGGCTATGGGGCGCAGCAGCCAGTCCTCTTGAAAGCAATGCTCGAAGGCGGCGTCACGCCCCTCGACGATCAGGGACAGATTGAGCAGGCCGGGATGATCCCGCGTCACCAGTACCACCCGCCCCGACAGCAAAAGCCCGGCGAGGGAATTGCTCAGTTCCACCAGCCGGTCATGGAAGCCGGCGGGCTCGTCGCCCGGCTGTTCACGAACCACGACGCCCAGTTCGCCTCCGCCGCCCCGCCGTTCAATCGCCACCACCTCCAGCCCCTGATCGAGGGCCCAGGGATGCTTGGGATCGGCGGCGGCATAGCCGGACTGATGAATCTCGATGCGATAGAGATGGTTCTCGGCCAGGGGCACACCCTCGGTCCGCTCCAGCCGCAGACAACCGCGCCGCTCCGGCTCGGGCAGGATGGGTAGAGAATTTTCGGGCAAGGGCCACAGCCGGACCTGGCTGACCACACGGGTCTTCAGGGCGGTATCACCGCCACCCAACGCCGTTTCCCTCAGACTCTCGTCCTCGATGGCGGTCACGACCCGGTCCCAGGACTGCAGAAAGGCCAGATAGGAGCCGCGATGATGTTGCAGATCCTCCAGGCTCAGGCCGGGGCAATCGGGCTGGGACTCATAGCGGACATCCCTGGGGTTGTCGCTGGCCACGCCCTCCAGATAGCAGCGCCCGGCGCCGATCCATAACTCCGCCGGACGATAATGGGGATGGGAATGATGATGCCCATGGGGATGGCCATGATGGCCGCACCGCCCGTGATCGATCAGGCGCCCCTCTTCGTCCAGCACGAACAGCCAGTCGCACAGCATCTCCGAGCCTTCGTCGAAGCGGCCATGATGAATACGCCGGTGCCGCCACAGGCGCAAATGCTCCAGGGCGCCACGGAAAAAACGCTCGGCCCGGCCCTAAGACATATCGCAGCCGATCAGCAGCGGCAGGGTCGCGAAAGGCATGATGGGCCGCCCGCGTACCTGGGCTTCCAACTGGCCATCGACGAACAGGCGAATACTGCGGCGCTCCACCGCCACCACCAAATGGATGAAACGCCCCAAGGGCAGCGGACTGTCAGTGGCGACCCGATACCAGGACGGCGGCTGCTGGCGGTCGACGATATCGAAATAGAGCCGCCCGTTGGCGATGACCAGACGAAAGCCGCCACCCTCGCCGGCGGGGCGCGAGATGATGGTGCCGCCATCGCCCTCGGATAACCTTAGCCAGACTTCGATGGCAAAGGGACCATCGATGCGATGGGCCTCGCCCGAACGAATTTCAAAGGCATGGCGCTCGCCGTCGAAGCTCAGGCCGGTGCGGCTCCACAGACCAAAGCCGGGATTGCCCGCAGGGGCTCCGGCAGGACCGATAAGGTCGGCCAAGGCTTGGCGATGGCGGAGCAGATCCGCCTGGGCCTGGGCATTCCAGTGAGCATCCAGCGTCACCCGCCCCTGTTGCAGCAAGAGCCGGTCCATACCGCTGTCCTGGCCGCCGCCGAGGCTAAAGTGATGGCCGAAATCCAGCCGCGAAAAATCGCCCTTCATGCCCCTATCCCCCAAAAAGTCTTAATCTGCCCAGGACGGAAAAACGACTTCTCCGTCAAGGCCGTATGGCAAATATTGCCCAATCGCCCGCTCCAAATTCCCGAGGCGCCGCCATAGGGCAGCGCGGTGAAAGGCTCCCATCTCGCCGCCATCGCTGGCCCCTTGGCCAATGGCCTGGGGGCAAAGGGCGGACAGCTGGAAATAGCCGGGATGGCCTGGAATTTCACTGACGAACACCGGCTCTCCCTCCCGCTTCAGCCCCGCCGCAGAGGCCGGTGCCGAGGGCTGGAAGCAGCAATGCAGATCGCCGTCCTCCATCAAGGTCAGCTTGCCCAGGAAGAGGCTGTTTTCAGCCGTCAAACGGCAGGCATAAACCGCGCCTTTGATGGTGCTGCGCTCGATCTGCAACTCGGGTACAGAATCGCCACTGGAGGAAATCGACACATGGCTGTCCAGAATGCTGTCGGCAACAGTCAGCCGCCCCCGCTTTCCATTCAGCAGGATCATGCCGGTGACCGTCCCATCCAGACTGATGTGCGCGGAACTTCCCTCTTCGACCACCAAAGCGGTGCCGATGCGGTTGCGCGGAAAAATCGTGCAATGGTTCACCACCAGAGTCACCGGACCATCAAGGTGGATCCGCCCTTCCAGCAGCAGCCCATCCAGCAGCAGCACGCCCCCTGCTGGTCCGGCGGTGACATGGATGTCGCCGCGCAGGCAGGGACGCTCGCCCTGGGCCGCTTGGATCACCGCCGTGCGGGAGACCGGGCCGGACAGATCGATACTCCAACCGTCCAAGCCGCTCTCAGGGGCATAGGTCCGGCTGTCGGCGATTTCGATAATCCCGCCCTCGGGAGGCAGGGACTCCAGCTCCCAGAACAGGGGATCGGTAATATCGGCGTTGGCGACGGTCCTGAAGCTTCGCAGAACCGGCAAAGCCGTCGGCAGATTGGCATCGGGCCGCCGGTAGGGACCGCCGCCCACATCCGCCCCGCCATAGACATAATCCGCCAGAACCACCTTATGGTGATCGGCGGGATCGAGCAGCAGCAACCGACCGCTGGCGGGATCAATGGCGACACGGGCCTTGGGCTCGGCCAGGGGATGTTTCCAGGCGCTGAGATCGGCCAGAACGACGGCGGCGGCGGCCAAATGTTTAGGCTCGTCGGCGAAGCGGATGGACAGTCCCAAATGCGCCTGGGTCAAAGCCAAGGGAGCCATATGAGCGCTGCAACGCTCGTTCAAATGGGGACGGCGCGGGCGGCGCTGGTAAAGCCGAAGCGGCTGGCCCAGGGGATGCAGCAGGCGCCGCTCCGGGTAATGCGTCTCGACAAAGGCTTCGACGCCGCGCAGGGGAAAGACCTCGCGCCGCCAGACGAAGGCCCGCACCTGGGCCGGCAGCAGCCCCTCGCCCGGACGCAATGACGCCAAGCGGGTCCGTCCGGCGAAGGGCTCGGCAGTCTCCGGCTTATGACGCAGGTTGGGCAGGCGGCCGGGCAGATCGTGGGTCTTGCGCAGGCTCCCGGTCTGGGCCGTGCGGGGCATGTTCTCGACCACCGCCGCCGTCCAGCCGGTGACATCCTCGATCACCTGCTCCAGGACCGAGGCCAGCCCCTTGCGACGGCGAAAGGCAATGGCGTCGGCCACCATCCGGCGGACGTCCAGACCGCTCTGGTCCGTCTGGTCAAAGCCGGTGCCGCCAATCAGATCGGCGATATAAGGCAAGACCCAGGGTGCGCAGGATTCCACGAACCAATCGTCATAGAGCCCCTCGATATCCCCTTCGATGGCGTCATAGGGGGCCTTGAGGATATCGAGCAAAGCCTGCAGGGGCGAGCCCTGAGCCATGTCCTGGCGGCGGTTGTAGCGGGGCAGAAGGTTGTAGAAGAGATCGGGATTGCTCATGAGATCATCAGCGAGATCGCTGTCCCCTCTTCAGTACCGGACGAACAATGGGGGTTGATCAGCAAAAGCTCGGCTGGGACCAGATCGCCATCGGCGGTCAGGCTGGCGGGGGAAGCCAAAATCTCCCGCTGGATCGAAGCATTCTCGCCCTTGCGGAAGAAAGCCGTGACCTGCACCGCCTTGACCCCCGGCACCCGCTGCATGCGGCTGGTCACTTCGGCCAGACGCACCGGCTGGGCCAGATCGCGGCTGGCAAAGCCGTAAGCCTGCTGCAGCATCTCTTGAACCTCGCCCAAAACCTCGTCCTCGTCATGGCCGGGCAGGACGATGATGCCGGCCTCCAGGTTGAACCAGCGCGGCTTGCAACGGTCGATGCGGATGGGATGGCGGATGGCGCAATTGGCCTGCATCACCTGTTGCAAAGCCCGGAAATTCCCACCTTCGCCCAAGGCGTCGGTTCCATCGGCAACCGTGACATGGATCAGGCCATGGAGAGGCTTGAAGCGGCGCACGACGGCCTTAGCGATCCCCGGCCAGGACCGAACGAAACTGACGAAGTCCTCTTCCGAGACCAGCCGTTCCGAGGCGCTGAGATATTTCGGGGCCAGAAGGCGGATTTTCTCGGCATCATCCCCCATGGCTCCGCCAGAAGCCGCCAGCGGGTTGGTCACCTTGCGCACCCCCGGAGGCCGGCGGACCATCAGGGTCAGGCGATTGGCCAAGACATTGCCCGAAGGACCGCTGCCGGTCCGGTAATGGGCAATGACATTCTCGGGCGCGGTGGGCAGGCGCTTGCCGTTGACCCCATCGCCAAAGGTCACCACCGCTTGGCCGTCGTCGTCCAGATGGATGGTGTAATGTTCATCGGCGGGACCTGAGTTGCTCAGGCTTTCCACCTGCCGCCATTCGATGCTTTCCTGCTCGACCTGACGGCGCATCAGCTTGCTGTTGGCCGACAAAGGCTCGACCATACCGCCGGAGCGGACCCGCAGACTGATGTCGAAGCGATAGAACGGCTGGTCGTCATCGGGCCGCGCCGTCAAAGGGCCGCGGCGCAGGGTGAAGCTTTGATTGGCCCGGCTGGCGTCGCCGCTGCCCACCGCCTCATAGAGCACCGGCGTCTCGCCATGGGAGGCCGGGGCGACATTGCCCAGGATGGTGGTGGTCTTGGCGTCATAGACATTGTCCAGGGCCGACTCCAACTCCAGCAGTGTGCTGCTGTGATCCGCCGACACCTCCATATTGACGACCCGGCGGACCTCGGCCACAGGGTCGCTTTTGCCGCTGGCCTCGCCGAAATCCAGCTCGCCCTCGGCGGCGATCAAACTCACCCCCACGCCGTCGCGGCTGAGAAGATGCCAGCGGCAAAAGCCGGGCTCGTCGGCCAGAGGCTCGGGCGCGTCGGTCAGGACCAGGGCGGCGGCCTTGAACAGATGCCAGGTCGGCACCTGCTCCTTCGAGGCGCTCACCCGCGACACCAGCCAGGCGATGGCCGAGTCTGGCTCGCCAATGCGCCAGCTGTTGCCGTCGAACAGGCCGCTCACCACCGCCCCTGCGGGCAGATCGATCTCGTAGGAGGCCAGCACCCGGCGCAGATTGGGCGAGGCCAAGCCGTCGGCCAGTTCGGCCTCCAGATCGAAGTCGCTGATGTTGCACAGGAAGCTGGGCTCGATCCAGGCTCCGTCATCTGCCGGATCGATGGGCAGCAGGGTCGAACCGAACAGGAAGCCCGCATAAAGCTTGCCGCCATGAAGGGCCAAAGCGCGGGCTTCATTGGCGATGCCGGCCCGCAGCAGCCGCCCGTCGGTCGTCACTCCCACCCCATGCACCGCGCCCCAAAGCTCGCCCTCTGGCCCCACCAGGACGGCGCGGATGTCGTCTTCGCCCGTCGCCATGGACGGACGGCTCCAACTGCTCCCTTGGTCCGAGGAGATGAACAAGCCGCAATTAGTCCCCGCCAACAATCCGCCGCCGGACGCCGGAACAAGGCAGGAAATGCTCTGAGCCGGAGGCCCGCCGACGCCGTACCATTGACCCTGGCCATACAAAAAGACCCGGCCATCGGCACAAGTGGCGGCCAAGCCCGAGGGCGTTGCCGCCAGCCCGGTGATATGCGCACCCGCCGTCGCTGTCTCCGCCGTCCAGTCGGCGACAGTCGCCAGCCCCTCAATGGAGCGAGACCACAGGCCTTTGTCGGTGCCGACCCAAAGGGTTTTGCCGTCTGGGCTGAGGGCCAAAGCCGAAACCATCGCCTCGTTCAGGCCTAACGGCGTCCAGGCTTCGCCGCCGCCTGTCTGGATGCCCCGGTGATACCACAGGCCGCCGTCGCTTCCCGACAGCAAGCCGCCGTCATCGGTAGCCAGCAGGACGTTGGAGGGACGATCCAGATAGCCGATGGGATGCCACTCGTCATATTCCAGGCGATAGACATTGTATTGGCTGCCCAGGAACAGCTCACCCTTCATCGACAGCAGGCAGCGCGCACTGGGATTGCCCGAGCCGACCTGTTTCCACAGCTTGGCCGCCCCATCCCAGCAGCGCACGCCGCCCGGCTGGGCCAGGAAGCGGGCGGTGGCCTGACGGCCCGTGACGGCGACCAGCTTGTTCCTCAGATCGCCTTCGACGACGCCCTCCAGCTTGAGGCGGGCCCCTTGCAGGAAGGCCGAAACCGGCAAAGGTGTCTCGACCAGATCGACGGCATCGCCGCCCAGGAACAGACTTGTGGTCTGCACCGGCAAGGCGGGAATCGCCCCGGCAATGGTGACCCGGCTGACCCGGCGGACCTGCAAGTCGCCATGGGGGACGGTGGCGACGGTTTCGATCCGGCAGGCGGTCAGCCCTTCCGAGAGCACCAGCCAGCCGCCGGGAACCAGCGAAGGATAGGCGCGGTCCAGATGCAGGGTCCGTCCCGACTGGCTCAGAGGCGTCCAATCGGGCTCGGCATAACCGGCAAAGGGAGCCGCGGCCAGCAGATGGCCATCGCGAGCCGTCACCTTGGAAACCGCCTTGCCTGAGAACACCCCCGGCAGCAGGCTCCAGCTTTGTCCCTGGTCGGACGAGGCGAACAGCCCGCCATCGGTGGCCGCCAGCAGCCTCTCGCCATCGCCGGCCAGGGCATGAACCTTCGGCGCGGGAAAAGCCGCCACCGGCTCCCACAGCCTGCCGCCATGTCTGCCCAGCAAGATGCCATGCTCGAAAGCGGCAAAAAGGCCAGGACCAACCGCCGCCAACGCGGCCATGGGCAGGGGGAAATCCGGGGCCTGGGCTGGAGCGGCAGCCGGCTCCTTGCCATGGAACAATCCCAGCAAGCCGCCCTTGACAGGTTTCAGGGACACGACATCGCTTTCGATCCGCTTCTCGGCATCCTTCAGATCGATGGCGATCTTCTGCAAGAGGCTATGGGAATCGAGATTGACCTTGGCCGGATGCCAGGAGCGGCCATAGCCGTGGCTGGTGAACAGCCCCCGATCCGTGGCCAGGATGAAATGGCCGTGATGGCTGGGATCGCGCAGGATGGCGGTGATGCTGACGGCAGCGCCGCCAGTGGTCTTGTCATAGCCGGGCAGACCTTCGTTCCAGCCCCGCCAATGGCTGCCGTTGACCGTGGCCCGCCACAGGCCGACGGCGGTGCCGGCGATGATCTCGGCGATGCTGCCGGTCTTGATGATCGGCAAGATGGCCAGCACCTTGGACGGCGGCAGCCGAGCCGATTCGCCTTTGCCGACCTTCAGGCCCAGCGGCCCTTGCAAGGAAAACCATGCGGCTCCCTGGTCGTTGGAGGCCAAAACCTCGCCCCGTTCGGTGCCGCCATAGATGCGCCCGCTGTCGTCCAACGCCAGGCTTGAGAAGACCGAATGCAAAGGTGCCTTGCCGGCCAGCCGCCAGCCTTCACCGGGGATAAGACGGAACAGGCTATCCCCCACCGTGCAATAGGCAACATCCTCCGCCGCCAGGGCCAAGGCTCCGATCTCGCCATAGGGAAGACCGGCGTTCTCGGCCCGCGCAAAGGGATCTTGAGCCACATCCCCCAGGCGCTTGCCATAGGTGGCCTGGGTAGTCGGGCTCTGTTTGAACCAATCGGGGATGGTGGTGCCGAACAGGCGGGATTCCTGGCGAAAAACCACCACCTGACTAGCATTGATCAAGGCCTTGCCAGTGGGGCCCGGCAAGGGATCGGTCCAGCGCAGGACGGTTGAGCCGCTTTTAGGCTCTTTCTCGATGGCCGTCAGGCTGCGCACGAACAAAGTGCCCCCCTCCTCTATCGCCGCCGTGCCGTGGAGGAGCAAGGGAAAGCCGGGCTTCAGCCCCGTGACGCTGCCCTTCACCCGCACCTGGGTCGCCCCACCCACCAGCTGAGGCTTGAGCTGCGGCGGCGGCAGCCAAGGGGTCAGGGCGTTCCAGGCCGGACGAGCCTCGATGTCCTGATCGGTTTCGAACAGGACCGGCAGCTCGCCAGGCAAGGGCACGCTTTGCACCGCCAGTCCTTTCCCGAGGACCAGCGAGTCCGGCTTCTTGTCGGCATCGATCAAGGTGAAAGCCAGCCAGGTCGAGGCCGACAGGGCCGGCTTGCGGCTGAAGCCAACCATATTGGCCAGGGCCGAAACCGAGGTCTTGTCGAGAGCGGTGCGTAAGAACCCCTCGTTGGCCAACCGCTCCTGATAGAAGGTCAGAATATCGCCCACCGCGCCCCAGGCCTGGAACAGCGCCGGCACGAAGCCCTGGGCTTCATCGGGATTGAGCCGCTGCAAGGCATTCTGCCGCGCCCGCTTTTCCGAGGTCTCCAGGTCGATAATCTGACCATCCAAACTGCCGTCGGGCGGACCTTCGACCGGGCGGGGGCCGGATTGGCGCAGCAGGCTCCGCATCCAGGCGACCAAATCATCCTGGGAGGCCAAACGATAGGCGATCTGCGATTTGGCGGGGCGATTGCCGCGACGGGCGGGCTTTTGGATGATCATGACGCCACCATCATGATATCGAGCAACCCGCCGCAGCCATCGCCGGCTCCGGGCTGCAGCCTTAGGATTTCGGTGGCATCAGCATCGATGCGCCCCACCACCAGCCGCTCGCCACCCCGGCCATCCAGCCGCAGGAAACGCTGAAAGGCCACGTCGGACACGCCGGAGACCGTCATCACCACCTCAAGCAATTGGCTTAAGTAGAGGCTTTCGCCGAAGCTTAAGCGATCAGCCAGGAAATGGCGGCGCACCGTCATCTCGATAGCCCGCTTCACTGGACCGGGGGCATGACCGGGGCGGCAGACCGCCTGCAGGGCCACCGACAAAGGCACCAGGCGGGGTGGCTTGAGGACAAAGTCACCCCCCAGCACCCGTAAGGGCTCCAGCTTGGCCGACAGCTCGGCCAGATATGCCGGATCGGTCTCAATATCCCCCTGACGCTGGACATGGAAGACCAGACTGCGGCCCAGCCCGGTCCCGACCCCGCTCCACTGGCTTGTGGGGGCGACGGCCTTCACGTGGGGAAAAGACAGCAGGGTCTGGCAATAATCGTCCAAGGTCACGCAACGCTTTTGCTGGCGAAACATCTGAGGCGCATCGCGTCGGGCCTGATCCATGGACTGAGGCGGGCAGCCGCCGCCAGCCGGCAGCGGGTTGGTCACCGACAGAACCCCGTCATCGTCATCCCGAGGATGCCAGTTGCGCACCGTCTCGGCGGCGACATTGCCGGTACTGGTGCCTGTGCCGATGCGATAGCGAGCGGTAAAGACAGCATCAGAAGACGGCCTCCAGCCATGCTGGCCATCACCGAAGCGCAGCAGGGCGCGACCGTCGCTCTCCACCTCCAGGACCACATCCCGCGAGAAGCGGTCGCTGGATAAAAGGTCGGGACGAGCCGCCCAAACCGCCGTGCCGCCCGACGGCATAGTCTCCAGCAGCGACAGAGCCGGCACCGCCTGAACGGCGTCATGGGCCAGAAAATCCGCCGCCGGCAGGTGACGATCACGGGCCGCAACAAAGGGCACCACATGGACGGGAGCGCCGAATTGCAGCTGGGCCGAAATGGCTCCATCGGCGGCTTCCACCAGGGGCAGAGCGCGCTTCTCCGCCACCGACAGGCCGGCATCGGCAGGCACGATATTGCCCCAGGCCTGGGCCAGACCCCGCACCACCGCCCCCGACGGTCCCCGGGCACTGACCGGCAAATCGAAGGGCAAGGCATCGTGATGAGCCCAGAAAATCCGCACCACCGGCTCGCCGGTTGGGGTCTGGCGCACCACCTTGGGCGGCCGGTTGAGGCGCACCGGATGGCGCAGGCTTTTGATCTCCGAAGCCGTTTGTTCATCCCCTTGAAGGCCCAAAACGGCGGCGAGAATCACCACCTCGCCCTGGTTCAGGGCCATAGCCCCCTCGCCTATGACCAGATCCGCCTCGGCCACTCCGGCGGGCAGGATGAAGTCGGACTGGCCCCGGTCATAGAGACCCATCCGTTCCTTATCGGGACGAAGGCTGGCATCATCCAGGGTCTCGAACAGAGTCTTGCCGACCACCGAGGTCAGGGGCCCGCCCACCTGATGCGATCCGCTGGCCGAGCCGCTGTCCGTATCGTCGCAAGAGACCGTGAAGCCCCGGCGCAGCACCATGGGCTTGGCGACCCCCAGATGCAGCCAGACCCTGGCGGCGCAGCCCTCGTGCAGGCGATAATCCAGAAGCCTGGCATGACGGCGCACCGAGATGCGCCGCCGCGCCGTGGAGAGATAGGCCTCGGCCGCCACTGCGTCCTGGTAATAGGACAGATTGTCGGCCCCATAAGCCAGGATATCGACGATGACATTGCCGATGTCCGCCTCGTTCCGCTCGGTCCAGGAGGGCAACCGGGCGGTGATCTGGTCCAGCATCAACTGGCGGAAGCTGTCGTAATCCTTGGCCAAATAATCGATGGCGCTGGACTCACCGCCTTCGGGAGCATCGATGGGATCAGGCCCGCTCATGCCTGAAAGCTTTCTCTGCCGCGCGCCCCGGTGGACAGGACGGTATAGGCGATATGAATGCGCAAACGCTCGCCCTCGGACTGAACCTCCAGATCGTCAAGACGGATAACCGAGCCCAGCCAACGCAGCAGGGCGCCACGGATCATCGCCTGCTTGATCCCCACCATCTCGGAGGATGCGGTCTCGAAGACCAGGGCATCCAGGCCGCAACCGAAGTCGGGAAGATTGACCCGTTCACCCTGGGCAGTGAAGAGAACCTGCATGATCATCTGGCGCACATGCTGGGCATCGTCGGCCAAAGCGACTTGCCCATGCTGATCCAGACTGAAGGGGCTGTTGATCTGCATATCAGTTGATATTCACCAAAGGGGCCATCAGGGACATTTCCGCGCCGCCGGTCAATTCCAGCGCCGCTCCGGCGGTGAGCGAGGCTTCGGCTCCACCCTCCATGGTCAAAGCGGCCCCTGCTGAGAGGGACATCTCCGCTCCAGCCTCGACCGAGACGGCGCCGCCAGCCTCGACGCTGACTTCACCCTCGGCGGTGCCATTGATGGCCGGAGCCTCGATGGAGACCGCCTCTTCCGAAATCGACACCACCGACGGCGGCACCGTCGCCACGATGCCTTCCTCGCCCATGGTGATGACCGAGGGCGGATAGGTCAGGGTGATGCCTTCCTCCATGATCATCTTGATCACCGCCGGAGGAGCCGAGATGGTGATGCCTAAGCTGTTGAACTGCATGGACAGCTCGCCATCCACCGCCGGCGGGCCGCAGGAAATGGTGATGCCGCCGATCTCGGGCGTGTCATCGACGACGATCTTGGCGGTGGCGGTCTTCAGGGTCTTGATGAAGGGGTTGGGTGGCTCCTCGGTAACGATGGGAACCTCGCCCTCGCCCCAGAAGCAGCCGCTCCAGATGGGGTCGTTCAGATCGCCGCCCTCGAACTCGATCCAGACATTGGCGCCGATGGGCGGAATGGCGTAAAAGCCCACCCCCGCCCCGGCATAGGGGACGCAAGGCATGCACCAGTCCAGGCTCACATGCGGCATGATCGCCACCTTCGCCACGATCCGCCCCAGGAACAGCGGATCCTCGTTATCCTCGACCTTGGCCCGATATTTGCCGAAATAGCGCTTAAAGCGTGCCCGGTTGCCAAAGTTCGAAATCATTGCAGGACCATGGGCAGGGTACTCATCAACCCTTCGCGAGCCAGCTGGAACTGTTGGCGGTACTGGCCGCGCTTGATGCTGTGAGTGACACTGCGGACCATATAAAGCCCGTCGAAAGTCAACCCAGCACCGCGCAATTGCGCCAGCCCCGGGCAGGACAGGATCGCGCCGTAGCGCAAGGTATCCACCTCGCCGCTGGCGGTGACCGCATTGTCCACCGAGGCGTCGGTCAGGCCCTGGGCATGGGCAAAGGCGTCTTCGATGGTCTCGCCGGTGAAGTCATAGATCTTCTGCGCCCGCATGCCCCCGTTGAACAGCACCGCCGGCTGCAGAGCCAAGGGCGGCAGCCGGGTGCTGAGCAGGGTCATCACCGGCAGGTCGGTCTCAAGCTCCTTGTCCTGAACAATGCCGTCGTAGAGAACCGGCACGGTGGCGTCGAAGGTGAAATTGATGGACTCCACATTGGTGGCCGGGCCCATATCCACCGACAAAGGCGGCTGCGGCAGCCCCACCCGGATCGGCGGCCCCCAATAGGCCTGATTGAGCCCCAAGGTCGGGCCGGGGCGGATCAGGAAGATGTTGCCGTAGGTCTCGGCCAGATGGTTGATGTACTGGCGGTCGGTCATATTGGGCTGGATGGGAACCCCCTCCAGGGGATCGCTGGCCAGACCGGTCAAAGTGGGGATGACCATGGGGATCACCCCATAAAGCGCGTAATCCAGCAGCAAAAGATTGACGATCTCGTAATCGCCCAAGGCCGGGAAGTTCCGCGAATTCTCGGTGCGGTCCATGCTGATGCCCACATCCTCGCCGGTGGCGGTAATGGTCGAAGTTCCCATGGCCTTGTCATGGGACAGCTGGATGTTGCTGATAAAGCCGTCCATCAACACCTTGGGCAAAGAACCCGGAATGGTCACTGCGATCCCGACCCTTAGCCCGGCCCTGATCTGCTGCTGCAGCAGCATGGGGTAATCGGG